>NFZC01005959.1_pt1 | contig 120751 bp, 159 predicted proteins | sample 1095391 | NCBI WGS metagenome assembly NFZC01 (sample SAMN03609890, study PRJNA323583) | gut metagenome | isolation source: feces | host: Rattus norvegicus | place: Denmark: Riget | collected 2013
GACGGAAGTATATTATTGGATATTTCTATTAAAGGGCAACAAAACAAGACGTATATATTAAAACAGGGAAATAAATTAATTAAAAGCGAAAGGTTGTTAAAGAAATATGTTGTGATTTTATAACAATAAGTTTGTTATTTTATTAAGAAAGAAAGATAACTATGAGAAACCTAACAAAGGAAAGTATGGAAATGTTGTTAGAGGAGATTGTAGACACAGTTGAATCTACAGGCGACAGGGATGTTCAATTTGATATGGTCAGCACAATCTTAATTGGGGAGGCAATTGTTGAGATTGCAGAGGATTAAAGTAAATATAAGCAGAAAATAAAGAAGTAATAAGTAAGTAGCAAGCGGAAAAATGTTACTTGCTTTTTTAATGGAAAGGTGGGCAAATAAAGACGATTGAACTAAAAGATTTGTTAGAAGAATGCGAAGTAAGGGTAAGGCAACCACATTGAGAATGGTAAAAGATTTTTCGTAATAGAGGAATGGATTAAGAATTGTTGGAAAATCATGTGGAGGATGGTTATTTAATGACGGAAGTATATTATTGGATATTTCTATTAAAGGGCAACAAAACAAGACGTATATATTAAAACAGGGAAATAAATTAATTAAAAGCGAAAGGTTGTTAAAGAAATATGTTGTGATTTTATAACAATAAGTTTGTTATTTTATTAAGAAAGAAAGATAACTATGAGAAACCTAACAAAGGAAAGTATGGAAATGTTGTTAGAGGAGATTGTAGACACAGTTGAATCTACAGGCGACAGGGATGTTCAATTTGATATGGTCAGCACAATCTTAATTGGGGAGGCAATTGTTGAGATTGCAGAGGATTAAAGTAAATATAAGCAGAAAATAAAGAAGTAATAAGTAAGTAGCAAGCGGAAAAATGTTACTTGCTTTTTTAATGGAAAGGTGGGCAAATAAAGACGATTGAACTAAAAGATTTGTTAGAAGAATGCGAAGTAAGGGTAAGGCAACCACATTGAGAAAAGCTTGTAAGAAAGCACATAGAAACGATGGCTATTATGTAAATAGAGAAAAAGATAAAGACAAATTTATTGAAAGTTGTATACAGGAATTTGAAAATCTTTCTTCTCATATGGGAACTGTAACATTTCTTGTAAAAATGAGTTTGTTCCAGTTATTCGATTTGCTTGAACTACAGAATAATGAATATGATGAAAAAGGCAAATATGACCCACGTAACAATGAGAAATCAAAATCATATATGATACTTGGAAAGGAAACAATGTGCGGATTATATGATTGCTGGCAAGGTTGTGGTTCAACATTGGAAATTGAACTTGATAAAGATGTCAAACTTCCTATAAAATATGCAGTTATTTCGGTAGATGAATGTAGAATGTATGGAAGGTATAATGTAGGAGAGGTTTACGGAATGAGTAGTGAAGCATGGAAAGAGACATTAAAAGAGATTATAAGGAAGTAGCATAGGAGGTACAAAACATATGGAAGATAAAGATATTAGAATTTGTCCATGTTGTAACAAAGAAGTAGAACGGAAAGACATGGAGTTTACAAGAGATTGTCACGGAATAACATTCAGGCTTGTTTGTTTTAATTGCTATGAAAAACTTATGGCAAAAGGTTATGACGGACAGTATTACACAGAAGCAGATGAATGTATTGATGATGATTATTAAACACCGATAGAAGAATCGTTCAATCTGTAAAACTAGCTTGAAAATACATAAAAAATATGGTATATTACAATAAAAATATTGTGAGGTGAGACAAACGGAAATTAAACAGAAAGTAGAAACAGCTTGTAAAATCGCTGGAATAACTGTTACTGAATTGGGTGCAAGAATGGGAATGTCTCAACAATCAATCAGTTACAGATTAAAAACTGGAAAATTCAGACAAGATGAACTTGAAAAAATGGCTGAAATAATGGGATGTGAATATCATTCAGTTTTTGTCTTTCCAGATGGAAACAGAGCAGAATAAAGCATTGTGTAAAAGCTGCACAGTGCTTTTTTATAATATAAAACACAAAGAAAACATTGAAAAAAACAAAGAAATATGTTGACACAAAGAAATCTTTGTGCTAATATATACTTGTACCAAATAAAAAGAGATTGAGCTACCAACTCAACCTCTTTACGGAATAGGAACTTGAAAGCAAATTCCTACTCAACCTAGCAAGTTAGAGTATATCAGTAATTTTTAATTCTTTCAAGTCGGAACATTCGTTCAACTATTCCAATGGAACACATTGTACCTTGAAAACTGAATAGAGGGTTGACTACCTGAACAGTTGCGGTGAATGGGTTGGAATACTCTTGGTAGTGTGTCGGCAGAAGTGACGAACTCACTTAAAACGCTATCACAAGAATAATCAAAGAAAGGATTGAAGAACATGAATGAAGTTGTAACAATCAACGGAAACGATTTACATGTCAAAATGTGGAATGGTCAACGAGTAGTAACATTTGCAGATATTGACAGAGTACACGAAAGACCAGAAGGAACAGCGAAAAGAAATTTTTCTACTAATAAGAAGCATTTAATAAGAGATGTTGATTTTGTTGTATTAAAACCTTCAGATATTCAGAAGGACGAAATTCGTACTTCTGGAATTAGCAGAGAAGATATTAACAACAGAGGAACTACATATCTTACAGAAGGTGGTTATTTACTTCTTGTAAAGTCATTCACAGATGATCTTGCTTGGAATGTACAGAGACAGTTAGTAAACAGTTACTTCAAATTTAGAGAAGTAATGGAAACTATTCAACCAACGGAAAATGGCTTGATATTATCCGATGCAAAGTTTACAGAAGCACTTGATACTATTACAAGCTGTGCAGCCGTATTTAAAAATATGATTGATTATTCAACAATCAATTATAAACAGCAACAGGACTTGTTACAGACCGCTAGAAAGCGTGTTAATACTCTTTTAGGTGGTGCTCATAGTCCTGAATATAAGGAATATTCCAGAATCTACTTTAAGAATCTTTGGCAGGATTTTTGCAAAGCATTTGATTGTGGCTCATATAAAGATTTAAACCCTTTGTATATGGCTGATGATGTTGCTAAAAAGTGGATTCAAAATTGGGAATACACAGAAGCATAAGATAGACTTTTTCGATACATACATATACATGGCTAGTAGTTGTCAAAGGCTACTAGCTGGTTTTAATTGAAACGCTGATATGAAGCGAAGTAGATAGTGCTTATACTTTTCACCTAAAAGAAAGTAGTTTTTGGAGAATAAGAATATATAACATTATGGAAGGATGGTTGATGATATGAGTATTGATTTTAAGAGCATGGAAGTAAAGAAGAGTACAGAATATTTTGGATTGACAGAAGATGAACTTCTGGAAGAGTGGAACGAACACGGATATACAAGAGAAGAATGTAAATTGTTTGATGATGGATTAAATATCACATTCTTTGATGATATGGAAGAGTTGGAAACAGAAGCAGAACAGTTTAGTGAATGGTTAGAATCACAGAGATATGAAGTCAAGGTACTTGTGGAAACAGTAAACAGAAGAATTGCAGTTGTTTCAGTCTGAAACGGCTTTAAAACAATGGTTTTATCCGGAAATGGAGGAAAATATTATGAGAATAACATTTAACAGAGCGTGTGAACGAATTTACAAACACTATGGAAAAGAAGATGTATTACAGATAAGAAAGCCAGACCGCAAATCATTTTATGTTGTGGACTTAGTGGAGGGCACTGTTATTTTAGAAAGAGAAGATTTAATCAGAATGTAGTCTTAAAATCGGAATTTTAAAGGAGGAATTAATATGAAAATTAAAAGAAGAATCCAGTTAACATTTTATAGTATATTTTCCATTATAACATTTCATAAGTACTACATTTGTGAAGAATGCCATAATTTCCAAAACTTTGCCGAATGGTACAATACAAATATTTATCAAGTGGGAACTGAGAGAATGCATTTAGATAAGGATATTCTTATAAGTGAAAATACAATTTATAGTCCAGAAACTTGTTTGATTGTGCCTCAAAGTATCAACGAACTATTTCATGTAAGCGGAAGAAAAACAGTTGATACTGACTTGCCGCATACAATTAGACGAACAACAAAAGGTAAATATTCTGTTACATATAAGAGTAAATCCCTTGGTATCTATGATGCAGTTGATGATTGCATCGCAGCTTACATTGAAGCGAAGAGAAAAGATATAAAAGAAAAGGTTGAGATAATGAAGAATGAATTACCAAATAAGGTAAAAGAAGCATTGCTTAATTGGTAATTTTCTTCTTAGAATTCACATTCAATACCGGCTATCAATTAGGAAGATAGTCACTGCCCACTAAAAATTAGTGGTAGAAATTTTTGAAAAGTCCTGTATATTGGACACGGTTATATGATATAATTTAGATAACAAGAAACGGAAATAATTAAAAGAAAGTTGGGGTAGATATTATGGGAACAATTATTATTATATTAGGTTTTGGATGGGTAATATGGCAGCTTATAATAGACGCAAGTATCAAACCAGTTCCAAAGGGTACAGATTTTCGACAGGTTTATATTGACAGAGCCACACATAAATATTCTGATAAGGAAATTACAAAAAGAGTAGATCAAGGATATTATGTTAAGAAGTAAAATAGAAATTATTTAAAGCCACCAGAAAAATTTCTGGTGGCTTTTTCATTATGAAAGGGTATGGTATAATGTGTAGGTGTAAGATGGGAAATCCAAAAAAGAAATCAAGATTTATTTGCTTGAAGTGTTGCAAAGAAAATCTAGTTGGAATAGGGATACAACGTAGCAATCAGAGAGAGAAAGGACATATAAAAGATTTAACCTGCATAAATCGTGGTTGTGATGGAGAGATTACAAAGAACTTGGAAGTAAGATATTGCGATAATTTTCATGAAATGATGTTAAAAGCAGAAGAATTACATAGAGAATACTATGGTTAGAAGGATTATTTTAAGGTTGAATTGGAGGAAATGAATATGTTACCAATACGATTTATATATACAGAAAATGGGAAACAAAAATCTTCTCTTGATGAACATAAAAGAAGATGTGAAATTATGCAACATAACAAAAGTTTGCAAGAGCAGTATAAAGTATTTCAAAAAACAAAAATAGAAACAAAATGATTGATTTATGGATATTTTGGAAGGAGAATATGATTATGAAAATAACAATAGAAAACTGGATACTCTTAACGATTAATAATAATAAAGAATTAGTAACTCGTGGAACAGATGTATCAAAGAAATTTTTTAAAACATTTAAAGAGGCACACACTGCTATGTTGTATTCTTCAACATGTTATGCAAAAGCAAAAGATGTTGAAACGGATAAATACAGTGCATATATAGATTGCGGAGAATATTTTGTACAGATGCAGATTATTGATTGTTCAAAGGAAATTGAAATTATTGGATAAATTAATAGTTTCCTCGGGAATTGAAAAAATATAGTAGATAGGCTATAATATATTCTATCTATATGAAAGAAGGTGATTAAAATAGGAATGACAGAGAAAATAAAAATACTTATGATAAAAAAAGGAATCACTCAAAAGGAATTAGCTGATAAATTAGAAGTTGCTCAACCAACATTATCTAAAAAATTTAAGTTGGATGATTGGAGAGAATCAGATTTAATACATATTGCAGAAGTATGCGGATGTAAATTTGAAGGAAGTTTCATAATTAACGACGAAAGAATATAAAATAGCTTTGTGGAAAATAAAAATAGCCATAAAGCTATTTTTATGCTTGACAATATAGCCATAAAGCTATATAATATAATTATAAAGCAAACAAACGCTTTATAGAGTACCAAAAGAACTCTTATAAACCTCTTTTGGGTTGATGGTGGAACGAGTGCAGTATTGCGAATGTGGTAACGGTCAACAGGATTTTGTAGAAGTTTATAATGTGCCAATGCTACGTTGTAAGTCGTAGAGGAAGAAAACAGAACATAAACTGGGAGGAATTTGTTTGAAAGTAGGAGAAATAAGATATAATAGTTTTGGAACACCAATGAAGATTATTGGATGTGAGAAAAGAGATAAAATTATTGTAGAATTTTTAGATTTGCATAAATTTCAGAAGACCACTACATATAGTAATTTTATTAGAGGTCAGGTGAAGAATCCTTATGATAGAACGATAAGAGGTGTTGGTTATCTTGGAGACGGGAAATATATGACAAATCAGACATTACACGAAAGAAGAGCATTTGGAATTTGGTGTAATATGATTGATAGGTGTTATAATGAAGAAGTTAGAAGTAAATATGCGGCATATAGCGATTGTATAATATGCGATAGTTGGCAATGTTACCAGGTGTTTAGAAAATGGTATGACGAAAATTTTTATAATGTTGGAACTGAGAGAATGCATATTGATAAAGATATACTCTATAAAAATAATAGAGTGTACAGTCCAGAAACGTGTATACTTGTTCCGCAAAGAATTAATATGTTATTTATGCATAAACCAAATAAATATAATCTACCGAATGGTGTAAAGCCAAGCTCAAATGGAAAATATGAAGCAAAATATAATGGAAAATATTTAGGTGTTTTTGGTTCAGTAGAAGAGGCTGCGATAGCTCATAATAAGGCAAAGAAAAAATCAGTAATTGAGATTGCAAATGAATATAAAAAGGAAATTCCAGAAAAAGTTTATAATGCTTTGTTAAATTGGATTCCTGACTATATTGATTATAATGAATAATAGAAAATATTAGAAAGCATTTGGAAATAAAAATCCAGATGCTTTTTATTATACAAAAAATACATAATTAAGGAGGTTTCAGTATGAGCGCAGTTGTGGCAATGAATGAGGAAACAAGGAGGATGGAACAGTTTAATGACATAGTGGCAAATATCAAGCCACTAATGACTGTTGGAAAAGGAAAGAATCAAAGAGTGATTACAGGTAGTGCTGTAGTTCCATTATCACGTTGCTTTGTTGATTCGAGGTATCAAGGAATGAGAACACATAAGCATTTGAACAGATTGAGGAACAAATGGGATGAACGGAAGCTGACTCCTATTATTTTGGTTCCGCATCCGGAAGAGTACAGATTTGCGGTTGTAGATGGTCAGGGAAGGTGTTTGGTGGCTCCTGAAAAGGGAATGGATCGGCTAAATGCAATTATCCTTATGGATGCTCCAGAAGATCTTGATGAAAGATTGAAATTTGAAGCGGAATACTTCATAGGACAGGATTCAGAAGTGGAAAATGTAAAGCCTCTTGAAAAGCATCTTTCAAGAGTTATTATCGGAGATGGTGCTGCCGTTTCTTTAGACAAACTTTTGAATAAGTATGGAATCAAATTTGTAGCAACAAAAGGAAATAGAGAAGAATCCGTACTTGGAAGTTATACAGATACATATTCAATTGTAAAAGTTCATGGTGAAAAATGCCTAGACTTTATTTTTTCTATCATTGAGAATGCAGGTTGGAACAAGGAAACTAATGGATATGCAACATTTGTAATGAGAGCGTTAAGAGAAGTATGGATTGCCCATCCGAATGACAGAAAAGAAATTCACAGGTTCTTATCAAAGGAATTAAGACAAATTGATCCTGCTTTGTTCAGTGCAGAAGCAAAAGCAAAATATCCGAAACGGGATCACAGAGTATCGTGTGTGCTTTATGTAGAAGATATGGTATGTGATGGTCTTGGAATAGAGAAGAAGATATATGTAGAGAACGGAAAGAAAGTTAAAATTTCTAAGTGATTTAAGGAAACGGAGGAAATAAAAATGATTAAAGTTGATAGGGGTTCAGAACCCTCAATGGTAACTTGGACAATTTCAAAACTTGCTGAAAAAATGGATGATGGTGAAGTTAATTTTGACATTGACATTCAAAGGAAATATGTATGGAAAGACAAAGAGCAGAAGTCACTTCTTATTCAATCGGCTATCCTTAATGATTTTATTCCTCCGTTTTACTTTAATATAACAGAGGATGGGAAATATGATGGGATTGATGCAAAACAGAGGGCGACAACATTTTGTGATTTTTTAAATGATAAGTTCGCTTTGGAAGGGCTTGAATTGATTCCTGTTAAGGATGAGAATGGGAAAAGTGATGTTGTTGATATTAATGGATTGGTATTTAGCGAGTTACCAGAAGAGATACAGAAAGTTATTGGAGAAGCAAACATTATAATATGCACCAAAAATAGAATGGACTGGGAAGAAGAGGGAAGAAATTTTTATAATTTAAACAATGGGAAACCATTAACAGCAGCTACTAAAAATCGTGTGAAGGCAAAGTCATTAGATGCTATGATAAGGCTGAGTGGACATAAGATATTTACAAATAAATCACGCAAAACAAAACCTAACCCACACGCAGACGAGGAACTTTCTATCAGATCCCATGCTATTTTAAATGCGGATGATGTTTGTATGGATGCTTCTTGGATGAATAAATACAAAAGGAACACTGAGATTACACCAGAAGATGAAAAGGAACTCTCTGAAGTTTTTGATAGGATGTATGGTGTCTATGAATTGATAGAGGATAAAGCAACCGCAAAAAGAATGTACCAGAAGACACATTTTGTTAGTTTAATTCCAGTTATGTTGCAATCCTTGAATGATGGTTTGTCAGATAAGCAAATGGAAGAATGGTTTGTTGGTATGTTCCAGCCGAAAGGGGCTGCGACTAAATCAGAAGAGTATAATATGGCAGCCGGACGTGATGGAACAGGGAAAAATTCAAAGATAAAAATTCGTCTTGAAGCTCTTAGGAAAAGCTATGACGAATTCTTTTCAGATATGAATTAGAAAGAATGTGATTGATGGTAAATGACTGTTTATTTAGTGCTGATATGAAGCATGGAACGTGTCTCTATACTTTTCCGCGAAAAAGAGAAGTAGTTTATATAAAATTATCGGAGGACATTCACATGGATAAAGCAGAAAAAAGAAATGAAGCAGATAAAATATTGTGTAGAAATGATTTGGCTGGTGATCAGAAGCTGTTTGTAATTTCGCAGTTATACAAGAATGAATTAAACAGCCAATTTCCACAGTTATATTATACTTTGCTTGGTTGGAAAGATTCACACTTAAAAGAATTATGGAGTAAAGAGGTTGTAGATTGTTTGGAACGGTTTAAAACTAAATAAAATCATCGTTTTGTGGTGCCAATCATTGTTAATACTCTTAATAAAATGGAGGTGTATTTATGGATTACAAAATAGTTCATGTCTGGGATGATAGTATAAATAATGTTCACCATATTACTGTTGAATACAATGGAAATTCATACAGTGTTATATTTGGAAGATATATAAATGGTGGATTTTTTAGTATCCCTAATTGGGGTGTTGGAGGTGAACTGGGACAGTTTTGTGATACATTTTGGAATGAGAAATCTTTGTGTAGAGTATTAAAGAGTAAGAGAGCAGCAAAGGCTATTGCATTGGCGATTGCGGAGTTTTGAGAGATGGAGGAATAATTATGTGTTATAAACAAGAAAAACAAAAATCAGATGGGGAAAAGTTGCAAAAAATATTTGACGAATACGATGTGCCTGAATTTATTGTAGATTTTTTTAGTCAGATTGCAAGCAGAGCAGCGAGAATCAATTATTGGATTACAATTAGAGATACAATAGTATGGTTAATAAAAAAGAACTATATTAAAAAAGAAAAAATCTCTGATATTACGATAGATGATTTAAACAATGTTCGTTCTCCTAAAATAATATTATATTTTGAATATCTTAAATATGATAAAAAAATCTCATTAACAACATTACAAACAAAAAAGAATCAGTTAGGGAGCTTTTGGGAATATTTAGTTATGCAAAAATATGTTGAACAAAATATTGTTCATATGGTTAAATCTGAAGAATTTAAACCAGCAAAAACAAATAGGCGGAAAATGGCAAAAATGCCACTACATGAAGATATAGTGGAAATGATTGAAAGAATAAATAAAAAGAAGGACGAATTTGTTAGGACTAGAAATTTAATTATTCTTAGAGTTTTAAGAGGAACAGGTCTTAGAGAATCAGAATTGACGGGTTTGGATATAGATGATGTTTTCTTGAATGAAGAACATCCATATATTCTTGTTATTAGTAAAGGTACTTATGATTATACAGATGATGGAAAAGACATTGTATATTTGACCAAAGACGCAACGTCTGCTTTTAATGAATGGTTTGAATATAGAACTACCTTGACAAACGTTTTAGATAGAGATGCAGTGTTTTTAAACAAGAATGGAAATAGATTGACTGTATGGGATATACAGAATATTTTCAAAACATATTCTGGTGGAAAATTGACAGCTCACATGATGCGTCATGAATATACAACTATTCTTCAGAGAGAAACAAATGATTCAACTTTTGTAAGAGAACAGGGGCGTTGGAAATCAGATAGTGTTATGGTATCAACATATGATTCTGGAGCAAGTAGATCATTAGACAAGTTAGCAAATATGTAGCGAAAGAAGGGGATTCAAATAGGTAAGATTTCAGATTTAACAGGTAAAAATTTGTAAGATTAAAAGTGTTGGGATTTAAAGAAAGAAAAACTAGACCAAGTGGCTGTTATGCGTATTATTGGAATTGTATTTGTGATTGCGGAAAAGAAGTTGTTGTTGATGGCAATTGTCTTAAATCAGGAAATGTTACAAGTTGTGGGTGTTATTTGAAAGAAATAAAAACAACACATGGAATGACAAATACGAGATTATATCATATTTGGCATACAATGAAATCAAGATGTTTAAATAGAAATGATAATAATTATAAAAATTATGGACTCAGAGGGATAAAAATATGTGATGAATGGATGGAGTTTGAACAATTTTCAAAGTGGGCTTTATCCAATGGATATTCTGATAAATTAACTATTGATAGAATCAATGTAAATGGAAATTACTGCCCAGATAATTGCAGATGGGTAGATGTTGTTGTTCAAAATAATAATAAAAATACAAATATTGTTGTCAAATATAAAGGTAAAAACTTTACAATAGCAGAGCTAGCAAAAATATCAAATATTCCATATGCAACATTAAAATATCGTATTGCTAATTGGAATAATGTAGAAATGGCTGTAGAAACTCCATATAGAAAAAATAAGCAGATTATTCAATATACACTTGATGAAGTATTTGTAAAGAAATGGGATAATATAACAATAGCATCAGAGAAGTTAAAAATAGACCGTTCAGGTATAGCAAATTGTTGTAAGGGGAAACAAAAGAAATCTGGTGGTTACATATGGAAATATGCTAGTGATGAAATATAAGTATATGTAAATACTACACTTGGAACCTATGCTGCAGGTGATAGTAGAAGTTATGAGGTACTGGAAAATATGTAGTTTAGTGGATAAATATATGATATAATCGGAAATGGGAAGTGAAATATAGATGAATATTGCAACATATCAGACAACACCAGAAAAGCATGGTGATGGAACCTTTTTCTTTACAGATTGTGGACACACTATGTATTCCATAAGAGATAAAATGGCATATCATGGTTGTTTGTGTCCTGGTTGTTTGTACAAAGGAGTATATACAACCTTGTATATTAGAGGTTCCGAGGAAGCAAATAAGTATTTAAATGAGAAATTAAAGGATGATAAAATATGTCAAGATTAATACAGAAAATCAATTTTGGATATGGAGATATGTATGTATATGGAGAAGCGGATTTTGAAGCAAATAATGCTATGCAGGAACCATTAAAAAAATTATATGAGTATGAAGAATTGGAAAGTAAAAAACAAAATGAGAAGTTGCTTTGAATGATTGATTTTAAGGGAGGATTAGTTTATGAGTAATGGTATTCCAAAAGAGTTGATATTATATAGGGTGTTATTTCATGGTGAATCATATGTTTTAGCAAGTTCAGAAGAAGAAGCAAAGAAGATATATAGAGAAAGTGCAAATTATCTGAATGAGGTTGTTGATAGTGTAACTGGTAAAGCAAAATATAGCCAGGTATCTGAATAGATTCTGGTTTTCATCTAGTCGGATAGGAGAAATATGAGAAATTATACGAAGTTTAAAGGAAAACTTATTAGAATGAATAAGCAATATCCTATTTACAGTAGAGAATACAAAAAAGAAGATGAAGTAATTGGATATACTGAAATTGGCGACATGGCTGTAATAACTTATGTTGGCACAGAAAAGGAAGGATATTTTGAAACTGTAATTGTATCTGGAAAATATATTGGTGTAGATTCACTAGCTCTTGACTTTAAGGATATTGTGGATTCTACGTTTATTTTTAATAAGATAGACGGAGAAATGGATACATATATTCAGGGCAAAAAAATAAATTTTGAGTATGTGTAGTTTGTCAATTGAATTTTGTTTCAACGATAGATTGGAGGTAAGTTATGAGCGATGTTTATAATACAAATTGTTTAAATATGAATAATGTTCAGAATATAAGTGGGTTAATACCAATACCTATAATTAAAAAAGTCTAAAAGTAAATGTATTGAAATATTTATTCAAGAATTTAGATATGTTATAAGTAATATAAGCAGATGAATGAATAGAAGCGATACTATTATAAGGCATCGCCTTTATCCTGTTCATCTAATGTATTAATTCTATAAGTATATTCAAGCAGTCGCTGCATTTGTGGATCGTCTGATGTTAAAATGTCGTTAGGAGTACAACCGAGAGTTTTGCAAATTTTTTCAAGGGTATCAAAACGTATTGTTGATGTTTCTCCGTTACAAATTTTATGTATATTGTTTTGAGCAATTCCAGTTTTCTTTCCTAACCAATATGGTGTTAAATTTTTTTCTTCTAACACTTTATTTACTTTGAGTGTTATCATATTTAAACACCTCCTTGTCAATGTATCTATATATTACCAAAAAATATTGTATTTTACAATAATATATGTTGACATATAATATGTGTTGGTATATAATACAAAATATCAAAAGAAATGTAGGACATACATATAAGGAAAGGAGGAAGAAAATATGCAAATGTTTGATATTTTTTATGCAAATTTATCAAGAAATACTATCAATTCTGAACAGGGTGGTGTGCGTCCTGTTATTATTATACAGAATGATATTGGTAATAAATACAGTCCTACAGTGCTAATTCTTCCTATTACATCAGAGATAAAAAAAGAAAACTTGCCGACGCATTGCATTTTACATAAATCATTAAAAAATGGTTTAAAGGTCGATTCGATGGTGTTGGCAGAACAAATAAGGGTTATAGATAAGAGCAGGTTATTAGATTATATTGGGCATCTTGATAATGCAGATGAACAAGCCGATGTAATTAATACTTATCTTGCAAACATTACAGGTAAGAAAAAATATAATTCTGTATGGTCTAAGATCATTAAAATGATATTTAGACTTGTAAAGGAGGGCGAATATGGAAGTGCAGCGTAGATACATGACAAAAGAAGAACTTCACAGGATGATCGATGAAATACCAGAAGAAGAATTGGTTGTATTAACGTATAGAAAAGACATTGGAATTTCGGATAATGGAAAAATGTTAAAGAAAAAGAAAACTAAAATCTTAGTTGATAAATCAAGCGTTATTATTTTAACAGAGACAAAGCCAATAAGAAAAGTTGATTTAGAAGGAAATTTTTATAAATTACCAATTATTAGAGAAAATATAATTAAATCAATATTATTGCCTCAATTGGAATAAAGAACCAAATCAGATGTTGCAAAAAAGTATTGACAAATACGAACATATGTTCTAAACTTGTTTTTGTTAGATGAATTATATAAAAGAAAAAGCCTACCGCTTCATTGGTGTTGGCGCACCTCCACGATAGACTTTTTCATACATACACACAAATTCATAAAGATATGAATCTGATTGAGCAGAAACGCTCGCTTATATTTTTACATATTTGTTTTAAATAGTCAAGTGGTTTTGATATTTCAGGCGGTTCTGCACAATTTCAAATGGATAATAATTAAATATAGTTTCATAGGGCTATCGCCAAGCGGTAAGGCACTGGATTTTGATTCCAGCATTCGCAGGTTCGAATCCTGCATGACCCATTGAATCAGTGTTCTATCTACACTGGAAAAGAGAAGAAATTATAAGAATAGAGCATATACAAAAGAAAGATATGCTGTATGCTCTATTTTTTGTACTCATTTTAAGGAAGGAGATATTAAAAATAATGTTTATTCTAACGGATGGAAAGAATTATGTAATGGAGAATCCTTTGAAACAAGGAAATTATATAAGTACAACTTCATCAGTACAAGCAAAAGAATTTTCATTTAAACAGGCGAGATCATTATTAAATGATAGAAGTAAAAAGATGTCATGGGTAAAGACATTCTATATGGTTAATCAAGAAACTGGACAAATTTGTGAAACATCTCCCTATTATAAAGGGAATGGTGGTTCTTATATAGGGGAAAATGATATTGGTTTTGATGATAATATTATTGATTTAATTTATAAAGAAACTAAAGATATCATTGGTCTAGCTGGTTGGAGTATAACACAACTTAGAACATATGAAGAAGAATTAAATAAAGGGTTGTCTAAATATGATTCTGCTGAGAGTGACATAGACCATGCTCTACAGAAATATAAAAAAGATAACAATGGAAAGAAACCACAAGCCCATAAAGCCGCAAAGATTACGTATCTACTTGATGAAGTAAGAGACAAGCATCAAAATATTAAACAATGCTTAGATTATATAAGGGTTATGGAAGATGCAATTACATATAGTTACACAATAGAAAAATTAAAATTGGAACTCACAAAGGCAAAACATGCTGATTATAAAGGTAGAACGGAATATTATCAGCTGGCTTTAGATTTATTAGATTGAGAGGTAGAGGGTTATGATGACTTGTAAAGATTGCTACATACCAATGGTAGGAGTTATGTCATTTTAAGAGAATAAGCACGAAAGATTCTATCGTTGTCCAAAATGTTACAGTGAAACAAAACATCAAAGAATTAAGGATGATGAGCTGGAATTTGGAGAAATATTAGATAATAAAATTGCATTACATAAATAATACGAGGGTGATATTTCAATGGAACTGATAAATACTTCTTTATATGAACAATACAAAGAATTATGTGAAAAATATAAGAACGTAATTAATGAATATTTTTGTAATGATGCAAAAAAACTGCATCAGATGGTAGATAAGGTAATTAAAAAACTTAATTTTTATGATGTAGATATAGACGAATATTATTCATTAGCACACGAGATTTTTTTGTATAGCTTAAAAGATTATGATGATACCCAATCTTTTTATAAATTTATGTATTCATGCTTGTATAAAAAATTCTGTACTAACATGACAATGGATAATCGCGATAAACGTAAAAATAAAGTAAAAGTAAAAAGAGAAGATGAAAATGGAAATATCATAATAGAAAAAATAGAGGTTCCTGATATATCCTTTGATGCCCCATTAAATGAAGAAGATGGAATTGATTTGCGTGAGAAATTTGCTTCTGATTTTAATATAGAAGACGAATCGACATTAGATTTTCAGAATGATGAAAAAGTAGAAATATTTTTAAACTCTTTAAGTAACATACAAAGAAAAATAATTGATTTAAAAATGAGCGAATATTCTGTTGAAAAAATTAAACAAATATTAGGTTTATCTGATTCAGAATATAATACAGAAATGAAATCAATACAAATGAATGAAAACTTATCTCTATTTAGTAAGAATATTAACGATTGTAATTATAAGGAGGAAACGCAAGTGGAAAGAGTAATGGAAATTAATGAAGCGGATAATTATAGAATGGACAAGCGATCTATGTTTTCTTTGTTAGAAGATAAGAAGTCAGGAGATATTAACTGTAAATATATCTTGCAACGTAAACCGTTTCAGTGGACTCAGGAAGAACGCAATCGTTATATTTGTCGAATTCTTAGTAATTTGCCGATACCTGAAATTATTTTGTGTGAGCAGAATGTCAAGGGAATGATGATTGCACATTTGATTGATGGATTGCAGAGGTTATCTTATGCAGAGGCTTTTAAAGAAAATAGATTTAAAATCGGTGCAAATGGTGCAGAGAGACATTTGATAAAGTACAGAGATTTTTTGGTGGATGAAAACGGTACTCGTATCTTAGATGAAGACGGAATTCCTGTTTATGAGGAAAAAATATGTGATGTGGTCGGCAAGCACTACAAAGATTTGCCGAATGAATTAAAGAAGCGTTTTAACAATTTTAATGTAAATGTAACCAAATTTTTTAACTGTACTGATGAACAGATTGCTGATCATATTCGTGATTACAATAATCACACCAGCATGAATAATGAACAGTTAGGAATGACAAAGATTTCTGCTGATACCGCAAGAAAGATTAAAGAGATTGCAGAGAAGAATACTTTTTTTAAGAACTGCGGTAAGTTCACTGACATAACTTCTGTTAAGGGTAAACTTGATAGGATTGTTACGGAGTCAATTATGTTGCTTTTTCATCGTGACGAATGGAAGTCGAAGATTGATAAAGCATATCAGTATATTGATGACAATGCAACAGATGAAGAGTTTTTGAGTCTTAATTCTGATTTAAACAGACTTGAAATTGCCATTGGAGAAGACAACAAGGAAATTAAAAAGATGTTTACTGTTACAAATACTCCTATATGGTTGGCTGTGTTTCATGAATTTACTACATACAATATAGAGGATTCAAAATTTATTGACTTTTTAAGAGCGTATAACAATGAGTTAAATCAGAAAGAAATTGATGGTGTAAGAATGAGTGACTTTAAGGATATGCAGTCCAAGAAGAAGGCTACTATTACAGGTAAAATTGAATTGCTCGTTAAACTTATGAAAGAATATTTACATATTGAAATTGGCGAAGAGACAACTGATCCAGAAACATTTATCTCTGAAATGGTAGATATTGATAAAGAAGCATTAGAAGAAGATATGGACTTATATATTGAAACTTTAGATGGCGAACATGGTTTAAAGGAAGAATGTATTAAAGTAGGATCAAAATTATTAGACGAACAGAACAGATTATCCTTACTGGCAATGGTGGTTTATTCATATAAAGAGGGGGTAGATCTTGATGACTGGATGAGAGAGTATTCGGTTAATAATAATACATATTTTGCTGACCAAAAAAGAAATTATTTATATATGTTGAATGATTTTAATTCTTACAGAAAGAAAATGGGGGTTGCTTAAAAGGTGAAATATAGGATATTTATTGTTAAACCTGCACATTTTCTATTAAATAAATATGGCATTATCCCATTAGAAATGAATGATAAAGTATTGTTTAAAGGCAAATTATTTGAAATTCAAGGTTATTCATTGTCGCAAGAATATTTTAAAACAGAATTAAAAATAGAATTGTGTGATTGTCATAAGTTTTTATAAATAGAAAGATAATTTATAGTATTAGTTAAAATGCTGTTTCTATTTTGAAATGTATGACAGTTTTAATGAAGTGTTAGCTGACTATCTGATTGAAGTAATTGATGAATTTAAATAAATTTTTTGAGTTAAGTGGTTAATAAAAAATAAATAAATAATAAAAGAAGAAAAGGAGATATGTAAGTCATGTGTAATTTTAAGTCGGGAGTTATTTTTAAAAACAGGGTGGCATTGACACCAATGTATAACGATAGTCATTCAAAACTTTTGGAGAATCTTCGTATTGAGGATAACACTATTAATGCGTCAAAAATGTTCGTGAGAGCAGAACTTCTCCCAGATAATAATGAAACAACCGATGTCTCAAAGTGGAAGTTTAAAGTAGATCAGGATATTGTTCCTGATTGGTATGAAAAAGATCCAAAAAGATACGAAGAAGATTTTCGCAACGAAGTAAGAGAATGGATGAAGGGTAAAATCGAAACTATTTGTGAAAAGTTATGTGTAAAAATTAAAGAGGATGAAAATGGTACATATTATATGACTGTTAATCAACTTTTTAAATCTGAATTTGGTAAAAACAATAACTATGGAATTTCTTATGCCCGTGAGAAATTAGTTACAAGTGATTTTGCTAAAGCATTACAAGAAAAATTCGGAGATAGGTTAGTTCCGATTACTACAAATTTATTTTCTATGGATGGATTTGATGATTATGGTGTGATTTCTGGTGATATTTTAGCCTTGCGTACATTTGATTTAAATAGAGAATGTAGAAAAAATATTCCAAATTCTGATAGCTGGGAATGGCTCGCCACCCCCAACTCCACCCCATCTGGTTGCGGCTCTGGCGGTGTGCGGTGTGTCGGCTCCGGTGGTGATGTGGGCTGCCGTTGGTGCTGCGTCGGGGGCGTGCGTCCGTTTTTCATCCTGAAAGCAGAGCGCAGCGATGCTTGAGGTAATCTCTAATCTTTGAATCTTGAGAGAAAAGTGGAGGGGAACCAATATACAGGCGAGGGCTTTTGCTCTCGCCGTGGACTGTCAAGGAGCGACTGAAAGGAGCGGAGCACATAATGGCAGAACAAAAGTTGGATGTAATTGTCAAAGCGACTAAGCTAATGGAATATTCTATGACAGTGACATCGAATAGAAAAAGATATCCAATTAAATACATTCAACTTATTAAGCGAATCCAAAATAAGAGTATGGATATTTATGAGTTTCTTTTAGAAGCAAATAGGTTAAATGTTACTTCTTCAAAGATGGAGAGATTGGAATTACAAACAAAAGCAATAACTTCGTGTGATAAATTATCATGTTTTGTTGAATTATCAATGAATCTTAATATTATTGGTTCAAACATAGTAGAGTATTGGCAAAAACAGATTGATGATATTAAGTATATGACAATTGCTTGGAGAGAGAAAGATAAAAAAAGATAATAAAATTTAGGTTGTTTGTTGTAAGTTACAGCTCTGACAATGTGCAGTATGTCAACTCCAATGGTAATGTGAACTACAATTGGTGCAACAACGTCAAAGGCGTGCGTCCGTTCTGGGATGGAAGACGTAATAAAGTAGGAGAAACACCGAAATTAGAGTCCCATCATCAAAAGAACAGACAGCCTTTCCTGCTTCAGAAGAGGCAGGATAAACACAAAGGAATGAAACACTATGACAGAAGATAATCAGTACAATTTTGAAAAGGTTACAGATTTTGGCAATTTGTATAAAGCATACAAGAAATCAAAATGTGGGAAAGGATTTACTATAAGCAGCATGAAATTTCAAATGACTGCTTTAGATGGAATCCATCAAATCAAACGTAGATTGGAAACGAAATCGTATCAAATCTCTCCATATCATCAATTTACAATTTATGAGCCAAAAGAAAGAATAATTAAGGCATGTTCTTTTCAAGATAAAATAGTTCAGCATAGTTTGTGTGACAATGTTTTGCTTCCGGTTCTGAAGAAAGAGTTCATTCAAACAAATTATGCGGGGCAAATTGGTAAAGGCATATTATATGGACTTGATTGTTTAAAAGCGCATATGTATTTGGCATATTGCAAATATGGTTATGATTGTTGGATTGTGAAAGCTGATATAAGTAAATTTTTCTACAATATTGATCATAGCATTTTGAAAGATATAGTTCGTTATTTTATTAAAGACAATGATGTTTATTGGTTATGTGAGAAATTTATAGATAGTACAGAAGGAGTAGGACTTCCTCTTGGAAATCAAGTTAGCCAGGTATTTGCTCTTTCATATTTATCGGGATTAGATCATTTTGTTACTGGTGAACTTGGTGTGAAATACTATGGTCGATATATGGATGATTTCTATTTAATTGTAGAGAGTAAAGAATATGCTAAGTGGTGCTTGAATGCAATTATAGAATTTGTACATACATTAGGACTTGAATTAAATGGGAAAACACAGATTATTCCATTTAAAAACGGTATTAAGTTTTGTGGTTTTCATACTTATGTTACCAAAGATGGAAAAGTAATACGCAAATTGAAGAATGAAAACAAGCGTGCTGCTAAGAAAAAGTTTAAGAGAGTTTGGTATTGCGGGTAGAGCTGACTCAGCAAGAAACAGATACATAGTAGATTTTGAAGAAAAATATCCAGAATTTAAGAAATATATGGATATGAAGTGGTAGTAGCGTTCTAAAACCCTTGATTTTACTGGGTTTCCAGACACGATTTTGGCAATGAAATATTACATCAATTGGCATTTTGGAGGTGATTATATTAGGTAAAACAATAAACAGATTAGGAGAAATTAACACAAATAAGCAAGGAACAAAAATGAAAATTATCAGATATGGCGGATATACAGATATTGATATTGAGTTCCTAGATGATTTTCATTATGTGAAGAAAAATCAAGCATACATAAATTTTAAGAATGGTAGCGTAAAGAATCCATATGATAGGACTCTTTTTGAAGTCGGTTATATAGGCGTTGGAGAATACAAACCTTCAGAAAACAAACGACCTACAAAGGTTTACGCTGCTTGGACGCAAATGTTAAATAGATGCTACAACAAAAATGAAGCGAAAAATAGACCTGCTTATTATGGAATAGCAACTGTATGTGAGGAATGGCAGCGCTTTCAAAATTTTGCAAAGTGGTACCTTGATAATTATTACGAAGTAGATGGTTTTCTACATGTTGATAAAGATATTTTATATCCTGAGAATAAGGAATATAACCCACATAAATGTCTTCTAGTACCACAAAGAATTAATATGCTATTTCTCAACAAACCCAACCAACACAATTTACCAAATGGTATACGACCAATGGGGAACAAATATGAAACTCAATATAATGGAGAACATATAGGTTATTACTATACTTTGGAAGAAGCGACAAAAGCACATACAGACGCAAAACGTAAACATATTAGAGAAGTAGCAGAAGAGTATAAAGAAATTATTCCTGTCAAAGTATATGATGCTTTGATGAATTGGTAACAGATTTTAAAGAAAGGAGTAAGAGGTTTGTGCGCACATTAAAACTGGTTTTACTCCATAAACAATTTGAATACAGAAAATAAGGATTTAAAGAAAAGTTGGAAGTTAGTAAATTTTTGTGAATTTGATAAGTATGCGACACAAAGCTACTGTGCAATTCACGGTGTAGATGAGAGTTTGAATCTTGGTGATATTACTAAGGTTGATGAAACAAAGTTAGAACCATTCAATATGATTTGTGGTGGTAGTCCTTGCCAGGATTTTAGTGTAGCAGGTGAACAAAAAGGTTCTGTATGGACTTGTAAAGACTGTGGACATGAATATAATCCTTTGACAGTTCATTGGAGTGAAAGAGATAAGTGTCCTAATTGTCACAGTGATAACATTGAGAAGACTCGTTCTTCGCTACTTGTTGAATATCTGCGAGTAATCAGAGCAAATAAACCTAACTTTGGTATGTATGAGAATGTGAAAAATATTGTAGGTAAACAGTTTAAAGATACATTCAAAATGTTTACAGATGAATTAGATGAGTATGGATATAACGTATATTGGAAAGTTCTCAATGCAAAAGATTATGGTATTCCACAGAATAGAGAGCGTGTTTATCTGATTTTTATTAAGAAAGAATTGGATAATGGCAAGTTTGTATTCCCAGAAGGATTTGATAATGGCATTAGATTAAGAGATGTTTTGGAAGATAACGTAGACGAAAAATATTATATCTCAGAAGATAAAGTAAGAAAATTTGTTACAAACTTACAAGATATTGTTGATGAAGATGACTCAAATTCTCCTAAATTTATTGGAAATATAAATAGACCTGATTTTGGAACTGGATATGCAGGAGGAGTATGGGATACAAATAATATTAGTCCTACATTAACAACAATGCAGGGAGGTGGTAGACAACCACATATTATGTGTGGAATTGATAAATCACTCAATGGAACAAAAATTATCGACAATGCTAATTGTTTAACTGCTAGAGAAGATAGAGGCATAAGTAATAGAAAATCAGAGGGAACGGCAGTTATTGAAGTATTAGGAAATGTTAATCCTTCTGGTAAAGGAATGAACGGTAATGTATTTTCTGATGAAGGATTAGCACCTACACTTACTTGTGATATTTGTACAAGCCTTGACCAAGAGGAAGAATACGGAATGTGGGAGGCGAAAGAATGATTTTAGTAAACGATAATTGGGGACAGATTTACGATTTACAAGATGTCTCAAAGATAATTAGAGAAAATTATAACGAAGACTTGGCTGATGAATTGGACAAGTTAATCCCTGAACATACGGACGAAGAATATGAAGGTTTGCAATGGGATTATGATCAGAAATGTGACAAAGTAACTGATTTAGAAAATAAGATAGATGACTTAGAGAAAGAAATTGAAAGGCTCGAAAGTAAGATTGAGGAACTGGAAGTGTCGTGTAGTGGCAAAAAAATGATTACGAGATAATAAAGAATATTGCATTTTTACGTGGATGGGGAACAAAAGAACGATATGTGAATGATATGGTCTTGGAAGTAGAACTTATTCATCCATATAACATGAAAGAAAATGAGATATATTATTTCAATTCACACACATTAAAACGAATAAATTGAGGTGTTAAATGAAGAAGTTATTAGCAAAGATGAGAGAATTCTATAATGAACATTTCAAACATCACTGCCCAGATTGCAACGGCATTATGGATTCAGAATTCTTAGATATGACGATAGACAAACTTGTTTATAAATGCAGAAACTGTAGCAAAGAATGGTGTTAGAACTTGCATTTCATTTGGATAAAACAGGAGGTAAATATCAATGTATGTAGAGAATATTGTAATAGGAAATCCGATTGTAGAACCTTCGTCAATATTTGCAGAAGATGAAGATGATTGGAACAGTGTAGAAAAAGAGAAGACATATTTTACAGAGGAAAGATTTCTTCCAAGAATATTGGTCAACATTGGTATCTATCCCTCTGTAAATGAGATTAGACGGAATAAACCTGAACTAATAGTTACTTTGGATAAGTTGGATTTTATTGATTGCTTAAAGGTAAGCAAGAAACGTAAAGTTTGGATTTTGGTAGGTAAATAAAATAAGAAAATATTAAAAAGGAAAGGATAAAAATCAGAAGTTCCTATAGGTGAAAAGTGCGCACAGCTTATGACGGTAAGCAAGAATGGAACAGAAGAAATATATGGATATTGAGCGTCTGAAAGACAAGTATATTGATGGATTTCAGAAAGGTGATTATATAGTAGTACAGGAAAAGATTGACGGTGCTAATTTTTCAATAAGATATGATGAAGAAACAGATAGTATTAGAGCATTTAGTAGAAAGAAGTTCCTTGACCTGGGAAATAACCTTCGTGGAGCATGGGAATGGTCACAGAAATTAAACAAAGAATTGGTAAAAGAAGTTTTAGGTACAAATTTGGTTTTATTTGGCGAATGGTTAGTATCACACACAATTGTCTATCCTGATGACAGATATCAGAACGCATATTTTTATGATGTGTGGGATACTGAGTCAAAAAGATATTTGGAGCAGGATAAAGTAGAAGATATTGTTAAACGGCTTAATTTGATTTATGTACCAGTATTCTATAAGGGTGAATTTGAATCCTGGGAGCATTTAAAACAGTTCGTTGGAAGAACAGATCTGGGTGGTGAAAACGGAGAAGGTATTGTTGTAAAGAATATGACAAGGCTTAACGATCAAAATACGAGACTTCCATTTTACACAAAGATTGTGGCTGATAAATTTGCAGAAAAGAAATCAGTGAAAAAATTTGATGAAGGAAAGTTGGAAAGAAAAGCAAAATTACAAGCCATTGTAGAATCTGTTGTCACAGAAGGGCGAGTCGCAAAGCTAGTACATAAAATGGTTGATGAAGGTATTATTCCAGAAAATTGGGATGAGCATGATATGGGAACCATTGCTAAGAATATCGGGAAAGAAGTCTATTATGATTGCGTGAAAGAGGAACCGGAGACAGTAGAACAGGTAGGCGAATTATTTGGCAAGCTGGCAAGTGGAACAGCTATGAAAATTGTGAAGTCTATGCTTGTTGCATAGGTAATAAATTCGAGATTCAATCGGAGAAATGAGGTAATAAGATGGAAACAAATATAAGAGATATAATTTTAAGAGTATTAGAAAATGAAGGCTATTTGTGTGAACTCACAAAAGAAGGAATTATCTTTGTTGATGATGAAGATGCAAATAATGGTGTAGCTATACATATACAGACAACAACATAGTAAGAAATGAGGTGATAATATCAACGAAATTCTATTAACAGTAATTGCAACATTGTTGATTCATTCAATTATAGGAACTGTTGTTTACATAGTTACAAACGAAAATGATGATTTTGCAGCTTATTATGCAATTGGTATTGTTGGTTGGATTGTTTCTGGTTTCTGTTATGTAGTAAGACTCATTAAAAGATGGTGGTTTAATCATAACAAACGTTCAATTTTTGAAGATGGAAATGGTAATAGATTCTACTGCAAAGTTAAATATGCTAATGATTTTAATTGGCATTATGATATGGTTAAACGATATGCAACTAAAGATGAGTGGCAGGATTTAACGCCATTTACTAAGGAACAAATTGAATTTGCTCAAAGAAACTGTGATAGATGTAAACATGATGGTAATTGCACATTCGATATGTGGAGAGCAAGTTTAGATAAGATTAAGTGTAAACATGATAATTTTGGAACAGTTATAGAGTTTGATAAGTTTGAAAAGAAATGAGGTGTGAGTATGGATTCAAATTACATAATTAATAATGATAGTTTTTCATTTTATACTCAAAACCCAACAGACAGTTATGAATTAGATTTCAATAAAATTAAAACTGTTGAAGACTGCGTGCTGGTTATTAAAACTATGCTAAGTGGATTTAGTCATGGATCTGAACCTAAAATTACAATTGGTAATACAAGTTATCTATACGAACAAATGAAACATTTAGCAAAAGATAAGAAACAGGAATAGAACATCGGTTTTAACTGAGAAATGAGGTGTAATTATAGAAAAGGTAATTAAATATAAATGTTCAGATTGTGGTGATTTATTTAATACAGAAGATGAATGCCTTAAACATGAAGATAGGCATAATAGAATAAATAAGGCGAATGAGATGCTTGATAATGGATGTACATTACAAGAAATTCAGGACTCTTGTAACATCTGGTACTCTGTACCAGAACATTTAAAAAATGTAAATAAAGATAACTGTTTTACTATATCTTGGTGGCAATGCTGTGATAAACCGGCATATCAAATTAAATATATTTATATGGACGGTAGAGTAAAAGTTTGGGGTTGTGGTTCCTGGAATGGTTATTATGGCAATGTTCTTAGTCTTAATAGTGATGATTTAAGGAATGTTCATGGCAAAGAAGATCTTTTTGTAGATAAAAGATACACAAGTAAATGGACATAAACCTCACAATTTATTGTAGAAAGTAGGTGAAAAAATGAAACATATATCATTAAATGTAGCAGAAGAAATCAAGAAAATTCTACCTGATACATTAGAAAAAGACTTACAAGATAATGAAATTATTTGTCCAGTATGTCATGGACTTGGAATTATAAAGCAAGATTACGGACTTGGTGTTAAAGAGGATAATACTGAAAAGAATTTCAAATTAAATTGGTATGATAATGAGTATCTTACTTTATGTCCTAACTGCTATTTTGGAAGAATTAAGACATGTGAATATTGTGAAAAGCCTTTAATGAAAGAAACGAGTAGATGTAGCTGCGAAGAATATAAAGAACATGAGGAAGAAGAAAAGAGAATAAAATATCAGGAAACTATCAAAAAAGCAAAAGAGGTTGGTATTAAATCTGTTTCTACTTATTTATATGATGAACAAACGGATCACTATTTTGCTGAAATAGAAGATTTTGTAGATGAATATAAGGACAATACAGATTATGAAAATGATGAAGAAATGTTAGAAAATCTGCCGGAAGTGTTGTGGGTATGTTCAAAAGCAGAAATTTCAATAGATGCAGATAGTATTATTGAGAATGCCTGTGATGAATTACACGAAGATGCAAGAGATAATATTTCAGATGAAAAGGAGTTACAGGAGTTTCTTGATAAATGGTGTGAAAAACAGACTGGCACAACTACATATTATCCTTGTTATAAGGAATATGTGAAAGTAAAGAAGGAGTGGTTTGAATAAAAGTAATAAACAGGAACGTTGGGACACCAATGCTATCACATTATTGTCCTAATTGTAGACAAGAAGTATTTAACGATTCATCAGTTAAGTTTGATACAGATAGGAATTGCGGAATAAAGAAATGTGATAATTGTGGTATTGAATTAGAGTTTCTAAATACAGCAGCTTTAATGCGGTTATTTGGCGTTTAACAGATGAAAAATTTGTTCTATATGGAGATAAAGCAATGAAAAGGACTATTAATGTAACTGCTTCTTATAATTTAGATGAATTAAAAGGATTACAGGTTACTCCAAAAGAAAAAGTAAAAGAAATGGTTACTAAACAGATGATAGAATCATTTGGTTGGGATGAAGGTTATTGTGGTGTAGAAGTTGAAGTTGTAGACACACCTTAAAACTGGGGTTTCATCGAAGAATTTGAAAGGAAGAACAAAAATTAAAGGTAAAATATTAACAAATAAAGAGAGTCAAAGAATGTATGAAAATGAGATTATTAGTTCAGAAGAAAATATTTCTCAATTATTAGAAATGGCAAATGAACCATTTTTAGGAGTAGATATTTCGAAGACTTCAGATCAATCGGCAATAACTTATATATCAAATAGTAGAAAACTATTAAAATGTAAAGAATGTTTGTATTACGAAAAATGTGATAAGAGAGATGCTGATGGATTAATTTATTGTTTTAGAAAACCAAGATGTGTTTGTATAAATTGTAAGTTAAAAAGCGAATGTAACGATGCGAAAGATGGAGTTTTCTTATGCCCAAATTATATTCCTGTACAAGAGATAAGTAAAATTGATTATATGAAGTAGGTGATACATTGCAAACAGGTTTTGAGAAAAGATTTAATCCAGGAGATATAGTTTATTGGTGTCATCAACGTGGACATGAATATTCTGTACATTATGGTATAGTAGATGAGCAATTTTCGGATGCAGTTGTAATTGACTATATCGTACCAAGAGAACGGAGGAGAGTAGATGGCGTTCCTATTGATGAATTTCAGAGTGAACAGAGATATAGAAAACTTCCTAAAGGTTGGACATATGATACAAAACTATTTGAACTAACATGGGATGATTTAACATATGAAGAAAATATTTTTATATTGGATATTTCTAAACCTGAAACATTGAAAGAAGCGTATGATAAGGGATATTTGGTCAAGGATAGTACAATCTTTCACGGTGTAATTGAAGATGAAATTACGAAAGATGGATTTCGGATTGTGAAGAAATATCCAAGAGAATGTTTACATCATATTGACCATGTTTCTATATTTCCTCATAAAGTGTATTTTACATATGAAGAAGCGAAGAAAGAAGCAGATGAGAATATTGCGGAGTTCCATAGGCAAGCAAGCTTATCTGATTATGATTGGGCTGTTGAGCAGATAGATAAGACTCTTGATATGTGGAAAGCATTTAATGATGTTTCAGATAAGGATGTAAAGGCATATCGAGATTGGTTACTTGGCATGAAAGATGTGGAGAATATAGAGACAAGATTATGGGGCAAGGAAATTCAGTGGAAGTATTGGAAGAATGCGAGATGGAATTATATTGAGTTGTAGGTGAGAATAGAAAATATGGGATATTGTGATTGTAAATATTGTAAAAGGTTTATAGGAGATTGTGGTAATCATTTTAAGGATTCATATGGTCATACAAACTTTAATATACCGTCAGATTCGGTTCTTGATAAATTTAACAATCCAACATGTTTTGAAGACACAAGAACAAAATATAAAGAACTTTATGACAGGATGAAAGAAGAAGGAATATGTGGATATGAATTTCCTGATAATGAAGATTTAATAATGTGCTGAGAGTTTTACTTATAGCAGATAGAGAAGAGACAAAAAGGTATCATCGTATTTAAATAAAGGAGATAATGTGTTAGGAGAAATTAGAGAAAATAATAAAGGTACAAAAATGAAAATAATAGCACAACGATGTAAAGATGATATTGATATAGAATTTTTAGACAATCATCACTATGTATTTAAACATGCTACATATTCAAATTTTAAAAATGGATGTATTAAAAATCCTTTTGATAAAACAATTTATAGTGTTGGTTATCTTGGTGACGGCAAATATAACGGATGGATTAATGGAAAACCCACTACTGAATATTACATATGGCAACAAATAATTTGCAGATGTTACCATGAAAATGATAAAGAAAAATACAAAAGCTATTATGAAATATCAGAAGTATGTAATGAATGGTTAAATTTTCAAAATTTTGCACAATGGTACAATGAACATAAATATGAATGTGATGGCAGATTACATATAGATAAAGATATTAAATATCCTGGTAACAAACTTTATAGTCCTTACCATTGTTTATTAGTTCCTCAGCGTATTAATATGTTATTTTCAAATAAGCCAAATAAAAGGGGTTTGCCAAACGGAATTGAAAAATATAAAAAAGGTTATTTAGCAGAATATAATGGTGAAGAGTTAGGTAAATATCCAACATTAGAAGAAGCCTACACTGTTTATTCTAACGCTAAGAAAGATGCAATCGTTGCAATAGCTAATGAATATAAAGATCAGATTCCAGAAGAAGTATATGATGCATTATTAAATTATGAAGTGCGAATTGAAAATGACAAAAATTATATAGCTAATTTAAAGATATCACAAACAATAATTGAAAGGAGACACGAATGAAATTAAAAAACATAACATTCATTTTTGAGAATTGTGATTCAATTACTATTGACGGCAAGTATATTGGTGATTTTCTTGTAGATGATATACATACAAGTATTGAGAGAATTGCATGTAATGCAATTAATAGAATTGAAACAGCAAATACATTTGTCATTGAGATACATAAAGACGCTAATAAAGAAAGGTACCAATTTGATCAGACTGATTATGAAGATTTCAAACAAATGACATTTGATAGACTAAATGTTTATAACGATATTACAAGTATTCAGTTTGATTTGGTAGAAGATTATGTTGAAGAAGGACAAGTTCCACGAGAAGAACACTACGAGTATTATGTTAATTGGACTTGTGAGAGCAATTATACAAATGCTGCACAGACAAATTATCTAAGCGAATATGGTAATTTTTATATAGTAATTGCAGACGGTAAGAAGATTGATGATTTCTTTGATTTAGAAGAAATTAACGATGAAGGGTCAATGAATCTTCATGCTTCCATGTGTGATTTAGGTGACGTATATGGCAATCCAGACAGATATAAGAGAGAAGAAAATGATTAGAATATCGGAGCAACGAGATTGGATTATAGACTATAATCCTGAATGTGGAATGTATCGTGTCAGCTACTTTCAAGATAATCATTTCGTAGATGAGTGTTGGTTCGATGCATATGAAGATAAAGAGGTAAGAGAAAAAGCATTTGGCGGTGCTAAAAGATTATATATACATACATACAAATTCAAAAATCCCAAAATTAAAAAGAGAATAAATTATTAGAGGTGATACACATAGTAAGAATATATACAGAAGAATGGAATGGTTTTCAGTTCAGAGCACCCACATATCTCGATGGTCATTTCGAATCAAATAAGTTTGACTTGGTGAAATGGGAAGATCATGAACCATATGAAGTTACAGATTTTTACACTGGCAAAAAGAAAATGAGTACAAGAAGTTGTTTTACAATTGCTACACTTACTTGGGACGAAAAAGAGTCTGGATTCGAGTTTGAGAGCTGTGGGTTGAGATATTTAGAATATAGAGTAGATGGTTTGGAAAAGTTTATTTTGGATTTCTGTGAAATGATGGAAAAGGAATTAAGAAAAGATGAATAATTTTTGGAAATAGAAATTTTATTTTGTTCAGAGATGCGAGAAAGGAGAATACATAGATATGGCAAAAGGAAAAACACTATGCAATGTTTGTGGCAAAGAGTTTGACATGTGCGATGACTATGCAAAATTTGGTTTACATATGCAAGCTGGTTATGGAAGTAAGTTTGATGGAGATAATATCGACCTAGACTTATGTTGTGACTGCTTTGATAAATTGATGGACAAGTTGATTCCGATGTGTAAAATTAATCCGTTTGCTGAAATGGATTAAAATCAGATAAATTCAAAATTCAATTGGAGGATTCATGAGAATAGTAGACAGAAAAACATTATCAACAATGCCGAATGGAACTTTGTTCTGTAGATATATTCCGGATATGTTAGATGGAGATTGGAATATTATCACAGGACATAATGAAAAATATAACGGTGATAGCGAGCCAGTTGGATTTTATAGTGTCTTGCCGGTTGAACCATTTTTAGATAATGATAGAGATACTAAAGCTGGCACTGAAAGAATTACTAATTGGTGTACAACAGATACTTGCGATTTTGATTTCGATGAAGACCAGTTATTTGCAGTATTCAGTAAGGCAGAAATCAGAGCATTAATTACAGTATTGCAATATGCGTTATCTGATTGTGGATTTTCATTAAGCAAATTTATGGACACATATTTTTATAAAGACTACGAAATTGACGAGAAAGAAATTGATGAGTGGAAGGAGTGATAACAATAGATTTAATTGAAGCGTTACAAAAACAGATGGATTTTTGTGAAAATAAAGAAAAGTATAAATGTGGGATTTATGTTGAAAATTCTGAACGCATAAAAATTGTAGCAAATGTTATTTCTAATTTATTACCAGTTCCAAATCGAAAAATTGAATTAAGAATAAATAGGTATGATGCAGAAGCAAGATGGCAGAATGGTAGCATTATTAGAATAATGAATGCTAGTGAAAATGTAAGAGGTCAAAGATTTAATGGAGTTATTATTGACAATGATATTGACCATAAAATTATTAGTTGTGTAATAATGCCGACAATAAGACCTATTAGAGTATTTGATTGGGAATTTGATAAAGAGATGTATGAAAGAATATACATCGTTTGTATAAGTGCAGACGATATAAACAAGTCAAAGAAATACAAGCAAGTATATATTAGTACAGGTTGGAGAAGAAATAATTTGTTTATTGATGAATTTACTTTTACAAATCAAAAATTATTTGAAAAGGAGCATGAGTGTATGTTTTACGAAAATGATTATGACAGACCAGTAGTAGAGAAAGAAGTAAATAATGATAAGGTATTGCTTTATGAAGCATGGGGAATTCCAAAGGATTTAGTTACATATGAGACAGAGTTTGTTAATAAGACTAAACAGACCTATCTAAATATTAAGGGTGAGTTTAAGAATGAAACGATTGGTTTTGATAATGACATCAATGTTCATCTGAGAATTGATACGGATATTTATGATGGTTACGAAGTGCATGTTGAAGATGGTTTAGTGACTGTTATATTGCATGAAATAAAGAATGAAGCACCTGTTTTGAAGGATTATGGAGTGGCTTAATGCTACTCCAATAAATCCGAAATTCAATTTGAAGGTTAAAAATATGGCAAAGATAAGAATTGAAAAAGAAATAGAAAAATGTTGGGATTGTCCTAAATGTAAGAATAAATCAACAGAAACAGCAGATAGTTTTGAAGTGGCAACAGATTACTATTGTGGTGTAAATAATGAGGAAATTATGGGATATGTAGAGCATGATTGGGAAATGCCTTTCGTTCCTAACTGGTGTCCTTTGTTAGTTAAAGAGTAGATGAAACAGAATTTTCATGGTTGTTTTTGAAAGGAGATTATTATTGAAGAAAAAGATTTTTAGTCTTTATTTGAAAATGAAGAATTTACTTGTATCTATGTCAGAGTTCCACAAGATACATTTGATGGACAAGATTATTTATAAAGGTCAAAAATATTTTGTAAATAATGGAACAAAATGTGATTCAAATGGCAATAGATTATGGGATATTCTACCTGATGAATTAGATGAAAACGGTAAAAGAAATGGTTGGTCAGTTCCACGATCTGAATTTAAGCGTGTATTCTGTTGGTTCAATATAAAGAATGCATTGTTTTCAAGATATAATTGGTGGAAAAATTATTGGTATCAAATCCAACTTAGAGAAATGTTGAATAGATAAAAGCGAAGTTTTAAAGCAGAAAGGAGAATATTAGAGTGAGAGCAACGTGTGAAATTATTGCAGACCTAAAAGATGGTAAGGAAGTTACATATGAAGAACTTAAAATGGCGTGTTTGGTACAGTCAAGTATTATCTTCTTTTATCAGCAAGATACAAAGAATTTGCTGAAGGGAGGAATATCGGCAGACCTTGTAGAGAAAATGAACTACAAAGATGATAAAACATCATCGAAAGAACTAGGATATCCTTCGTGGTATTGGAACACAATTAAAAAAGATCCGATTGAATGGCTTGGAGCAAGCAATATTCCTGGCACTCCTGAGTATGATAAGCATTATAAATTAAGCAAAACATTATTTGAAAAGTTTGTAAATAAAAATGGTGATAATCAGTCGGATTAAATTTGCACATAAATGCATTCTTTCATGTGAGAAATAGAGAATAAATAAATACAGAAATAAATCAGAAAGGAATAAAGGCGTTGCAACCGTAAGAGATATCTACCTTTCTGGTGAAGAAAAATCAAAGGATTAAGAGTTTTAAGTTTATTTGACGGTATTAGTTGTGGGATGATTGCTCTTGAAAGAGCTGGAATTCCAATAGAAGAATATGTTGCATATGAAATAAATGATGACGCAATTAAAGTAAGTCAAAATAATTATCCGCAAATAAAACAATGTGGTGATGTTACAATTGCATACTTTTCGCAATATCAAGGTTTTGATTTGTTGATTGGTGGCAGTCCATGTCAAGATTTTTCAACTTTAAATAGAACAAGAGAAGGATTACAAGGCAAGAAAAGCGGTTTATTTTGGGAATATGTAAGAGCATTAGAAGAAGTAAGACCAAAATATTTTCTATTAGAAAACAACACGAGTATGCCGTTAGAAGCAAAGGAAACGATTTCTGAAATATTAGGTGTTCAACCAATTACAATAAACAGTGAACTTGTTAGTGGTCAAATGAGGAATCGTCTGTATTGGACAAATATTCCAAATGTATCTCAACCAGTAGATAAAAATATTGATTTAAGAGAACTAATTATTAAATATCCATACTATAACGAGATTCAATTAGTAGATTGGACGAAGAAAAAACTTATTGAAATAGAAGATAAATATGGATATATACCAAATATTTTTTGCCCTTATAATAAAGTTGAGATAACAAACAAACATTATTGTCTTACTGCTCAGGGTAACTCACAGACAAAAAGTAGTACAAACTTATTACATAAAGACGGTAAATTCTATATGTTTAATGCGGATTTTTGGGAAATATTACAAACACTTCCGCAAGGATACACAGAGTGTCTTGAAAAGGAAGGTCGTAGAAAGACTGTTATTGGAAATGGTTGGACAGTAGATGTGATAGCGCATATATTTAGCTATTTGAAGTAAAAACATAGATAAAAGGTTTGTTTTAAGGCAGAAAGGAGAATGTAAAGGTATGGCAAAATACAGAAAGAAACCCGTGGTAATTGATGCAGAGCCATATAAAGAAGGATTAGAAGATAAATGGGTTCTTTATTTTAGCGGTAATTATGGAGAGTATGAAGAAGTTTTTAATACAAAAGAAGAGTGCTTAGAATATTCAAGTTGCGATAAAGGGAATATAGAATATCAAGAAGATTTTGGTTTTATATATGAAGATCCAGTTCCATGTATTATGACTCTTGAAGGTAGGATGGATATTAGGATGACAGACTATATTATCACAGGAGTTAAAGGAGAAAGATATCCATGTAAAAAAGAAATCTTTGAAGAAACATATGAGTTAGTAGAATAAACTTCTTATTTTATTTGGAGAATATATAGGTGGAGGTGATTGATATAAGCATAGAAGATAAAGAAATTTCAGATTTAATTGATAAAGCGATTGGTCAATATTATGATCTAGAAACAATAGGCAGATGCGCTGATTTGGGTTATATGTCAATGAGTCCACATGATTTAAGACAATTTGTACCTAGAAAATATAAAAATGTAAGATTAATGAACATTAATGGTCTTGCAACAGGACAATTACATTTTATTACAGAAGATGGGCATTATTTGTTAATTCCTTGGTGTTATGTAATTTCAATGACACCAAGCAAAGAAAAATGAATAGAAAAGGAGAATAAGATTATGGGAATTGCATGTAAGTCGGTGGGCAAATTTCAGAGCATTATGAGAAAAATGGAGAACCAGTTAGAAGCAGAGAGAAAGGCTACTAAAGAGAAGAAGGAAAGTAAGAGTAAGAATGGAGGTAAGAGATAATGAAGTTAGTTGACACAGTAGAAATGATGAACAGTTCTGATTACAAGGAAAGATTCAAGGCAGAATATGCACAGTTGGTAATCAGATACTATGGATTAAGAAATATGTTAGAAAAGTGGGATAATGGAACTTTAGAGTTTGAACCTACTTGTCCACGTAGCACTTATAATTTACAGATTAAGCAATGACTGATTATATTGCAATTCTTGAAGCAAGGGCAGTTATGGAGAATGTAGATTTAGAAAGTGTGATTGTTTAATGTCTGTTTGGATCACAGGTGACATACATGGAAATCCAGTAAGATTAAGCACAGATAGTTTCTATGAACAGAAAGAATTTAATGGTAATAAAGATGAAAACATAGTTATTATTTGTGGAGATTTTGGTCTTGTATGGAATCGAGATGGAGAAAATAAAAATGAAAAGTATTGGCTTGACTGGTTAGAAAGTAAACCTTTTACAACTGTTTTTGTTGATGGTAATCACGAGAATCATATAAGACTTGCTACTTATCCTGTTAAAGAATGGAATAGTGGTAAGGTACATGAAATTAGACCACATGTTTTACACTTAATGCGTGGAGAAGTATTTACCATAGAAGATAAAAAATTCTATGTGTTTGGTGGAGCGTCTAGTCATGATATCCAAGATGGTATTCTTGATTATGAAGATGAAGATTGGAGAGAACAAGCAAGAACTTTAGAGAAAAATGGTAAATATATGTATCGTGTCAAAGGTTTAACTTGGTGGGAAGAAGAATTGCCTAATGAAGAAGAGATGCAAAATGGACTTGATAATCTTGAAAAAGAGAATAATAAAGTAGATTATATCATTACTCATAGTCCATCGACCTCCGAATTATATTTAATGGGTGGTAAAGGATTATATCAGTCCGATATTCTCACAAATTATTTAGAAGAGATTAAAGCTAATACAGAATATAAGCGACATTTCTTTGGTCATATGCATATAAACAAGGCAATTAATGATAAGGATATTTGCTTATATGAACAGATTATAAGGATTTTGTAAAGGAGAATGTATAAGTGAGAGATCCAGCAAGACTTTATAAATTTTATAATAAGTTACAAGAAATACACATTACATATTTTCCAGATTGGAGATTTACTCAGTTAATTTCAAACTTTGAATATTGGTTAAGAGCAAATAAAAATATACACGATATGTTTTATCTCGAAGAAGATAATGTATTGAAGTATATGAATGAATATGTAAAAGATATTAAATGTAGTTAATCATGAAATCTTCAAACAGATTTGGCGGTCTGAATGGAGAAGTAATAAATAGAAACATACATATACAAACAAATTCGTAAAATTCCATTTTTTAAAAACAGAATATGTATTGATTCGTGGGTTGGTTAATGGCTTACCCTTAGTTAAATTCACGCCAATAATGGTGCTGTCTTTGTACATGACAGTTAAATGTCCAGTAAGAGCAAGGTGGCGAATAAACTGTACGATTTCAGGATTAATAGTAACCACTGAAAGAGGAAACAGCCAATTTGAATATTGCTATAGAGTAGTCATTTTATGGATAGATTTTTATATAAATTTACTTCCATGTTCCAGTCTGAAAAGGGCTGTTTATCATAAGTTTTTAGTTAGTTTTTTATTAATTTATTTTAAAAATTTTTATTTATAAGGAGGACATTATTTTAATGGCAGAAACAAAGAAAAAAGGATTAGGTTTACCACAGACAAGAGGTTCTTTCCAGGTAAGAGGAAAGGTAACTGGTACTCAGAGAGACAACTTCTATACTGAGAAACTTACTAAGACGGACAAACCTTGGCGTTCAGTAGCGTTTGGTGTTCAGTTTGATGAAAACTCTACAGTATTTGTCAGTCTTAACGGTATGGAGAGAGATTCTGTTTACTTCAGTAAGAAAGAAGATAATAAGACAATTACTAAGGAAGTGCCTTGGAAAGACAGATTTACATTTGCAGAAAAGGATTACAGTCTTATTGGTGTAAATGTCGGTGTTACAAAGGTAAAGGATGCAAAGGGTAATGAAGTTAATGATAAGAAGCGTTTGACTGACTACGATGCTTGTAAGGAAATCGGAGATAACCTTGTAGATGATAAGACTGTATTTGTAAAGGGTAATATTGAGTTTGGTAGTTATAACGAAAAGCATACAACAAAGTTTGTTCCTTCGCAGGTTTCTCTTGGAAAGGATATTGACTTTGAAGCAGAAGATTTCAAAGCATTGGCTGATTTTACACAGGTTATTGTATTTACCGGCATTACTCCAAATGAAGATAAGACAAGAGCAACCATTGCTGCAAAAATTGTAAACTATGATTCTATTGAGGATGCTGAGTTTATTATCACAGATATGAACCTTGCAAGAGTATTTAGTAAGAACTTAAAGCCTTATTCAAGCATTAAGGTTTGGGGAAATATCATTGTAGAAAAGAATACAGAAGAGGTAACTACATCAGATTGTTGGGGTTCTGAAAATAATATGGAAAAAGTAAATACACCTACCATCAGAGAGTTGGTAATCACAGGTGCAGATCCTGAGACTATTGACACAACTACATACACAGAAGCAGAGATTGATAAGGCAATTGAAACTGTTAAGGCATCTAAGAATGCAGAAAAGGATTTCGGTGGCTCAACTGAAGGTTGGGGTAGCGTAGCAAATTCGTCTGATGATAGTGAAGACTGCGGGTGGTAATAACTATGGGAAGTGATAATCAATTAAAATCATATAGAGTTGGTGAAGTGTCATATACAAAGTATGGCACTAAAGCCACAATTATAGAATACATTAATAGTAAAAAGATTTTAGTTGAGTTTGATGATGATTTTAATTATAGATATTACACCACATATACAAATTTTAAAAATGGTCGAATGACAAACCCATATGAAAAAAGAAGTGGTAACGATATAGGATATATTGGTGTTGGCAAGTATAATTCTAAAAATAGTCCAGAAGCATATTACAAATGGAGAGCAATAATTCAAAGGTGTTATTGTCCAAATTATCAAGAAGAAGTAAATCAATCTATTGCATCGTATGAGCCATGTACAGTATGTGAAGAATGGTTATGTTTTCAGAATTTTGCAGAATGGTATTATTCAAATGTTTATGAATGTAATGAGCCATTATGTGTAGATAAGGACATTCTTTTTCATAATAATAAAGAATATTCACCAGATAAATGTTTATTAGTTCCTAGAAGAATAAATTTATTATTCATTAAAGAATTAGGCAGACGTGGTGATTTGCCAATAGGTGTTCAAACGCATAAACAACATGATGGTTATGTTGTATATGTATCAAAAAATAATAAATCACATTATGTTGGGTTATTTTATGATATGCAGAATGCATTCAATGCTTATAAAAAAGAAAAAGAGAAATATATAAAGGAAGTTGCAGAAGAGTATAAGCATGGTTTACCAACAAGAATATATGATGCAATGAACCAATATGAAATATTAATTACAGATTAGGAGGAATTTTAATGGCAATCGGAAGAAGTGGTAAGAAAGTAAAAACAAAGTTAGGTTTCTTGGTTTATGGTGAACAGGGTACTAGAAAGAGTTCTTTCTGTCTTGAATCTTTGAAACTTACAGATGAAAATGGCAAGCCGTTTAGGGTTTTATACATTGATGCAGAAGCGGGTAGTGTTGATACATATGTAGAAAAATATGAAGAAGCTGGTTATGATACACAGAACTTATACATTGTATATACTCAGTCATTAACAGAGGTAAAAGAATTTATTAGAAAAGCAAAGGATGGAGATGTTTTTTATGACTTTGATGAAGAAGGAAATGAAACTGACGAGGTTTATTTAGATTCTGATGGTAATCCATTTAAGCCTGATATGATTGTTATTGATGGTATTACATTACTTTACATCGCTAAACAGCAGGGTATTCTTGAATTTTCTAAAAAGAGAGCAACTGTAAGAGCAAATAAGAATGAACTTACTGGTATGGCAAAAGAGGTTGCCATTGAGGGAGCGTCATTAGAAATTAAGGATTACAACGTATTGAAGTTTGAAGGTCAAGATTTAATTTTAGACTTACTTGCCAGTGGCAAACATTTCGCTATTACAATGCGTGAAGAAGATGAAAAGGAATCTTTTAAAGATAAAAATGGAGAAATTAAGGCAATGGCAACTGGACGTAAGCAGCCTTCTGGATTCAAAGATGTTAGATACAATGTAAAAACTGTATTGAGATTGTTTAAGGATGATGATGGTGTTATTAAGGGTATTGTAGAAAATAAAGACAGAACTATGGTTTGTGGTCAGGATGAAATCATAATTGAACCTAGCATTACATTATGGCAGTCAGTTCTTGATAAGAACAAGGACAAGAAGGATTTCACGATTAAGAATACTTTAGAAAGTTCTGTTGATACAGAAAGACGTGCTATGGAAAAGAATAATGCAAAGTTTGATGACGAAATGAGTGCCGAGAAGAGTGAAGGAAATTCGTCTCTTACAACTGCTGATGATTACAAAGAAGCAATTAAGGAAACAATTAGCAAACTTTCACAGACAGAAAAAAGTAAGAAACAGACAGAGATTGCAAACGTAGGACTTCCGAAGGCATATCAGAAGTTGACTGATATTGAAGATTTAAAGAAGTATTACAACATTGTGTCTAAGTAAGCTGAGTAAAAGTAAATAACTATTAAACGTATACCGTCTGTAATGGGCGGTATACAGATTTGAGGTAAAAATGAGAGCAATTACAAGGAAATGTAGTATCTGCAAAGAACCAATTTACATCAATGATACTAATGAAGATTTTTTTATAACCTTAAAAAACGAGACAAAATCTTATACCCATACCAATTGCTACATTGAGAAACAAACAACAAAAAAACGTAGTCCCAAAACAGTTGAAGAATGTCAGGAATATATTGAACAGTATAGACAAAATACTAAAGTAACTGAAAAGAAAAAATCTACTAAAAACGAGTTATATGAATTTCTCTTTGACATGTATGACATCTCATATTTCCCACAATATTTCTATATAAAAATGGATTCTGTATATAAAGGTACTATGAAAAATTTGAATAAACCTGTTCCACCAGAAGATTTATTGGATATGTGGAAACAGAAAAGAAATTATTTGGACAAGGTTGCTGAACAGAACCGAAAAAAAGGTAACGAAATATTAGGAGTTAATAGAGTCAACTATGATTTGGCAATTTTGCTTTCTAAATATGATTCATATTTAAAGTGGAAAGAACAACAAAAGATTGCTATTGCAGAGTTAGATGAATCTAAAAAGAGAAGTATAGAGAAAATAGAATATACAGACGTGGCAAGACCTAAAAGAGTTGGTACTTCTAATAATAAGGTAGATATTAATTCAATGTTAGATGAAATATAAGGTGGTGGTATGAATAGAAGTTGTTTCAAATATTACGAATGAGATTTTACTTGTAGGAAGTATTTTTAAAAAGCCTGATTTATTTATAGAACATGGTCATAATATACGGTCAAAATATGATTTCTATGATGAGGCAACAAAGTTCTTTTATGATAATGCAGAGATTATGTATCAGACAAGAACACAAGTGTTTAATAGAAGCGTTATCAGTACATATATGGCAGAAGACCAGGAACGACTCTCTTTATATAAGAAATATGGTGGTTGGAAAACACTTGAAGATTGGATGAATCTTGCAGTTGTTGATAATTTTCAAGGATATTTTGAGGTATTAAAAAAGTTTTCATTACTGAGAGAATATCAGAGAAATGGTTTTTCTGTTGAAAAGATTTTAAATCATCCAAAATTTGAAATGCTTACTGCTATGGATATTTATAGGTTAATTCGATCCAAAGCAGACAGAATACATACAGTTATTTTAACAAATGAAGAATCTGAAATATTAAATACCAACATCAAAACAACATTATTACACTGTATGGAAACACCAGATTTAGGATTACAAATGCCATTTAGTGTAATGAATGATATTACAAGAGGTATGAAAAAAAAGTCTGTAATGGCAGTTGGTATGTTAAGTAATGCTGGTAAAAGTAGATATATGACTAAATTGATTGCTTATATTACTTTGGTATTAAAAGAAAAAGTATTTGTTTTATTAAACGAAATGACTGTTGAAGAAATAAGATATGCACTCATCACAACTGTTATTAATAATCCAGAGTTTCAAACATTACATGGATTAAAGCTGAAAAAGAAAGAAAGAGAATTGACGCTTGGTTTATACAAGGACAGTAATGGAGAATTTATTTATGCAGAGAAAGATGAGTGGGGAGATGTAACAGAAACTATTGAAGAATACGCTCAAAGGGTTGCTACTAATTCAGAAGAATATGTAAAGATTATGAAAATAGCAGATTGGATTGAAGACGAAACACAAGGTCTTATTTGTGTAAAAGATGTATCAACTGCTTACGATGATAAAACATTAGAGTTTGAAATTAGAAAAGCGAATTTGACCCAAGGAATCAGTTATTTCTTTTATGACACATTTAAAAATGATTTGTCAACAACTGGCGATTGGGCAGCAATGAAAGTTACTGCTACAAAACTGACAGAATTAGCAAAACAATTAGATATGTTTGGCTATCTTTCTATTCAGCTTACAGATGATGCAAACTTTATTAAACCAGATGAATTGACATCAAGTAACATTGCGAACTGTAAGTCAATTAAGCATGTCTTACATACGTTGTTTTTATTTAAAGAAATACCAAAACAGGACTTTCATAAATACGGATATATAACAAGTAGTGATTGGGGTACAAATACAATTCATGACCTTGATGTAGAAAAGAGATATTACTGTTGTGTAACAGATAAAAACCGATTTGGTAGAAAAGTGAAACTGCTTTTTGAAGTGGATTTAGACCTTAATATTTGGCTCGAAATAGGAGAATTAATTAAAAAGTAAAGGAGGATTGAAGGTTGGATATTGAGATTTTAAAAGAGCATATACTTGAAAATAATTTCATTCCTACAATCCTTGAAGAATTAGGTTGTCATCATATCAGAAAAAAGGACGGATACTTCCAATGTGCGAATCCTGATGGAGATAATGTAACGGCTGTATGTGTTTATGAAAACACGAATTTAACAACAATTAATTACACAAGGGATATATCAAATGGCAAGAACATCCACACGGATTTAATATCCCTTGTGGAGTTTTATAAAAATGAAACATTTCCATATGCGGTCAAATGGATATGTGACGTTTTAGATATAGATTATTATTCAAATCTTGATGAAGATTTACCCAAAAGTCTTCAATTAACAAAAATGTTGGTTGAAATGCAATCTGTTGATACAGAAACAGAAACGGAAAAACCTTTAAAACCAATACCTGAAAAAATTCTTTCGTATTTTAAACCATATATCAATGATATGTTTAATGAAGATGGGGTTAGTTATGAAACACAAGCAGAGTTTGAGATTGGATATGATGAATTTACAAACAGAATTACTATCCCAATCAGAGATGATTTAGGTAATTTAGTAGGTGTAAAAGCAAGGTATTTCTATAGACAAGTGCCAGAAGATGAACAGAAATTTATGTATATCGAAAAATGCGCAAGGTCGCAAATTTTATATGGATTATACAAGACAATTAACTTTATTAAAAAGGCACAGAGAGTTTTTGTAACTGAAGCAGAAAAAGGAGTTCAACAGTTATATGACAAAGGATATTTTGAAGCAGTAGCAACTGGTGGATCAAAAATTTCTAAATCACAAATTGATAAATTAACAAGACTTTGCGTTCCAATTATTTTTGTCTTTGATAAGGATATTACAAAAGAAGAACTTGATGATATTGCAAGTAGGTTTATTGATGGTACAGAAGTATATGCACTCATAGATACGATTGGCATACTAAATGAAAAAGAATCACCAACAGATAACATTTCAAAATTTGAACAGTTACTTGAAAAGTGTATGTATAGATTGAAGTAAGGAGATGAATGGTTGAATTACAAACTGATAAAAAATTCTTTAAATGATATGGATAATCCTAAACAGACGATTTTGTTAAATCGAGGAATTGAGAATTGGAAACAATATCTTAATCTTAATGAGGATTGTATTCATGATTTTAATTTATTGAAAAATATAGATAAAGCAGTAAGTTGTTTTATTAAACATATAGAAAATAAAAGCAGAATTCATATTATTGTTGATTCTGACGTTGATGGTTATACATCGGCAAGTATGGTTTACAGATATATTAAACAGTTGGGAGAAGATATAAATGTAACATATTCATTACATACTAAGAAACAACATGGTATTTCGGAGGATATAGAAATACCAAAAGATTGTGAGTTGTTGATTATTCCAGATGCAGGAAGTAATGATATTGAACATTGCAAAGAATTAGCTGAAAAAGGTATTGATGTCATTATTCTTGACCACCATATTTGTGATAAACAAAATGATTTTGCAATTGTGGTAAACAATCAGATGTGCGATTACCCAAACAAAAACTTTTGTGGTGCTGGTATTGTTTATAAATTTCTAAAAGCAGTTGATGAGGAACTGTGGGAAGATTATGCAGATAAGATGTTAGATATTGTTGCACTTGGTAATATCAGCGATGTCATGGATATGAGAGAGTGCGAAACAAGATATTATGTAGATTTAGGTCTGTCAAAAATCAGAAGTAAATTGTTTAAAGCGCTAATTGAAAAGCAGTCATATTCTATGAATGGCATTGTAAACATTACATCTGTCCAGTTTTATGTGACACCGATCTTAAATTCCATGATAAGAGTGGGGAGTGCTGAAGATAAGGATTTATTATTTAGAGCATTTATTGAAACAGATGAAGTATTTAAGTATAAGAAACGTGGTGAAACAGAAGAATCTGATGAGGATATTTATACGAGAGCTGCGAGATTATGTTACAACGCAAAGAATAGACAAGGTAAAGAAGTTCAAAAGGGTGTAGATGCCATTGATGAATTGATTCAAGAGAAAGAGATATATAAGGATAAGGTAATGTTTATCAATGTGTCAGATATTCTTGGAGAAACATTAACTGGACTTGTTGCAATCAAAATTGCAGAAAAGTACAACAGACCTTGTTTGTTGCTTAGAAGACAGAAAGTAAGAGAAGATGGCTCTCTGTATTATGGTGGTTCATGTAGAAACTTTGATAATAGTCCAATAGAAAGTTTAAAGGATTTTTTGGATTCTACAGGTACTTTCGAGTTTATTCAAGGACACGATAATGCAGCCGGTATTTCAATTCCAAGAGAAAATGTTACAAAATCTATTGAATTATGCAATGAGAAATTAGCAGATGTTGATTTTCAGAAATGCTTCAATGTTGATTTTAATATGGAATGTGATGATTTATCCGTTGCTTTTATTAAAGCCATTGATGAAATGAAAGATATCTTTGGACAAGGTATTAAAGAACCACTTGTTCATATTAAAAATATTCCAGTACATAGTGAAGATACAAGCATTATGGGCAAAAATTTTAACTCATGGAAGGTAATTATTGGAGATGGGTATGCGTTTGTAAATTTCAATGTTGATGTTGACACAGACCCGTTATTAGTAAGGCGTTATAAGGCAACAGATGAAGAATTAGATAATGGAGTATTACTTGGCGATATGGATGTTGTAGGAACTGTTTCTATCAATAATTATAACGGAATACTTACTCCACAGATTATTATTATAGATTATACATTTAGAGAGCAGTAAGGGGTGATTAATTGGCAAGTGCATTACATAACCACTCTGAGTATTCAGTTTTGGATGGGTTTTCTCATCCGAAAGAATACTTAGAAAGAGCAAAAGAAATAGGATTAAAGGCTTTTGCTATTACAGAACATGGTAATCAATACAGTTGGGTGTATTTTGACAAGTTAAAGAAAGACTATCCTGATATTAAGATGATTTATGGTATTGAATTGTACGAATGTTTTGATATGCATATTCAAGACCCTAATAGTAAATATTTCCACTTAATCGCTTTAGCAAAAAACGAAAAAGGAAGAATTGCACTTAATGAAATTATTACAGCAAGTAATTTTGAAGGATTTTACTATAAACCAAGAGTAGATTTAGAACTGTTAAAGCCTTATGCAGAAAATTTGATTATTTTATCAGCTTGTTTAGCATCAAAAATTGCAAAAGAAAGTGATTATGAACGGTGTATAGATTATGTAAAAGAGTACAAATCTATATTTCCGCACTTTTATCTTGAGATGCAGAGTCATAGAACAACTGACCAAGAGAATTACAATAAAAAGATTTTGAAATTAGCACATGATACTGATACAGATTTTGTTATTACAACTGATAGCCATTCTGCCACAAAGGAAGATTTATATTACCAGGCACGTCATGTTCAAATTGCAAGAGATGACGAAACCTTAACAGAATTGTATGACGATTGCTATTTACAATCTGAAGATGAAATTCATGCAATTATGGATAATCAGATTGGTAAAGAGAATGTAACTATTGGATTAAATAATTCTGATATAATTGCAGATTTGATTGAAGAGGTAAAAATGCCATTTCAGTCACCACAATTACCTACATTCCCGTTGCCAGAAGGATTTGAAGATAACTATTCGTATCTGAAATATCTATGTGATAAAGGTTGGTATATAAGAGGAATAGATAAATTATCTGATGAAGAACAGAAAGTTAGAAGAGAAAGACTGGAATATGAATTAAGTATTATTCATCAAATGGGTTTTGATGGCTATTTCTTATTTGTATGGGATTTTATTAGATGGGCGAAAGAGAATGATGTATATGTCGGAGATGGTAGAGGTTCTGGTGGCGGTGCGATAGTTGATTATTTACTTGGTATCTCGGAATTAGATCCTATTAGTTATAATTTGATTTTTGAAAGATTCCTAAATCCAGAACGTGTGTCAATGCCTGATATTGATACCGACTTCTCAGATAGAGAAAAAGTTGTTCGCTATCTTACAGACAAATATGGAGAAGATAGAGTATGTCAGGTTATCAATTTCTCATATATTACACCTTGTGTTGCAGTTAAAGACGTAGGAAGAGTTTTAGGTATTCCATATAACATCTGTAACAAGATTAGTAAAAAATTTGTATTTGATACATTTGAAGAATGTATAGCCAATAATCCTACATTATATGAGGAATATGTAGATTATAAAGATTTGTTTGATATAGTAAGCAAAATTAGTGGTCGAGTTAGACAGGTAAGTATTCATGCTGGTGGAGTTGGTATTGTGGATACCAAAATTACTGACTATATGGCAATGAAAATTGGTAGTAAAGGTGAGCATGTAATCCAAGTTGATAAGAAAATTATTGAGGATATTGGCATTATTAAGTTTGACTTACTTGGTTTAGCAACTACTTTAAATACCATCAAATATGCTTGCAAATATGCAAATATTGACAAATGGGAAATTGATATTAATAATCCAGAGTTTTTAAACTGTAAAGAAACATACGAATTGCTGTGTTCTGCAAAGGTTGATGGTGTATTTCAGGTAGAATCACAAGGAATGAAAGACCTTTTAGTAAGATTACAACCCTCTAACCTAGAAGATGTATCGGCAGTTTTGGCATTATACAGACCCGATAGTATGGGTGCATTAGACGAATATATTGAATGTAAACATGGTAGACAAGAGGTTAAATACATTCATCCTGATATGAAACCGATTCTTGAAAGTACATATGGTTGTATGATTTATCAAGAGCAGTTGATGGATATTGTTAGAAAATTTGGTGGAAGAACTTATGGTGGTGCTGATAAGTTCAGAAAAGCTATCGGCAAAAAGGATATCGAATTGGTAAAAACTGAGTCTGCTAAGTTATATCAAGAGATTATTGATAATGGCTATGATGAATCTATTGCAAAGCAAATAAGTGACGACCTTTCAACTAAGGGTGGCTATCTTTTTAACAAATCACATTCAGCTTTGTATTCGATTCTTACATTAAAAACAGCATATTTAAAGTGGAAATATCCAGTTGAATTTTTCTGTGCATTATTAAATCAGAAACGTGACGATTATGGTGCTTTAAATAAGTACATATTAGATGCAAAAGATTTTGGAGTAACACTTTTACCACCACATTTAAATAAATCTGATAGGGGATTTTCTATTACAGATGGTCAGATCTTATTTGGACTTGAAGCAATTAAAGATGTTGGTGAAAAATTTGTTGATTCGCTGATTGAAGAAAGAACTACAAATGGTAAGTTTAAGAATTTCAATGATTTTTATGAAAGAATGAATCCATCAAATAAGGTAGTTATTGCATTGACAAAAGCAGGAGCTATCCCTTGTAAAGATAAGAAAACATTCTTATTACAGTTTGCAGCAAAGCAATTTGAAAAGAAACCATACAAACCAGTTGTATCACTTCCAAAATTGTCAGTATTAAAGGGAAAATATGGTATTGATACGGATGTGATTAAAGATAAACAAGTAAGATTGGATTTATACAACAAACAAAAAGAGAAAGAATATTTAGAACAACAAGACGAAAAGTTTAATGCTTCCATGAATGATTTTGCAGAAAAGTATTTGCAAAATGAAAAGTTTTGGGAGTTTGATGCTCTATCAGTATTCATTAATAACAACCCGTTTGTTGAAGCGTACAAGTATATTCAGACACCATTTGATGAAGTGGATGAAGGTGCAAAGGGATTAGTAGTTGGGGCTATTTCAAAAATTCAGAAGAAGAAAGATAGAAATGGTAAGCAATTTGCATTTATTTGGATGTATTCAGCATTTGGTTTAGTGGAAGTTATTTGTTGGCATACACAGTATAAGCAATATGAAGACTTAATTAAAAGAGGTAATCAGATTGCAATGTTATGTAAAAAGAGCGATGAGAAAGCAGTTGTTCAAGAAATGAAAACATATGAACAGTGGTTGGATGATAGAAAACTATCTAAGTTGAAGTAAGGAGTGATTAAAATAGAGGAAATTAAGTTCAAATGTGTGCCAGTCCATGAAAGATATTACAGTAGTGATTCGTCATATGGGGTATTTGTGTTTCATACAAAAGATGATATTCCTGAATATGATTTAGTACCATCATCACCATTTCAAACTGATACTGAAGGTTTGAAAATGTCTATGTTGGTAGGTAATATGCAGCAATTATATATTGGGTCTGAATATGAGGTGACTGCCACATTGGACTACAATACAAAATACAAATCATATCAGTATAAACCTAAGATTATAACCTCCGTCACACCAAAGACGGAGGAACAACAAAAGATGTTTTTAACATCAATTATCACAGATAGACAGGCAGAAACTTTATTAGAAAAATATCCTAATATCGTAGAAGACATTATTAAAGGCATTGATAATGTTGATCTCAAAGAACTAAAGGGTATTGGCGAGATGACATATCAATCAATAAAAGAAAAAGTTTTAGAGAATTATGTTATATCTGACATATTAATTCTTTTACAGCCATTAGGTGTTAAGTATTCAATGATAAAGAAGTTATTGATGGGCGAACCAAATCCAGCATTATTAAAAGAAAAATTGCTTGATAATCCATATATTATGCTTGACTTGCGAGGTTTTGGATTTAAGACTGTAGATTCATTAGCATTAAAACTGAATCCAGACATTAAGGTTTCAGCAAAAAGAACATATGCGTTTATTAAATATCATCTTAAAGAGATTGGCAATAATCAAGGACATACATGGATAAATATTGAGACATTAGAAAATGCAGTAAGAGATAATATTCCCGAATGTATGGATGTTTTTGAAAGGCTTATTGAATCAGAAAGAGAAAAGGAAATTATATTACATTTCGATGGCGATAAGGTTGGTTTGTACAATTATTATGAGTCGGAACGAGATGTGTATAGTATTTTAAAAGACATTCAGAGTTATCCATGTTTGGAACTGAATGAAGAAGATATAAATGAAGGTATCTCACAGGCAGAAAAAGAGCAAGGATTTGAATTAACAGATGAACAAAAGGAAGTAGTAAAAGCAAGTTTAAATGATAATGTTTGTATAATTGCAGGAAAAGCCGGTACTGGCAAAAGTACAATTTCAAGAGCGTTATTAAATATTTACAAACATGCAAACTATTCAATATCTTGTTGTGCCTTATCTGCCAAAGCTGCACAAAGGATTACAGAAGCAACTGGTTTTCCAGCTTCAACAATACATAGGTTATTAAGTGTTAATCCACAAAAAGGATTTGAGCATGACCATGAAAATCCATTGACTTCAGATGTAATTTTGATTGATGAGTGTTCCATGATTAATTCTTATGTATACCACGCAATCGTGAGTGCTATTAAAGAGGGTGCAAAAGTGATTATGTGTGGCGACAATAGACAGTTACCACCTATCGGATATGGGAATATTTTTGGAGATTTACTTCTTAAAACAGATAGTTTACACATTTCTCACTTGACAAAAGTATTAAGACAAGCTGAAAAGTCAGGCATCTTATCCGATGCAAACAAGATTCGTGAAGGAATTATGCCGATTGAACAGCCAGAATTACGAATTGTCAATGGCGAATTACAAGATATGACTTATATGTTTAGGGATACTAGAGAAGGACTTAGAAATATTGCGATTAAGTCATATTTAAAAGCGATTGAACAGGATGGAATGGATGAAGTAGCCATTATAGTTCCAAGAAAAGAGAATTGTGATAATAGCACATTAGAAATCAATATCAGACTAAGTGATATTCTTCTTGATAAAAACGGAAGAACAATGAAGATAGGCAAAAAAGAATATCTTGTTGGTTCAAAAGTAATGCAGGTTGATAATAACTATGAGAAAAATGTTTTCAATGGAGAAGTAGGATATATAACCAAGATTGAGGAAGTTCAAAATGGTAAAGAAAAGACCTTGGAGTTTACTGTTGAATTTAAAATAAACGACCAAACAAAGGTTATTACTTATACAAGAAATGAATTAGATCAGTTGGATTTAGCATATGCAATGACAATTCATAAGAGTCAAGGTTCAGGATATAAAACAGTAATAATCATCATTGATATGACACATTACACATTACTAGATACTTGTTTATTGTACACAGCAATTACAAGAGCAAAGAAGAGATGTTTGCTTTTAGCAGAGCCACAAGCATTTAAGATGTGTATGGATAATAACAAAAGTAAGAGTAGACAGACCTGGTTAAAGGAGATGTAAATGTACACAACACAAATAGATCACATGCACTTAAATCAAATAGCCAATAGTGGACAGTGCTTCAGATGGCAACAAATCAATGACAATACATATAATATTCCTGCTTTTGGTAAAGAACTCACAATCTCACAAGACGGAAATACATTTATTCTGTCTTGTGAAGAAGACGAGTGGAATAGTTTATGGCGAAACTATTTTGATTTAGAAACAAACTATGATGAAGTAGAGAATATTATTATGGAGAGTAATGATGATTTTCTCAAAACTGCATATCGGTTTGGAAATGGGATTCGTATTCTCAGACAGGATTTATGGGAAGTGGTCATTAGTTTTATTATTAGTCAGAATAACAATATTCCAAGAATTAAGAAAAGTATTGAAAAATTGTGTGATGAAGTTGGTGGTAGATTTCCTGATTGTTGGGAAATTTCAGATATGGATTTATCAGATAAAGGACTAGGTTATCGTGATAAATATTTACAAGATGCTGTTTCATGGTGGATGTGGGAAGGAGAACACGTTGAAGCAAGATTAAGAAATGTAAAGAAACCGAAAGAACATTTATTAGAGATTAATGGCATTGGTGAGAAGGTTGGCAACTGTATTCTACTATTTGGATTACATTGTCTCGATGCATTTCCAGTGGACATTCATATTAAGAAAATTATAGATAGAGAATATAATGGTAAGATGCCAGAATGGGCGAATTGTAAGTATGCTGGTCTATTTCAACAATATATATTTTATTATGAGTTGAATCATTAGCAAAAACCATCCATATATAGTGGTTATAAAAAACAAAAACCACTATATATAGACTAAATATGGCAATGAAATAGGACTTTCAACGGGATTTTTACACAGTGATGTGTAACTTCGTAAGAAGTCGTTGAATAGCCTAAGTCTTAACTGACTACGTTGTTTTAGTTATCACACCATAGAATGATTCCCTAGTTCTATGCAACTGTGTAGGCTCTGTAAAAGTCTTGAAAATCACGAGACGGTCAACCTAGTATTGATCGAATGACAAGCTATTACAACATTGGCGAAGGGAAACAACTCTGAAAGGAGGACAAAACTTGAGAGTATTTGTCAAAAATTTGCGTGGTGAATCACTTATGCCATGAGTCAATTTGAATATATTTTATTTTTGAGAAAGGGTAAGGGAGTAAAAATAAATAATTGTGGCACATCGGATTTATTATCTGTTCCAAATAAAAAGATTAAAGGGCAAGATGGCTTAAATTTACATGATACAGAAAAACCAGTCGATTTAACTAACATATTAATAGAGAACTCTTCGCATATAGGAGAAACAGTTCTTGATCCATTTATGGGGATTGGTGGATGCGGAGTGAGTTGTGAAAAACTTGACAGAAAATTCATCGGCGTTGAGTTAGATGAAAGATATTACAAAATTGCGAAGAATAGGATACAGGATATAGTACATGATAGTGAATGAACATACTATATATAGATTAAAAAGCAAATAAAACCACGCTTTCATCGGTAAAGAAGAATAATTAAGTAGAAAAAAACAGAAAGGATATAAGGTGTAGCTACTGAAATAATATGAGCCTTTCTAATGGAAATGATAGTGAATAAAGTGCTTCAAGGCGATGGTCTTGAGTTGATAAATAATATTTCTGATAAAAGCATTGATATGATTCTATGCGATTTACCATATGGAACAACAAAATGCAAATGGGATATAGTTATTCCATTTAACGATTATGTGGTTGTGGAAGTTAAAAAGAAACAAAAAATGTTTTATAAAAAGGATTTTCTTCTGTGGTGTTATCAACAAGGGGAAACGGATTATAATAGTGCAGCTACATATTTTGAAGAAAATAAGTCTATAGGATTGTGGACTCAGTATAAAAGAGTTATTAAAGATAATGGTGTGATTATATTATTTGGAAAGCAACCATTTACATCAGATCTGATAAATAGCAACCGTGAAATGTTCCGATATGAATTAATATGGGAGAAGACACGGGCTGGTAATAATATGCAGGTAAAGAATCAGCCATCAGCAATTCATGAGAATATAGAAGTGTTTTATAAAGAACAACCTGTGTACAACGATTTGAAATTTAAAGTTGATGAAAAGTATATAGATAAGAGAAAAAGTATAAGAGATAGCTTTTATAAATCAGAACATTATACTGGTGTAATGAAGCGTAAAGCGGATGATGGGTGGAGACATCCACAAAGTATTTTGCCTTTTAATTCAGTATGGCACGCAGGTATGCATCCTACAGAGAAACCCGTTGAGCTATTTGAGTGGTTAATTAAGTCTTATACGAATGAAAATGCTTTGGTTTTGGATAATTGCATAGGTTCAGGAACCACAGCGATTGCGTGTATTAATACGAACCGAAATTTTATAGGATTTGAAAAAAACAAAGAATATTACAATATGTGCGTAAAAAGGATAGAAGAATGTTTTCGCTTGAAGATGGAAAAGAAAATAGAATAAGAATAGAGCAATATTATATAAATGCGCTAGAGTACACAAAGTACGATGAAAATGTAAAAGAAATATTTGAATTCGATAATGAAGATACTGAATGTTTTGGCTGTGTATGGAAAAGAAGCGAAAAAATATCAATGTGTTAGATATTCAAAAAGAGAAGAAAAAGATGTAGAAATACCAATTATAAGTGAAGAAGATTTATGTAAAATAATTTCATAATCTGTTTTAGGTGTTGGCGCACTAAAAACAGAAAAACCAAAATAACATATGACACAAATTCAGATTCCAAGGAGAAAAAATGAAAAGAATATTTGCAATATTGACGCTATTTTTTATGATAACTTCTTTTACTATTCCATTTATGGGCGTATCTAATAATTTAGAGCCTGAGGCAATTATTATACAAAAGAATATAACATTAAATGATCAATATGTTAATTACAAAGACTTTCAAGATAATCTTAAATTTAATCTTCAAATAACCATAGCTATAAAAAATATGAATATTGAGTTATCAAAGATAGAAAATATTTCTGATAAGAAAGAATGGTTTGTTGCTTATAAAGAAATAATTGATAAATATTCGTACATATTAGATCCGCCAGAAACTATATATGACTATTTTACAGAATCAGAATTAGACATGTTTTTTAGAATAGTACAAGCAGAGGTGGGAGACGAATATTCTTTTGATCAAAAATGCAATGTTGCAAGTGTTGTTCTTAATCGCATTGAACATGATGAATTTGGAGATTCAATGTTTGAAGTTTTAATCGCCAATCAATTTGCAACTATTTCTGACGGTAGATATAAAAATGTAGAAGTATCTGAAACAACAATTTTGGCTTGCGAATATGCTTTTATGATAGGGGATACAACTGACGGATGTTTATTTTTTGAAAGTGGCAATAGTAATATTCATGAAAATTACGCAACGTTTTTATTTGAAGATGAATCAGGACATAAGTTCTATAAATAAGGAGGAATAAAAATATGAGTACTAAACTAACAATTAATTTAAATGATTTTTCAAAAGCAAAAAGATTTATAGAAGAGGTAATTAAATTTGAGTGTGATATTGATTTATTGCGAGATAGATATATTCTGGACGCAAAATCTACACTTGGAATTTTTACCATCGACTTATCTAAACCAGTAGATGTTGAGATTCATAGTGACGATGAGGAAGAAATTAGAAGGTTTAATGAAGCTATGGAGGAGTTTAAATAAATGAAAATTATAAAAGCTGGGTTTAAAATTTTAACACCTATTTCAGAAGATGGGATCAATGAATTAAAACATATTGAAAAAATTGGACGAGTATGCTACAAAAGCGAGAGCAATATTACAGAAGATGGAGAAAGCGCAAAGAAATTTGTGAAAATGCTTATTGATAGAGGACATGAGGCGATGATAGAACATTCTTCTTTATCAGTTAAATTTATTGTAGATCGTGGAGTGAGCCATGAGTTAGTAAGACATAGGATTGCTTCTTTTGCTCAAGAGAGTACAAGATATTGTAATTATTCAAAGGATAAATTTGACAATGGAATTACATTTATTAAGCCGTTTTTTTGGGAAGAAGGAACGAAAGAATACAACAATTGGGAACAGGCAATGTCATTAGCGGAAACGGGATATTTAAATGCTATTGATATGGGGGCTACGCCACAGGAAGCACGTTCAATTTTGCCAAATAGCACAAAGACAGAAATAATAATTACAGCAAATTATAGAGAGTGGAGGAATTTCTTTAAATTACGAACAGCAAAATCAGCCCATCCGCAAATGAAAGAAATAACTATCCCATTATTAAAAGAATTAAAACAAAAATTACCAATTATATTTGATGATATTGATGTGGAGGAATAGACAATGTTGTTATTGGTAGGGAAAAGTGCATCAGGCAAAGATACAATTCAAAAAGAACTTATTAAAAAAGGGATGCAATCGGTCGTGTCATATACAACGCGTCCCCCTCGTAAGGGTGAGATAGACGGAGTGGCTTATCATTTTATTACTAAGGATGAATTTTTAGATAAAGAAAGGCAAGGATTTTTTGCAGAAACTACTTATTATAATGTAGCAAGTGGCGAAACATGGTATTACGGAAGCGCAGCAAAAGATTTAACAGATGACAAGGTAATCATTGTTAACCCAGAGGGATTAAGGCAGATACAAAAAATTAAATCACTAAATACAGTTGCATTTTACATAATGGCAAATGAAGAAACTATTTGGAATAGAATGAAACAACGAGGAGATGATGCAGCAGAGGCTAGGAGACGGTTGAATGCTGATGATATTGATTTTATTGATATTACAAAAGATATAGACTTTGCATTTAGAAATGATTTAGGTTTAAACCCAGAATTGCTGGCAGAAATGATTTTATACACATATAAGAATGTTGGGGAGGGTATTGGTGAGTAAATTACAAATATATCTTGCTGGTGCTATGGAAGCATATCATAACACTGATAAAGCAGAAAAGTGGAGAAACGATGTTAAAGAGTATTTTAATAAATATAGCAGTGACATTAAAACTATCGATCCGACTAAGTATTATACATATGGTAAGAATTATCATAAAACAGATAGAGAAGTGTTTAGATTTGATTTACACAAAGTTAGAACGTCGGATTTAGTTCTGGTTAATTTGAACGATATCCGTAATTCTATTGGTTCATGTATTGAAGTATACGAAGCCCACAGAAGTAATATCCCTGTAGTTGGATTCTTAGATGATGAATTACCACTTGATGAAATGATTAAATTAATTCACCCGTGGGTTTATTGTTGTATTGATAGGGTTGAAATGGGCATGGATAGCGCAAAAAAAGCCTGCGATTATATTAAAGATTATTACAGTTAAATTAGAACAGATACGAAAGCTAAGAACTAAAAGTTTTGCAACATAGCATGAATCGTATTTTATATTATAAAAAATCAATATAATTAAATATAAATAAGAGGAACAAATATATGAGTAATGGATTATCTATAACCGGAAGAAAAAATATTAATCAATATGATTTTTATGAAACACCAAAATGGGCGACAGAAAAAGCTATAGAAGCAATGTTACGAGATAAAATTATAGATAAATATGATAGTATCTACGAACCATGCGTTGGGGCGGGTGCGATAGCAGATGTTTTGTTGAAATATGATTTTAAAAATTTAAAATGTTCTGATATTCAAAACGAAAAGTATATAAAAGGAGAAAAAGGGATCGATGTATATAATATAGAAGACGATATTTGTGATGTTATATTCACGAATCCACCATATAATCTAATGACTTTAAAAGAAAAAGATGGTGGAAGTATGTTAAAAGAGTTTCTTAGAATCTCAAAACACAAAGTAATTTTATTACTTAATATATTTTTCTTATCAAGTCAAGATAGAAAAAAATTACTAGAAACCAGTCATATGAGGCATATCTATATACACTCAGATAGAGTCACGATGTATCCATATGGACAGGAAAAGCCTAAAAATGGAGGTACAAAAATGTACGCATGGTTTGTTTGGGATAAAGATTATAGTGGAGAACCAACGCTAAGTTGGATCTAAAAATTAGACATAGTTTAATTAAAAACTATAAATAGTGGAGGAATGGTTATTGACAAAAGTTATTAAAAGAGACTGCACGGAAGTAGATTTTCAAAAAGAAAAGATTTCAAATGCGATCCTTAAAGCAATGAAAAATGGATCAGGTATTGTTAAGCCTAAAATTGCAGAAGATATTGCAAATGAAATTTATGATGAATGTAAAGATAAAGAGGAGATTAGTATCTCCGAAATTGAAAATATGGTTTATGACAAACTGATTAGCAAGAAACAAAGGCTTACTGCTAAAGCATATGAAGGATATAGAAGTATTAGAGAATTTCAAAGAGAGAATAACAATACTATTGATAAAGAAATTTCAGAACTGTTAAGTGGAGAAAGTGAGTATTGGAATAGTGAAAATTCTAATAAAAACCCTCGATTGAATACAACACAGAGAGATTATTTAGCTGGTATTGTTAGTAAAGACGCTTCAAGGAGGTATATTCTCCCACCAGAAATTGTACAAGCACATGATGATGGATTGCTCCATGTACATGATTTAGATTATCTTATTCAATATATGCATAATTGTTGTTTGATTAACATAGAAGATATGCTTCAGAATGGCACTGTGATAAGCGAAACGCTTATTGAGAAGCCTCATAGTCTTTCAACTGCCTGTACAGTAACAACTCAAATCATCGCACAGGTTGCAAGTTCACAATATGGGGGGCAAAGTATTAGCTTGGCACATCTCGCTCCATTTGTTGATATTAGCAGACAGAAGATTAGAACAGAAGTAACAAATGAACTATACGAGAATGGGTTCATTAGTGAGTACAACGAAAATTTAGCAGAAGTTATCAATATAACTAATAAAAGACTAAAACAAGAGATAACAAAGGGAATACAGACAATTCAGTATCAAATCACAACTCTCATGACAACAAATGGGCAAGCTCCATTTATTACATTGTTTATGTATTTGAACGAAGCACATAATGAACAAGAAAAGTCTGATTTAGCACTCTTAATTGAAGAAGTATTAAGACAAAGTCTACAAGGGGTAAAAAATGAAGAAGGGGTTTGGATTACTCCAGCGTTTCCCAAAATCGTTTATGTTCTTCAAGAAGATAATATTCACGAGGGTGATAAATATTGGTACTTAACCGAATTAGCAGCAAAATGCTCTATAAAACGATTGACCCCTGATTACATATCAGAAAAGGTCATGAAAGAAATGAAAGATGGTAATTGTTACCCTGTTATGGGCTGCCGGTCTGCATTGACTGTATGGAAAGATGAAAATAATAGACCTAAATTTTATGGAAGATTCAATACTGGTGTTGTAACAGTGTCGCTTCCAGATATAGCATTATCATCTGAAGGAGATTTTAATAAATTTTGGGAAATCTTTAATGAGCGCACAGAATTGTGTCATAAAGCATTAAAAATTAGACATTCGAGGCTTAGGGGCGTATCTTCAGATGTTGCACCGATTCTTTGGCAACATGGTGCATTAGCTCGACTTAAAAAGGGTGAGCCAATTGATAAATTACTATTTGGTGGTTATTCAACACTTTCACTTGGATACGCAGGGTTATATGAATGTGTTAAATATATGACAGGTCATAGCCATAGTGATGAAGGTGTTGGAGAAGAATTCGGCTTAAAAATAATGCAGGCATTAAATGATAAATGTGCAAAATGGAAAGCAGAAGAAAACATTGATTATAGTTTGTATGGAACACCTTTAGAGGCAACTACAGAAAAATTTGCAAAGAAATTAAAAGAGAGATTTGGAATAATCGAAGGAATTACAGATAGAAACTATGTAACTAATTCTTACCACATTCCTGTTTTTGAAGAAATTGATGCGTTTGAGAAGCTTCGTAAAGAAGCGAAGTTTCAGAGATTAAGCCCTGGCGGAAGTATCTCATATATTGAGTGTCCAAATATGGATAATAATCTTTTTGCTGTATTAGAAGTAATAAAATTTATTTACGACAATAATATGTACGCAGAATTAAATACTAAATCAGACTATTGTCAAAAGTGTGGTTGGGACAAAGAAATCAAACTGATTGATGAAGATAATAAATTAATTTGGGAGTGCCCTAATTGCGGCAATCGAGATGTAATGACGATGGATATTACAAGAAGGACTTGTGGTTATAAAGGTACTGCAAGAAACGGATGGAATCAAGGAAGATTAGGCGATATTCATGATCGTGTGCCGCATTTAGACGATATCGAGTATAAAGAAGGTGATTAATATTCGTTACGCTTCAATTAGAAGTTTAGATATAAGTAATGGAGAAGGAGTAGGCGTAGCCCTGTTTGTACAGGGTTGCCACCTTCATTGTGAAAATTGTTTCAATCCTGAAACATGGGATTTTAATGGTGGAAAAGAATGGGTACCAGAAGTAGAAGATAAGTTCTTTGAACTTGCTAATAGACCATATATTAAGAGAATTTCTTTTTTAGGAGGGGAGTGCCTGACAAAAGAAAATATTGGAGACGTTACTCGGTTGGCTAAAAAATGTAAAGAGAATTTTCCTCAAAAAAAAATATGGTTATGGAGCGGATATGATTTTGAAACTTATATATCTAATTTAGAAATTGTTAAATATGTAGACTATATTATTGATGGGAGATACATAGAAGAATTAAAAGATGTTTCGCTCTTATACCGAGGAAGCAGTAATCAAAATATATGGAAGAAAGAAGTAAATAGCTTGAAAGAAGAATGGCATAATGCAACACACGAAATCTACAACAATAAAAATTTTTTATAGAAAGGTACGACTATGTTATGGATAAAATTAGAAAACATAAATTTATTATTAAAGATCTAAGTGCTGAAAAATTATTACAATTAGGTTTTAAAAGAAATTACAATGTGCTTGATCAGAGCGAAGAATTATATACATACAAATTTACTGCCTATAAATACAAAAAAATATCGGTTTTATTTTGCGTTATTACAATAGATTTAAAGTCAGGTAATATTAAATACGACTTATATACATCGCAAAATGTTCCATTTCCACCATTCTATCAGGATAATTTTGGAAAATATGATAAGTTAATGAAAAAAATCAATAACAATATTCTTGAGGAAAATAGGAAACTTGGAATTGTTAAATTAAAGCAAGGAGGAGAGCAAAATAACTACAATTAGTACAAGTAATTGTGCAAAAGAATGTGAATTTGGTACAATAAACGACACAGACAAATCAAAAGTTATTGTACATTGTTCTGCACGAAATAAAAATTATATATATGGGCAAAGGATACCCTGTGAAAATAAGAAAAGGAAGAGAGCGGATAAATAATATGAGTAAAGGAATTGCAAAATTTAAAAAAGTAAGTGAATCACAATTTGTATCAGATTACTTAAACATATTTAAAGGTGGTAATATAAATTATCTTAGATATAATATTTATGAAAATATTACATTACCAACTAGATCAACTTTTGATTCCGCGGGATATGATTTTAAATCACCCATTGATTTTGTATTAAAACCAGGTGATACTATTAAACTACCAACAGGAATAAGATGTAAGATTGATCCCAAATATGTGTTAATGTTATACATAAGAAGTAGCATTGGGTTCAAGTATCAAACTGTTTTAGCAAATGGAACAGGTATTATTGATGGTGACTATTATAATGCTGACAACGAAGGTCATATTATGATTAAACTGAGAAATGATGGAGACGAAAATTGCGTTGTTAGAGCAGGCGACAGAATTGTACAAGGTATATTTTTACCGTATGGTATTACTGTAGATGACAATGTTGAAAATAAAAGAATTGGTGGAATTGGAAGTACAGGGAAATAATGACAAAATTATTAACGGTAAAGGAGATTATGGAGTTTCTGCAAGTAAGCCAAGACATGGCTTATAAAATAGTAAACACAGAAGGGTTTCCATCCATAAAAATAGGAAGAACAATTCGTATACCAGAAGACGAGTTTGAAAAATGGGTAAAAAAATATACGTATACAAAATTTAATATTTGAATTATAATAACATTATGGCAACATGTTCATAATGGTTTTTATTCAAAGTTGCCGAAAAAGTTGCCGAAAACTTTTTGTGCTTTAAAAAACATGAGAAAACCAACAAAAAATGGACATATAGTACTGGTCTCCAAAACCGTTAACGGGGGTTCGATTCCCTCTTCCTCTGCTAAATATGAAATAGGCTTAGAAATGCAGTAAAATCAACATTTCTAAGCCTATTTACTTTTTTGTATGGATATGATAATATAATAAAATCAAACAAGCGTTCTTGTTCTTTTACGTTCTTTTAGGCTCTTTTACGTTTCCTTCTTGCCGAAAAAGTTGCCGAGAAGTTGCCGAAAATAGATTGGCAGATAAGTTACATATTATTTAAGGAGGATTATACATGAAAAATCAAAAAGAACTTCCAAAACTGCCAAGGGGAATGGGATCATATTCTTATGAAAAGAACGGAGATATAAGATATAGAAAGACAATAGATGGCAACTCTATATCTGTAACAGGACAATCAATTGCAGAAGTAAACAGATTGATGAAGGCAAAAGAAGATGAAACAATAAAAAAAATAAAAGCTGGAATAAAAAAACAAACAACTGGTACTTTGCAAGAAAATATGAACGAATGGATGACATTATATAAAAAAGAAGAAGTCATAGAAAGAACTTATGATAGAATAGAAAGCACTTATTTAACACATATAGTTGGCAGCGAACTTGGTACAATGCAAGAAAAATCAATTACCGCCCAGGATATTCAACAATTCATGAAAGACTTAAAAAACCATAGTGAGAACAAAGAAGGAGAGAAGTTATCATATTCAAGTAAAAAGAAAGTTTATGAATTATTAAATCAATACTTCAGATATAAGTATATTAAAGAACCCTATTTAAATCCTATGCTTACAGTAACAAAACCAAAACAAGATGTAGAAAAGGTTAATGAAGAACTTATTATATGGGATGATAATGAAATAGAAAAAATTTGTCGTGAAGCTGCCAAACCTTATAAAGAGGGTATAGAAGGATATAAGCATGGATTGGCAATTATTTTTATTATGTGGTCTTTTTGCCGAATTGGAGAAGCACTTGCTCTTCAATGGAAGGATATAGATATAGGCAATGGTATGTTGTCAATTACAAAAAGCTATTCAAGGGTAAAAATAAGAGAAGGAGTTAATGCTGGAAAATATCAAAATAAAATTGTTAAAACTAAAAATAAAAAGAATAGAACATTTAAAATGAGCCAAATGGCAATTGACGCAATAAGAGGATATAAAAAAATAAAACAACCTAAAACTGAAAACGAATATGTGTTTTCAACAAAAAACGGTATATTAACAGTTACATCTATTACTAGAATGTATCAAAATATTATTGCTAGAACCGACGGAATAGATCACGACAAACATGTTACAATCCATGGATTAAGACATACAGGAATCAGCTATTTTCTTAGACATGGCGTACCTGTAGAAGTTGTTTCCAGAATGGCAGGACACCAATCTATACAGATCACAATAGATACCTATTATTCTGTTATTGAAGAACAAAAACAAAAAGCAATAGAAGATTTAAATAAAGTTGCAAGAATAAAATTTTTAAACGAAAGCGAAGAGATGAACAATGAAACTAACAATCCTAAGAATTGAAAACAGAATAGTAAATTGTCAACTTGACAATGGCACAATTATAGATATCGCTCGCAGGTGGTTTACGTCAGATATTCAAGAAGGGGACACTATAGAGTTTGATGTCCATAATTGTTCAAAAAATGAATAAAATCTAAAACCTGTCCATATAATATATTATTCTTATAAATATTTGGAGGTAAAATATGGCAAGAGGACAAAGAAAAACAATAGAAGAAAAAATTATACAAAAGAAAGAAATAATAAATGGATTATCTATAAGAATAAATAGCGAACAGAAAGAGCTAGAAGCCCTTTTAAGCGAACAAAAACAACAAGAGGTAGAAATATTGTATGATTTCATAAAAACGTCCGATTTGGGCGTATATGAAGCCATAGACGTATTAAAAGAGTACACATCAAAAAAATGCGAAGAAATTGCATAAATAGTAAAAAAAATAGGATATGTTAATTAATTTTATTCTTTACGAAATAAATTAACATATCCTATTTTTACAGTTAATCTAAATAATCTAAAAGACTGATACGTAATAATAATTTATTAAAAAGTCGGAAGGGTCTTTACTTTCCAAAATTATTGAATTGGGAATGCACCATTAAATACATAGGCTATTCCGGTCAACACATTGTTCCCAACCATTTCTAATTGGTTTCCTCTAAACCTCAAAAATGCAGTTGTATTAGGTCCAGAGCCAACATTGTCTCCCCATGTTACAGCAGGCACCTCTGCCAAGGTTTCCAGAGTTTTAATTGGTAAATTAGTCGCGATTACAACGTTTGTACCCTGTTTCTTGAAATCTACTGCGCCGCTCACAAAGGCGATGTTTCCCATTTTGTAAATTTTGAAATTCGTAATCAAATTTACGTAGTCCGTGTTTATTGTAATAGATGCTGTAGCGATTGATTCACAGGTAAATTTATTGTTTATTTCATCAACAGCGTCCTGTAAATTGGTAGAAGATAATCCAGAATCTGTATTGTTATAATTAATATTTGTGGCATTAACTGGTAAGTTCGTATCCCCGTCTTTAATATAATAGGTTGTCCCATTATTTTTCTCTTCTTCAGACAATGCATCATATTCAGCCTGAGTTAATTCAATACCCTTACCCACTGATAAAATCTCTTCTTCTAAAGTATTGCCATTATCCATTTCTACAGTGTGTGAACTAGTATATTTTGATATAAGATGATAGCCATCTGATTTTTTAACATGTTCTTTAACAGGTATATAATTGTTCAAATTTGATTGCCTCCTCATTTATAGTTTTCTAATATTTTTCCATTGAACAAAACATGTCATATTTATATAATTTTATCTAAGTCGTATTATCGTTGCAGAGATATTATGATTTGCTACAGATTGTGCAACAGAGCAATAATATGAACATTTAATAACATCTCCCACGGCACATTCCCATGTTAAGATTGCATTAATGCCATAATATCCCGATCTTGTTATTTCCGTTTGCGCTAGATGTCCAGCAACAGTGACAGCAGCCAATAATCTTGCTTCTGTATCCGCGTGCCCATACACATTGGTCTGAGCTTGATATATACCCGCTTTCTCAACAGTGTACTCTAATACGGCAGTTGCTGCCGCTGTTGCGGGTAATGTTATCCTGATATTTTCATATGTATCAATTACTTCAGGCACATTACTGTTTAACTTGTTAATGGCATCAGATATTGTTCCGTTACCTATACCAGATATATCAGAACTTCCTATTTTTTCATTTATTTCATCAACAGCGTCCTGTAAATTGGTAGAAGATAATCCAGAATCTGTATTGTTATAATTAATTAAAGAGGCGTTATTTGTAGACCCACCATATGCAACGCCATTTTTATAAATTAATCCCATTTTTCTCTCCTTTAAATTTTAAATAGTATATTCTTGTAGCCAGAAGTCTCCCTCGTCTTGATCGGTCGGTTCAACTTCAGATATTATTATTCCACTTCCTCCAACACTTTCGGAACCAGAGGCAATTAATTGCCAAAATGTACTATCTACGCTAGGAGTATTTCCTGTAGTAGATTTTAGAGCCACGTAAGAGCTTCCACCATAAGTTACTACATCTAATCGCTCATATGTTATAGATTCATCATAATTGCCACAAAGCCGAAAAGAAATCTTTCCCAAATCGTTCATATTACTAATATCACTCATTATAAACCTACCTCCCAATATAAATGTCCTGTATTCTCATCTAAAACCCAAGTAAACCTACCACCCTTATAGTATAAGTGTCCATTTGAAGGTTCGAAATGAAAAGAGGGGGTATTCATGGATACAGCATTATTGATCTTGTTTACAGCATCGTCGCCTGCCGATTCAACTTGCTCTAAATAATTAGCCGCGGACATACTACTATTTGCAGCCCGTTCAGCATAATACTTAGAGTTATCAACGTCTTCGCCGTCTCGTACCCCCGTATCACCAACAGCATAGCTTTTACTTAATAAAGCACTATTTTCAGAATCAAGAGATTTTTGTTCTGAATATTCAGCATATTCTAAAGACTGATCAGCATAGGTTGATGCATTAGTTGCCATTTGTGATGCTGTAGTAGCTGAAGTTTCAGCATCTTGGGCGTATTGTAATGATAAATTTGCTTGATTTTCAGCCTCGGCAACTGATTTTTTAGCACTTTCAGAATATTCTCTCGACTGTACGGCGGAGTTTGCAGAATCATTTGCGTTTTCCAAAGCTTCGTCTGCTTTGTTAGTAGCAACTTCTGCTGCATTTTTAGCATCATCGACAGAATTGACAATAGATCCAATGTTTTTCATTATTGAAGTTAATTCAGTAAATTCGTCAGAAGACGTTATAGATGACGGATCAATAGAAGAGGGGGTTACATATAGAATAAATGGAAAAGATGTTAAACATTCTCCTTCGTCAATGCCATATAATGCAATTTCATAATTGCTTTTCCCAGCACAAACAGTTAATTGCTCATCTATTTCTACGATTATTTTATTATCATCAGATATTCCACACTTGTTAAATATCGTTGTGCCATCTGTCTTTGTACCTCTTAATACTGGTTCTACATTTGACAAAATGTAAGGCTTTTGATGGTCTAGCAAGGTAATGTGCACATATCTTGTGTTTTTATCGCCTTGAACGGCTCGAACGTAATCAAAATTATTGTTTGCAGATAAATCTACAGTTATATAAGATATCACAGGATTCATTAAAATGTTTCATCCTCCTTTACAAAACAAGAGAAGAGGTTTGTCTAACCTTTCTACTGCTTTTTTGAATATTCTTCCATTTCGCTTATACATACATTATTTGACAATACTGCAATTTGGTTATAGTAATCTTTTAATATTGGTTCAATAATATATGGTGGAAGATTAGAATTATTTATTATATTTTCAATATTTGCTCTAAATTCATTAATAACTAAAGATAAGGGCTTGTCTGATTTCTCCATAACTTTCTCCTTTTATTCAGTTGGCAATTTATTAGTTAAATACGTTTTAATTAATTTACACGCTTCTAAAATATCAATATCATTATCAGGTATTACAATCGTTCTCCTGACATTAGAATCAACTATATCTCCATTGTTATCAATTTTAGAATAAGTATATGAAAGCCTTTCCCCTTCTGCCGTTGTATACGACACAAAACTTGTAATTTTATACTGCATACTCTATTTCTCCTTCATACTCTTGTAATAAATGTTCAGTTTCTGCTTCGTAATCTATACTGTTGCCCAGATTTGCGTTAGAAAAGTCACTGGATGCGAATCTTAAATTTATCATATCTTTTTGAATTCCTTTAATCTCCCAGGCAAATTTTAAATTGGGTTTGCCACAAATGACAAAATAATCTGTGGTGGATCTGTCCATATCAACATATAATTCTCCTTTTCCATATTTTGTAAGAAAAACTTTATATTGATATTTAGCTTCAATGGTTTCTAATAACATAGGATCTAAAAATATATAAATTTCTCCGTTTTCATCTAACTGTCCTGTACCCACATCTCCAAACATGGGTTCTGGGGTTTCGTAGGAAGCCAACGATACAGTTCCGTAATTAGTTGTTTTTATAATACGATTTTTACTTCCACCAACCTCTAAATTTCTAATAGTTACTTTGTCCTGTAGACACGAAATAACAGTACCAGCCGACGTTGCAACATTAACAGCAGAAGAGGATTGTATATTGATAGTCCCACCACTAGCATTTATATAATTACTTGAGCTTCCGATCCCCAAAGACCCAGAAGTCACACAAATACTTAAAGTTTTTCCGCTTAGTACTCCATCTAAAAAACCACTACCAACAGTATTGCCGTTCCATGTAAAGCCAGCACCTAATGTCCTAGCGTCAATTCCACAATCTGTATTAATATTAAACCCAGCGCCCCATACACGACCAGCAATATAACAATCGCCTGTAATGTTACAGTTTTTACCAATAGTAACATTTGTAAATGTCCCATTTGTTGCAGTTATATCATTGGACACAACTTTCCCTTCTATTGTAGCTTTTTTTGCATATAATTCGCCATTTTGTTTAACATTAAACTTCCCATTTCCTGCCCAAAACGCCCAGTTGCCACCATATGTACCCATACCACAAGAATTACTATCTTGTGCACCAGTATAAGCAATTCCATTATATAAAGCATTATTAGTAATTTTCCAACATCCAATTGTACCAGAATTTGTAGCTGTTAAATTAGTAGCTGTAATATCACCAGTGACAGTAGCAGAAGATGCTTTCATTTTTCCGTTTTCATCAACTTCAAAAGTTCCATTGCCGTTTTTTATATGAGTACCTGTAATTGTACCACCAGTAATAGCATTACCATTAATATTATTACCGTTGATTGTGTTTCCTTCGATTAATGAACCGCCAATATATCCAGATAAAACTGTTTCTGCGATTAATCCATATGTACTTACTTTTGTTCCATCTGCTTTAGCATAATTAATGCGACCCAAAGCAGTTCTTACAGTTTTCCATCCATCTGTTGTAAATAACAAATTTGAACCAGTAAGAGCAGACTTATCATCTGGGTATTCAGAATCTACGTCATTATTCATAAACATTCCACGTTCATCAATCGACATTGTAGATTTAGAGTTTATTAAACTTGCACCAGCATTAATAAGCCCACTTGAAATCATGCCTTTAATATTAAAAGCATCTTCCGTGCCATTATTCCATTGAAATTTATTGAATGAAACAGAAGTAGAAGCAGAAGAGGCAGTTGCCATAGCATCAACGGCAGTTGTAAATACATCTTTATTCTTGTATTTATATATACTTCCAAATGTTACAGAAAAGTTTTTCTTATCTTCAAAATCAATATCAAATGATAGGATTTTTACTTTCATATAATAATCGTCTCTTATAAGAACGGTAATATAATTAAATAAAGCAAATTTGTCTAATTGATTTTTAAATTCTGGAATAGCAAAAATATTAGCCATATCCATAGAAAAACTAAATTGTGGCTGTGATACTTTTAATAATTGATTATTACCAAAATCCAAAAAAGATTTTTGCATATCTAATGCTTCTTCTTGTGTCATAGAATCAGTAACAACATAATTTGAATCGTTTAAAGTCTCTTCACGAATGAATTTACTTAAATACAACCATTGTTCTTCTGTAAAATTATTTTGAATATCAACCATACTAACAATAGTTTGCATTTGAACATTCAAGTCTATTTTTTGATTTTCTAACTCAGCAATTTGGCTCTCTCTTATAGCAATTTCAGCATTAATATTTTGCAAAATGTTATATACAGGCAAATACAGTGTTTTATATTCACTTTTACTTGCATCTCCATAACCTTTTTGCATTAAAACTGACTGTCTGCCTTCATAAGCTTTCTTATATGTTTTTAATTCTGTAAGACAATATTCTTCCCATACAGTTTTATTATTTGCTAATTCCTCTGTAGTTACCAATTGACCATCCTTAGTTGGAAGAGGAGTGGTTGGTAACATTTCATGATCTAATTTAGCAATCTCAATAATTAAATTCTGATATTGGGTTATTAAAGGAGTATATTGTTCTTTGCATTGATTATAAGTAGTTTTGTAGTTTTCACAAGCAGCAATCAAATCATCACTCATATATTCAGGACTTATAAAATAATCAAAATTATAAATTCTATCATAACCCATATTAAGTTCACGAACAGTTAAATCATCATCTCCAATAAGAGTCAGACATGTCTTAATTGATTCAATGTCAGGAGTAATTTTAACTTGTTTAGCTAAGTTATTAAAAGATATAACAATATTCGTATCTTTACTAATAGTATCTTGGTTATATACATTAATTGTATTATGCAAAGTATCAAACATAAACATACATCCAAATGCTTCTGCGACATCAGATGTTAAAAAACTATATATGTCTTGATTATCAATTTCAAAACTTCTTTGTAATGTAGCAATATTAGGATCTACATATCCAATAGACCATGATGGTATTTTTTCTAAAACTAAATTTAATAAACTATGCTCTGAATCACCAACTTGATATAAGCATACACCATCAATACTTTCTACTGTTCCCATATTTATTGTAAATGTATTAATATATTTCTGTCCAAATTCAATTTCAATACTTTGAGAAGTTACTTCTTTGTATTCAATATCTTCGTCTGTAATGGTAGTTGGTTTTTCTGTTATTTGAAAATACCCAATATTTTCAAGAAGTATATATTGAAGCTCCAAAACTCTATCATAATATTTGTTTTCTTCGCCATCTATATATTTGTAAATCTTAAAAGAAATTTCAGGAATTTCATTATTATATTTTAAATGTCTTTCACTGACGGTTATTTTACCGATTTTACTTTTATTAACATTGCATAGTATAAAAGACGGTGTTTCTAAATTGTCCCAATAATCATAATTAAAAGTAAGAGCCATTTTTTAAAACACCACCTTTCGTAATAATTGATATTTAATTTTTATCTTACATCCTTTCGAAAATGTTAATTCATTTTTTCCAGGTATAAATTTTACCCATTTTAAATTAAAGTCATTTACAATAATTCTATCTTCATTAGAAGATGAAATTATTTCTCTTTTAGAATTAAGATAAATTATCTCATCTGCATTAATATTTTTTATGGTTGTAGTTCTGTTATTATCGGATTTATTTACGATAGATAATTCATCAATAGCAGAAGATGATGTTATTTCGATCTGTGGACACAAATAATCATTTAACTCATCTGATGAATTGTAAAAGCTAATTGTTTGATTATCTTTTATTAAAAACTCTATATATTGTTCATCTGTATAAGCCCAAAATGAATCACATTGGAATGTAAATTTTAAAGCAACAATATTGCCATTTATTCGTGTCCTTTCTGTCTGAGTAATTTTAACTCTATAATGTATTCTTTCGTCTGTATGTAATTCATAATCTATAAAATATAAATCTCTATAGTATTGTTTTCCTGTCAATTCTCGGAGAATAGAACGTATTTCGAAATTATTAAATGTTTTTTCTGTATTTTGACTACACATATTTTTGGCAAATGTTATATAGAATTCTAGTTTTCCATGATGATTGCTTCCGTAATCTAATGGGATTGTGTTTCTTCCGATGTATTCTTCATCAGTTTCAGATCCCATAGAAAAATCGTTATCATCTAATCCGTTATAATCAAATGCAATAGGCATTAAATTATATTCAGATGCAACAAAATTACCTATTTGCACGTCTTTAAAAAATGCGTCCATAAATATCTCCTTTCTGTAAATTTTACAATAAAATAGTGAGAGTACCATATTTCAGATACTCCCACTTAAACTTATAAAATAAGTATTATCTAACTCCGGCTTTTCTCAGACTAGAGTTAAATTGATTAAACTGTTTAGTGATTGCATTATCAACAATCTGTTCCATTTGTCTTATGTTACTATTATTCACATCACCTTGTACTTGGACAAGATTATCATAATGAATCTGTACTGACGGCTGTTGATTATTTGTCGTATATGTAGGTATACTCGGCATATTTATATCAGGTATCAACTTAGGAATATAATTATTAAACGCCTCAATATTAGGAGCTAATTTTAATAGGGCATCTGTTTCAACCGGAGTTAATACCGCTTCCCCCTCTTTGCCAGCAAGTAGAGTGTCTTCCCCAACTGCCTTAGCAATATAATTTAAAGGATTATTGTCGTCTTTTGTAATTAATCCTCCCTTGGCATATTTACTTACATAACCCTTTTTAAGAGCCTGATCCCTTGTCATTACAGACACATGTCCATTACTATCAGTTACCTTTACAAGATTATTGGTATTGCTAGAACTATTTTGATACATATCTTGATAGGTTCCGACATTCGAGTTGCCCATACCACTTAAAGCTGACATTAACCTGGCAACCTGATTTGCAGCATTTGAAGCCGCATTGCCAACAGAATTGATGCTGTTTACTAATGAACTAATATCATATCCTCGACCAAGAGTGTTAATAAGACTGTCATTTAACGCTTGTGTTACAGCATTTAAATTAGATACGCTATAATAAGAATTTACCAACTCATTTTGAAGATTTGCACTACTCGTATTGTACATGCTTGCAAGTGACAGGGCGGTAACATTTGCTTGGTTTTGTAATCCATAAACCCCTTGCACCATATTATTCATGTTTAAAAGAAAATTACTAGCACCAGTGTCTAATGTCATACCATAAGAAGCGATAGCTCCTTCGCCGGCTGCCCACGAAGATATAAGAGATTCGGATATGATAGCACCATGTTCTTGTGCAATCAGCCCAATTTCAGCTCCAATAAGATTAGCGTTATTCTTAACAGTTTCAAAAGAAGTAGATATTACAGCCTCCATGTCGTCAAGAGTAGCCTTTAAAGCATCAATCTCGGCATTCTTTTCTGTCTCAAAATCTTCATATTGCTGGTCTAAGGCATCTTTTTGTACATCAATAGAGTGTTCATATTCGTAATCAACTAGGTCTTGTTTTGCCTCTGCAAGTTGTTCTTCAAGCTTTTTGCGTTTTGCTGTTGTAGCGGCAGAAGAGTCGTTCTGCATAGCGGCGATTTGACGTTCTAAATCAGTTACGGACTTTGTTTTTTCAGCAATTGATTGTCTATATTCGTATAATTCTTGTTCAGCATCAAGTGCCTCTTTTTTAGAATCGATCAATTCCTTCATAGCATCAATTTCTTCTTCAATTGCAGTTACCATAATATCAATACGAGCTTCGTTCAACTCCATGATTGCGTCTTTAGCACTTTCAGAAGCGTCAATTTCTTCCCATTGAGAATCTTTTAATTCAGATAACTTATCGGCATATTCTGTGGCTGTATATTCTCCACGAAGATAAGCATCATTTAATGCAGCTATTTCGTCTTCATACATTTTAGCAGCATAAACAGCTCTTTCATATTCCTGTGCGTATAATCCTAGTTGGGCTAACCCTTCGGAACTCCATGCGCCTTCTGTATCAGATACATCAACATCGTCAATTAAACCTACAAGATTTTGAATTTCGCCAGATAAGTCATCAAAGTTTTTCTGAATACGGTCAATAATATCCCAATGTAATTGCTGAATGGCATTGTTAAATTCCTCAATATCTTTTTTGCAGTCAAGAATAGAACCATCCACCTCATTAAGGGCATTTACCATTTCAAGCCACTCATCGCTCCCCTTTTCAATTAGACCATTTTCAAGCCCCGAATTAAGTTCATTTGCCAGACTTTGTTTTTCCTGTTCAAGAATATTTAATTGTCCTTCGGATTCTTTTATCAGACCTTCATAGAAACCGCTTCCGATTAACTCGCCAGCTTCTTCAAATAAATCAATCTGCTTATTTAATAAATCCTGTGCATTGGTAGAAATATCGAACTGATTTGTAAATTCTTCAATAATATTGTTGAACTTATCTAATTCTAACTGACGAAGCGACTGTTTTAACTCGGCTAATTTTTGTTTACAATCAGCTATTTTATCAGACCAATCCTGATAATCATTTATTGCATTTACTAAGTCTTCATTACCAGAACCAACAAAATCTGTAAGAGATACAGATCCATCAACAATCTTACTTTGAAATTCAACAGGTATTTTTGATAATGCTTCGTTTGCTTTCTGCTGATACATATTAATAGCATCTGTATAGTTATTAAGAGATTCTTTGTTAATACCGATTTGTGCATCAATAAGCTGATTTTTGGCATTAGAACCGATGACATTTTCAAGGTTTGAATTCAACAATTCAAGTGCATCATTCAGAACATCGACTCTACGTTCAAAGAAGTCAAACAGTTTTTCATAAGTATCTTGCGTTTCTTTTGCTGAAGAACTAGCTGCTTTATTTGCGTCGTCTAGTGCCTTTGAAACGTTTGAACCACCATTGTAAATTGCCTTCGGAACTGACGTATAAGTAGCTTTTAATGCCGATTGACCAGTTTTTATTGCAGATTGTAATTCTTTTTCTGCTGATGTTTTGTATTTATCAATAACATATTGTGGCATACCATTTGCGCCATTTTTAACCTGATTATACTTTTCAAGCGCAGTAGTAGTAGCACCTAACATTTGACATAATGATATTAAATTATTGATGTCAGCAGAAGTATTTAAAGTATTACCATTAACAAGCTGTTTCTTAATAGCCAATATAGCCATTTGATTAGCAGTGTCATTTGTAATCTTTCCTTCTGCAATAAGGTTTTGTATTTCTTGTGCTGTTACATTAGCTAATGTTAATGTTTCGCCGGTTACTACACTTTTATATTGTGCCAGTGTCGCTTCAATTTCTGCCTGTGATTGCAGTGTGCCATTCAATGTTGCATTTACAATTTCCTCTGCATTGGTAATTCCCATACGTTCTAACTGGAGTTTGATTAACTCTGCATTTTCAGCATTTAAGTCGTCTAAAATTCCAGATGTCTTGAGATATTGGTCTGCAAGCGTATTAATAGCATCAGTCTGTTCTTCTATAGAAGCATTTCCGTCGCCAAGAGACTTCAATGATTTATTGACTGCTTCTATGTCATAAGGAATATCTTCTAATCCTAAGAAATAGTCTGCGATTGCATCTAAATCGCCAAGATCGAATTTACCCTCTTCATCTATGTTTGCCATAGCAGTGCCAATGTTATCTAGTTCTTTGTTTAAATCTTCGAGGTCTGAAATGGTTTCAGAGATTGGTATCAAAGTGTCTGATTCGTCTGGAAATTGTGATTCATCTGCAATTTGACCTTGAATAATACCAAGTTTTATAAGCAAATCAATAACATCTTGTATTTCCAAACCATAATCATTTGCAGCTTTACACAACTTATCAAATGAATCTTCTACACCATCACTAGCCATTGATTCTAAATCGGTGTTTGATAACCCTCTTAAATCATCAGTTAATTTTGATATAGAGTCATCATTTTGCATTGTTTGATAAAACGAATAAGCAGAATCATTTGCTTGTTCAAAGGCTTCTGTTGTTACAGATTCATACTTACCCCAAACATCTACATTTTCTTCAATACCTTGTTTGATAGTTTGAAGATTGTTCCATGCGTTTTTAACACTATCGTCATTATATGGATCTTCACTTTTTAATATTGCTTCATTATAAGATTCGACTGCTTGGGTTATTTGATTATAACCGTTTGATAATCTATCGTTTGTTGCAATTTCAGATAATAAAGCTTTTTTATAAATATCACCATGTTCATTTATAATATTTTTAGACTCATTTAATGAACTTGAAGATATTTCTAAAACATCAGCAAACAAATCTTCATCGTTTAATTCAATTGCCTTTTCTCGGACATCATTCATAAAATCATTTATGACATCTTGAGCATCTTCTGCATTAGCATTTAAATGAATTGAAAATTGTGAATAAGAACCATCGCCTAACTCATCTAGTATTGAAACTCCTCTATCCTTATATGATTCGGCTATTTCTTTTAAAATAGCTCCCCTATCACTATTTAAAATCTCGCCTGTATAAGTAAGATTGTAATGATTATTGCTTTCCATTTTGGACTTTGCAGTATTTATAGCAGATTCGTTTTCGTTTAAATATGATTGGGCAAGTTCTTTGTTATATTGTTTGATTGCTTCGGTTTGATCTTTATAAGCATCTGTAACAAGATTTAATTTTCCATATTCTTCGCCAAATGTATCATTTAACTCATTTTGCAATGTTAGCAAGTCTTGTTTTATTGAGTAAACCTCTTGTTCATCACCTTTTGCATTCTTTAATGCAACTTGTAATTCTTTGTATCTTTCTACATAAGATTCAACAGATTTAGTTTGTTCTGTTAAAGTATTAGACGCATCGACTGCTGATTGTCTTAATTCTTCTTGATATTCTGCCCATTTTTTATAAGCAATAGCACCAACTGCAACGGCTGCTAACGCACCAGTAATAACACCTAACGCAGTAGTCGTTATACCTAATGATGCAGCCAAACCTTTAAATGCAGAAGATAAAGAAAATGTTGATACAGTTGCTTTTTCTTCCGATAATACAACTCCCCCTGTAGTAGTTATTACACCTGCTTCTGACATGGAAAGATTTGTATTGCCAACAATAATTCGTTTTTGTTGCTCTGTTAATAAATTTCCTGATAATACTAATTTTTGTTGAGTCTCTGTTAAAGAGTTAAATACTTCACCAACTTTTGTGTTACTAACATTAAATGACTCTAATAATCTACCAACTTCGCTTAATGTTTTGAATGTCGTACTATTTTTATTGCAATTTGTGGATAATTGTATTTTTGTATGGTATAATTATTAAAATTCAATACAAGGAGATGTTTTATTATGAACACAACAAAAAATATTGGAATTGTAGGAACAATTATAAGTGGTTTATTATTATGTTTTAGTATATATAAATACAATCAATCTGTTGAGTTTTATAAAATGTCAGGATATTTGAATACAATATGGGGAGAAAGAACTAATAATTATAAACTCATGACAATTATTTGCGCTATCATATTGCTAATTTCAGTTATTCTATTGATATCATCTTTGTTAAAAAGCAAAGATAACATACAAACATCAAATACAACCCAATCTAAACTGCAAGAGTTAGAACAAATATATAAAAACAATCTCATAACAGAAGAGGAGTATGAGAATAAGCGAAAAGAGATACTTGATAAATTGTAATCAAATCATTTCAGTAACATCCTTTCATAAACCAACCTACGAGTTACAATAAATAGAGTATTAGATACTCTAAAAGTACACTCAGAACATAAAAGCAGCAAGAGTATTTATACAATATCTATATATTTAAAAAGACCAGTGAATCAACACTGGTCTTTTTCTTATATGATTATTTAATGTATCCTCCAATATAACCACCTATATATCTGCCTCCAATATAACCACCGATATATCTGCCTCCAATATAACCACCGATATTTTTTAAATTTACCATAATAAAACCTCCTAATTTATATATGTTTTATATAATAATATTAATATTACTATTAAATTATGTATCACTTGCAGTAATTGTGAATCCTGAATATGAATTTAACCAATTAGTAGATATAATCTTAATTATATTCTTACTATCATTTTCTTCTATATCATAACACATTTTATCATCAAACACAAGATAATCTTTAATAGTAATATTTTTATCACATATCATTTTAAAATATATACCATCACAAATAGTTAAAGAAATCCAATGAAAATTAATCCAATGATCATTTCCTGTTTCTACAAATTCTCTACATACTGTTAAAAACGAATAATCACAGTATTTATCTGGTATTTGAGTTTCATATTTTTTAGCAATTTCACCGTTTTCATCTATTTCTTCTTTATTATTTGTTTCTTTTACAGACTCATTTTCTAATTTTATTTTCCTACCATCTGGTAAAATTATGAAACTCTCCGTTATTTTACAATTATCGTGTTCAAAAGTAGTAATGATTGGCTCAAATTTTCCATTAACTTTATAAATTTTATGTGTTAAATCTCCTTTTGCCACAATTCTTCCATTTTCTTTTATTACATTTAAATTTATAATCAGATCTGTCTTAAACGGTTTTTTATATAAATCCATAAAAGTGTTTATAGCTTTTTGATAATACAAATCAATAGAAGAACACTGTTCAATTTGTAAATTTGTAGGTTTTAAAATTAATTCCAAAGAATTTTTCTTTTCTTCTTCACTCATCACATTTAAAAAATCTTTTGAAATAACAATATCTCTTAAAATATTAGAAACAAAATTTGTAAATGCTTCGCTATTTTTAGAAAAATCAAAAATTGCTCCAACTAAAATAGCCACACCTATTGTAGAAATAGTATTTTGTATAATGTTTATTATAAATATATTTGATGAATTATATAACTCTATAATCACTGATAACAAAATTATTATCAATCCCCAAACGGTATATTTTGTAAAAAATAATTTAAAGAAAGAAATTCGTTTTTTATTTTTATTCATAACATATTTTCTCCAATTATTAGTATTATAATTACCATTATATACCAATAATCGACAGAATGCTATTCAGAACATTTGTTTACATTTGCGCAAACAAAAAGAGTAGCCGATTGGTTACTCTTCACAACCCAATATTTTCTTTACATCCTCAAAACTTAACCCTTTTTCAGAAATGATCTCGTCCAACTCAGCAAGCCTCGCCTGTTTTATCTGATCTTCCAAATCTTTCTTTGCTTTCTTCATCTCTTTGAGAGAAGATTCCATATTTTCTATTTCTGTTGTTTTTTCAAGTTGCTTTATCTAATGACAACGATATTTTACGTCCTCGTGCCATAATGTACCTCCAATATTTTTCTATTAGAGTAGCACAACATATACAAATTGTAAATATTTTGCTTACGACACGAATCTACCTTTGTCGATGAAATTTTCTTTATTATTACTGACAAATAATATATGATATATTTGCAAAGTGTAATAGGGGATTGTCAGTGGGTGATGCATGTTTTAGGTATGTGTCGCCCACTTCGGTTTGTCAATAAAATTCATGATCTATATAGAAAATCGAATAGATGTTCCAACTATATTTCTACATGTTAATATGGTATAATCTTCCTACAACACTGGACGTTTGATTCCATGGTCACTTCCAAAATATACTCGCCTCCACAGCGAGTAGACTTGTTCCACACAAGTCACCTAATAGTACGATAATCAAAACAATTAACGTAGGAGGTGACTTATGGAAAATATAATTGAAAGTGTTGTTGAGTGTGGCTCTGCGTATGGAGTAGTAGCGTTATCGATACTGTTCTTAGGACTATCAGTTTTAGGACTTATCGCATACAAAACTATTCAGCTCGTGTTACCTCACTTATATAAAATTACTTGCAAAATATGTAACACAGTAACAAAGTACAAAGATGTCCATGCAAAAGCCAATGTTAAGGAAGTCTCATTTGAGACTGATTTACATCGGTAATTTGGACTACTGGATTCCACTCTGGTAGTCCTTTTTCATACCATATTATATTATTCTCCGTTTCTTCCCACTTACGGCTAGGAGAAATCCTTGTCATTTTTGCTGATTGACAAATCAGAGTACGGAATGCATATTATATCAGCATCGTTTCATATAACTGATACCAGCGGTTGTCACTCTCTGAGGGCTTACCTTATGAATATTCACTTAGGTCTATCCCTGCGAACCCACCGAGTTCACGCATTATTACTATGCTATTTAGTTTTCACAGAATAGGTTAGTAGTATGAGGTTTACGGTTTTCCTCGCATATTGCGCCTTCGTTTATCATGTGTATTTCACACTTATCATAGTCCAAACTATCGTATCCGATAGAAGCCCTATGATGTCGGTAATTCAAAACAATATTTTTGATTAATACGCCACTAACGTATTAATGCCGACATTTTTAAATCCTGCAAATATTCCACCGCCTAACGCAAGAGTACCTAGAGGTGTTAATGTATCTACAAGATTTGTTGCACCTTGTACCAAGGCATTTAATAAATTAACTCCGTCTTTTAGATTATCTGAATTAATAAAAGTATTTACAAGTTCAGACCAACTATTAGACAAAGTATTGATGCTACCTGTTAAATTAGTTGCACTTTTTTGTGCTTCGCTCATCGCAGAACCAGAACCTTCTGAATAATCCTTTAACATCTTATCAAAGATATCCATGTTCTGAAGTAAAGCTGCCAATTTTGCAGCTTGATACTTTCCTGCCACATTTGTTAAGATTTCTGCTCTAAGCGGATCATCTTCATTTAACTGATTAAAAGTTTTTGCCAAATCTCTTAAAATATCAATAGGATTTCTAAGTTTTTCTGCACCATTAACAAATTCAGTCATAGATGCATTCGCTTTATCTAATGTGTCTGTAATTTTATCAGATGCTACATTTTGCAAATTGATTAAAATAGACTTAATGCTATTACCGACTTCATCCCCACCAGATTTCGTAACAGATTCTATTGTTCCAATCATTGCAGACAAATCCTCAATAGCAACATTATAACTCGATGCGACTGTTCCAGCTTCACTCATGGCGGTAGCCATATCTTGAAGTGTTACACTGTTACGATTTGAGATACTATTTTGTCCATCAAGCACATCATTTAATTTCTTTGCTTCGCCATTAAATTTATATGCTGCATTTGTTGCGATTACATATTTATCAGCAATTTCCTGCGACATATCACCTGCTGCTTGGGCTAGTAACGATTGTTCTGCCATTGCTTCGCCTTTTTCCCCATATAATCCAGACTGTGACATACTTTGAACACCAGATAGATAATCGCTTGCCTTTCTACCATATTTACTTGCTTTATCATATGAAGCCATACCAAGTTCTTTTAATTCTTGAGTTGTTAAATCGGATGTTTTATTAATCTCCGTTAAAATATCATCAAGGTTTTTCAACTCATTAACTGCTTCTCTTACTTTTGACACACTTGTTGTAATTGCACCAGTAGCCAAACTCCAACCGCCAAATTTTTCCCATGCATTTATTAATTTGTCAGCAGCGGTTTTCCCGATATTTCCAGTTTGTCTGGCTTCATTTTGAATTTGTTTGAATCTAGTTAATATATTATTAGATTCAACTTTATCCATAGCAATATCTAAATTACTCATTTTTGCAATAAGATTATTAATCTCATTGCCATATTTTTTCATTGCTTTAGAATTGTTGTCTGCCCACTGTCTCATAGAATTAGACTTTGTAATTCGGCTTAGTTCTGTAGCTATTTTTTTAGAATTCTTAGTGGCACTTGTTGTATCTAAATCGACACCAATTTTTAAACGTTGTTTGGCTAAATCCTTTTGTGCTTGTGTCAAGCTGCTTTTGTCTATAATTGCTTCAAGTAATACGCTAAAATTGTTTTCAGCCATTTATTTAAATCCCTCCTCTCTATTTTCGAGCATAAAAATACTCCCCAAAGAGGAGAGTAGTAATTTTGTAAGTTATAAAACTTTCAATAAAAGAGCCATTCTGAGACGACTCTTATTTTACATTTAACCCTTGTTTCTTGAGTTCTAACCTTAACAACATAGGAACGTTTTTATTTGACCATTCCACAAAGTCACTCCAAAAAAATCCAGGTCTAAAAATATTTACATTTCCGTGGAATCCAAGACTAGCCATATTTACGACTTCATCGCCTGTAGCATCACGATAACTCATTGAATCTGTATCAATAAAAATCTTTGCCATATTAGCCGATAACATTTCATAAGTTGGTGCATCTTGGAGTTGGTATGTACGATTGTATTTAATTGGATCATACATATTATAGAAATCATCTATTAAGTAGTAACGAAGTTGATTAACCATCTCATTTGCTATGTTTTGTACGGCAATAGTTACACGTTTATTCATTTCATTCACTAATGCATGATAAGTTCTTACTTGTACCATAAATCACTTCCTTATACAAAAATACTCCCTCGAAAAAAACAGCAAGAGAGTATTAAATGCTTATTATACTGGTTTACTAAAAAATTAATTCTATTACAATGAATCTAGGATTAATAGAATATTTTTTAATTTTGTCATATGTTTCTGTGTTATTTTCATCGCAATATATTTCATCATATATCTGAGAATATACACCACTTATATCTAATATTATTATTCTTTTCAATTTTATCGCCTCCTTTTAAGGATATGATAATAAAAAGAAAATGATATTAGAATAAGATTATATAATTTCAATATTTATTTGTACAAATTTATTTTGTCATAAAGTTTTTCCCTATATTTTGGACTAATATTAATATTATTTTCCTCTATAGAAAGATAAGAAAGAGATAATTTAGTTATATATAAAGAATTAATTAAAAAACTTTTATTTGCCCTTACAAAATAATCGCATAGTTTATTAATGTCAGTTTCAACGATATCAAGTTTTCCATAAAATCTTTGTGTTTTCCCATCCTTTAAATGAATATATATTATTCTATGTTTAGATTCAAAATATAAAATATTTTTCGTGTTAACTTGATATAAAATTCCATTTAATTTGTATGTGAATGATATTTCATGTTTGATATAACACGCTCTTCTTATAGCATTAGAAAAAGTTTTAGAAAATTCAGATATTTTAATTGGTTTTTCTAAAAAATAAAAAGGTTCAGATTTTATTATTTGTTTATCGTAACAATCATAACTTGACATATAGATAAGGAGTGTCTCTGGATTAAAACTTTTAATTACGGAACCAATATTTGTACCCATACTATCTTTTAAATTTATATCTAAAAAAACAATATCAGGAACAAATCCATTCTTAATATCAATTAACAAATCTTTGCCATGTATGTAAGAATATGTTTTTATAATAATATTTATATTTTGGGTTAATTGCATAATAATATTATGTACATGTTTAACAAAATATGGTTCATCATCACAAACTACAATTTTTATTTCCAAAACTACCACCTGTAAAATTGATAATTTTATTATACTTATATAAAAAATATAAAATCTACAGGTAATATTTGGTAATTATTATTTATAACTTGTTTCCTATTGGCATGGTTTCAACCATAGAATGAACAAGAATTTTTTCAATATCTGTTGGCTGTAAGTTTGCCATATAAGACAGAATTTCAATAAGTCTATCATTATCAGTCTGTAGTGCAGTAGATAATTCGCCCAAAACCATCTCAACTAACTTTTCTCCTTTAATATTCTTCGTTTCATTTGTAAGTTTTACTACAAACTTTATAATATCAGTTCCTTTATACGAAACTTCTCTAATAACAGGTAAAATAGTAGATGCTATTTTTGCAAGTTCTCTCTTTGCAACTTTCTTATTTCTTCTGTATTCTAAATATTCTTTTATTTTGTTGACCATAAAATTTTAATCTCCTTTACATTCTAAATATTTTTAACACTGCATCGGCAATACAAATTGCATCTGCTTCATCATCTGTTACTATAATGTCGTATTTATTTTTTATGTATTCAACTGACTGCCTCTTTAATTCTTCTCTTTTAACCTTGCTTCCTTGGAAAAAAGATAATTGTTCGCGCCAGCACACAGGGGTAATAGTATTAAATTCACAATCATTATTTATAGCCCAAGCATAAACAACACCTTGCAATCTTGTTAAAATACGCATTGTTTTAGGATTGTTAGCCATATAAGTTTCTTCGATATATATAATATTGGGGTTATAATTATCAAGGATTTTCCATATTCCTTTAGTCATTTCCTCAAATCTGTTTTCCATATTTTTATCTTTGCTATAATCTAGCAAATAATGATTTTCATACTTTCCATCACGAAAACAGGCAATGCCAGTTTTTTTAGTCGAGCCGTCTATTGTAATTAATTTTACACTCGTAATTTTCACTCCCTTACATAACAAAAGAGCGACTTCTCTATGAAATCGCCCTTTTAACTATTAATTTATATCTTCTCTAATTTTAAGATTCATGACTTCTGGTTTTAACTTGTCATGATAAATGTCGTCTCCTCCGGCATTTTCATATATCTTACCAAGTTCCAAAAATGTCTTTAATCCGGATTTATCTACATAGTCACGATCAATAAATTTACTATGCAGGTCATACAACTGATTTCTAAGTGTTGCAACTGTCTTTGCTTTATCCTTTTTATCTTGTTCATTTAAACGCTCTTTAATTTCATCAATACCTTGTGATATTTTAGAAATTTCTGCATACTGCCATTTATCATGCTTTTCGAGAGTTCTTATTCTTTCCTCAAGAGTTTCTTTATCTTCATCAACTCCTGTCTTTATTCTGAATTTTTTCTTGAAATAACTAGCTATTTCAATTATCTCTTTTACTGCAAATGCAATTGCAAACATCGCAAGAAAAACAACAATCCAATCAATTTTAGTTACTTCTGTTATCGCTTCCATTCATATAGCACCATCCCTTTCTACTTTGTCTTAGCAAATAGTGCTAACAGAAATTCTTTAATCTTGTCATAACCAATCTGAGAAGCAACCAAATTTGCAACGCCCATGCATACAGCATAAACAAAAGTGATAGTAGTAATTGCCAATCCATTCATGCCATAATAAATAAAAATTTCAGATACTCCAAGCACAAAAGCAATTACAGTAGCCAAAATAAGTGCATTGTATTTTATATTGAATTTACTTAACAAAGTCTTAACAATTTCAATTCCAATGGAAGTGACAGTTGCAGACAACACTAAAATAGAAATGAATACTTCTAATGCCATAATAATTTCTCCTTATTAATTTCCTGTTGTTGATAGAATAGTGGTAATAATACTTGTCATATCAACCGTTTCTTTTACATCACCAGGCAACTCCTCTAAAAATCGGATTGGATATTCTATCTTATGGTCACTACGGATAAGTATATAATATGCGCTTGATGAAACACCTAACTGCGCCGCCCAAGTTCCTACGATAATACTTAACGTAGAAATATCAAACGGAACAGTTATCATAGATATATCCATTCCGTTTTGCAATACTTCCTGAGAAATATTCTGTATATATAATCCATTTACAATAGCACAAGCGACAAAGATAGCAAGAAGAATTACCATAATGATATAATCAAATGCTAAAAGTTTTTTACTAAATGGCTTCTTCATAGTTACACATTCCTACTCAATTCCAATCTGAATAGCATCAATTTCTTTTCCAAATACACCTGCATACTGCGCAGAATTAGTCTTGCTATATCCAGTAATCCAACCCCACCATTTATTGTCGGCTTTTGTATGAACACGATATTTTAATGTGCCGACAATCCCATTTGCCTTAATTGCAATAGCATCAATTGGTTTATTGGTAGAACCAGCATATTTAGTAGTATCAGTGGTAGAGTATCCTGTGATTTCTCCACCCCATTTACCGTCCGTTCTGTGTGCAGTATATGTAATTGTCCCTTGACTCAATTTGATAGTAACTTTGTCAATGGATTTCCCAAATACACCTGAATAACCCATTGAGTTTGTATTATTATATCCAACAATCTCGTTACCCCATTTATTATCTGTAATACGATGAGATATATATGTTATTTTTGTTTTATTTATTGGTAAAGTTGCATGTTCTGTTTCATTTGAAACAACTTCATCATACCAAATATTCATATCTACATTTCCACTAATGCCAGAAACAATTCCTTTGCTACTATACTGCCAACCTTCTAAAGTATGGCAGATAACTGGTTTATAATTAGAAGATGGATTTGCTGTAACATTCATCTGTGCTGATGATGGATAACGTGCAATCCAGAAGTTACACTTAATTTGATTCGCATATGGTTTAATATAAGAATTATAAAAAGATAAACCTGTATACACACCAAACTCTAATCCGGCAGTTTCTATAATCTCTTTATATGCATTTATAATATCAATTAGTGTTTGTCCAAGATTTTTTTGGCAAGTATCTTCTACATCTAGCCACACTTTTGTCTTTCGTCCATTTAATACTTTGATAACTGCTTTAGCATCTGTTTTTGCCTTTTCAACTGTAGTAGCATATGAATAGTTATATACACCAATTATAGGAATACCAGCAGATTTACACCCAGACCAGTTATTTTCAAATTTTGAGTCTGGTAGTAAAGTTTTCATAATTATCTTTAGAATAGCACCTTTAACTCCTGTATTTTTAATACTTGTCCAATCTATGTTTCCTTGATAGCTAGAAACATCAATTATCTTTGTACTCATTTTCATTCTCCTTTTTCTTTCTTGAACGAGTAGTTGTTTTCTGTTTTTCAAAATTTTCGTTGATTTCATCAACTGCCTTTGCAAAATTAACATTTCCGTCAATATCTGCAAAATCTTTTAATTCTTCTTTTGTTTCTTCCAAAACCTCTTCAATAGGTTTTTTTAATAATTCGTCTACTTCTTTTTCTGTCATATCTATACGTTTTGGCTTAACTTCAACAGTTTTACCTTTGCTTCGTTCTGCAATAACTAAATCTGTATATTTCTGATAACATGCAAAAGAACATGCTACTGAACGCCAATTTTGATTTTTGTCGCAGAAATTACAAGCATAATATGCCTTTTTACATTTTGGATTCCTACAGATATGATTAGGTTTAATTTCTGACATAATTCACCTCGTTAAAATTTTTTTATAAAGTCTGATAGGCTAATTATCATATCATCATTATTTTGATAATACAGTATCACTAATAAAGGAATATTCTTTGCCATATAATACCCGACTTTTATTCCATCATGAGAAACTTGGCTTGTAAACTTTTCATTACTACCAAATTTCTCATATGGTTCATAATGTTGTCTTCCTTGATATTCAACTAATTCAAGAATATTTAACTTATCATCAGTAATTACAAAGTCAAATAGGAGAGGTTGTTTGTCTCGACAATCGTCAAATATATACTGTGTAACATAATTTATTGAATTGCTATATAGGAATGCTTTAATATTTGATTCACCATAAGAATTTGTTTCTTGTCTGCAATATACACATCCAACAAATACTTTGAAATTATTCCAAGAAAACTTGTTGTATTTTGTCTTTATGAGTGTTACATATAAAATCTAAAATCTGATGACCATTTTGATATTCGTGTTCTTGTGGTAAATGAAGGGACGTTAGGAGCGTCCCTTATTATTGCGATTACGCTTTTCCAACTATCCTTTATTAACAAAAACTAAAATTAATCATTCTTAATTTCAGTCATGTCATACTTATAAAGTTTCCATAAAGTTCTGTCTCCGCAGTTGGTTAAGGCTTCGATAGATACATTCTGAACAGCAGCATCAGAACCCATCTGATAGTTAATTTCACCAGAAACTTTACCAGATTCCATTACCAACTGAGCAGGAATATCCTTCTTTGTACAAATGTCAGTAAGCCATACGTCAACGAATACGGATACAGTCTCAGAGAATTTATCAGAATCATTATCAAGCTCTTCATAACTCTTGAAAGTAGGGAAATATTCTACATATACCTTGTCTCCATCATTGAACTTATCAGTAGGAAGAGTAATCTCCTTAGTGGAAGGATCGTACTTAAAAGCAGAAGTAGTTGCTTCGGCACCCTGTTCATAAGCATTCATTCTATCAGGATCAGAAGTTGTATCAAGAGGATAAACATATCCAATCTCATTTCCAACTACACCACTTGCCTTATGAGAAGTAATAACCCTTCCGCTTGCAACAGTAAGTGTTTCAGTAAACAGAACACCAGTACCGTTTTCAACCTTTGTTAAAGTACCACCAGTCTGAGTTTCCAGGTAACCGATGTCGATAGAACCATTTTCAGCCTCAATAGTAGAAACCTTATTTGTATCAAAACCAACTAAGTGAGCGCCATCAGCACCATCAGCCCATACTACATCTGAATTACCAGAAATAGTAAGAGACTTTAAATCAGAAAGAACAAATTTGTTCTTGCTAGTAGCAATATCTCTAGCGGTAATCTTTCTTACTTTCTTTAATGCATATCTCATTAAAAATTCCTCCTTGTTTTATAAAAATTTGCATAATAAAAGCACCGACCTAAGCAGACCAGTGCAACTCATTAAAGTTTATATTTTTCTTATCAATACAACCAGCATATAAACCAGTCATTATATTTTTATATGATAACAGTTTGTCAGTCCTATTGATTCCATCTACTAAATCATATATATGTAACTGATTTCTGTTAAATGGTGTAACACCACCATTGCAAGACCAAGTAAGAGATGAAATGAGGTTTCCTAATCTATTTTTATTAATCTCCTCTTCGTCATTTTCATATTTCCTGGATTGCTTTTTTAGTCTTTCCCTCTCATCTTCGATGAGAATTTGTTTTGCCCATTCATCTTCTGGATAAATTTTTTCACTGTCTTGGATGCCATTTATTTTTCGTATGAACTCAGTAATATAATCATATATTGTAGAGTCCATAAGAAATTGACCTTCTCCATATCCGATAACTTTGTTGCCATTCTCATCTTTTGCGATAAAAAAGTTTTCAATTCCTAAAAAGAATTTAAAAGCACTAAAATATATATTTTTCTGTAGTAAGCTAATAATTTGTTTTTCTGAATATTCATTGCTTAAAGTTTGTATTCGTTTAATATAATCACTAAACAACAAACAAAAAACGTCAAAAGCATTAACGGTTTCATAATCAATTCCTTTATCATCAAGAAATACCATATAATCATATGGGTCTGTTAAAAAGACATTTACCATTGAATAGTACATATTTTCGCTATATAATCCAAAGTGTTCTTTATCTATATCTATAATATCTTGAATTATTGGGTGTTTTAAACTAATTGAAAGAGTAATTGGCAGATTGTTTCCGCTTTGCAAAAAACTTTTTGGAATTAAGTCTTTTTTGTCATTTGTCTTTACATGCGTCTGCATTAAAATCCTCTATCATAAACCTTAATATTCTACATCTATGTGTAGTATTTATTTCCGACTCAATATTACTAACCAACTCCATTTCTCCAAAACCAAAATCATCTCTTCCATTAAATAATTCTTCTACAATTTCACCCATTTTATCTATACGAGTTCCACCTTTGGATTCCATAACCCCTTGATGTGAAATTACACATATGAAAACTTCTGCTTTGTTATAAATTTTATTTTTTATTCCCAAACCATTGACTTTCATAATTACATATGATTTTTGTTCGTTTTGCGTTTCAGGGATATAATAATAAGGGAATATTTGTTTATAAATCAAATCGTCTGAATCTACACATTCACCATTTTCATCAATATAATCATCATTTATTAAAGCAATTAATTCTTTAGATGTAGCGATAGCAGTAATAAGCTTCTTTTTATACCTAACAATAGGTGATGTTATGCCCATATTTCGTTACCTCCTTAGAATATAGTTGTAATTTCAAAATCAAGATATATAGATATTGTTCCATCAGAATTTGAGAATATAATTCTTGCTTTTCCGCTATCAGCAAAGTTATTTTCCAATATCTTAATCTTTAAAATGTTGTCAGTAATTGCATAATCGACATAAGGCATTAGTTCATCAATAGTAATAACTTCCCATTTGCCTATATCTGAAGTCGTATTTCCATCTTTGTCTACAAAATAGCCAGTTAGAGACTTAGCATTACCACCAATTTTTAACTCTTGTGAACCTTTGAATGTAATCTTAGCAGATAAATCTTCCGTTTTATCGGGAGTCGTTGGGTCTGATGGATAGGATGGGGTAGAAGAGGAGTCTATATAGTCACAAATCCATGCTTGTGTACCGTCTTCTAATGTAATGAGTTTATCTTTATCCTGATTATACTGAGTTTGTGTGAAGATAATATTCAACACACCTTTCTCACCAAATCCATATGTAACATCATCAGGTCTAGTCAATTCATACGGTTTACACTTGGCATTGCTACGCGACATATGAATTCGCTTACCATTATCTAATTCAGCAGTTTCTTCATCATATGGTAAATAAACCATAAACTGATTAGACTGCAATGTAATTGTATTGTTGCTTGTCTCTCCGTTGCTATATGAAGATGCGTTTTCGGTATAAGCATAGCGAGATATGATAGTTCCGTCTGCTTTCTGCCAATAAATGCGATGTTGACACTGACGCAAATTCCCATCAATATACATTTCATCATCACTATCTGCATTTAGTACAAGCCACATTGAATTAGCCCATTCAACATAATCACCGGATAATATTTTCTGGCTTGGTAATGACTGAAATTCTTTGTAATATGGTTTTGTACTTGTGTTAATAATAAGATGAGTTTCTTCGCCATTGAGCTTGACGGATTTGTAGGATGGATTAGAACCAACTTTATTATTTATCTGATTTTTTAATCTGTTTATCTGTCTATCTCTTTGAGTTTTTCCTTCGGCAGTAATGTGGTTAATATACTTATTCCAATCCATAATATCACCGCCTACTCATTAATTATTTTTTCTAAGATATTTGTACATCTTAATACTTCACGCTTACACTGACGTTTTGTGTATTCGTTTTTTCTCAAAAAGTTGATAGAATTGATAACAGAAATATATTTTTGATTTGTTTTCAATTCTTGAAATGTATCCATAGCTCCGATAAGCTGAATAGCAACAGAATCAATATGAGATTGCAAACCAACATTGTTATCATCATAAAGAGGTAAGATTTTAAAGATACTTCCAATCATACTTGTTAAAAATTCTTTCATCTTGCACCTCTTTTCGGAAGAGTACCATGCTCAAAAGAGTAGTTTCCAATCATTTTCTTTGAGTTCTTTCTAGCTATTTCGTAGACATTTGTTATCTTATCAAGAAGATTTGCAGGACTGTATACACTATAATCCTTTGTAGAAAGAGCATTAGCAAGATTTTCTTCGTTATTAAGTTTTGGTTGTAACCATGCAACGACCATAGTTTCTGAAATAATATCTAACATTTCGTCATCTAATACTTCGTCAAACATTTGTAACTCATCGTCACGCTTTGATAAATCGACTTTGCAACATTTAAACCTTGCACAAGCAGTCTTCATAAATCCATTTACAACTTCTTCTTTGTCTACATCGTCTAACATTTCAAGACTATAATAAGTGACTTTTTTCAAAAACCACTCATAAACTTCTGAATATTGTGTACCCATAAATCACCTCCATTAATCTTCAGGAGATGTCAGCTCACAACCTAATACTTCCTCAAGCAATTTCACTTTCTTAATAGAGTCTAAAGAACCATCCTTGATTTTGTCATTTGCTCTGATAATTGCACTTCTCTTAACGCTTTCAGACATAGTAGATACTTTCTTCCTAAGAGCATCTTCTGACATTGTAAAAATATCATCCATGTTAAAAGATACAATACTATCATTGTAATATCTACCAATCTGTAAAGCATCATATACTTCCTTCATGGTATATTCATCAAAATCTACATCAGGAGAATCAACAATAGAAATCCATCCTTCTTTAAAGAAACTCTGTTGTCTGGCTTTCATGTCACGAATATCTTTAGCAGACATAACTTGTTCTTCTTCACAATTCTCCCAAATAATCTGGTCGCCAGTTCTATCATTGATATAGATTAATTCACCGAATACATTGCTTCTTACAACAACTTCATCGGTATCTTTCATAACTAATCGTTCTTTAGTTTTCTTTACTGTTTCAACAGTTGTATTAGTTGTGTCTTTTACATTATCATTAACAACAGCCTTTTTAGGTCTGCCAGGTTTTTTCTTTGTTTCTTCCATTTTATATTCCTTTCGTTCATTATTTTAGGCATCCACAATTAAGTAGATGCCTAAATACAATCAAATCTCAGTCAAAATTAAGACAGAGTATAGATACCAAGTTTACCAGAGAAGGCAACGCCTACGCCAGCCTCTTCTCCATAGAGGTAATTTTGTGTGAAATCAGGAGTCTGTAAAGGATCATTAACAGAAAGGATACCTTCACCCTTAGTTACATACTTGATAGGTTTCTCATCGCCAGCAAGAACGATAATCTTGTTGTCGTTAAGTAAGAACTCATCGCTACCAACCTTATGTCTCTGAGGCAGATAAATCATGTTAGTACCATTGAACTTTCCATAGTAACCCATGTTGTATAAATCTGTCTTAGCTTCGTCAGAAATAGAAGCAGTAGTAATCTTTCTAAGAGCTGCCTTAGTACCAAGAATAGTAGCAGTTGCTTCCTGTGCGGCTTCTACATGCTGAACGAGAGTAAGCAGAGTATCTTCGCTGTAGCTACCAGTCTTAACATATGTAGAATTGAGACCACGAGTAGTAGCAGTAATACCATCAAAAGCAGTATATAATTCGTTATATCTGTTTCTGATAAATGCAGCAGATACCTTCTGAATGAACTCGTTAAAGTCAATTCTTTTTGCAAGAAGTCTCTTTAACTCTTCATATACCTTTGCAATCTTCAATGTAGTTTCTACATTGTACTTTTCTTTTCTACCAAGTCTCTGTCTACGGATACCGCTTACACCGTAAGATGCATCAGCAACAACAATTTCGGTCTTATCCTCTGTCCAGAAGTCAATATCGTCACCAAGAGCAACGTTTCTATAATCAACAAGATTCATGAAGAATTCATTACCCTTAAATCCTTCGTGTACGATAAGAGGAATAATCTCCTCAACGATTTCAAAGCAAGCATTTCCTCTCTGGAAAGTCTTCCAATTTAATTCAGCAGAACCACCGTTTGCTTCGATAAGTGCATCAATCAATGCATCAGAATTTTTAGAAGCGTCAGCAAAATTTGCAGATACTCTTCCCTGAATCATATCTGTAGCTAACTTAATAACCTGTAATTTATCCATAATTAGTTTTTCCTCCTATTTACTAAAATTTTAAAAGTGAATTATTTTACCATGATGCCAACTTTTGCATTTGTAATATCAAGTACAGTACCAATAACAGTGCCCATACCAGACTCACTAGCAGCAACAGCAAGTTTAACACCACCAGCACTTGCAAGACCTACCTTATGACCTGCAACAGCAGTTCCATCAAGACCTTCGGCAGTAAGAGAGAAGATGTCATTAGGCATTAACTTATCAATAGTGATAGGCTGACCTGCCTTATTAATGAAATCAGAAAGATTCTTCTTTCTCTCGTCTGCATCAACTTCAGGAGTTGTTACAATCCAAAGGTCTGCAACGTCTTCAGTACCTTCTGGTGCAACTACCTTTAATACTTCACGCTCGCCAGCAATAGTACCGGCAATTTTAACTACCATACCGTTCTCAATCTCTGCTGGAGCATCAGAACCGTTATAAAATTTTGCGGACTTTCTCTTAGTTCCGTCATATTCAGAAGCCATTGCTTCTCTTGTAATTACTGCATAAACTTTATCAGCCATTTTAAAATCCTCCTTATTTTTAGACATAAAAATAGAGCCTATATTGGCTCATTGTTTGTTAATAAATTATTCGTGATATTTTCTGCTTAAAATTCCACCGTAGCCATCATCTTCTGGCTCATCATTGGAATTATCAACACCAAGATTAACAACATTATGTGTGTTATTCTGCACAGAGAAATTAGCGTTTTTCTTTCCAAGCATTGCATAACATTTCTCTTCAATAGTATCTAATGACATATCAGAGAAACTTGTTTTGAGAATATCATATCCGTCAACATCTTTAAGAGTTTCATCGAATTTAGAGAAGATTGCATTTGCAGCACTTGTAAATTCCTCTTCCTTTTTGTCTTTCTCAAACTGTTTCAGACGCTCAAACTCAGCCATGTTTGCTTCAAACTCTTCAATCTTAGAGAATGCAGCTCTTGCCTTGTCAATTTCAGTTTCTTCCTCTGGCGTAACCCACTTAACAACCATTTCTTCAAAGTCGCTTGTGATAGAAACGACATCATCTACGATAGAATATGCAAAGCGTCCTTTAGAATAACTCCACTTATCATCTTTATATTCTTCCTTAGATACATAAACAAAATTGTCGTCAAAATCACATACCCAATACTCAAGACAATAAGTAAGTTTATCATCGTCTCTTTCCTCTTTTCGAGGTAATGCACCTCTCAATAAGTCATATTTCTGGTTATATGTAGAAAAGGTTGCCTTTGGTTCAGGTGTTACGTCTGGTTCTGCACCAGTTGATTTGTTTCTGTTTTCTGCAAAATCAGATACTAACTTTCTGAAATCATCTTCTGTAATATTAGCATCATATTCGCCAAGTTCTTCAAAAGTAACATTGAACTCTGCTAAAATTGCTTCAAACTTTTTCTTTTTCTTATCGCCACAAGCAAACTCAAGTTTTTCTCTTAAAGTTTCTTCTGTCATATCATCAGTGATTTCAAAATCAATATCATCTCTAGTGAGATTAAATTCTGCAAAAATACTATTAATCATTTCTGTAGTCAACTTTTCTCCTCCTTTCATATCGTTGTTATTTATGTCATCGTCATTAGACGGTTGACCTTGTTTTGAAAAGTAACTGTTAAATAATTCTAATTTTGTTTTGATTTCATCAATGGAGAAGTTAATATCTACACAAGCACCATACATAGCTGGTTCAACTCCACAACCTAAACAGCAAAGTCCAGTAAATCTAAAACTAGAACATTCAAACTGTTGATATTTATTAAATGTACCAACGAAATTATCAATCTCCATGCTCTGATCTTTACATTCATCACGCATGAATATCTCGGTTGAATCATCAAATTTTGACCATAATATTCCTTCGCAAGTAAGGAATTCACGCTCAATTCCATCTTCGCAAACTTTTGTTTCTAATTGAGCATTGTTATCAGAAGTTACAACGCCAATAGCTTTTCCTTTATATGAGAGTTTGATTTTACCATTGTCTATTTCTAATACTTCTCTATGGTCAGAAAAGTCATCTTCTGAGTCATTATTTTTTTGCACAAAGGCTACAATCGGAATATTTGACAAAGATGGTATTGCATTAATAAGCGAATCTCTTGAAAAAATCCAATTGTTCTTATTTACACCTGTATGACATATCCAAATCTTACAACGAATAAATCTGTCATCATCTATTTTGTATGAATTGATTTTCTCAAAATAGACAGGGATATTCTGTTTTTCAGTTTCGTTATTCATATTTCACCACCTTTCGTTTTATTCTTCTTGTCGCCTGTTATCTGTACTGCGAGTCTGTATTCCAGCCTCCGATAATTGGTCGTCATCCTTTTTAGGAGCACCGCCTTTATTCGTAATATCAGAATCACCAGACTGAGTATGGCTTGATTTCAACGGATTCCATTTATTGACCAAATCCAATTCTTTTACTAAAATATCGCTTCCATAAGATTCTGCTGGTGTAAATCCCATAGCAGCAGGAAGAGATAGGATGCTAGTTGATTCACCAACTTGAGCACCTTTCATGACATTCTCAATAACTTCTTTCTGATTGTATGTTGTTACATCCAACAGTTTCATAGAGAATAAGCAGTTAGTCTTTGCCTGTTTTAATTTCTTATTAACAACACGCTCAATCATTCTATGTATATGAAAAACCATTTCACTATCATTTTTAATTGAACTTGAAATAGTAGCAGAAGATGATTTTGAACTGTTAAAGAGTAATTCAGATACACCACTTGCTGTAAAGAATTGAGATACAGAATCACTATATGTATTAATATTATTTGTAGTGCCAGCATTTTCAAATGTGTAGTCTTTAACTTCATATGGTGACATTCCCACCCCGACCGTCTCATCGACTGATTCACATAAGAAATCATAATATTCTAATGCTTTGTTGAAGTCTCCACCTGTAAAGTTACCTTCTTCATCTACAGGCAATTTCATGAGTAATAATTTATATACAGCTAACTTATTCTTTGTCTTTTCAATCTGTCTCAAATCTTCCAAGTCAAAGATAGTAGTGATAAGATTCGCAAAGATGGGAATTGCATAAGGTACATTATCAGATAGTTTAAGAGCAAATGAGTGTTTATCATTTAGCTGTTGCCATCTGTATTTTGATTTGTCTTTCTTATATAATTCATACTTAGCAATGAATTCAGAGCCATAATTGACTAACTGCTTTGGGTATTTATCAAAGTATTGGAAGTCAAACTGGAATTGAAATACGCCATCTACAATGCTTGATATCTCACATCGGTCGTAGGGGAGTATTCTACAGAAATAACTATCATTGGTTGAATACTCATATACATATACTGTATCTGCAATGAACATTTCCGTAATAAGTTTTGCGTATTCATTCTGAATATTCATTACTTGTAAATTATCAATAGTGGTTTTGTAGTCATCCAAAAACTGACGCTTTTTAAAATTTTTCTTATCTAATTTGTATGGAAGTACAATATAGGAAAGGAGAGACATTTTGCTGAAATAATCACATATTCTTCTATAATGTGGACTTACCATATAACAATACTTAGAAATTTCAATAAGTTTCTTTTCAAATTTCTGTGGTGTTTCAAGCCACTTTACAACATCTTCACGCTTGTATTTCTTGAAGAACTCGCCTTGTACATTTGCTTGGTTCATATCTCGCAAAATGAGTTTTGCGTGTTTTGCATATGTCATGAAACTTTTAAATTCCATTTTCTGCTTATCAGATAAATCATCTAATGTAATTGGTTTCTTCTCAGACATCGTTTCCTCCTTTCTTTAGATTTTTGTTGTTGTTTGTTAGATTATATTTATTATGAGATTAGTTTTGGTTTGCGGAATTGGAGTTTTCTACTTGGGATTTGATGAGTTGGTTTTTTACTCTGTAAATCAAGCTCCATCTGATCTAAAAAGTATGAGCCATATGAACAGCTAGTATATCTGTCTTTTCGATTGCTGCCTTGCTCATAGATTTTTATTACTCCTGTATTTGGCATTTTCTCATATTGTAATTCCGCACATTCGCTAATCATCAACTGTGTTTGAATAAATGGCATTTCCAACATTGTTTGAGTTGAACCCTCTAACACATCGGAATACTCTTTAATTGAAGATAAAATTTCTTCTTTTGCTGTGTTTAGATTTACTAAGAAATCTATTTTTCCTTCCATAAGATTTTTTCTAAATGCAATGGCAATATCACTGTTTAGTGTTTGCGTAGCATTTATAGCAAAAATACATTCCTTTGCATTAGAATCCTGACATACTTTTGCGTAGTCTTTGTTATTCATACATTTAAGAGGAGGATATTCAACCCCACGTTCCTCATCGTAGAGTACCTTCTGCAACGTATAAAGTATCTGAAGACCGCCATTCCGGCAGTCAATAACTATATAATCAGCATTAAAGTCTTCATATAACTGTCTAATCCTAATTGCTTGCAGTGTCGTATCACCAATTTGATTTGATTCTATATAAGGATATTGCCTACGGAATCCTTGTTTTACTTCAATAGAATTGTCGTCAGTATTATATGTAACAACTTCTGGAATACCTCTAATACAGCTATAAACAGAGTTATCGTTTTTATCTCCTGCAACAAAGGCAATATCGTTTGACACAACTCGGATTTCATTATCTAACTTTGGAATAGCATATTTATTTTTCTTACCACTCTTGAAATCAATAGTAGTACGAGGATAGAATACATGTTTAGAAACTTGTCTATCCATTAGCATTTTATAAGTAAAATAAGATGATACAGAATCCTTAACTCTTAAATTCAAAAATTCTGTTTTCCATGTTATAGGGTCTTGCTTTTTCTTCTCACGCTTCATTTGTTTCATTGTTTTTAAGTGATGCTTTAGCGTGATACTTTCATCAAATGTAAGTAAAATAGAACCATCATTTTTTAACATTCCGTTAAATGCTTGGTCAACAATTCCCCACATCCAATTTCCATCATCAATCCAACTGCTAGAAATGTATATGTCTACAGGGTTTTCTTGTAATATAGGTATATCACCATATAATTTATTCCCTATATTTTTTCTCATATAAGGTCTATTTCTAACGGTTTGGAATGGAGAAATAACAGAGTCTTCAATCTTTTTATCAATTTGCCGGAATTCTTCTCGGCAGCTTGCGTGTGATCTGTTACCTCTGGCGTTGTCATTGGCAGTGTAAACGATAATTTTTGAAGAATTGCGGAACTTTACATATGTATCATTTGCACTCGTACTTACTTTTTCTATTTCAGCAGCTAATGGTTTTGACCATTGCATTAATTCATCTTGAATTTTTGCACTTACCATAAGTTTACTTTGACCCTTGGTAGCAGATCCGATAACGAATAAAGTGCCAGGATAAAGTATACATCTGCAACAAGCATATAAAGCGATTATGAAAGATTTAGCATCATTTCGACTTGCAATCATACATATAAAGTTAGATATTCCCATCTCATATATAGCTATTTGCTGGTATGGATAAAGCGAAAGTTTCAGATAATCCCGCACGAATAAATGCAAATTCCTACGCCAGAACGAACACCAAGCCATTGTATTTAAAACATTTTTTTGATTACTAAGATAATGAGTAGAAGGGAAATTCTTATATAAAGATAATTGGTTTTCGTCTGCTGGGTATTGATTATTCATCGTCTTCATAATCATCACCATCAGGAACAAAGAATTCCTTATCCCTTACATCTTCATCAAACATAAGATTACGCATAGGTCTACATACGTGCCTATCGTAGTATTCTCCTAACTCATCCCAATCTTCATATAATTGTTTGTCTTTATAAAATTCTTCTGGTGTATACTGAGAAATAGTTGCTAATGTTACTCCGAATGTTTCGCTATTACTATCATCTTTTTCTTCAATAGTTCTCAATCCTGCTTGCTTAAATGTTTTAGCATACTGTTCAACAAGGTTAGCGTATTCTTTTGAATCACCACTCTGTAATGCCTTAACCATAAGCATATTTAGGTTACAAAGAGACTTAATAAAAATTTCTTGGTTATTATCTGCGTTTGGATTATTCTTTTTAAGCATACGGTAGTGTTCATCAAGATTTTTATAATCCTGCTCGGCAAATCCAATTCCCCATCTATCTACGGCAGAAGCAGTAATTGTAGACTCTTCTGATTTAGCTTGTTCTCTTGATGTAATAACTTCATTTTGTTTCTGTTGATAGTTATACTTAATCGAATCAATAAAGGTTTTTCTTCCACCACAATTTAGATTCTTCTTTGCGGCATAATGAGAAATCCTAGTCCTGTCCTTGTGTCCACTATACGTCTCTCTTGATGCAACTAAAGCATTTAAGTCATAATTCCATCCAGCTCTCTGACAAAAATCTCTCATAGCGTGTTCTTCGTTATTTGAATAAAAAGCTGTCATCTGAGCAACATATTTATCTGTACATTCTTTACACCAAGTCAAATAACCATTATTCGCTTGAAATAGTACATCATTAGTTTTTTGAAAATTACCATTCTGTGTTGTAAAACCTTTACCACATGACGAACACATGAACTTATGTTTTTTTTCATCAAATGGAGTAGCAGAACGTGGAATGTTTATATCAACATTAACATCAATAACAGGAGTAGCATTCATACTCTCTGTTACTTTTTCTTCCTTAGTTTTTACATTTATATTTTGAGCCAAATGCCCACCTCCTTTTATTCATAACAAAAGCACCACTTCAATTAAGAAGCGATGCTTTCTTCGTAATATTTCCATATTTTATTTCCAACTGGAAGAGTGGTTCTTCCTTTTAAATAACTTGATAGATATCCACGTTTGATACCGTATTTTATCTCGGCTTCACGCAAAGAATTAAATATCTCACCAGTATCTACACATAACACTTTAATTTCATTTCTAACAGTGTGGTCATAATCACATAATCCAATCTCATTTGCCTTTGTTAAATGACTTCTAATAGTTCCTTTTCCAAATCCTGTAATAGCACAAATCTCCATTACTTTATTTTCTTGATTCCAAAGTTCTGATACTTTAATTACATCAGACATAAGAGATTTTCTATAACAATCAACCCAATCAACATTATTAAGACAATACAACTTTGATATTTCGCTGTTGATAATTGCATCTTTAAGTTGATTAAATCCACTTTCTTTAGAATGAATTTCTATGTAATAATCAATTCCTTGTGATAAAGCATATTCTTTCTTTAATCTGTCATTCTCAATTTCTTCTTCAAGAGTGCGACCACCTAAAGTATGAAATGATTTTTCAGTATGCTGCTTACCGTGTATCTCACAAATCCAAGTCTTACCATCAGCAACACCATAGAAATCATACCTATAAGACATATTTTCATTTAGATATTTTTCAACCTCAGTGTTCTCATCAACAGATTTAATTACTTGATAAAAATACTTTTCTCCAAGACTATTCCCATCTTGACATTTACATCTAAGCCCATATCTATTTACTTTATCAATAGATTTATTCTTGATTAGTTTTCCGCAACAAGGGCAATTAAAATCAGTTTTAGCACGACTGTTAATTGTATATTTATCATTATCTGATTTGTCTGCTAAACACTCATACAATACTGGATTAATTGTTTTTATATCATTGATTCCGTATTTGATATTTTCTTTTCCGTCTTTACAAATAGGACATTCATATGTTCCTTCTAATAACATCTGTACTCTAATTCTTGAGTGATAATCACAATCTTTACAAGTGCAAGAAATCATTTTCAATCCTTTATAATATGTACCAGTAATAATCAAAGACGGATAAGTTTTACTAATTATTCCACAAAATTCTTCATGTGAAATATCTGGATATTCAAATGTCTTTTCTGCATGAAAACACCCTAGACATTTCTTGGGTTTTAATAAGTTTCTTGCAGTAGAAGTCCATTCATATCCACAAATTTTACATCTACAATGCATTTTTGAATTACCATTTACATAAAATCCAGATACTTCTATATCAGGATTTATGCTATTTACTTCTTTATAAAATTCTTCATTTGTTTTTGCTCTTGGAATTTTCATCACGCTTTCCCCACGCATTAAAAGTCTAAGAAGGGACAGTAGAGCGTGGGCTACTATTCACAGAGTTTGCAAGTCTCTGTTATCCCTTCTTGATACGACCACCTATGAGTGACATAGACGATTCTCTCATGGTCGTTAATATATAATTCCCCATTTACATTCCATCAACATACAAAAAGAGCCATGCATAACACATGACTCTTTCCAAAATTACCTATTAAATTTTGCCGATAAAAATCTCAATCAATTTCCACATAAAATGCTTATTCAAAGTGGGCAGAGTAGGAGTCGAACCTACGGTGTTTTAAATGCGCCTGATTTACAGTCAGGTGCAATCGCCAACTATGTATATCTACCCATAAATAATTTTAAAAATTCTATACATACTAATACAAATAGTAATAGTAAAAGGAGTAGTATAACAACAATGAACACATCATACAAAACAGCTATCAAATTTAAAGACCTATATATCTCAGTCAAAATGCTCAAAGTCTACACAAATAGTAGCATAGAACTCAATCAACTTTGTAAAGATTCTAAAGAACGAATAAGATACCGAAAATATTGTCCATCCTGTGATAAAGAAATCACAAACGAAGATATTGTCAAGGGATATAAGTATAATGAGCATGATTTTGTTGTGCTTACAGAAGATGATTTGCAATCAATAACTACAAACGAAGACAAAATTCTCAAAATCCAATATTTTTGCAAACCAAAAGAAATCACAGACTTGATTATTGACAAATCATATTATCTTATTCCTGAAATGGAAGCAGAAGAAGAGTACCAACTTCTTCGCGAAGCAATGACTTCAAATAGAGTAGTAGGCATTGCTGAAATCGTACTTGGTACAAAGCAGGAATTGGTTGCATTGTTTGCTCATAAGGAATGCATTATTGCTACGATTTTGTTTTATGATAATGAGATTAATGAGTTGCCGGTTATGTTTAAACACAAGGTTAATAAGGATAGATTGGATTCTTTAAAATCTGATATTACTAACTGTACAAAAGAATTTGATTGGGAATCTCATTATGATAAGTATCAATTGAAGTTGAGAAATCTGATACTTGATAAGATACCGAAATAAACTTGTATGTACAAAACTTACAAACAAGTTAGGGGAGTAGTGGTTACTACTCTCCATAGTAAACTACAGAACAACTTCTGTTTCACCTTCAAATTTGGTATTCAATGTTCTAACCTCTGCGAGTTTCTTTGCAATTTCAGTTTGTACTTTTGCAGCAAATACAGTAGCATATGCTTTACCAACTTTTTCTACAGTGTCAAGTAAAGTGTTTGTTTCTGCTGTAGAAATTTTAGTAACATCAAATGGCATAGAAATATTTAACTCCGCATTAATAGGATATTCTTTGTTAATGATATTTTTTAATTCAACTGCAACAATAGTAGAATCGTCAGCTTCTTCATCAGTTACAACAGGATCACCATTCTCGTCCAATTTTACGTTTGCAGAAAAGTCAATATCAGAAAATCTTACGCTTCTTGGAAAATCTGCAAGAATAGCAGATTCCTCATCACTTGTAGATGTACTAGTGCCAAGCGAATCTACACTAATAGCAACAGTGATAATATTATCTTCAATAGTCTTTTTAACATTTAATTTCATTTTTACTTATCCTCACTTTCTAATTCTGTATACACGTTTTTTAACGCAATAATAAAATCTCTCAATGTATCTTTTGTAAGCTGGCAATCCAAGTCTGGCAACTGTAAGTTATTATCACTCACTGATAGCTCAACTGTCTTCTTATCGTTTGATGGTGCAAACTGAACTTTAGTAGTGGGAGAGAAGAGTAGTTCAATATACCGAATATTTAATCCACCATTGTATGTAATTGCCTTTACATCTCCGACGCTCAGTTGTTCATCTAAAATATCTAATTTTACCAATATTATTCACATCCTTTCTTTTCCTTTCTTTTTATTTTTCTCAATTTGATTTAAGGCGAGAGAGGTGATGAACCACTCACACCTAGAAGTAGTATGCATCCAACGAATAGGCTGTCGCTTCAGGTTTCTCGCATAAAAATAGCATACAATCTTTCGATTCTCCAATGGCGTATGCTAGACCGTAGATATTATATTGTACAATATATCTTTAATGTTCATCACTGAATATATTAATAGAAAAGAGAAAGCAACTATTTATGTCCGCACAAAATAATAGTTACTTTCTCTTTTACAATAAAATTAGATGATTTTCAAACAAATCTATTATGATACATAATGTCTATACTGTCAATAATGGTTGATGAATATTTATTTGACAATATTTGGGATGTTTTGTAGAATAATAGATGGGGTACTATCTAAGACGGTAGGACGGTTGTCTTCCACCAAGGAGTAAAAGCCTTGTTTACATAGAAACCTTTCTAAGGAATCTTGTAGAAAGGAGGACGCTTGCTAATGATTACTATAGAAACGATATATTATTTTGTTGCTATCACTGGAATTATGTGTGGCGCAGCATATAAGTTAGGATACGAAAATGGTAATAACGCAAGAAAGTAACCGCCCTCGCCAAAGGATAATCGGTTACTTTCTGGTTTTTACTAGATTTAATTGAAAATTCAAGGCAACCGTTCTGCTTTACGGGTAGTACTTTTAAAGTTGTGACAGTGTCTTTCTTACGTTTATTATTCTAGTCCAATTCTGTGTTATTGTCAATAAATTTATTCACGTAAGTACGAATGTGTTTGATGTGTGGATGAAATTGGAGATTTATCGTGATTAGTATGTAAACTTATCCTTATTGTCCTTTACTTTTTTCTTATTGACCGTTAAATAATGCTTAACAGTTGTTTCGGTCGACTCATGATGCAAAAGTTCAGCAATATCCTGGATTTCCATACCTAACTCTTTAAGTATATTTGATCCGCTATGTCTCAGATCGTGATTATGGAGCGTTGGAACACCAATCATTTCACCGGCTTTCTTACACCAATCATTTAAAGTACCATTATTTACACATTCTTCCTCTGTTACATAAGGGGTAACCCAAACCCAACCATAATCGTTTATTCCTTTTTCTTCACGTTCCTGTTTCATTTTTCTCAAAAGTTGTTCAACTTCAGGAGAGAAGTAGAGGTCTACAATTTTACCTTCCTTTTCAAGAACATCAGTACAAGTTCTTTCATCTAAATCTACTTGTTCCCATCTAAGGTGAGCCATAGCATTTACTCTTGCCATTGTAGACAATCCAAAGAAGATATATGCTTGTAACTGTGTATCTCCATATTCAGTCAACTTTTCTCTTAATTCATTTACCTGATTAACATTTAAGAATGTCTGTTTTACCACTGGTTGTCCCTGTTTTGGTCTTTCCAAAAATTCTGTTGGAGATTCTTTAATGAGTTTCTTCTTTCGTAAGAATTTATAGAAAGCAGAAATAGAGGACATTACACGTCTTTGTCTATTTACATTATTACCTTCTTGTTTCCTAAAATAGAAATATTCATTAAGATCATCGTCTGTTGCTTCAAGCACTGACAAATTGAACTGATTGTCATGCATGTAGATAAACCATTGCTGTAAATCCGTAATATATCCATATATTGTATTTGGAGATAAATCACGAATTGACATATCAATTTGATACTTCTGAAATAATTTAAGAGTTTCTGGGTTTATATTTTTTAATTTCTCTGCATCATACAGATTTATTCGTTTACTACGTTCTGCCATTTACTATCACTCCCTTTCATTTTACACATAGAAAAAGAAGCAGTAGTAATAACGACTAAACCGCTTCTTCATAATTGATAACATTTCTTCCCCATTTAATGTCATCAGAATATTTTAATTCACCATTTTTTCTTACTTTTGACCAATCTATATTATTTTTCATAAAACTCTCTATTTTCTTTCTCAGAGTGATGGAGTCGTTTTCTAAAATAGATTTAAAATTTTTGTAAGTTAAGTCACAAGGAAATAAAATATAATAATGTAAATTATTTTCCCTTAACATTTTCTGTTTTTCTAATAACTTTAATCTGTATCTTTCTCTTGATTTCCTACTGTTTATAGGCTTATTATTGAAAAACCATTCTTTGTATGGCTCAATAATACCGGCAATCTCTATGTAAATTATTCTATTGTTGATATGTATTACATAATCGCAATTCATATTATTTTTACAATCTGTAATAAAAGTTGAATATTTTACATCTCTAAAATAATCTACATTATATTTTAGACCATATTCTTTTAGATATTTAGAAAACATATATTCAAATTGACTACTTACATGTTCTCCATCTTCAAAATCAAAATTAATTCCACTCCCTTGTTTACCAAGACGAATATTATGTTTTAATAACACATCTGTTAATGTCGTATTATAGTAGTCTTTTGCATATCTTCTAAGACTTTGAGAATTATTCCATTTATTATTAGAATCAATTTCTGCTGTTGTAATAAAATCTCGATTGTCGCTTTTTACATATTTGCAGATATCCAATAACATTATGTCAAAATCTTCTTTAGAAAGATGTCTATCAATCATAGATTCTTGAATTATTTCTAATCCAAGTTCCTTTTTCATATTATTTATTGTTCCCCAATATTCTAATATCAATTTTAAAGGTGGATGATAACATCCAATTCCTCTAAAATCATCATACATCAGTGGTCTATTAATTTCTTCTTGCAACCTGTAAATAAGAGTAATCATTTTTTCTTTTGTTGGCTTTTTACCTTTTGCAACAAACCCACACCAATCAACAAAGTCAGACCACTTTTTAACAGAATCATCAGGGCAATTCCTTACAAACCATCTACCATCTGGTAAATCAAAAAATCTTAATTCACTACTATTAATAGGATTATTAAGTTCTTCACTTTTGACTATGTAATTTTTTACGTAGTCATCATATTTTTCTGTACTAAATTTTCGTTCTTCTGATATTTTCATATTGTTTTACCTACTTTCCACCTACTTCTTTTATAAAAGAATGGGAGAGAGTGTAGGTGTACTCTACTATACAAGGTCATGACTCCTTGTATTCCCATTCAAAATCCAATGTTGGCATTGAAACCTACGACTAAATCGCATTGGACAATATATTATTCTCTAAATGAAACGGTCAATAGAAGCGAGATATTCAAGAAAATCTTTTCCCAACTGGACATTCTCTTGGTTGACTTGTGCTAACTTTTCAGGAGAGCAAATGTTGTTATATACAGTTTTTCTTGTATTTGCTATAATAATCACTTCCTTCCGTTCTCTTAATAACCAGCCTCATCACTGGTAGGTCGCTACTTTCACCGCTAACATATCTCTGTACTACAAAAAAGACCTGCCACCGATTTCTCGGCAGCAAGTCCACTTTATAAACGATAGATAAGTCCTATCTACTTAATTAAAACAATTTAAGGATATCTTCAATGTCATTCTTCATAAGATTTTCAGACGTGTAAAACGAATAACACACATATCCATCTCCATCAGATTTACTAGCGGTAAACCCATGAATATCGCTATCATCATCTTTAGAATACTCTACACATTTATCACATTTACTATCATTTTTCTTAATTTTTTCCACATATGAATCAAATTCTTCCTTAGTAGTCGGTTTTCCGTTAATACTGTAACTTTCGCATTCATCATCTCCAACACTAACTTCAAATATAATTGCCCCTTTACAATAAGGAATAACCTTAGAAGAACAGTTGTCTAAAATGTAAATAACAGGTGAATCATCAGTAATATATCCTTTTTCTCTTAACATAGGTTCACACCAAATTTCGTCATCATAGATAGAAATAATATATTCTGCGTCATATTCACCATATTCTTCGTCAATAATATTGATGCTGTGAATATCATATCCAATGCAAAGTAATTCCCTAATAATCTTCCTAGCTTCTTCATACTTAGCAATTATAGCCACATCTTCATAATCTTCGCATTTAAGTGAATCATATGTATCTGCAACAGCACAAACTAAATCTTCAAAATCGTCAAAATAAAGATTTTTCATAATTTCACCACCAATCAGATTAAGCCAATACATTTTTGAAACTTTTTGCTAATTTGATTTTTGGTTCTTTATGCTGTGGAACTACATATTCCTCACCTTTTCTATCACCCATCATAATTTTACCTCTCCGTTCAGGAACAACTTTTACAGATACTTTACCAATTCCAGGAATGGTAACATCATCATCTGCTTTGACAACATCTACAACTACTTCTGCGAGTGCATCCAATACAGCACTAATTTCTTTCTGATTTATTTCTTCAACTTTTGTTCCGATAGTTTTAATCAATTCGCTCTTTGTCATATTTTCAATTAATTCCTTTCATTCTCAATTATTTTCGACACTTATTATATTTGCCGAATTACATACAAAAATAAGAGAGCAGGACGCTCTCCACACATGTGTTATAGTGGCTTTGTCAGCCAAAAATAAAAAAATTGTGTTACTCGTACACAGTCTACTTTGTCATGAAATTAGTATTTAATTCTTAAATCAACATTGTAATCACATACAACACCACTAGAGTTACAAACTAATACTGTTTGTGACGGTTTTCCAGCCAAACGCTTAGAAACAGTATAATCATCACCTGAACCAACAGGGCTACCAGATTGGTATACTCTAATTCCATTAAACTCGTTCATAGCAGGGGTGTGATTGTGACCACATACAATATATTCTGGGCAGAATCCCAATGCGGTAACAAGATTTCCAATACCTGATTTGCTTATAGAGTCCATATCACCATGAATCATAAGATAATTCTTTCCACAAATATTTGCTTCTGCAATAGTAGAGTCAATTTTTCTATGAGTCATATCATGGAAATTATCAATATGCTTTAATAACCCACAAACAGTCCAAGAAATTAAATTATCTAATCGTTCATCTCTTAATACACTATCTTTGTTTGGGTTTAGCCTAGAGTGATTACCACTAACATCATAGAAATATACATTCTCAAAATATTTTGTCAGTTCATAAGTAAACGTAGAAATGATTTCAACTGCAATTTTAACTTGCTCAACCACATTTTCTTTATTAGTAATCTGAATCGTAGAATGGATGTTTCCATTTACTTGATCTCCAATACTGGCAATGTGTATACTGTTAGAATTATGTAATTTCCCAATCTTAATCACTTCATTTAAATATTTCTGCATTTCTAATTTGGCAATATCTGAATTATATTCTCCCCAATAAGACTGAAATGTTTGTCCAATGTGCAAATCAGATATGCAAACTAGAAGAGAAGTAGTACCATCAGTTTTTGGAATCTCATGTATTTCAAAATTTTCCTTTCCAATATTAGGTAACATCTCTTCATACAATTCCATAGTCTCATCTACACGAGAATCTGCATAGTTCTGTTTACTCCATGCATTTCTATTATCTCTAAACTTAATCGTATTTCTTTGAAGCTGACGATTCATCACATCAAGTTTTTTCTGATATTCTTCTGATTCCATCTTAGAGAAACAATTTTCGTAGAACTTCTTTGCAGCTTGATAGCGTTTACGCCAAGCTGATTCAGTTCTATAATTTGTTTCGTCATCTCCAAGAATTTCTCGATTTACTTCTTGATTTACAGATTCCCAACTTTCTAATTCACCAGAATCAACTAACTGTCCGATCCTCCAAAGATATTGTTCTTCTGTCTCCGTAGGTAGTTTTTTAATATCTACTATTACGTCCACCTACTCTCTATTCAGACTCTTCCTCATCCGGCAATTCAAAAGTCAATTTAAAATCAACAGTATTAATTCCAGATGGGATAGCGTCAATCACTTCTTTTGTAATATCCTCGCCAGTATCGGTATCAATGAGTTTTAAATTCTCAACAGAAATATTTTTTAACTCTATTTGTTTCTTCTTTGGACTTGTTTTAGCCTCAATTTCCTTGATTTTTAACATAAAATTCTCCTTTTAATTCCTTATATTTTCAACTAATTGTAGGTAAAAATCATAATTTTACCTACATAAACTAAAAATACACACCAACTAATGTAGTGTGTACAAATGCTAAAATGATTTCTTTATGCCAGGATTATGATAAGTTTGTTTCTTACCCTTATGTTTCCTGACTTCTAAAATCTCTTCAATTTTATTAATATACTTATCATTATTACTCAATCTCTTCATGCTTTCTAAAGTCCGAGAATGAGAGTGCAGTGGTATTTTTTCACTACAAACACTATTTATGATTGTTTCCGCTAACTTTTTACTGTGAATATGGGTATGTAAATCACCATCTATGTCAGTGCGAGTAATACGCAAACAATCATCGCACTTATCTATGCGGAAATCTTTTCTTGTAGGCATGGCAAACACCTACTTCATAACTAAATCGGCATAATAATCCTCAACATATCTCTTGTGAACTGTCTTGTAGAAACCAATATATTTACCTTTAGAATCTACATAACCTCTACAAGTATTACAAATTATGCCATTTTTTAGCAATTTTTCAATTCCTTGTTTTGAAATCTGCTTTATCTTTTTCACCACTTTCATATTATTATTCTCTTCATGATAGAAGAGGAAAAAGTGTAGCAGGACTTGAACCTGCAACAACACGAATTAATCATGTGTCCTCCCAATGAGGATTTACACTTACAAATGAGCTGAGATTTTGACTCATAATACTTGACATCTGCCATCGTTGGAAATGGTTAATCACATAGCCTATTAAGCTATAGTCAAGACCGACACCAGTTTCAGTGGCTACTGGCAAACTCTTACTCTGAAGCGTTATAGATTTTCTTTCATCACATTCTTCCTTGCAGGATTCACAGTTTGCGTTCTGTTAGAGTTGCAACTACTTGTACTTTCTCATATGTCACCTTGCGAGTTTCATATGTGTTCATATTGCAGAACAATAAGTCGGTTTTCACTTCAAAGTCATACACACTTTTGCTTTATATAACATATTGTAATTTCTATTAATCATCTGAGATCAACAATTTAATTTCTTTAATTAATTAAATCAAAAGTATGTAATATTATGGATGATGAGGTGTATGTTTGACCATACGTACCTTTTTGAGTACGTCCCAATCATCACCATCCTGCTCGTCTTGCTATCGACTTGCTTCTTAATTTGATACCTATCTTTCGATTTAAGATATCAATTTTAAGATATAATCAGCACTTGTTATTGCGGAACTCGCACCAACTACCCATCAATCATCCCCGTATTTCTACGTTAATGCAGTGCCTGTTTCAAGACACTTACCAAGCCAAATATATTTATCCTTTAGCGAATGTTATTACATATATTACTTTTTGTCCTCAACAGTAGTCCTTGGACTTTAGGTTTGGCATAGATTGTATGTGTTTTCTGTCAAACTGTATTACTACAGTCGCAACATCTCTTCAAGATTATTGCTTTATACGTGTCACCACGCTTATTTTATAACGACCCGAAACCAGACGTTGTCACTAAGTGACAAAATAACAAAGACACGATTCGAACGTGTAACCCTTGAATATAAAACAAGTGATTTGAACCAATTTCACTTTGATAAAAGAAACAAGTGACAATGCCACTAGAATAAGTAGCACTGCCACCTGTAAAAGAAAGGAGATTATGAAGAATCTCTAATATATTAAGACCGCAAGCCCGAAGGTCATTGCAGTACAAACTGGCATGAATGTTAAATTTTATGTATATATCTATACATAATAAGAAAAACGGTCATAAAGGTCTGAAACCATTGATTTTAGGGCGTTTCAAGAGTTTTCAAAAAGTCTAGTTATTTTTACTCCACCAATTCCTCTTTGTTTCAAGTCTTTTGGCGTTTTTACATTCAGTACAATAATGAGTGTTATTCCCATTTTGTCTAATAAGTCTATTGCATTCTGAACAACGAATAAACCTACCATCTCCAATATAATTCAAATATTCATATCCAAGTTCTCTAAAATCACTTATTTCAATAATAGATTCACCATCCATATCAAAGAAGTTGACTTTTAAATTCAAATTATCATTCTTATTTGAAAACGAAATTAATCCAGTTCTCTCAATATCATTCAGAAATAAAAACTTATCCTTGCGATACTTCACATTTACTCGTGCAACTCTATATAATTCCTGAATATCTGCATTAACCCAACCATTATTATTTTCTGAAATTGTATTATATAACTTTGCATAACATAACATTGTAAATAACAATTTTTCGTATTTGATATTATACAACTCTGTAATTTTATCTAATTCAGATTGATTAATTCCAATAGATCCGATTTCTCTTAAAGGATATTTATTGGCTTTCTTGGCAATATCTTCAATTGTATTTTCCCATAAAGCAGGATTATAATTCTTGTAATTTGCCACCATAAATTCATTTAACTTGTTTACGGTTTGTTCTTTATCTAAATTTTCTTTTTGCCTATAATATTTCCCTAAAAGGAAGATGGTAGAAGTTGGCTTAGTACCAACCTCACCTTTCTCAATAATATATTCTGCTTGTTTTGTTTCGTTTAATATAACTGGCATTCATTATCCTCCGATTCAATATCAACATTTACTTTGATTTCTGTGGTTTTCATACTGAAATGTAATCCATTAAATTCAATGTCGCCATTTTCATCTAAAGTAGGGTATGAAACCATATAATTATGTCTCTTCAACAAGTTCTGAATAAACATATCCCCACAAATATCCCATGCAAACTGTTTACTGTATTTAGATTTTGAATAACATAAATCTAACACAATATTGCAAAGATATTCTTCATTAGGACACTGTTCTAAGCATTGTCTTCTAAATTGCTCCTTAAAGATATATTTCTGCATTTGACGCTCATCTGATTTAATACGTTCCGACTTGGCATACTGCATATAATTGGCAGTTTCACGTCTATATCTGTCATATATCTTCTTAATTTTATTGTACAACTGATTTGAATATTCAACATCGCACTTTAAGATTGAATAATCAAAATCACCATTATTTATCCATTCAGTGTCGTCAAACAACTCCTCAATTTTCCAACAAATCTTATTTATAGTACAAGGAGCAGTGCCAAGTGGCATTCTCTGATAATAACAATAAATGAATTTTTCTTCATCCTGAGTTCTATTTTCTTTTGCAAGTAACTCATCAAGAGTAATTCTAAAACGCATAATGCATTTTTCGTTATTTTTCTTTATGTATTCATTCATTCTTGTTCTTTCAGTCGGATATACATACTGCATAAAATAAGGTTTCTTATCTGCCACAAGTTTACGGTTAAACCAATGTTCTTTCTTTTCGGATGAGTTTTTCCCTTTGCTTATTTTATTAGAAATCCAGTTATACCATTTATCAGGCATAGGTTTTGCTTCAATACCCTTAGTCTTGTCAATAGCATTTTGTTGATAAAGCTGACCACACTTAATACGATAATCTAAGATTCTGTATTCACGGCTATCTTTTTCATACCTTGCTTGGACTTCAAACATAGACGTAATCTTATTAGTAACTTCTCCAACTGCATTTCCAAAACTATTGATATTAGACTGCATGATATCATCTTCAGTAGGAATACATTTTGGTGCTTTGCGCTGCACACATACAACAGCAGGTAACTCTTTAGTATTTTCAATAATTAATGGAAAAGATGTGTTTATAACTGCATCTCCATCCTTGTCAAAACCGTTCATTGCATCTGCACAAGTATCCCAACTGTTGAAAATAGTAGGAGTAGTCATATACTTGTAAAACTCATCCATTTTCTCATTATGTACCACATTTAATAATCTGATATTATTATGTGATGTCATTGGTGCACGAAAACTTACAATCTTATCTACTCCATTATCAATCCAATACTTAGAATAGACTTGTCCAGCCTTTAATAATCCAGTTACTTCTAAATCAAACATTGATTGGCAAAGTGAATATGGATCGCCTGATACCAAAGAGTAATTAGCAGGAACTTTTAATACACCAACCTTTGCGTCATCAATACGCTTTCTAATCATTGCATATATCTGATTCTTAACATACGGATCATTTTTCATCTTTGGTTCAATCATAAGTGCCGTTGCGAATGAATTATCTAAATGTTGGATATTATTTTCATTTAGACCAATTCCTTTTGTGTAAAGAATTGTTTTTCTATAATCATCAGATAATATGTCTTTTATTTCGTTTACAGTTGGTGCAATTAATTCTTCAATCTGCTCATCTGTAAAATCATAACTCTGCAAAAACTGATAATTCATAGTTCTTACATTTTCCAATTCTTCTTCAGACGCTTTGGTAATTGCAAATGTATATTTATTTTCTTCGCAATTTTTCAAATAATCCTCAATAGAAGAGTAAGCATCCCACAGTTTAAGCATAGACTCCGTTAAAACAAGTTCCACTTCGTCTATATTGTAAACATTGTCCCATACATCAGTGATAGTAGTAATATTATGGTCTTTAGCAAACTTCTGAAAATTAATAGGATAAACTGCTCCCTTACAGAATGAATTTCTAATAACACATCCTGGCAATAAGAAGTTTTCACCGATTTCTTGTCCCCATCTTTCCATAAGTTGTGGCATTGCCAATCCATAACCATCACTATCATTTAATTCAACATCTTTGTCCTTGATATATTTCATACTTGGTTGGTCTAAGCCAGTATCGTCCAATTCAATTACGTCTGCTTTAAAATGTGTAATACAGTCGCGAACTACCACTACGCCATTAGGCATAGAAACAGGAGTAGAAGAACTACATACTAAGGCATTATATGCTTCTAGTTTTGCAGGTGTGTACTGCTTAGTTAAATCTCTGCCATTATCAATTCTTCGTTTCAATTCCGGCAAGAGTTTTTCGTTAACAAATACAATAGTGTTGTTTTTTACACCACCTGTTGTACCAAGTAATCGTCTATATGTAATACCATTTATTTTAAATCCATTTTTATAGATTTTGTAATAGTCCTTATTATTATCTATAACCACGCAAACATAATCTTTTTTAAATTGATATTTATCCAATTCCTCATATAATTTCTTGATTTTTGGGCGTGAAATAGACAAATTCTTTTCAAATTTCAATCTTTTAATTTGAGATTTGATGTCTGAAATATGTAATTCTGGATTTGTAATTCCATTCAATTCATCAATAAATCTCATCATCTGACTTTCGCTTAATGCGATAAGTTCCTTATTTTCTCGTGCTTGATTCACTGTTAATTGCAAATTCCATTTTGCTCTGCGAAGACGAGAAGAATGTATTTTATAAACATATCTCTGTGATGTTAAGTGTTTACTCAATTATTTACCTCCATTTATACTCTGTAATTTAATATCAGATAATCTATAACAAGTTGCATATGAGTAATTCTTCAAATATACATAATCTCTTACAGGATAAGGATATTTTCTGGAAGGTCTTCCGGTAGGAGATGGATAATGTGTGCCTATGCAATGATAACTATTTGAAGTATCTTTAATATGTAAATAATTCTTGTAACCTTTAAGGTAATCATAAACATTTTTCATAACATGAAATGTTCTGCTAAAATACTGTTTCTGTTTATAGTTTGTGTTCAAATGACCTCTTATCGAAGCGATTTTTTGAATTTCCTTTATATTTTTTTCTGAGATGTTATCCATTTGATATAACATCTTATTTTTTGCATCATAATATATACGAGCATTTTCTTCTAAGGTGTTTAATCTTTTATTACTACCTAAATATTTTTCAGTACCGCAAATCCAAATATCAATAATTCCAGACGATTTGTATAAATTGTGTCTATCATAATATTCACTAGCAATAGGAGAACATTGGTATTCAATTACATATTTTTTGCCATTGTACTCAAACATAATATCTGGTCTTTGTTTGGTTTCAGGAATCCAACCTTCCAATACTACATTATCAACACCATTTTGTTTTTTAATCCACTCAAACAAATCTTGTTTACCAATTAAATGTTCTTCTGTCTCTGATTCCGAATATTTATCTTCGCATTCAGCCTTGTCCATATGTCTAAAATATGGAGATATCACCTTTCCGTGACAATATTCATAAGGTTTGTCACAAACAGGACATAATAAAATTTTCTTTGAAGCCCATTTTTTAAGTTGTTCCTTGTTATGTGTTCCATCATAACAATTAATGATTTCGTTTCCTAATTTACAAGTTAAAATAAGCATTCCTCCTTTGTTTTATTTAATTTTCAAAAAATGTGAGATTTTTAAACTTGTATATATGTATGTTCTACTTATTACTTCTCCAAAACATCTGACCTTGCGCCAACAAAATCAAATGCTATAAATCAACATAAAATTTCTATTTCAACTAATCCACAAAATAAACTGGTACTTTGTCAATCCCCTTTAGATGGGCAATCTTTACGCTACTAAAACCATCTATCAAGTTAAAGTCTCTATCAATCAAAATATCTGATTCAAATCCACCTGTTCTTAACCAGTAACCCATCTTATGATTCCACTTCTTTGTACCAATTCTTGATAACTTAAAATATGTAGGCACTTTAATATCTTTTGTATTCACCCAATATTCATATCCTGGCTCATACTTACCGAAAATCCTTTTAATAAATCTAATAAGTCCTTTCATTTGTAACCTCCATTGTTTTTATCTTATATCCAAACCATTCTAGTAAATCTTTAGTTCCATTAATACATTCCCAATGAGCATATTCACCAATTTCGTTTTCTATATATTCTTCTCCATCTAAAATTCCATTTTCACAAATAGAGCAGTAGTGGTTTGTTTTTGGTGGTGTATAATTTGGACAACGTGAATGGCATGGATATTGTCTGCAAATATCACACATTATTTAACACCTAATCTTTCTTTTTCAAATAATTCGTTTCCTCTATCAAAACACTTACATGTATATTCATATTGATTAATATAATAGTCAAAGAATCCTGATAAACTTGCTTGTTCAACAATTTTACAAATGTTCTGTTTAATTGATTCTTTTTCACCACTTATGTATTGTGTATCAATTTTTTGTGAATCAATTTTAAATCTGGCATCAATATCATTTCTTTTAAGCCACATAGATAATAAATATTTTTCTTTTTCTGTGTCGTATTTATATCTACATTCAACAGAATATCCATTGTGACCATGTTCTCCTGGCAACTTTATTTCAATTATGTATCCTTTATTTTCATATCTAAGCATTTTTAATTCCTACCTTTCTGTTTTTTGTGTTGTTTTTATTATTTAGTAACTTTCTTTTCCCATCTAAAATCAGATTCAATGCGAGCAGCAATAGAAGATCCATTCGTGTTATCTTTTCCTCTATAATCTGTGTTGAAATCTGAAGGATAAATTTTTCCTCCGAAATGAATGTGTTCTTTGTCAAAAGTCTCTGTTGTATAATAGTTTCTTGTCATGTGTTAATAAATATCTCCTTTTCGTTATTAAAATAATTTTTGTTGTTTTCATAAGGTTATCTCCTTTTAAATGGTGATTGGTTGGTAGTTACATATATTTATTCTCTTTTTAGAAAATCTTGATTCTAATTTCTACATTTGAATCACATTGTTTCACTGCTCACATTTATAGAACCTCCTTTACATTTTCTAATTATTTATTCTCTAAACTATTTTCATTTATCCACTGTTTTAATAGACTTCTCATTCGTATACTTGGTATATAAATCCAAATTTCTTGACCATCACGGATTGCAGATCTCCATATAAACTGCAACATCTCTGATAAAGCAAATCCATCTTCATCGGTTTGTACGTCATGCTTTATAAAAAAATTCTTTACACCTGTATTGATATATCTGTTTACAGGATAAGCAATGGACGTTCTGTCTCTGTATTTATTACTAGCTCTCATATTGATAGATATAAAGGCTCGTCCGTATCCTTTAGAAGATAATTGTGATTTAAAGTCTACAAATGTTGTCCAAAGATTTTCTTTAGTTTTACTCTTTTGTTTATTCCTAAAATAATTTTCCAAATTATTCTTCAATTGCTTCATTACAATGTTATCTTTGTTTCTAATGTACCAGTTTTTTGAGAGGTCATATTCTCTGTCTCCAATGAGATTCATTTTTTCATCTTCTAAAATATGTATAAGATTTTTAAAATTATAGTTGTTATGTTGTTTTTCACTTTCATCAGAAGTGAAGTGGTAATTTGAAATGTCATCACCTGCTACGTAGATGTATGTATATGGCAGCTTATAATAATCGTAATAATATCTTTGAATTTGAGAATTAAACATATATGTGAGTATGTAAATATTTTTAAAAGCATTAAATGCTTCTATAGGGAATAACCACATCATTACTGATCCACTATAGTAGGCAAGGCAGTTTAATTCACATAGTCTTTTTTCCTCGGAAAACTTGCCATAATAATCATCATCTGGATTGCGCCATCTCAATAATCCAGTTTCTTCATCAATATCTACAAAATTATCTTGAAGAATTTTAAAATCTTCTTTTGAGATATCATATCTTTCTACAACATCTGTAACTTCATCCATGATAAGTGTGTAATTTTGTGTCCTACACATATCAATTACTTCATTATCAAATCTTTGAAATAGAGCATGAGTAGATACAATGTTATCTCCCTGTCCAATTAGATATTTGATTCCATTAAGTTTTGTTCCCATTTCCTTTGGTTCTTTAAAGTTTTTGAATGGACATGATTTTTTAATCCTATCTACTTCATCAAGATATGGTGTAATAAATAAGAATTTTTCACTTGGATCGGCTTGGTTGATATAATTGATCGCTGATGTTGTTTTACCAGATCCCATAATCATGTCTACAATTTTTACATTACAATTAAATTTCAAATACACATCATCCTTTCTTTGTATAATATTTGTTCCTACACTCATTATTTCTCCAAATGTATTTTGATTTTTTCAACTTTTTGCAGTCATTACTAACGTTGGTTTTGAAATATCACCTTTTGTTTTATAAAAAGTGATTGTCAATATTTAAAAAATGCCTTATTTTCAAGCGTTTTTTGCGTTTGAATGGAAGAATTTGATAAAAATGGTTGTAGTTAAAAAAGTGATAAAATTGATAAAGAATGCCCAATTTATAAGGGTTTGAGTGGTGTTACCCTTTTATAAGGGATTATAAAAGGTGATAAATTTATAAATATATATTTTCTATCTGTTGGATTGTGCTTGCACAAGACAACAGCGACATGAGCTTGTGGAACACAAGCGATTGTCGTAACGCCGTTAGGCGATAACACATATTGTTGTTATTTTCTCCTTTCATTTCATACTTCTCTTTTTATATTCTCTTTTTGAATTGGAGATAAGTGTGAATTTTTATAGTGGTGTATGTATGTGATTAAATTTGAGTTTTTAGGGGTAAATTTTTATTTTTATTTTTAGACGATGCTTTTATCGTTGAAATGGTTTTAATTGAAATTTGAGTCGATTTTTGATGATTTAGTCTAAGGATTGCAGGTAAGGAATGTTGGGTGTTGGTGTTTAGCTATATAAAAGCATAAAAAGAGACGCATTATAACGTCTCTTCATTCTCATTAAAATATTCCCATATTAAAGGTTCTTGTGTCACTAGGTCTTTTCCACAAGTTTTACATTTTCCTGATAAACAATCTGATATTCCTGTTTTATTTTTAATATTGTAAAATTCTGTAGCTTCTTTAATAGAATTAAATACTTTACCTGTAGTTATACATTTTACTGGCTTGCAATATTTTGGATGATTATAATCTGTATTTTTCATTCTCAACTTTTGAGCATTACTCATATTAATATGTTTGTCATATATACACATATTATACTTATTTCCAAGAAGCAATTTTTGTTGAATAGTTTGTAATGCTTTATTCAATTTATTGCATATTTCTTCTATATCACACCCTTGATTCCATAATTCACATGCTTGTTTAATATTTTTATAATTTGCAAATTTCTCGCATTCTAATTCTGAAACAGAAGTAAAATCTATGAATGTTAATATCTTCTTTGTCTCTTGAAATAAATTGTTTGGTTCACTTGCATTTATTATATAGTAAGTTAATCCATTAGAAATTGCAGTATCATATTTTAGTTTATCTGATTCTACTGTGTTTTCGTAAATTTCTTCTGGTGTTTGATTTTTATTTAGTTTAATTGGTTTGTAATGTTGCATACCATGAATCTCAATTATTGCATTATAATCAGGAAGATATACATCATAAAAACGATTATGTAACCAGGTAAATTCCATTTGTGGCGTAAAACGAATATTGGATTGTTTCAATATTGAATATACAAATCTTTCTGAATAACTTGTTTTCTTACCACATACAGGACAAGTAGATATACATTGTTCTCTAGTTTCATAAATATAATGACAATCCATACATTCAATTTCATATCCTCTACAAAATGAATTATCATAATCTATTCTTATTTGGTTTATTATTTTCAATGTGTCATTAAACTTATGTATTATATCGCCTACATTATAATCATATCGTCTTTTATGTTTTTCTTTATGGAACAGTCTTGGTACTTTTAAATGTAATAAAGCAGGTGTATGAGTGGTAGTAATTATATCTTTGTATTGTAATGTTATTCTTCCATAAGGTATATCTTTTATATAATCTATAATTTTTATATATCCAGATATGTCATCATATTCAAAATACAGTTCTTTACCTATGTTGTTACTCTAATCGTATTTTTCTTGATATTTGCCTGTTTGATAAGTTACTAAATTTGATGTGTCTAAAAATTTTCTCAATATAAATCCTCCTTTGGATAAAATAAGTTATTTTTGCTACACTTATTTATTCTCCATTTGGATTTCGTTTATATTGAAAAATTATCACTTCGATGGGTTTCGATAAAATGAAAATATTTTGATACTTAAATGATATGATAATACTGGATTTTATTGAGAAAAGTGAAGATTGATTTGATTATTATTTTGGATAATTAATAGAAATTTTTTGAAGAATTTGATTAAGTTCGATAGAATCCTTATTTTTCAAGGCTTTGAGAGGATTTTTGAAAGCGATTTTAATGATTTTATTGAATTCAAAAGTGATAAAAATGTTGATTTTTCAATGTTTTGTCGAACTCATTACCGAACTCGGAAAAGGTAATCAACGTGTGGATAGAAGAGATATGCCCTTTCCGGTTTCCAACTGCTACTCTCAAAATGTAAACTATCCCCATTCTGGTATAAAAAGATACAATAATAGTATAGTATTATGGTATATTTGAGTTATGAATAGCCCATTTTTGCAACTAATACAAACATATATTCTGTCAAGTAAAAACACTTTACATCTATATTTCTATACGATCTGTCCTGTTATCTGTCAAGTAAAACTACTTGACGAGTTCGGTTCATGTCTTTGCTACAAAAACAAAAAATAAAACTTGTCCGCCGCACAAAGACACATTAATCCCCACTTTATACCAAAAAACCATACAAAAAACAACCTTATATCCTCCACTTTACCATCAAATACACTATAAAAAATGGGACAGTTCCCCGCTTTCAAACAATAACATGTCCGTAACACACGTACAAAATAACAATAATGTCTTTCCCGCACGTACACAAGACATGCTCTGCTCATTCTTCCAATGGTAACCTGTCATCGTCCGCACTAGCTGCCTGATCTGAATTATCCTTGCTCTGAATATATCCATCTCTTTCCAGCTTCTCCACAATTGCGGTAGTAGTCCATTTATTCCGATTTATTCCAGTATCAGCCATTGCCTTTTCTACCATTTCATATATTGATTTTTGATATTTTACAGTATATGCAACCATGTTTTGTGCATCGTATTTGTCATTATAAGCCCGTTGTTTTTCGTTATAAGCCATTTATATTACCTCTTTTCTAAAGTGCTTTAAATCGCATTATAACACGTAATACGGTCATAGTCAAACCATGTCAATATGCACAAATAAATACGTATTACGGTTAAACAATTTGTGTATAATTTAGCCATAAAAGTACCGTAATACGGTTGACATATACGTAATACGGTGTTGTGCTTATATCAAGATAAAGGTAAGGCAATCGCAAGGGTATCACCCAAGCGCAGCCCAACACCTGATCTAATATAGAAATAGGAGGTACGCACAAGCCACACAAACAACCACATGATGCTGGGAGCATGGCAAGCTACTGAACCTTGACAAGATGCATAAGCCTATAGGGATATAGCAGCAGACTAAACGCATGATTGAAGCTATACAATTCAATCTGGATGACAATCCAACCCATAATAAATGAGAAGGGATCAGCCGACAATAGACGGTGCAAGGTCAGGTTTCTAGTTAAGTGCTTTACTAAATAAGCAATGACACGCTACGGAGTACACAAAAAGCGTGTAATAAATACATACAGACAATACAATCAATAAAGAAGGAAGACAACAACCATGTTAGACGGTTACGACTTCCGTTAGGGAGTCCGTAAAATCCCTGTGGCATTGTAGAAATACAATAAAAGAATGGAGAGCTACACGACACGGCGTCATGCGCTACTTGTCAGAAATGGCAAGCATCACGGAGATAATACTTTTATTATTTATAAGAAGCACTTCAAAATAGCACCATGGCAAGTATACCGAAAAGAGTAATTAAACATATAGCGAAAACGTAAAATCCCGTAAATCCGTAGAAAGTACGGTAAATCGTCCCGTGTGTTGTAAGTACCTATATAGATTTAATGATGGTATTCGCTCCCTGTCTTGCATACAGCATTTTTTGGAGTGCTTACATAAGTAATAAAAAAAAGAATAACAATATAAGGAGGCAGATCATTATGTTAATAGTAAAATATGAATCAAAAAATTTTTTTGGTGATTATGAATATCACGAGGACAGAAAAAACAATCCTACATTTGAGGATATTAAAAAAGCATTCCGTTTTTTAAAAAAGTATCATAACAACGCTATTCAAATTGGAAGTACGGTTCTTTACTGGGATAGCATGATTAATTTTGAATATGGTACTTTATCTGCCAGAGAATATGATGGAGCTAGTTATAAGGAGTTTATCTGGGACTATGACGGATGCAAAAAGAATTACTATACAATTTATAAGAACGTAGGATAAAACAATTATTTTATTGCTAAATACAACTTGAAAATCTTTTCACACTACTATATAATAGTAGAAAACAAATAAAAAGGAGTGATACATATAACACTACAACAGAGAGTAAAAGCATCTTGTGAACTTGCTAACATGAGTTTAACAGAACTAGCAGAAAAGTTAGGAATGTCGCAACAAAACTTTTCTAAACGCTTAAAAGTTGGCAAGTTTACACAAGAAGAACTGGAAGAAATCGCAAAAGCACTTGGAGCGAAATATATTTCAGTTTTTGAGTTTCCAAACGGCACACGGATTTAAAAAGCATTGTCTATCACTTTTAGACAGTGCTTTTTATTTACCTATAACCACAACTAAAAAGTTTTGAAAAGTTACTAAAAAGTATTGACACAACTAAAAAGTTGTAGTAATATATAGTTGTAGGGAACAACTAAAGGGTTTATACCTAAAACTAAATATAGAAACTTCCGTTAAGTCAAGCGTAGGAAGTATAAATAGACGCTTGGAGCTGGTGAACTCCTCAGATGATAGAAAAAATTCACTGTAGAAACACTTGTTATAATGCAGCCTGAAAGTCTAACCAACTTTCAGATGGTCACAAGCCCATAAAATGCAGAGTGTGACAAGAAAATAATAGAGAAATAGAAAGTAGTTGAGTTTGTCAGGCTGTGACTACTTTCTATTTCAAACGCAACCAAAAACTTTAAAAGTTTAGTCGCTCCTCTGATTATATCATGAGTGACAGAAAGATTAAAGAGGTAAAAAATTATGAGAACACAGTACAAACAATTCAGAATCACATCTACATTTTTAAACGACAAATTATGGTCAGCAGATGACAAGATGCAAAACTACAATAACCATCTTGTAACAGTTATCAACACAGACTTACACAAGAAAACGGCTTTTGAATTTTGGGGATCAATTATGAATCCTAAAATTAGTACGGAACAGGAATTATTATTTGCCTTCTATTGTTTCCTGTCTGATGGAGAGGGCAGCCGTTACGGATTTTCTGATTTTTGCGCAAACTTTGGATATGATGAGGACAGCCGGAAAGCATATAGAATTTTTAAAGCTTGCGAAAAGTCATTGAAAAAAGCTGAGAGGATCGGCATTGATGAAGAAATGGCTTGCGATATTATGAACGATTTACAAGAAAATTATGGATGCTAATTGAAGGAGGTACAATATTATGACTATTACATATGAATTAAATTTAAACAGTTTTAAAGCATGGAGCGGAGCAGTTGATACATTGGAAAGAATCCAGAGAGAGGGAAAATGTGCAGAATTAGAAAATGTACTTGAAGAATTATATCCTGATGGAATGACGGAAACGGAATTGAACGATTTATTATGGTTTGATTCTGAATCTGTTTATGAATGGTTAGGAATTAGAAGCGAAGGACAGATAGAAAAGGAAATAGAAGAAGCAGAAACGGAACTTGAGGAAAAATTGAGCGACTTAGAATTTGATCTTGACGATGATT
>NFZC01007714.1_pt1 | contig 108713 bp, 119 predicted proteins | sample 1095391 | NCBI WGS metagenome assembly NFZC01 (sample SAMN03609890, study PRJNA323583) | gut metagenome | isolation source: feces | host: Rattus norvegicus | place: Denmark: Riget | collected 2013
GGTAAAGTAGAAGTATGGAGTTGGTATTTGCTTAACGACCAGATGGACCCATTGAAAGAACAACATTGGATTACCGACAGTTTGGATATGGATTATCCTGTAGGCACATTGTTAACAAAGATACCAGAAGATTGGGTTATGATAGATTGTGATTTTCCTGATATGACTGAAAGGGATATTACATTTATCAAAAGATGTTATAAAACTCCTAATGGTAAGGTTGAAATTGAAGGGCTTGAATCTATTGATGATAAAAATAATGTAAGGGAATCTATTTACCGTGTTCTTCAAAGTACGGATGTTAATTTCCCGGCTGGTTATGAGTTTAGGTTTGTTCCAGCGGATTGGGTTAGAATGGTCTGCGATTTTCCGGATATGACCGAAAGGGATGTTACTTATATCCTGGAATGTTTTACAACGCCAAAGGGTAAAGTTCAGGTTGAAGGTCTTGAGGCTATTGATAATATTCTTGGTGTAAGGAAGTCTACTTATTCAGTTATACAGTCAACTGATGAGGATATAGTCGTAGGTTCTAAATACGAAACAATTCCGGAAGAATGGATTAGAATGGTTTGTGATTTCCCTGACATGACTGGTAGAGATATTATTGATGTAAACGAGTGTTATTCTACTGGAAATGGAAAGGTTGAAATTAAGGGTTATCAGGCTGTTGATGCGGTTCTTGGAGTAAGAGAACAGTATTACTTTATTGTAAATACAACTGATGCTAATTATCCTCAGTGGACAAAGATTGAAAGGATTCCAAACGAATGGCAGAAGACTGTATGTGATTTTGCAGATATGACTGATCGTCATGCGGTAAAGGTTGACGAGTGTTATCTTACTGATGGTGGTAAGGTTCATTTAATTGGTTATAGAGCTCTTGATAGCGTTTTGGGTGTTAGGGCAGAATATCTTATCGTTTCGGAAACGACCGATGAATCCGTAGAAAGAAATACTATTTATACTTCTGTGCCGGAAGGATGGGAAAGGGTTGTATGCGATTTTCCTGATGCTACAACAGCGGATACTGAAGTTGTGACAAATTGTTACAAGACAGAAGGCGGTAAGGTTCAGCTTAGAACTTATATGACTCTTGATGGAAATGGTAAACTTAGAGAGTCAAGACACGTTGTAATGAGGACTACGGATAACCAGTACAAGATAGGTGCAGAGATAGAAGAAATTCCTAATATTTGGGTTTTGACTGAATGTGATTTCGCTTCAGCTACTCAAAGACATGTTGTGCCTATTGTTGGTTGTTATAACACCGGTGCCGGCAAAATTAGTGTAGAGGGATATTCTGTTATAGATAATAGTCTTGATAAGGATGAATTTTATATAAGGGTTGTTGAAAGTACTGACGCTGATGTGCCTGTTGGCTCTGAATTCGACTCTATTGATGAATCCTGGTCAAGAGCAGTCTGTGATTTTGCTTCGACTTCACAAAGGCATATTGTTCCTATTGTTGGTTGCTATGATACCGGAGCAGGTAAAATCAGAGTAGAAGGTTACTCTGTTCTTAATAATACTCTTGGTGAAGATGTGTTTTATTTAAGGGTAGCCGAGAGTACTGACAAAAACATACCTGTTGGTTCAGCTTTTGATTCTATCAGTGAGTCTTGGACAAGGACGGTTTGTGATTTCGCAGATTTGAGTACATCTGATGTAAAAGAAGGTTCGGTTTGTTATGATTCCGGTGCTGGTACTGTAGGTGTAAGGTATGTTATTGTGTATGATGGATTGGGTGGAATTAGGAAGGCTCAGTATATTGTATACAATAGTAGTGATGAAAATTACGCTATTGGTGATGTGTTGACAGTTATTCCAGAAGATTGGGTTGTTGTTGAATGTGATTTTTATTCTAAAACACAAAGGCATATATTACCTTTGAAAGAGTGTTATCATTCTGATGAAGGTGATATTTATATTGAGGGCGAGAGAATGTTTGACAACACAATGAAAGAAGTTGGCTTTAGGGCGTGGGTTGTCGAGAGTACGGCGGAGGCTTACCCTGCGGGCACAGCGCTTGACCAGATTCCTTCTGGAATGACAAAGGTTCCATGTTTATGTAAAACTTGTTGATTATGATAAAGGGTTGTAATGAATATTATATGATAGATGCCATTGTTAATGGCAATGTTATCAGGAAAAGGAAGTATCGTAAAGAAATGACTATGATCACTTCTAAGTGGTATGATTATAATGAACAAGAAATAACAGATCCGGGCGAATTAGCCCGGGTTGAATCTCTTGCTACAAAACATGCCCGTGTTGATGCTTTTTATGACGATTATGCGGTATTTATGAATTCTGTTAATTATGTTACTTCATTGGAAGCTTTACCGATGGATAAACATATGATAGTAGTAGAATGGACGCCGGAAGAAGATCAGGGGTTCCTTTCAATGAAATTTCCAGAAAGTTTTGAAGGGGATTCTTATTATGTTGTAGTAATAAATACTGGAACAAAGACATCTACTATATATGCCCCACAAAATGAAGAATCTAAGGATGAGGTACGTGCGGAAGATTTATATGTAAATATAGGTGGCTCTTATGTAAGCATGTCTCCTAAATCTGTTGAACGTGCCAGAGTTACTTTTAGAAATGGGAAATGGTATTGGGAGATGTATCCTAAGCCTTCTGTTTCTACTGGTGGAGGTGTTCAAATCGGGGATGTGGATTATCTTGTCTTTAGGTATTTGTGGGAGTCATCTTCCGGCAGGGATTTGGACACAATGACCGAATTGGTTAATAGTAACATTCCGGGTGTTGATAATCAGGGTGTAGGTTTTAATGGACCTGGTAATGACGATTCAGTGGTGTCTTCTATCTTAAAATGGGGTGGAGACAATACAGGTAGTGGAAAAGAATGTGTTTGGATGTCCGTCAAAGAACTTAAGGATAAATATGGAGATATTCTTCCTGTAGAAACATTTTTTATGGCTTACGCTACATGGTATGGTGAAAGAGGTGATGGAAAATGTTCTTTTGAGTTAAGGGCTTACAAAGGTGGTACGATGTCTCAAGATGGGTATAATTTTGTTAATACCGGTGGTGAGACAGTATATCAGAACACTCACGATTTTATTTGTGATACAAGACAGGGTTCAAGTGATTACGAAAATCAGTATGCTCAGGTGGCTAAGATCGTATTCAACAAGACTACAAATAGTGTTTACATGTATGTAGGTGGGGGTATTGATGAAGAAGATAGATATGAGCAATTAGAGTTGAGTATAGAGGATATATTAAAAAGGTTATCTTCTGTTGAAAAATCTATATTAGGAATTAATGATACTATAGAGGGGTTATCAGAGGGTTTGTCAACTTTGGATGAAGCTGTAAAGTCTAATACCAAATCGATAGAAAATCTTGTTTCCGAAGTAGGTGATTTGGGCGATAGTATTGGCGCGGTTGATGAAAAATTGAATGGTACAATTAAAGATTTATCTGGTTTCAAAGAACAAACAAACGATCTTATTGAGCAAGCTTTATATGTAACATTGGATCATGTGCCAACATCATCTGATTTGTCTTATACAAAGGGTGATAGAACGATAGATTTTGTTCCTGGTGCGATAGTTCGTTATGTTTATCCGGATACTGGAGATTTTGTTTTCTATAAGCTTGTTGAGGTTTCTGAAGATGTAGCAGATTGGTGCGTACTGGTTGACAGTAGGTTTGGTGATGTAAATCTGGAAACGGTTTATGATAAGAATTACGAAGTAGTTAACATTGTGTCTGGTTCAAGATTAACAGGTATTAAATCACTATCAGAAGATATTAAGTTTGTAAATAGTGCGGCAGGTAATGTAACTATTGTGTTTAACTCTTCAGTATCAGCAGGAGTTAGTTCTTTGGATAGTATGCTTAAGGCGAATGAAGTTATCCTTACTCCGGGTTCGGCAGCATCTTTTACTAAGACGGGAGATAAGTATATGTTGACAGAATTGTTTGGTGTGACAATTTTCCCGGATTTAATAGATTCCGGTAGGGCTGGCACATGGGCTATGACTGTATCTCCGGCGGGTAAACCTGTGCTTATGGAAGTTGTGGATATTCGTAAATGGGATGAATCTATTGTTAAAGAAATGACTATAGATGAGTTAAACGAAAAGTTTCCTGATGTGCAAGTAGGTTTTACTGTGGTTTGTAAGACTATAGGAAAGGCTTATGAAATGGTTAATGGTTATAAGGAGTGGATATCCTATGATATCAGATCTTTAAGTTGATTGTTATGGCTTTTATATTATCTTACGGTAAAAATGGCATTGATGCAAATAAGGTAGAAGAAAATTCTTCTACCTTAAAAAATATTCATATTAACGATAGTATTTTCGTTTCTTATAATGATGAACCAAATACTGTCGTTTTTAGATTTAAGGGATTGTTGGGTATACCTGGCATAGATTATAAACATGATTCAACATCTATTCCGGATCCTTTATTAGGTAATGAAATAAACCAGAATTTAAAATTTTATTCAAAATATCCGGGTTATTGTAATGTCACATGGGATGATGGGGTAAAAGAGACTTATCCGTTTGTTAGGGATAAAAGTACAGGTTTTTATAAAATAATTTTTAGAGGTTTAGATATAGAATATCGAAAAAATCCAAATTCTCATCCTTGGTGGTTTCGTAAAGAGGATGGGAATGAATACATCCCTGTATCTCCTCATGTTTATACAGATGGTGATAAAGAAAAGATTAGAACTGTTGTTTTTGAATTCACTAATAAGATAGATGCTATATATACGGACAGGTCGACTCCTTATTCTTTTCCAGTTCTTAATATGCCAGATCTTAGAGTTTTGGTATCTAGTATGTATGAAGCGGAGGAATTTGATATTCCTTTTGATAGAATTGGAAGAAGTACCAATATAGAGCAATTGGAAATAAATGCAAATGGGAGACCTTTTGACAGACTTCCGGAAGCCCTTCTGTTATTGACTAAGTTAAAAAGATTATCTATATATAGGATGGTTAATTTTAGTGATACAGAAAATAGTGGTTTGCGTGATATTGCTAAATTAAAGAATCTAGAGCATTTAAATATAGCTGATAGTTATGTTCGTGTGTATCCTAGAGAGTTCTTGAATTTAACTAAGATGCATACTTTAGAGATGGATCCTTCCGCTTCTAACGCTAGTATTGATTATGTACAGGGTGAAAGTCCATCTTTTGAAGAAGTAGAACAAATTAGTCCTTCGTTAAGATCTATAAGATTTATGGGATCTTGGTATGGCGGTAATGACAAGTCTTGGCATGAAGGTATTCAGGGTAAAGGATTGGAAAATCTAACTAGTTTTACTTTCTCTGATTGTACTCCACCTTTAGATTATTTCCCTGAGTATATAAAAGAAATGAGAGGATTGCAATCTTTTGGTGGATTTCACATAGTTACGACTCAGGATAGAGCTAATCAATTTGTTGATACGTTTTATGATTATGTTACAAATTGGGAGCATATTACCATGTCGGGTACAGCTGGAGATGGTAATAGAAATCAGTTTTATAATCTTAGGGTTAGTATATATGCTTCAAGTTATCCACAGGATTATAGGCCGGCTGGAGTGGAACAGGCGCCAGCGGGTTTTGTATTGGGTTCTTCGAATGGTACACCTCAAACTCCTATGGAGAAAATTTATGTACTAAAAAATAACTACAAGCAAATATGGATTATTAAACCAGAATAATTATGGCTAGGAATTTATTAAAATATGATGGCTCTGTTAATAGAGTGACATGGTTTACTACTTGGGATTATTCTCTTAGAAATTATTATAACGATAATGTGGATTATATACCACAACCTATTAAAGGTTCTGATTTTAACTGTAATGTTGAATTTAGATCAAAACAACCTTGTATTGCTACTGTAGACTGGGGAGATGGAGTAGTTGAGCAATTTCCATTAGTGAAGCAAAGAGGGCAGAATTTTTATAGAATTATATTTAGGTCTTTGAATGTAGAATTTCGGAAAAATCCAAATTCTCATCCTTGGTGGTTTTATAAAGAGGATGGAAGCGAGTATATTCCTATTCCTCCTCATAATTATAAAGATGGTAGAAAGGACATCGAAAGACATGTTGTGGTTGAATTTTCTTCTGATATTTATTTCGCTAACGTCTCTACTACTCATATGACGCAGTTTCCGTTAGTTGAAATTCCATCTTTGACTGATTTTTTAATAAATGATACTAAGGGAATTTCAGATTTTCCAGAGGAAAAATTAGCTAAATCACCAAATCTCGTTAGATTAAAGGCTAATTATTTAGGTAAGGTTAAATTGCCTTATATATCAGACGCTATTATGAACAAAACAGAATTAACTTCTCTTGAGATAGTAGGTACTTACGACTTTTCTAATATTGAAACTTCTAATATTAGAAAAATCAATAAGTTAAAGAAGCTACAAACTTTAGATGTATCAAATACTGAGTTAAAAAGTTTTATTAAGGAATTTAATGACTTACCTTTATTAAAAACGCTTAGAATGAATTTATCTGGAGATGCATTAGAGGAATTAAATAAGCAGCCTTATTTTGATGAGGTAGACAAAATAAATCAATCTATAACTGTTTTGGATTTTTGTACTGGATGGCAAAGTGGATCCGCAAGAACAGAATGGCCTAATGGTATAAATGGAAAAGGAGTTGAGAATTTAACTTCGTTATCAGCTTTTCAGCAGAGAAATATAAGGGTTGATTCTTTGCCGGATTTTTTTAGAGAAATGAGGTCTTTAACTGCTTTTAGTTTTTATGATGCGTTAAGGACTCAAGATAGGGTTGATACATTTGTGAATACATTTTATGACTATGTTATCAATTGGGAACAAATAAGTATGTCTGAGACGGCGAGGGATAATAAGCGAAATCAATTTTATAATTTGAGTGTAGTTATATATTCTAAGGTATCTCCATATGACAAACGGCCTTCCGGGGTAGAACAGGCGTCGGCGGGCTTTGTGTTGGGTTCTTCGAACGGTACGCCTCAAACTCCTATGGAAAAGATATACGTCTTAAAGAACAATTATAAACAAAAATGGACTATTGCTCCCGAATAATTTATTATAAAATTGTTTTTTTTGGTGGATAATATTAATCTTTTATTTTTGTAAAAAAAGATTTTTATGAATTTACTAGATGCTAGCCCTTCGGTACTTGCTGTAATAGTTGTAGGAACAGTAGTCTGGAAAGTAATCCGATTTTTTCTGTATAGAGACACAGAAAGAAGAAAAGAAGAGATTCGAGTTAGAGACATTGAATCTGAGTCTTTAAGAAAACAGATGGATTGGATGCAGAAAAAGTATGATATTGTGAATAACGAGCTGGATAGTCTGTATGGTCGCTACCGTAAGCTAGAAGAAGAAAAAGTTGAAATGATAAAAGAAAACAATGAGCTTCATCTTGCTTTAAAGATAGCAGAATACGATAGATGCGAGAGACCGGATGATGAGTGTATAAAAAGGCTTCCAGCTCGTCAAAAGTGTAGGTTAAGAATGTTATTGAGTGGTCATTATGAAGATAAGATACTTGAAGAACAAGATGTTTTAGATATTGAGAATAAAGATGAGGATGTTGAATTTAGAGTACATAAAGTCCCTGATTAATGCTGATACTAGAGATAGTTCAAAAAGCTTTGCTCTTATTGTATCAACTGTAATAGGTGCTATAACTGGACTTACTGTTTGTTATTGTCTTATTTATGATGTTATGAAAAATGGTTATATTAAGACCGATTTAGAATCGCTTGGGATATTCCTTCTATGTGTGGGTGGATATATGATAGGTGGTGGTTTTAATAAAGCTGTTTATGATAATCGAAAAGAAAATAGGGGAGGAGTTTGTCAAAATGGAACAGATAAAAAGGAAAATTAATCTTATAGTAGTACATTGTTCTGCTACTAGAGAAGATAAGAATTACAGTCCTAAGCAATTGGAGAGAGAGCATAAAGCTCGTGGGTTTAATTCTGCCGGTTATAATTATTATATAACCAAAGATGGAGTTATTCATCCGATGCGTCCTCTTGATGTTATTCCGGCGCATGCTAAAGGCTATAATGCAAATAGTATTGGTGTGTGTTATGAAGGTGGAATAGACAAGAATGGCAAAGCGGCTGATACTCGAACGGAGCAACAGAAGGAATCTTTAATAGAGCTTCTTATGGCTCTTGTTACAGAATTTCCAGATGCAAAGATTTGCGGGCATAGGGATTTGTCTCCAGACCTTAATGGTGATGGGAAGATAACTTCTAATGAGTGGACAAAGATGTGTCCATGTTTTGATGCTATAGAAGAATATAAAAATATTTGACTTTTATGTTTTTAAGGTTAATGATTGTTTTGGTTGTTTCTATTTTAGTGTCCTCTTGCTCTACAAAGCGAGAGGCACTTTCTTATATCTATGATTCAGCCATAAACAGTAGTATAAATTCTATTGTTAGTGATAGAAAGAACTCAATGCTCAATGGTGTTGACATGTCTGTTCTAGAAGGGCGTATTGTATTAAATGAAATAGAATATGATACAAATAGTCCCATAGATTCTATTACTGGTAAACCAGTTGTTAAAACAGAAAGAAAAGTAGAGGTTTCTTTTAATGGTACAAGTAGTTCTGACATTAAAATAGATACCAATATTCAAAAGGATAGTATATCTAATGAGACTGAAACAGAAAATGTTTCAGTGGTGTTAGATGAGAATAAGGAAAGAGAGTCGGTGTCGTGGTTGTCTGAACTTAAGAGTGTGGGTATAGTGTTTTTATTGTTGACTGTTTTTGTTTTAATCTATCGTATTATTTCTCGTTATTACCACTCTAATTAATTATATTTGTGGAAAAATATTAATTATGAGATATATCGATATTCTTCCACAAATAAGACATGATATGTTTCTCGCTAGGGTAGTCATGTCAGACTACGAAACAGAGGAACAGATGGTAATAAGAATTACCGCCAGAAGGAATGACGGTATGTATGTTACCAAAACCGTAAAATATCCAGAGTTGGATGTTGAATATAACGGAGAAGTATTGATTTATTTCTTCGGTATGTCTAAGTCTTTGATTGCTCAAATCGTATCAGTAAGATTAAATGGTGTAGAGATTAGGGTTAATAGCACAGAGGTGACAGGAACTGATATTGTTGCCAGGTATGATGATTCTCTTACCAGAATTCCTTGGGCGGAAAACATGAATAATATAAAGCTTGATTTTGAAGTTGTAGATACGAAAAATCCAAAGACATTAAAAGTCTATGACACTTCTGAATGGGGGATATTATCTGAGCGTCCTGCTGTTATTGAAATTAAAACCCCAGATAAAGAAGATGTTTATGCTTATTATTTAGGAAAAAACAATCTTAATATTTTCACAAGCCTTACTCTTGGTTATAACTGTGAAGATTCTGATGTTACTTACAAGGATTTGCCGGATGGTGTTTATGATATAACTATAATTGGAAGTCCTTCTTCTTATAAATTTAATCGCAAATATTTGAAGACTGATTATATTCGCCTATCTTTGGATAAAGCATGGGTGAAGGCTGGTATTTTGTGTGATCATCGGGATGATGACATGTTAAGCAAAATCCAGGAAATCGAGTATGTTTTAGTGGCGGCAGAATCAAGTATGAGGCTTGGTCTTATAAATGATGCAAAAGAGCTTTTAAGGAAAGCTTACAGGTTACTGGACATACTTAATAAATGCGAAGGATGTCCTTGTCAATAATCTTTTAAATAATATACAAAAATGGGATGTAATTGTAATAAAAAAGCAAACAGTACCGTAGCCAAAGCAGCTCCGGCATCTGTAGGTACTCCTAAGGTTGGTAATGGTGCCGCTTGTCAGGAGAAGTACGATGAGCTTGCTCAGTTAGATAAAAAAGTAGTTTCATTGTATAAGAGATTTAAGTGGTCTCAGGTTGGTTACAAGTATGCAGAAATGCAGAAAGTCATTAGAGGTTGGATAGTTAATTTGAAAATTGAATGCCCTGATGAAGATGAATTGAAATCTTTTAAAGATTATATCAACAAAGAATATAGTAGGTATTTTTAATTTTAGCATATGGGGAGTACTCAACAGATTTTATTCCCTGAAGAATATCTATGTAGATGTGCCGATGAATTCATAAGCTGTAAGACGAAGCAGTATATGAATTATTACAAATATAAAGTTGGTTCTGAGCCTGATATTAAAATGATATTAAAGGTGGATAGGATAAGACGAATTATTTGTGATAATATCTGTGGTTTATCTGATTGCGAGTTGAATATTATAAGAGAAAAACTGAATAAATTGCTGATGGAATGAAACTGATGTATTATAACAAAGAATACAGAAAGGAGTTTAAGAAAACCGATTGTCCTGAGGATCTTGGGACAACAGAGGTTTTCGTCGTTCCAGAAGCTCAGTTCTGTTCTACGGAAAGTCAGGAAGCTGCTGATAAATTAGCTGCAGATTGGGCTGAAGTTGAAGGTCCGAAGTATGCTAATATTTATGGTGGATGTTGTAATGTTTATTATTCCAAGGGACAATTTGGCTATTTTTTTAAGGACGATTGTCCTGAGGGGTATGAACAGGAGGAGGCGACATACTACGAGATAGAAAAGGGGCGTGCGTGGTCTAGGGTGAGCGTTGAGGATGCCAACCGGAAGGCTGCGGAAATACTGAAGGTGGAGGGGCAGGCTGCTGCTAATTCCTCTGGAATATGTAAGCCGGTTTATTACAACGAAGAGCAAGGTATGTGGTTTACTAAAGATTGTGGAGAAGGATGGACTTCTCAACCAAAGTATAGAACAATAGCTGCTGGAGTTGTTAAGTCTTTTGTTAGTATCGAAGATGCAAACAATAAGGCTAAAGAGAAATTGGCGAAGGATGGACAGGAGTGGGTTGATTACAATATGAGATGCACTCCTATTAATGATTTTTGTTAATTAAGCATTGAATATGGGATATTGTAATACTTGTGAAGAAGATAGACCAGACGTATTCAGAAATGATAATTTTGAAGATCCGTGCTGTGATGCTAGAGAAGATAGCAATTGTCCTGTAGAAGAATCCTGTGCTTGCCCTTTACATTTAAATGGAGCATGTGTTCATTATACGGGCTGTAAAACATTTCTTTCTGTAATAAATCCGGGTGACACTTTTGATACGGTAGTAATGAAAATCGAAAGAATCTTTGAGATGATAAACAAAGAGTTTACTACTATGGAAGAAGAAATTCGGAATTTAAGAGAAGAGGTTAAAGAAATAAGAGACAATTATACAGGAAAGGAGGGTTGTGATGAATGGTAGAAATTGTGGCGGAGTGCATAGACCTCATGTAGATGAGACTCCTGTACCTTGTCCTAATGGTTATCATTCTACAAGTTGTATTTATGTAGATGATAATGTAGATACACGAGGATTAGGTTTAGAACAAAAGATATCATTATCGGAATTACTAAATTCTATGATATGTACAATTGAGGAACAAAGCAAGATTATTAACGAGTTAAAAAATAAATAATATGGGTTTTAAGAATAATTGCTGTAATCATCATGAAGATGATAATTGTAGAAAGCCCTCTTCGGGTATTGTGTACGATGGGGCTAGTATTCCGGAAGCTGGTGTTCGTCATGGAGATTCGCTTAATACAGTTATTGAGAATGTGGCTGCTTATGTAGCAAGATCTATTTCTGTAGCAGGGGCTGTGAGGGTAGAAAGTTTCAGAGGAACTAATTCTGTGAGATTGGAAAAGAATCCGGCAGAGATACTTATGGTTGTTTATTGCGGTGGTGTTCTTCCTGAAAATTATTATAGAGCTGAAGGTAGGACTATTAAGTTCTGTTCAGATTTTTGTCGGGGAGATGACTTTGCTGATGTACAGATTGTATATCGTGAAAAGAGTGATTCATCATATGGTTTTAATTGTTAATTGTAGAAGCTATGAACAGATGTAAAGGTTTTTTCTGCGGTTCAAACATAAAAGAAGGAACTATAACTTCTGATAAGTTAGACAAAGAATCATTTGTGGAATTTATCAGAGAGATTATAGAGGAGCAGAGTAAGGAAGATTGGTTCCAGGAAATTATTAAAGAGATAATATCTAATTCAGTAGATGAGGATTGGTTAAGAGAATTCTTTAAAGAGGTTCTTGAAAAATATTCTAAAGAAGACTGGTTTAAGGATATTATTTGCGGTCTTGGTTGTGTTGGTATTCCTGAGATTTTTGATGTTATACCAACTGATATAACATTTGCAGCAACAGGTGGAGAAAAATCTATTGAGATTGTCGTTGCTGATGATGCTGATTGGACTATAACTCTTTAATTTTGTTTTTATGGATAAGTTTAATAATATAGATTCCCTGGAATGGCTTTCTTCCGATAAGGAGGAAGGTACTGGACGCGGGTCGGTTGTTTTCTCTGCACCGTCTTGGACGGGACGAGAAGATAGGCTTGCGATAAGAGTTGTACGCTCTGGCAAGAGCATGAAGGCTGTATCTATTAAACAGCTTGGTGTTAAGATTAATGAGGTCTCTGAAGCTAGATTGGAGTTTCCTTTAGAAGGAGGTGATAAACAGGTAATGCTTAGGACTAATGCATCTTCAATTGATGCTTTAATCACATCTGAGGTGAATGTGAAAGGTCGTATAAAGGCTTTTACCACAGCTAATGGTTTATCTATTACAGTCAATGATGTAAAGCTTGGATATGGATTTCCGGGCGATCCTGGTCTGAATAGCGAATTTGAAGTTTCGCTTATAGTCTCCATGGGTGATAATACCCAAGGTTATGAAAAGAATGAGACTTTGACTGTCAACGGTAAAACGATTTCTCTGTATCAACCAGGTAAAATAGAGCATTATATTGCTCTTGATAAAGATTTCGTAGAAGCAGAAAATCAAGATTCTTTAGTTTCTGTCAATATAGAAAGTAATCTTGATGAATATGATATCGAAATTGTTGAATGTGATTCAGGGGAAGGTGGATCGTATATACATATTGATGAACCTGTTCTTGATTTCGGTCAGAATGGTGGAACTGATGTTTTTAATGTTGAAACTAATCCGAAAGATTTATCATGGAACATAAAATGAATTCAAATAAAGGATGTTGGGCTAGGATAGATAAAGACAAAGGGCATCTGAATACGACTTTAAATGTTTTCTTTGATGAGAACGAGACTGTTTATCCTAGGTCTGTCAAAATTAGAGTCTTTAATGAAGAAGAGGGTATTGAGAAGATTTTTACTTTGGTTCAAAAAAGAAGGGATAATATTTATTATGAAAATGGAGAGATATCTGCTGAATTTGAAAAACAGGGTTGTAATCCAGAAACAGAAAAAGGCGAAAAAGTTGTTTACACTGTTCCTGCCGGGAAATACATATCCAAGATAAGTCAAAAAGACGCTGATCGTCAAGCTGAAATGGATATTGAAGCTAATGGTCAAAACTATGCAAATAGCAATGGCGGATGTACGACTATATTGTGGTATAATAATGAACAGTCTAAGAGGTTTATAAAGAATGACTGTAATTCTGATACAGAACAAGGTTCAGAAGTTGCTTTTGTCGTGCCTGAAAGATCTTTCTCTTCAACTGTTTCGCAAGAGGATGCTGATAATAAAGCATTGGCTGAAATTGATAAGAGGGGACAGGATTATGCTAATGAAAATGGGGAGTGTTCTACTGTGAAATGGTATAATAGTGAAGCTTCTAAAGAATTTCAGCGTAACAATTGTGCTGTAACAGAAGAAGGTTCTAAAGTTATTTATACTGTTCCTGCCGGTAGGTATTCCTCTACAATAAGTCAGCAAGATGCTGATTTAAAGGCTCAGGAAGATATTAACAGTAATGGACAGGAATACGTTAATACTACAGGTATTTGTAGTACAATTATATGGTATAACCAAAGAAAGAGTAAAACTTTCCAAAAGAATGATTGTCCGGAAGGTCAGATAGGAGAGTCTTATGAGTATGTTGTAGAAGCCGGTAAATACAGTTCTGATATCAGTCAAGCAGACGCCGATCAAAAAGCGCTTGATGATATCAGTAAGAATGGTCAAGCTCAAGCTAACTTAAATGCTGGTTGTGTTAAAGATCCTAATTATTTTATTGGTGTTGCAAGTAAGGAATTTACTCGTAATAACTGTGAAGAACATTATCATGGTACCGAGGTTACGGTTACTCAAGATGATGTCGAAGGTGGTCCTTTTGTTTCAAGGACAAGTCAGGATGAGGCGAATGCTTTAGCTTTGGCGGCGATAAACGAACAAGGTCAAGCTATAGCTAATATAGAGGGAACTTGTATAGAAGATGAAAAGTGGGTAGGAAAATACAGTAAGGAATTCACTAAAAACAATTGTATTGAAAATGGTGTGGGTTCTAAAGTTACGATTGATCAAGACGATGTTACTGGAGGTCCGTTTATTTCGTATGAATCACAGAGTGCTGCAAATATGTTGGCTCGGGCGGCGGTTGAGGCTCAGGGGCAGGCTTTGGCTAATACTAAAGGAGAATGTACGTGGATTGGTAAGTATAGTGAGGAATTCCAGAAAAACGATTGTGAAAGACCTGGACTTGGTACTAAAGTCATAGTAACACAAGATCATGTTGTTGGTAGACCGTTTATTTCGCATATTTCTCAGGACGATGCTGACTCTAAAGCAGAAACCGCTGTAAAAGAACAAGGTCAGGCTATAGCTAATAGCCAGGGTGAATGTCTTGAAGGTATATTGTATATCGGGGAATATAGTAAAGAGTTTACACCTGAATGCGAAGAATGCCATCATGCAGATCCTGTACTTGTAGACCAGAATGACGTGGGTGGTCCATTTGCTTCATACGAATCCCAGGAAGATGCAAATAGAAAGGCTCAGGAGGCAGTAGAAGCATACGGTCAAGCTTTCGCTAACAAAAACGGAAATTGTGTCGAAGATAGTCGTGAGCCAGTATGGGAAAATGTTGCTCCGGAAGAGACCCGCTGTAATGAAGGTAAATCAGAGATCAAGCAGAAAGATACAAATCCATGTTCTTCCTCATATAATGAAGAGAGATGGGTTTTGGGTGGCGGAAGGACTTGTGAATGGACAGGTGTTTATTCTGAAACCTTTAAACGCAACAATTGCCCTGAACCTGATTCTGGTACAGAGGTTGAAGTTGACCAGGATGATGTAACGGGTGGTCCATTTATATCATGGGTATCACAAGACGATGCTAACAATAAGGCTAAAGAAGCTGTAAAAGCCCAAGGTCAAGGTGTGGCAAACAGTAAAGGCAAATGTCAGTTTGTCGGTAAATACAGCAAGAATTTTACTAAGAATAACTGTGGTACTTGTCAGCATGGTGTAGAGATGACTGTAACCCAAGATATGGTAGGAGGCCCTTTCTATTCTTTGATTTCGCAGGATGATGCGAATAGTAAGGCTAAAGAAGCGGTTGAATCACAAGGTCAGGTATATGTTAACAAGAACGGTTCTTGTGAATTGGATGACACTACTCCGCGATGGGAAGATGTTGTTCCGGAAGAACTTCGTTGTAATGAAGGTAGATCTGAGAAGAAACAGCAGGATAAGAATCCTTGTTCCGGTACTTACGAAGATTTCAGATGGGTTGCTGGAGGTGATAAGGTTTGTACATGGACTGGTACATACTCAAAACAGTTTACTAAACAGTGTGCTGATGGAGGCGTAGGTTCTAAAGTTACTATTGACCAGGATGATGTTACCGGCGGTCCGTTTACATCTACGGTGTCTCAGGCTGACGCCAACAATAAAGCTAAGGCGGCGGTTGAGGCTCAGGGACAGGCTTTGGCAAATTCTCGTGGAACTTGTACTTGGACTGGAACATATTCTAAATCATTCACAAAGAATGACTGTGGTACATGTAAGACAGGAAGTTCTGTTAATGTAAATCAAGATATGGTTGGTGGTCCATTTACATCTACTGTATCAAAAGCTGATGCTAACGCTAAAGCTCAAGCTGCTGTGGAAGAACAAGGTCAAGCTGTTGCTAATAAAAATGGTTCTTGCATTGATGCTGATAAGACTCCTAAATGGGTTGATACAGGCTCTACTCAATGTAGTGGATGTGATTCACAGAAACAGCAGAAGGATACTAATAAATGTTCGGACACTTATAATAATACAAGATGGATTAGTGGCGGCAGCAAGGATTGTTCAGAAAATGGTTCTTGGAGTAGTTGGGATTATTATTGTTCAGGATACGATCAATGGAGAAGGCGTTCTAACACATGTGGTGCCGAAGAAGATGAATTGTATGAAAGCAATTCTTATGATTGTGGTTATGACCCATGCGATCCAGAGTATCGTGCAACATCCGATTATAGATGTAGTAATGGAAAATCTCAAAGAAGATACCATAGTGGATGTTATGGTGATGATTGGAGAGATGAAGGATCGGCTTGTAAGGCTACGGTAAATTGTTCTGATAAGAATACGAGTGGTTCAGAAGGTAGTTGTACATGGAAGCAAACTTGTTCAGGAACTCAAACCGCATCTGGTTCTACTACATCGGAAGCTGAAAATGCTGCATACGCAAAATGTTCTTGTAGTAAAACTTATACAAGGTCATATGATAGAGCAGCTAGTGATGATGAGTGTAATTATAGATGCCCTAATGGTGGAAAATCTAATGGTACTCATATACAGGCTTCTGGTACAGGTTCTTCTTGTAGTGCGGCAGATAGCGCTGCAACATCAGAATTTTTGAGTAAGCTTGATTCTAATTATTCTGCTTATTGTAATTGTAATCAACCTCCGAAGACATGGAGCGCAAACGTGTCTTATAATGGTCCATCTTCGGGTACAATGACGAGTGTTTCGTATAGTGTTTCTTATAGAAATGATTGTGGTAGTTCAAAGAGTACATATATTCACTGGAATGCTAGTTTACCTTCTGGAGGTGGTTCAGATAGTGGGGAATGTACTATAACAATTCCTACAGGTTCTGGTACATTGACTGGTTCATGTAATACAGGTCGTGTAATTAATGCTTCTGGTATTGTTGTTTCTGGCGGTGGTAGTGGAACATGTTAATTTTGCAGATACAATAGTAGAGGTATTAAACCTCTACTATTATATATTGTGTATTTTAAATAAAATATTAATTTTGTATTGTTATTCATAACTTTTATTTTAAATCATCTTTATTATGGCTTGCAAGAAAAAAGTTAAGAAAAAGAGACAGGGCGGTGCAATTTCGCCTAAGTTTCCAAAAGGTAAACCAACTAAGTAAATAGAGTTGGACTTTAACCACGAGAGGGTGTTGTTTCTATAGGAGCAACACCTTTTTTGTTTTTATTATGAAATAATTAATGTTTTTAATATTTTAATTCTGTAGTTTTGTTGTAAAAAATAAGGTTATGGAAAAATTATCAACAGGTCTTTATTCATGTGTTTTTACTTATGTAAAGTATTCTCCAATATGTATTCATATTATTGTTATTACAAACATTATTGGCGGTTTAATTCCGGGTGCGGATATTACTAGTTGGATTTATCCCGTTTTCGGAAATTCAATTTTTATTTGTGGTTTATTGATGTTGTTATCTCTTTTATTTAAAATGTGTATATGGCATCAGACATTAATAATTAATATGTTTATAAATTGTTTACTTGAGTTTATTCAAGTAAATTACAGTTTATCTTATATAGCCAATAAAAGTTTTGTGATAATGGCTTTATCAACAACAATTTTTGTAGTTTTGTCTATAATCTTTAGGTTCAAGTTAAATGTATGTTTGATTAATCTAAAACATTAAAAAAAATGAGTGAGATAGAAGCAAAGAGGCGCTTAGGGATGGTTTTATGCGATAAGGTGAAACAGATGTTTGCCAGAGGAGAATGCGACCATCTTTCTATGGAGGATTTTAGTCTGTTAGAGAAAATATCTTCTACAAAGAGATATTATACTCCATATGAAGCTCAGAGATATTTAAATGTATCTCAAAGTCGTTTTTATATGTTAAGGAAGGCGGGTTTGATAGGGGAGCCTATTAAGGTTAGCTTATTCAATAAACTTGTTTATGAGAAGAGTGTCTTAGATGAAGCTAAAGAAAGATTGAGTGGTATGTCTGAAAGAGATATTAAGATAAGTATAATATTGGCTAAGGCAAAAGAAGCGGATAACAACTATGATGAAGAATAGCGAATTTGTGTCGAGGGTCGTAAATGACCTTAACGCATTAAATAAAGACTCTCATATAAGCAGAAGATGGATTCTTTCTATAGGAAGAAATAAGGCGGAGTCTTATATTGTCCAGCATTGGGATGGCGGGCAAATGATAGAGGATTGGAATATTCTCACTTGTATTGATTGTGTTAGAATGATAGAGGTAGATAAGATAGACTGTTGTGATGTTGAATTTCCTTTATGTTCTACTTTAATGCGTTCGGAACATAGGCTTCCTGGTCTTATGTATACAGGTATGGGTCCTATAATAACCAAGGTCTCTAATGTCGATGGAACTGTATATTATTTCTATAAAGATTTAAGGTCTTATAGAAATCATGTGAAACGTAAATATGCCTTTGTTGGTCCTAAGTTTTTTTATATCCATGATGGGTATCTTTATATTCCTGATGAACATATAGAATTGATTAATATCTGTTATTTCACAATGAAGCGAAGAGAAGCAATGCTTTTGTCTGCATGTGCTACTCCAGATTTGTGTACGTCTGAGTGGGATTATGATTTCATTTATCCGGTAAAAATGATTGAGGCTATAATGTCTGAGACAATTAAAGAAGCTTCTTTGAAATTACAGATACCAACAGATGAAAATCCAAATATGGATTCTAACCAGAAAACTCAAGTTGTTCAATGACGGTATTAAAAAAAGGATATATAACATTCAATCATTTCTACAAGTTTTATAAAGATGCTTGTGAGAGGAATGTTAAGAAGAGGAAGAGGCTGGTAGCGGACCGGACGGAGGTTCAGCGCATACAGTCCCTTCTGTGGAAGACTGTTGCTGAGCATTATATAAACAACATAGGTGGTGTTTATCTTGATGATATTGGTTATCTTTGTCATATTATAAGACCTAATAGAAATTTTGTTGTCAATAAGAAATTAGGTATTATAAAAAGAGAGAAAACGGATGGTTATCTATACAAACATTTTGTTTTAAGATTTAAAGCTGGAAATAAATACTTCAATTTAAAGATTAATAATTATCTTGTGTTGAAGTGTAACAAGTTTATACAGAAAGGTAATAGGTACAGATTTTTGTATAGAGAAGTTAAGGCTAAAAAACGTATAGTTAAAAAGCTTCGTATTCTCAGGATATACAAGGATAATGAATTTGGGGTTTATAAAAAAGATTATACGATATGACTATTGAAAATTTCATGGCTGAATTAAAAGCCTCTTTAAGGTCGTATGATAAACGAGGTATTATTGATGATGCTTCGGTGTATCTTTGGATAGAGACAGCCTTAAAGAAGTTTGGGGCAGATATAACGATGCCTAAAGAAACCATGTTAGATGTGCATAAGGGTTATGCTTCAGTTCCTGGTGATTATTATGATCTTATATTAGCCTTTAAATGTGATTTTAATAAATGTGACATAAAGGAAAAGGATGATAAGATCGTAGCTGAATTGCAGAACACTTATATGTGGAAAGAAATTTCCGAGAGGACTCATAGATGGTGTTCTTGTAATGAGTGTTGTAAAGAGGAGCAGGAAAGTACGGTCATTGAAAAAATATATATAAATGTCCGGGATAGAGATTGTGAAGTTGATATGTGTTATAATAGGCCAGTTCCATTGAAGCTTGCAAAACCTATGCTTAAGGATATGTGTCTTTCTGATTGCCGAAACAAAATGGTGAAGGAAAGTGAGTATGAGATTAATATCGTTAATGGTGGTTTGTATGCCAACTTTGATGGACCGGTCTACTTCAAGTATAAAGCTCTTCCTTTCGATGATAAGGGTAATATTTTTATACCTGACACACCTCTAGGTCTTCTTGCTTCATATGTTGAGAATTATGTTAAAATGCGTTTGTTTGAGGAATGGATGCTTAACGGTGAGGTTCCCGGCGCTGCGGATATCTATAAGCTCTATATGCAGCAGGATTTGGTTAAGTTAAGGGATGCGAAAACTGAAGTCAAGATGGCACAGCTGTCTATTGATGGGATGAAGAAATTAAAAAATAGGGGAATTTATAGTATTAGAAGTTATGAGATTATGTCTCCTGTTATTGATGGTGTGATTAAATTTATTTGATATGCAAAAGGTTTCAGCTTCGGAGATAGTAACTCCTGATGCAACGTCTGGTAAAGGCCCGGGCGTTGTTAAGTTGGTAGCAAGTCCTAATCCAATACCAGAGGTAAGGACTGCTGTCTTGAAAGTTAATTCTGGTGGTAAAACTATAGATGTGAACATAACACAGGAAGCGGGAGAGCAAGTTGTTGTTATACCAGAATTTGATTTTCTTATATTAAGATATTCGTGGGAATCTGCTGATGGTTCGGATTTTGATACGGCTACAGGTTTCACTAATACCGGCATTCCTGATGTAGATGGAAAGTTTGTTGGTTGGAGTAAGAATTGGACTACAACGCAGATGCAGATAGGAGAATATCTTATACATGGTGGTGATAATATGCAGTCTGGAAAGGAAGCTGCTCTTATTAACATGAAAAAGCTTCTTGCTGCCGAGGGATTAAATGAGAATGAGCCAAATATAGAAGCGGTAATTTATGGCAATTGGTATGGACCTAAGGGGGTTGGTAATGTTGTTGTGTCGTTTACAGCTTATCTTGGCGGCGAAATGTTGAAAGAGGGTTTCAATTTTGTTAATGAAGGCGGGGAAGAGGTTTACTCTGACAGTATTACAACTAATGTCGGCGCTACCGGAGAAAATAATTATCAAAACATAACTGGTCTTTATACTAAAATTGGAACAGTTGTTTATAATAAAGAAAAGAGGGACTGTGTTATAATTATTGGCTAATTTTTTTGCTTTTATGTTTTTATAAAATAAATATTGTCTATATTGTAATGGTTGTACCATAAATGTAATGGGTGATGCTTTTAATTTAAAGATTAATGAAAAAGAAATATTTGAAAAAAATGTATCATTGTTACATTATTATTTAATGAAAAATATATTCTAAAAAAATAATAAACTGAAAATATTATATATGAAGTGATGAAGTTGGTTGAGAAACATATTATTAAAGATAATCGTTTTGAGGATGTATGCCTTAAATCAGGGCTGTTATATAATTATGTTTTATATAATGTAAGACAAGGTATATTTTCGGGTGATTATCTTAAAGAATATGATTTCTCAACCATACTCTGCGGGGAAAATCAATTCGATTTTAGAAATTTACCTTCTGTTATATCTCAACAAGTAATCCATCAAGTATTCTCTGATGTCAATTCTTGGATTAAGTCAAAAAAGGATTTTGAAAAGAATCCAGGTAAATATAATAATCGTAGACCCAAATTACCTAAATATAAAAAGGGTAAGAAACAAAATATTATTGTATTTACTACATCGGCTTGTAGGTTAAAGAAGAACGGGTATATTTATTTTGTAAAAAATATTATTAAACCAATAAAAACTAATATAGGAGATAATGAATTATGTCAGGTTAGAATCACACCTCAAGCAACATGTTATGTTGTAGAAGTTATTTATGAAAGGGAAGAGCAGAATTTAAATCTAAATAAGGATAATGTTCTTTCGATTGATTTGGGATTAAATAACCTTTGTTCATGTATCAACAATGTAGGAATCAAACCTTTCATTGTAAACGGAAGAGTTATTAAATCTTTTAATCAGTGGTATAATAAGAAGAAGGCTAAATTGATGTCTTTTATTGGAAATAAGGGAACTTCAAATAAACTGAAACAACTTAACAATAAAAGAAATTTTTGGATTGAAGATAAGATTCATAAAGTAAGTAGGTATATAATTGATTTCTGTAAGAACAGCAATATAGGGACTATTATTATAGGATTGAATAAGGGATGGAAACGAAATATTAATCTTGGCAAAAAGACTAATCAGAAGTTTGTAGAAATTCCATTTTCGAAACTTATAGATAAAATTTCTTATAAAGGAAAACTTATAGGAATCAATGTTATTACAGTTGAAGAATCTTATACATCGAAGATAGATCATTTAGCTTTTGAGCCTCTCAAAAAACAGGATAATTACTTGGGTAAAAGAAAGAAACGCGGTTTATTTCAAAGTTCTATTGGGAAGCTTTTGAATGCTGACATAAATGGAGCTATAGGGATAGGTAGAAAAGTATTTGGTGATTCTTATGTAAAAGAGATAATCAATAGTGGGTTTGCGTTTAACCCTATTAAAGTAAATATTTTGTGAAACGAAATTGAATTTAATGAATAAAATTGGTAATTTTAATAACGTGTCTGTAGATAACAAAACGATAGCTTTCCCTCAGTCTGGTATGAATAGAGATAGTCATCCTTCTGCTTTAAAGAAGAATGAATATACTTTTGCTCTTAATGCCAATATCGAGTCTGAGGATGGAAATGTTAATATGCGTTCAAATGAGCATAGTAACATGAAGTGCATAGGTTTTGGCGGATATAAGGTTGTTGGTTATAAAAATGACCTTACTTCCGACATGACCTATTTCTTTTTACATAATCCTTCTGATGGAACATCACGTATTTCATATATGAAATACTATGATGACGTAGAGGTTTTGTCTGATGAACAGATAGAATCTCTAGTAAATGGTGATATGCAGCTTAATTCCGAATTGCAGATTTTGATAGAGGATAGTGCTGATGATCCATGCTTGAATTTCTCGTTAAGTCATCCAATCAAGAGTATTGAAATAAAAACAGAGAAATGTGGTAAATGTATATACTGGACGGATGGCTACAATCCTCCAAGGTATGTGATAGTAGATAAGGCATTGACTCCTGATGATGATGGAGATATTTGGTATCACTATCATGGATTCAAATTGTGTGGTGATGGCAAAACCAGGGATGAATTTATCCAGGAAAACGGGTGTGTACTTGCTTGTGAGAAGCTTAGGATATTTCCGTTGTTGGAGCAGCCGAGGATAGAGCCGGAGCAGATAGAGTATGGGGGCAGTCTTCGCGCGGGCGTGTATCAGTTTGCTGTGGCATTATGTGACGAGTTTGGTAACGAGAAAACAAACTACAGTATTTTAACAAATCCTATTCATGTCTTCGACAAACAGTATATAAGAGTAAAAGACGGTAAATGGGGTGAAAGAACAAATCTAGGTATAAGACTTGTTGTTTCTAATATAGATAGACAAGCTAGCCATTTTAAGATAGTAGTTGTACAGAATACTGTTGGATATAATGGGGAAACTCAACCAGTATTAGATTACTTTGAAGAAGGTGTTCATCCGGTTACAGAGAAGACAGTTTATTATTATTCTGATTTGAATAATAAGAGAACTACTTTTGAACATATTTCTTTTATGAGACCTATTTATAATACATCTAAGGGGCTTTTGTCTTCCGGAAACAAGTTATTACAGTACGGTCTTACGGCGGAGAAAGAATGGAATTTACAGCCGGTAGTTTCCCTTATGGGGCACTTTCTTAAATGGCAAGCATCGGTAGCTAGTGAAGATTTGTATAAGGACGGTGCGGCGTGCGCGGCTTATGTTGGTTATATGAGAGATGAAGTTTATCCATTCGGTATACGATTTGTGTCATCTACTGGATATAAGACGCCATTATTTGCTTTTATTCCACCTCCATACAAAGAAGCCAGAACAAAGGCGGAAGAAGATCCTAATGTTGCTAAGTTAATGGATTCTGTACTCCAGAACTCATCTAATTGCTATGGTAATGAGAGAGTGTATAAATGGCAGTATGTTAATACCGCTAGTAAGCCTAATTTGTTTCCGGATATGCTGGCTGAAGAGGAAGGTTGTAAAAATACAACTACTATTGGTCAGACTATAACGGTTGAACAGATTATAGAAAAGAAATTTGAGGATATACATTTTGTAGCAGATAATGTAGGTGCTACAAATTTAGCTATGTATATTTCTGAGAATATGAAGGAGATAGCTTGTTCTCAGGATGAGAGTAATACAACTATGGCGGAAATCTGTGAGTTTTTCACAGCTTATGATGTGGCGGCTTCTAATGGTGATGATGAAACATTATTTTCGCTTGATGGTATATCTGCACCAGTTTTTCCAGAAGGTTGTTCTGATATCAAAAGGCAGGAATCTATATTAAGTATACCTTATGATAGGATAGTTAATCCTCGAATAACTTATAATTATTATGATCTAGAGGATATGGAATTAAGTTCAAGGAATTATATCTACAGTACAGGAGGTGAAGTTGAAGATAAATATAGTCTTTTATTTACTTCGGTAATGTTAGATGATATGGAAAAATTCTTTGAAAACAACTGGAGCGCTGGTGATTTTGGTAACTTCCCATGTGAGAATGATGCTGGATCTAAAAGAACACCAGAGAATGTATTGAATGTTGCTGCATCATGTCTTCATGTAACGAATTATGCAACATGTATGCAGGGTTGTTCTATTAATTCTCCTGCAGTGAATCCTACTATAAGTAAACAAGGTTATACGACTTTTCAACCATCACCAGCATTACTATCGTCTGGTGTGTATCCTGCTGTAGGGGATAGGGATATAGATAAACCCAATCCTGCAAGAAATAATTATAATTGTTGGTGTATAGGGGAAGGAAAAGCTAGTGAAGAAGCTTTTGTTGAATGTTATAAAAACAAAGGGTTATGGCATGCTGAACTTACTCAGTTGTTAGAAGAGAGAGCAGTTTCTGAAATAGAAAGCATGTCTTATACTAAATTTGATACAGGTATACAAACAGATTGGAAAAAAAGAACATTTTCAAATACTGGAGCTACTGGTAATCCAATGGATGTTGGTGGCTCTAATCCTCAATTTAGGGCTTCGTTTGGTACATTTAAATTCTTGAGGTATGTAAATAAAAAAGCTAATTGGTTGAGGGTTGATAGACCTGATTCGTGGGATTCTGAAATCGTATCTAATAGAAAAATGTTTCTTGAATCTTTTGGTAAGATAGATTCAGTAATAGATGCTATTTCTGTAGATTGTATCCGTATATCTTTTTGGAAAGATGATGTTGGAACACCTTTAAATGATGTTCCTCTCGATTTTGATGTGTTACATAAAAGTAATAATTCTGTTGTTGTAAAAGTAAGTGAGCATTCAATGGTTGAAATAAATGATTCTTATTTTACTAGAAATGGTATAAAGAGGTTTTATATTTCAATTGATTTGCCTATAGTTTACACCTCGTGGTTTTTTTCTTTTAGAAAAGAACAGATGTGCATAGAAGACGATAATGATAAAAAAGTCAGTTATGCTATGATAGGTGGTTCTCTTATGATAGGTAAAACTATGTCTCCTTATGTGGTTGGAATAAGAGATAAGGAAGTTAAATCTATAGATGTGAGAGCTGATCTGATGGAGATTAAAGCAACTGTTACTTTTTCTTCACAATGTGAGACCTGTGGTGATAAACCGTTAAATTGTGCTCCAAGAAAATATAGGTATGGAGATTTTGCATATTGGGAATCATCAAGGCTTTATCCGGCGAACTATGAACTATATGATAGTAGTAGGGTTAAGATAAATACATCCAGACATTCTTCGGAAAAATATTCTGAGATTATGTCTAAACTGGAAGAGTATTATGGTGGTCCGGTAAGCAATGGAGATGGAACAGTGAGCTTTAAAGGTCATATGTATGGTAATACAGAAACTACTACGGTTTTCTGTCAGCAACCTATAAGACATTATAAGTTCCCTGATGGTTACAATATGCCATTTATGAATTCTGATATAAGGAATTATGGTGTGGAGTCAGAAATATATCCTATCGGTATCCTTATTGATGAATCTACTATTTCTTTGTTTTTGGATTTCGCGGTAGATTCTGGTTTGATTACACAAGAACAAAGAGATAATGTTGTAGGCTACGAATTATACAGAGGTGATAGAAGGCTTAATCGCTCTGTTGTTGCAACCGGTGTTGGCTATGATATGTTTAAGTATATCGGTGATACCGGGGATATAAATTTGTATTCAAGTTATCCATATAATAGTCTTGGTGATGATATATTCAATTATAGTGATGCTACCAGAACGGAATTTGTAAAACATCCATTTGATAAAAACGGAAATGTGTGGTATACATTCCATTCACCGGATATACATTTCAATAAGCCGGAATTACCAACAGAGGTTGTTGTGGATGGATATCAGAGAGGAATGAGTATTGGCGGTTTCGCTCAAGTTCAGGATCATCCAAAATGGGTTATACTGGGTCCGCGCTCATACCAGATGGCGTCGACATTGGCTAATATAGAGGCTACAGCCCAGATTGCTGCTACTATTGCGAATGAGTTGATGATACGTGCCCAGTCCGCCTATGTAGGACTTGTTGGCAACTTGTCCGTGGTTATGTTGTTTAGCTCTATGGCTATGACTATATCTCAGACATTGGCGAGAAGGTCTCAATATTATGGTAAGTATAGATATGATTGGTTGAATACTTTTGTAAATAATGGACCGAGGAGGAATTATGCTTGGTATTACACGTCGGTAGGTCATTATAATTCTATGACTTATCCGACAGAAGAAAACTATAAGGCTAATAGGCTTAGAGGGCTTTCTACTGTTAAGTATATATCAAGCGGTATATATCCTGTATCAGATGTTTCTGCTGATTCTGAGTTTGTGAAAAAAGATTCTGTTAATAGTAATGGATTACTTAATATAAACAATATAGATAGGGAGTCTTGTATATTCTTATCTATGGGAAATCCTGGTGAATCTAATGGCACGACTTTTGAAGGTAAGTATTTATTAAACTATCCTCAACAAGTAAAGAACTATGATAATAGTAGGTTTATTGATACTGTTATCAAAAGTGAAGATAATGTATCTGGTGAATCTGATGTTTTCGCAAAAATGTCTTCTTATATATGTAGTCCGTATATGAAATTGTTTAGATATAGACCGGACCAGTATGGAGATATAGAGGATATTAATTGGATTTCTATCGGTGGTAATAGTAATATAGATGGAGAAGAGAAATGTTATTTTGGTGGAGATATTTATATATCACGATTCTCTTTGAAAAGAAAAGTACCTATGTTTTATAATAATGCATTTAGAATTGGTGATATGATTCCATTTGCTTATTATGATTATAGAAATATTTCTCATCCAAGATATTTTATAAATTACGATACAGGTGAAGATGCGTTAGAGTACACTGATAATGATAGGTTTAATGATTGGACTTCTTCAAATAAGGGTACATATTCTTTCTATCCGAACAGATGCAGTCTTTATGAAGTTAATGGATATGAAGGTGATAAATATGTTAATGGTAGATTCTATCTATGGTTTTATGGTATACCTCAGTTCCTTGTAGAATCTGAAATAAATTGTAATTATAGGCTTGAAGGGGAGGAGCCTCATGAGTGGTTCTATCCAGCGGTAGGAGATTATTTATGGTGGACTCAAGAGAAGAATGTTTCTATACAAAGAGATAATACATATAGGATAAGTCCTATTTATTCTTCTAGAACAACCATTCTTCCAAAAATTCTTCCGGCTACATATGAAAGAAGATTCTATGATTGTGCATACCAGCGACCTAATGGTGTTATCTGGAGTGTCTCCGATGTTTCGGAGAATAGTCAGACAGACCCTTGGTTAACATACAAACCTCTTGATTATCATGAATTCCGTTCTAAGAATGGTTCTCTTATCCATATGAAAGGTATGGAGTCTGAGCAGATAATGGTAAGGTTTGAAGACCAGGTTGCAATATATAACGCCATAGATGTGATTAAGGAGCGTCTGAACGGACAGGCGGAGATGGGTTCCGGCGGCTTGTTTGCGTCAAGGCCGATGGAGTATAACACCACTGACCTTGGTTACTCTGGAACCCAGAGCACAGAGATAGTAAGTTCTGAGTTTGGTCATTTCTGGGTTGATGTAAAGAGAGCACAAGTTTTCATGACAGATCCAAATGGTAGAAATCTGAAAGAGTTGAGTGTCGGTATAAGACATTGGCTTAAGAAACATCTACCATTCAAGATTTTGAAGTATGGTATTATAAACAAGAGCACTGGTGAGGAGATGTCTTATGAAGATGTAGACAATAAGTTTATTGGTCTTGGACTTTCTCTTGGTTGGGATAATAGATACAAGAGGTTGTTTATAACTAAAAAGGATTATGTTCCAACAAGAGAAGCTTACAACTATATATATCAGGATGGTAAGTTTTATTATAATGGTTCAGAGGTTTCATTAAGGGATACTTCTTATTTTGAGGATGTATCATTCACGGTAGGTTACTCCTGCCTAAAACAAGAATGGATATCATATTATTCTTTCTGTCCGGATTATTATGTAGAACAACAGGGGTATTTCTTGACTGGTCTTAATTATTCGGGCGCCGGGGAACAGGATGGTCTATGGAGCCATCTTTTGACCAACAAGTCATTCCAGACTTATTATGGCACAACATATCCATTTGTCTTGGAAGTTCCTTTAAAGGAGAAATTTAACGGCTCTATATTGTCTTCTGTTGAATACGAATTGGACGCTCGCAAATATGTAGACGATGTTAATTATACTCTTGACAGAAAGGTCGGTCTTGATAGTATAGTTATTTATAATGATACTAATAACACCGGAGAGATAAGGCTCATTCCAGAAAACAAGAATGATTTAAGCCAGAAGGTTATGTATCCTAAAACAATGAATGGCTACACTGAAGTTCTTGATACAGAGGTTTACAGAAGGCATAAACTTAATGACTTCTTTAATAGGGTTGATGATGATCGTTCTGAGACTCCTATTTGGATAAAGGACAAGAATGATATCAATAAAGAAGTTGATAGTTCTACTTTGAATTTCAGAAAACCGTGGCTTGATAGACTTCGTGGCTCATGGCTTTTGATGAGGTTAAAGAAAGTTATAAAAGATAGAAAGATAATATTTCAGTGGGCTATCGGGGAAGATAAACAAAAAAATAGATAAATTTGCATATGATTTATGATTAATCGAAAGCCCATGCCTTTAGGCATGGGCTGTTCATTTAAATAAATGATTGAAGGGGTATATGTTTTTAAACATAGAATAAGTTAATAACGATTGCATTGCAAATATATTTATTTATGAATACATTTGTAATGTAAAACAATAAAAATCATGATTACATACAAATACAATATATATAAATCTAAGAATACCAAGTATATAGATTATATACTCAGGGAATGTTGTTTTGTATGGAATCATGCTCTAGCTCTTCAAAGGAGATACTATAAATTGTTTGGTAAGTATATTCATTGCAATAGAATGCAAAAGCATTTCGCTAAAAGAATTAAAAGAAATGTACTTCATTCACAAACATGTCAGGAAATCATAGAACGTCTTGATTCTTCTTATTATAGGTTTTTCAAGAAATTGGCTAAGAGACCTCCTAAATTCAAGAAACATAACCAATTCAGTTCTTTTGTTTTCAAGCAAGGAGGTTATTCCTTGAATGGGAATATCCTGACTATAAACAATATCAGGAAAAGATTCAAATTTTCATATAGTAGACCTTATGAAGGCAAAGTGAAACTTCTAAAAGTAAAGAGAGAAACTTGTAATCGTTATTCCGTTAGTATAACTACAGATAAGGAAATCAATACAATTGGAAAGACACATGATGGTGCATCTGTTGGCATTGATTTCGGATTGAAAACTTATCTGACGTTAAGCAATGGAAACGAATACAAGTCTCCTCTTTTCTTCAATAAATACAATAAAGAAATCAGGAACTTGAATCGGAGATTATCTAAAGCGGTTAAAGATTCAAACAACAGGAGAAGAAGATTGTTTGAACTCCAGTTGCTTTTCAGGAAAATCTCAAATCTGAGGGATGATTACCAATGGAAACTATGTCACGAGCTTTGTGGAACTTATGATTATATCTTCATTGAAACATTGAATATTGATGGAATGAGGAGATTATGGGGTAAAAAGATTTCCGATTTATCCCATTATTCCTTTATTGAGAAACTTAAATATGTTTCCCGAAAATACAATGTAACTATTCATCAGATTGACAAATGGTATCCAAGTTCCAAAACATGTGAATGCGGGCATGTAAATAAAACCCTGTCATTAAAGGATCGCACATGGACGTGTCCTATGTGCGGTCTTATAAACAACAGGGATTTGTTGGCTGCCCAAAATATACTTCGGAAGGGCATTTCCGAATTAGAGAGCCAGAGTAATTCTTCTAAGAAATTAGGAGTTTCTGACGTTTGTATCTAAGAATCTCATTCCTTCAGGGATGGGAGTATGTCAAAGTTAACATTTTAGGGTGTGACTGTTTGTGAAAATAGTCGCATTTTTTTTATTCTCATTTTCGATTTCTTATCTTTGTGAAAAACAAAAAATATGATTTTAAAAGAATTTGATCCTGTTATATATCCGATAAAACTGGTTATATCAGTAGGTGTGGATATCAATGATATTTTTGAAAGATTTGATAGTAGAGAGCCATTTGGCTGGGGTGATAAATCTGAATATGATAATTATGGCTCTTGGGTTATCAGAGTTATTGATAGGGAAGATGAGAAAAGAAAGATCCTTTGGTATCTTCCGGACAAAGAAAGTATTACCTTTGATTATGTATGTCATGAATCTTTCCATATTGCAACTACGTTTTGTCGTGATTGTAATATGAATATGGGGCTCGAGGTGGGGCAGGACGAACACCCCGCGTATATCGCCGGCTGGGCGGGTAAGTGTATAGAGAATGTTCTTGTGGAATTAAAGGATAAGGAGGCATAATCATGGCAAAAAAAAATGAAAAGAAAGAAAATAGTATTGGGGATAAGGTTTTGAAGTCAGTTAATGATTTTGCGAAACGAACACTCTTTATTCCGTCTTTAGTTTTTGATAGAATATATAGTGATGTTACCGGTAAGCCTACCGATTACAACAAAGCTTTATATGCATCTATAGATCCAACAGGACAAAGACCGGATTTTTCTATCAATGGAGTTGCTGAAGCTATTGCCAATACTTATAAATTCTTGAAAAAGTATTATGACAGAGATTTTGAGAATATAGATTATATAAAGGATACTGAGAATATTCCTTTGCAAAACAAGGTTGCTATAGCTGCGTGGGCGAAATATAATAAGTTGCCTTATGATGAAAGTCTGATAATAGATAACGGCGATGGAACATACAGTCTCCCAAAGGAGATAGAAAAAAGCATGCGTAAGGATCGAAGCGACATAGAGAAGGTTTACAATATAAACAAAAAGAACTACGACAAAAGGCGCGGTGTTTACGAGGAAAGATTAGATATTGCTCGCTCTAACAACGATATGAGTGATTACAATAAGGTAAGGAATGAGATGGAGCAAGACGATGAGCTTTTCTATCTTAAGACTGCTGTCAATATGGATAAAAAGAATTTGGAAGCAATGGATAGTCTTATGGCGGGTAAGCCTTCAGTATTCAATGAGTTTAATTACAAGAATAGAAATATAAGGAATCTTGAGGAAAATAAGGGTATGCTGAATGTCCTTGGTGATCATACCCTTTACAAAAGGGATGACGGAAGGATAGGATATAGGGATATTTATGATTTGAACCAACCTTTTGATTTTCTTCTTGGTGGTGCGCCTTTTTATATAAGGGGTGTAGTTGGAGGTACTTCTTCTAATAAAGTTAAAAAGAAACAAGATGGAGGTAGTTCTGAAGAGGATCCTATGGAGGATGAGATGAGGCGTTATTATCAGGATAAACGTGATGAAAAGAGGGCTAAAGATTGGATTAGTAATTGGTTGGCAAAGAGGGTTGAAATATTGGGTAGAAATACTGCGAACACTAGTGCGTCTAAATTTGGGGATATATTTAGATCTTATGAGAATATAGGTAAGAGAGAAAGGAAGAATCAGATTGATAATATGAATCGGTTTAATAGCTATACTCATGATTATTCTCTTGAAGTCCTGCCTAGTGATTTTTTAGAGGAGCTTAGAGAAGATTATTCAATTAATAAACCGATTGATGAGGATTATCTGTCTTTGCTTTACAAAGTGAATGGTGTTAGAGGTATTACATATCCTATGGATGATATTATATATTACCCATCCTATCCGGAAGATAGGGTGAGGATTCACGAAAATACTCATGCAACCGAAAATAGAATTTTTATAGACACTTATAATGCCCAGACTAGCACTATAGCGAAAGAATTCAAAAATGATTATATATTGGATGGTATTGAGGAGAGTGGTTATAAAGATTCTTCGTCTGAAATATACGCTAGGCTTAACGAGTTTAGATATTTGAATAATATAGATCCTAAGAAGGTTTATACTATAGAGGATGTTCAAAAAATGAGAGAGGATAAGAATACTAAAGATCGTGAATTATTGAATAGGTATAATGACGATTTTATCTTATTTCTTTTGAATGAAGTTGCCATGACGGATGGTAATGATAATAATGATGTTTTTTATGCCAAAGATGGTGGCAATCTAAATTTAAAAGATTTTTATTCTAAAAGGGATAAGACTTCTATTCTACCAATTTATCGAGAAGTATTATTGAATTCTATAGGTGATGATATTGTTTATAATGCTGGTGTTTTGCCTATGGTAAACATTAATGCAGATTTGTCACCTGAGGAGTATAAGTCTGCAATGCAGAAAGCGGCATCTAAAAGAGGGCGTAATTATGTATATAATGGGCAGAAAGAGATGTTTGAGCCTATATTGGAAACAGTTGGTACTGTTGCTGATTTTGTACCTGTAATAGGTGATGCTAAAGCTATTGGTGAGGCTATAGTTGATATAGACAAAGGAGATTTAGTAGGTGCAGTGGAGGCTGGTATATTTGCTCTCCCATTTGTAGGAGATATGGCAAAGATATCTAAGGCTAGGAATGTTGGCAAAACATTAAGAGGTAGGGAAAAGATGAGAAATGATTATGAGGCTTTAAAGGTCTTTTTGTCTAATTCATCTAAATCAAATCTGCCTCCTTTTAATGAAATAAAAACAGAAAAAGAGTTGGATGATTTGTTTAAAAAAGAAATTGATAGACATAGAACTTTTGTTAGAGGTGTGGTTGCTGATGAGGATAAGTCTGATGATTTCTTATTTAATCTTGCACCAAAGAACACTGGGGCTGGTAGGTATGGTGTAGCTTTAGATGATAACAGTGATTCTAAATATTTATATGTTTCCAATTCTGTTGATCAAGCGATGGGTTATGCTTCTGGTGAAGGTTATGATGGTACTAATGGATGGATAGGTTATATGAGGATTGGTCCCGAAGTAGATTTCAGTTCATCGGATAGAATGGATTGGCTTATTCAAGCTGATTTTGATTATGGAATAGCGGATCCTAGAGTTGCGAAGGAAATGTCTGATGTATTAAGAGGCGATTATGGTATTGTTGATGAGGTTGGAAGGAGTGTTCCAAGTTATGAGGATTTTGTTGACTTTTTGGCGAAAAGGAAAGGAGTCAATAAAAACATATCACAGCTTGATTTGGATATAAAGAGTGTTCAAAAAAATATTGATAATATAAAGGATGAATTGGATAAGAAAGGGCTTATTTCTCGTAATCAGAGAGCGTGGTGGAATGCTTTTGGTAGATTAGAAAAAGAACATAAGGATGTTTTTGATAGAATGATGAATTTAGCGTCTTATGAGACATATTTAAATAAATTGAAATCGTCCATGAAAGATGGTGACATAGAAAAAGCTTTTGTTTTACCTGAGGATGAGTTTATAAAATTCTATTCGTCTTATAAGAGTCCAGAGGAGAGAGCTAATATAAAGAGAGGAAAAATGATTGATGATTTTGTTTCTTCTAAATTAGAAAATCCTATGGAGAAAGGGGTTTTATTGGGTGGTATGGATATTTCTTATGGTGATTTATTTGGTGATTCGGGGTTAAGGCATTTTGTGGTAACAAATAAAGATTATATTCATCCTATAAAAAAGGAGCAAATTATTGATGTCGATCCTGGACAGTATACAAGATGGCATGTAGGTTCTTCTTCGGAAGAGCTTAGCGGAAAAAAATTTAAGGATGGTGGTAATGTTCGAAAAAATCAGGACTATATATATAATCGCCTTGTTAACGAACATGGTTTTGCTCCAATTCAAGCTGTAGCCATACTTGCAAATCTTACCCACGAATCCGGTCTTACAGATGACATCCTTGGTGACAATGGAGCCTCATATGGATTGCAACAGTGGCAGGGGGAGAGACGCAAGAATTTATTTTCTTTTGCGAAAAGCAAAGGGCATTCTAAACCTACTTTTGAAGATCAGGTAGATTTTCTTGCTCATGAATATAAGAATAATCAGGCATTTCAGTTTAAGAACAAAGGACAGAATTTGTATCAGGAGGGAAAGGTAAATAATGATATATTTGATTATTTCCAGTATTCAAAAGCAGACTTTGATAATGCAGAATCTTTATGGGATGCAACTATAGCCTGGAACCAGGGAGTTGGAAGACCAAATAAAAAATATGCTTTCAATGGTCGTAGATATGAGATTGCTGTACATTTGGCTAATAGATATGGTGTCGATTACGGTAAAGAGCGAAAGTATACTGATATGGGATATTCGGATATGGTTCAACAAGAGCCTGTAAACACAGGTGATAAAAAGCAGGATTATTATGAGAATTATGGTAAGCAAATCCTTGTCAACGTACTCCCGGCGCAAACGCCTGGTACCGTTCAATCCGTTTCTTCTCCCGAAACAAACGTCGAAAAAAAGTTAGATGAGGATGAGGAATATAATGCTGAACAAATAGAGGCTATGAGGCAAGAGCAAGAAATGGAGAAAAGAAGGGCGCTTGTTGCTGCTTTCCTGCCAAATATCCAGTTAAAAATCAAAGGAACGTCTAAAACAGCTAACTAGTTTAAAATGGACGTGTTCTTTGTTAGATTCTGGTAGTTTTTTAATATTTTTGTTTTTATAAAAAGCTTTTTATGAGATATAAATTGATTAGAAGACCTAAGATGAATCCTGGTGGTACTGTTTCTGCTTCTCCGTATCAGTTAACTCCGGGAGTGGGCAATAGTCCGGGTCTTTATGTTACTAAGACATATGATGAAAACGGAGAAATGGAGATAAATCCGTTCACAGTAAACGTAGAACCTTTGTCTTTACCTGGGCTTGGTGTACCAAATGTATCTGGACCGAATATAGAGTCAGAGACAGCAATGTTGAATACTTATTCAGCATTGCAGACTCCTAATGCTCAAGTATCAAAACAGTCTGGTTCCAGAAGTCAGGATGGAAATCCTATGGACTTCATGTCTATGCCTTATTTCGCTCCGGATTTGGGCGGACGTGCAGCGATGCTGGGGCAGAGTATCGGACGCGCGGGCGTTGCTTCTTATATGTGGAATAATGCTGAAAACGGTAAGGAAAAGGCATTAGCCGGAGCTGCTAGAACGACAAATATAGCACAAGGTATTTTATCTGGTGTATCATTAGCTGCCGGACTAGGACGAGAGATATCATCTGCAGCTTCTGTTGAAAGAGCCAGACAGCAAAGCTTTAAAGATTACAGAGATAGATTGGCAAAAGAAAGAAAGCAGTCTTTTGTTCGATATGAACAAGGTGGAGACATTAATTTAGGAAATGGAAATGGAACTATTGATACTTCTAGTCTTACGGGGGAGTATTTGTATCCATTGCCTAAATCTATGGAAGACCAAGCAAATGTAGAAATAGAAAAAGGTGAGTATGCTTTAACTCCTGACGTAGTTGGTCCAATGGAAGCTCTTGGTAAAAAGCATGAACAAGGTGGAACACTTGTCAGTTTGGAAGAGGCAAATATTATTTCTGACTATAGGAAGGTAGGAGAAGATTTCGCTAATCATGTCAGAGAACAATATGGAATAAAGGTCGGACCTAAAGATACATATGCTACTCTTATTGATAAGTATAAAAACAAAATAGGGTTAAAGCAGAAGTATGAGGATATGGAAAAGCTTTTGACTAGGCTTAAAAAGAATGAGGCGGTCAAAGACAAAAACACTTCCGAATACAATAAATCTGTTTTGTCAAAATACATCTCCGAAGGTCAGTCGGAAATTGATGAGCTGGAGGTGCAGCTTAGAAAATTCGCTGATGTTGTTTATGAGGCTCAGGAAGCTGAAAAGCGTAAGGTTGAGATGGATGACTTTTTTAGAGAAGGTGGTCCTATAGATATGAAGAAAGTACGTTCTACCGCTAAGGCTTCCGGATTATCAGAAGATGAGGCTAAGAATATTCTTTTTGATGCTTACATTAAAGAGCGCCGTAAGATGGCAGAGGGCGGTCCAACAGAAGAGCAAATAGCTGAAGGTAAAAAGAAAGCAGAGTTATTGCGTAATCTATTTGGACGTCAGTTGAATTTCTCTATAGTAGATGTTGCTGATGCTGCTAAGGTATTAAATCCTGAGACCGGGGTAAATGATAATCAAGAACTACAGCGTAGTACAGGATATTCTTATGGAAGAGCGAACGAATCATCTTTTAATAATCTGATGGATTTGCATAGGTGGGCTAAAGATTATGCTTCTAACGGTTATAGTGAATTTAATACAGAGGGATTTCAGACCGGTTACAATAATCAGCTTAACCAGTTATGGTCTTTGGCAAATGCTGGTATTATCAGAAATGCTGATGACGCTAAGAAATTTAGGTTTGATTATGGGTTTTGGGGTCAGACAATGGTGCCTCCCTCAGGTGAACATGTACCAGGTCAGACGTTTAATTCCTTTGCGGTTGACGGCAAATTCGGTCAAACTACAGCAACTAGGTCCTTCTACGGTCTTGATGTTATCACACCAGAACAAAAGACGTTATTGAATCAGAAGGGTATTAAGAATTTTGTTGATTTATTCGGTGATAATTCAGAAGAAGCTAAAAAGATATTAGGTAAAGATTATGACAAATTCCAGAAGTTGAAAGATTTCGGTTTGTTTGGTAATAGCGATTTTGTTCTTGAGTCGTTTATTCCAGTTGAAAGTATACCTGATATACAGGTAGAGGATTTTAATCCGGAGATAAATCCGGTGCCTCTGCCTAGCGACAATGTTGTTACGGAGGAGCCTCGGGACGACAGACCGGCGGGTTCGACGCAGGCTGGCTCAAGGGCGCGGGGTAGAATGTCCTCTGGAATTGCTAGTCCGATATTCCCGGAGATGTTAAGAGCGCCACAGTCTCCTATTAAATTCGAAGCCCTTGAGAGACACCAGGCACCAAGAATAGAGCCAGTATTAAGGTCAGCAGACCAATATATTAATGAGATTCATAGAAGTGTATCTTCTCAGCTAGATGCCTTAGGAGATGTGCCAGATTCTCAAAGAGCAGCTATTATGGCTAACATGAATGCTATTGCTGGTACTAATATAGCCAGATATATTAATCAGGTAGATTATGATAATGCAAGGCAAAGAAATGAAGCTGATAGATTCAATGAATTGTATTATGCTCAGACTGATGATAAAAACATTGCGGAAAGACAGAGATATGAAGCAGATGTTTTGAAAGCTGAAGCTGTAGCTGACGAGAATTATGCAAAGTATCTTGACAGTCTTAACAGTGAGATTCAAGGTAAATTTAATGTTGCTACATCACTTAACACAATTAGGTCTATTGTTCCAGACATGGTGATGCTACCTAGTGGTCAGATTGTTTATGTTGGTAACAATAATTTCACAGCAGCAAAAAATCCAGCAGAGACAGATAAGGAAACAATAGAAAAACAGAAGAAAGGATAGTAAAATGGCATCTCAATATAGTATTTTAAGACAGTATTCTCCATATGTGAGTCCGTATAACATAGACCTTATCAAAGAGGCTATGTTATACAAACAGGGTAAGGTAGACGCTAATAGGGCTGCAATTAACCAGCAGATAGATTATTTGATGGGGCAGGACCTTGCAAAAGAAGAAGATAGGGAATATCTTCAGAATAGAGTATCTGATACGCTTGCTAGGGTTAATGAGATGTATGCCGGTGCGGACCTTTCTTCCGATGGTATAACAAGGCATATCCAGAGTGAGGTCAGTACAATTCTAGATGACAATGTGATAAATGCTGTTGCCGGAACTGCTGAGATGAGAAGGATGCAAGCTCATTTGGAAGAGATTCAGAAAGATAATATGGGTGCGTATTCAGATATGAATGCTTATGTAGCTATGAAGCCCGCTATGCAATGGCTAAATGACGGTAAGGCTGGCACGAAATTAGGACCTCTCAATTATACTCCTTATACAGATTACAATAAGGAGCTTAATGACCTTATGATGGACATAAGGAGCAAGAGTGGTGCTACAAAGTATTTCGAACAGGTTAAGGATGCTGAGGGTAATCCTACTGGTGATATCATGGAAATATCCAGAGACCAGATGTCTGCTGAACAAATAGCTGCTATAGCTATGAGTGGTTTATCTGATAAAGCAAGAAGGCAGATGCAGATAGAGGCTGAATTTATGGCGGATTCTAATCCTGGAATGTTCTCTTATCAGAATATGATGTCATATGCTCAGTCTGATTTAAATAGGCAGAGAGATAGGATTGCTGCTATGGAGGCGGAAAAGATGGGGTATACTAAAGATACAACACAGTATAGGATGTTGGAATCCCAGATTAATGATGCCAAATCGTCTCTTATCCGAACAGAAGATTCTTTGCGTTCCATCACTCCGGAGAATTATAACCCTATTATGGGTGCTCAGATGGTGGTTGAGACAAACTTTAAAAATGGAGCTGCTTTAAAGTGGGCTTATGATAAAACTTCTTATGAACTGAAATCCGATGAGTCTTATTGGAAGAGGATGAATTTGGCTATAAATGAGAGAAACTATAATCTTGAGTATGCAAAGTTCCAGTTTGGTGTAAAGAAATGGCAGTCTGAGTTTGAGTATGGAAGACAAAAGGATGCTTATGAGGCTCAGAGAAAAGAACGTGAACTTGGTTTTGACATGAGTTTGGAGGCTGCAAAAACTCAATCCGGTATAGATTTGAATAATGCCAGGACACAAAAACTTCTGGCGGAGGCGGCGGCTAAGGGCGCGGGTGCGACAGGAGGTCGTGCAGGTTCTCAGGCTATGTTTGATGCTGCTGCGGCTGGCGCTGGTTATGGGGTTATTACAAGAGGAGAAGTTAAAGACTTAAGCAGCAACGATGTTGACCGTATGATTGAAGAGGGTTTTGCTAACAAATACTCAGAGCATAATGCGAATATGCTTCGTTTAATCAATAACCTCGATCCAGAAGATGTAAAGAAAATAGACAAGCATATAGCTGAGCAATCCAAGAATCCTACATCTGGGTACGCTGGTCTTACTCGTAATGATGCTTATCTTCGTTATTTTAAGCAAAATGGAGGTTTAGGTAACAAAGCGTTTGCTAATGCGACAAAAGGGCAGAATGGAGATAAAAGTCCAAAGATAGCTCAGGACGCTTATATAGCAGCTTCTGGTTCTTATCAAAAACTCAGCATACATAATGAAAGAATTAAGGAAGAAAGCAAGGTTTCCGGAGGACTTAAAGTCGTAGCAAGCTCTGCGTTTGTGGATGTCATGAAGGATAGGTATTCTAAAGTTGTGAATGGACTAAAAGTTTATCCAGCGCAAAAAGGTGAATATTCGAAATCCGATTTGGAAAAACTGGATGAAAGGTTTTCCGACCTTTTAGGTGGATCTGGATATAATCGCGGGGATGTCTATAAATTGTTTTTACCAGAAGAAAATGGTGTGTACCGTTTGGCTAAAGCCTCTATTGAAGAGCTTGCCAATAATTTTAATAATGGCATAGGGAATGCTATATATAGTACATTTATGCTTAATTTGGATTATTCCTCTGATGTTACTGGTTCATTTGGTCTAAAAACATTTGAACCATCTGGGGATGTTGTAGATATCCGTAAAAAATATCTTTTTATGAATATACCAAATCGTCTTACAATAACCGCTAAGAGTACCAGTGACCCGGATTATAAAATTGTCAATAAAGCAAGGGCTCTCTATTATGCTAAAGATGGTGCGCAACCTAAAACGGGTGATATAAATACGTTTAAAATAGAGTTTGCCGGAACTGCTGAAAACGGGGAGCTTAATTATAAAATTATGCCAGTTGGTCAGGGGTTGAATGAGAAAAACGCAATAGAGATTAGTTTGGCGGAACTTCAATCCAATGGTATTATAACAAATACAAATGAGCAAGATTTGCCGATAGGCCTTTATGACAGCGGTGTTGTCAGGATATCTTTTGCTGATTCCAACAACAAGGATTATGTAGATTTGCTTGAGTCGAGAGGTATTTCCGGCGTTTATGCTTCTAAGCCGGATTTAAAGAATCATTTATCAGAAATGATTATTTCAAGATTTTCAAACAACCTGTCTTCTATTATCACTTCGATGGAAGATCCGACTGCTCCTGATAAATCCAAAGTTCAGATGGAAACCCTTATAAATGCTGTTTCGACAATTGTAGATAACGCAGAAAAGTTGGGCATAGGAGTAAAGGGGTTTGATACCCAAACAAAGAATTCTTACGGCTATGATAGTTTTATTTATAAGTTAAATCCGTCTAATCCGAATGCTAGGCCGGAAGAAGTATTATCAGTAAGAACAAAAAATGCTTTTTTCGCCGACTCTATTGATGAGGAAATGACGGTAGCTCCACAATTTAGGTTATCTTTGATGATTGAGGGAGCTTTAAATGCGGCCATGAATAGAATGGTTGAGACTGGAGCTACTTCTCTTGATGAAAGTATGGATTTGACTAAAATATTAAAAGCTGTTCAGTAATGGATACAAACAATAATAATACAAATCTTGTGGATGCCGCGGGTTTTTCCCGGTACCCACATACTGTTACTAATACTGGTGGTTCGTTGCCGGTAAACAATGTGCCAGACCAGAATAAGGAGGCTTTATTAAGAAAGCCTACGGTAAGTAGGTCTATAGGGATTAAGTCGACTGTATCTCCTATTGGCTTGGTAGACTCTATTGATGTAGACTCAAGTTTTATAGCTCCGGATCCGGTTAGTGGGGCTTTTAATTCAAGAAGTCGTATTCCGGAAATAGTAAACAAGATAAGAAAGGATGCGGCAAATAGTTATTATTCTAAACAGAACGACTATGCTAGCATGATTGCCAGAGACCAGGCTCGGTACGATACCCGGGGGTTATCCAAATATGGTGATAGGGTTTCTGTCGGAGAGGTATATGATATATACAAAAATGGACTCATGCTACCTAAATATGAGTCTTTTTCCCCCGGCAGAAGAAATGAAGAGTATAATGCTTTGCGTCAATCAGGATGGGATAAAACGGTAAACGGTTTAGGTAAATTTGTGGGTAAAACGGCTCTTTATAGTGTTGGTAGTATCGCTGGAGCTATTTACGGAGCCGGTAGCGCTATAAAGAATTTATCACTTTCCGCGTTTTTTGATAATAGTTTCAATGATACATTAAATATGATTGATGAACGAATCAATCATCAATTTGCCCATTATTATACCGAGCAGGAAAAGGACATGAATTTCTTGCAGAAGCTAGGAACGATGAATTTCTGGATGAATGATATTATCGGAACAGGGGCTTCTTTTACCGCTGGTGCTATTTTGTCCGCATATATTACTGGTGGGTTAGGTTTGGCTACTCTTGGATCTACCGGGGCTAGGATAGGAATCAAAATCGCATCTAAACTTGGTAGATATAGTCGTGCCGCCGCTGCAACAAAGACGGCTTTTGGTGATCTTAAAAGAGGGGCTACCATATTTGGAGCTATAGGTAATACACTAAAAACTACCGGACAGCTTTTTACCGGAGCCGCATGGGAGGCTTCTGTTGAGGCTAATTCATATATTAGGGAATCAGAAGGACGATTCAAAGATTATATTAAGGCTACAACAGGAAGAGAAGCAACAAGACAAGAATTGGATGAATTCAATGAAACAAACATAGATGCGGCTAATTCTGTATTTGCAGCCAATATGGGTATTGTTGGTTTATCCAACTATATGCTCTTGGGTAAGTATCTTGGTCTTGGTTCCGGGGAAGTCGGTAGATTTTTCAAAAGGAATTTTTCGAAGGTGGGTGATACCGCCAATAAATACCTTTTCGGCCTTGGTGTTAAGAAGTCTGCAACCGAGGCGGGGAAACTTGTTTCTATTAATGCTAATAGGGCACAGAAGATAGCGGCCGGAGTTTTCAATTTCAGCAAACGACCACTATCAGAAGGTTTGTTTGAAGAAGGTTTGCAGGGTGTAGCCCAGAAAGCCGCGACGGAATATATTCAATCGAAGTATGATAAGACAAGGTTGGAGCAGACGGCTTCTGTTGTAGATGCGATATCGAAAGGAATCATAGAGCAATATACATCCAAAGAGGGCTGGGTTGAGATTGGCGCCGGCGCTATCATTGGTGCGATGTTCGGGGTAGGGCAAGGTTTTGGTCTCACGGAACGCTCGAATCGGGCTAAAGAGATATCTGCTATTGTTGATAATTATAACAAGAGCAAAGCTTTTACTCCTGAATCAGTAAAATCTACAGTTAGAACAATGGCTTCTCTTAACATGCAATTAGGAGACCAGGGACAAAATGCTGTAGGTTTCGCTTCTGTTATGGAGGATTCTGATAGCACTTACCAAAAATTTGCTTTATCAGAGAGTCTTGGTATGCTTGAAGAACATGCTGATGATTTTGAAGCCATGGTCAATTCCCTTGATTCCGCTGAGTTGGCGGCGTCAATGAATACAGATGTGAATTCTGTAGAAGAGTATAAAAAATATATTATTAATGATTTTAGGAAACAGCTTGATAATTATCGTAACGCATCTGCTTTTGCGGAAGATGTTTTGGGTGATTTGGCGGTTTCCGACTTTAAGGGTATGGTCGGACAAACTGTTTACAGGGGACTCACTTCTGTAGACAGGATGGTGTATGCCGCTGATTCTATCAACAAGATAGTAGGTGGCAATTTTGATATAAATTCCGGACTCCACAATTTATCCATGCTTCCGGAAAGCTTAAAAGATAATGTTGGGAGGGTAAGGCAGATTAAGGAGAAGATTGATGATCTTAATAAACAGATTGAATCTTATGCTTTATCTCCAAAGAGGGTTAATGCTGAGGGGGTAGATACCGAAGCTGAAAGAATTAAGGCTGATACACAAAGATTGTCCGAGTTGCAAGAACAATACGAAAGAGAGGTTTCTTCTTTGAATAATTTTGTGTTTGATCGTGGAATATTCAAGGTTGGTGAAAGAGTGTCTTCGCTGCTTTCACAGACATTGACTCCAGAAATCATATTGGAAGCTTACGATGCTATGGATACCATAGAGTCGTATATTAGCACTATAGATCCAAAGAATATGACTGACGCTGAAAAATTGCTAGTTGGTTTGGTTAACGATTATAGGGATAATGTTATCAATCTTCGAGCTATATCATCTTTTATGAACCAGTTGGGAGACCGTAAGTTTTTAACTGATTATTATAAAGGTTTTACTAAGCTTGCTTCATCCTTTTTCAAAGAAGGTTCAGAATTTCTTAGCGCAGATAGGGATATCAGTATCAGGGGTGACAAAACAATGTCGGATGAAACCATTGATGACATGGTTGCCAGAGGCGAGATGACCGAAGGCGAGGCTTATACTTATAAAATTCTTGCCCATTTAGGAGATAGTATTGCTCCAAGAGAGAGGGTTGACTCTATGAGTGACGATGTTTATGAAGAAGCCAAACAACCTGATTATGCCGGACCAGAATTGATAAATATAGCCGCTAAGATATTTGGTGCCGGAAAGGATGTTTTGTCGCCGAGGGAAACCGAGGTTTACAATACCCATAAAAACGCCATAGATGAAGCTGTCAGAGATATGGGTGGTTCACTTACCGGAATGATAAACAACTTAAAGAACAAACTTGAAAAAGCAGAAAAACGAGAAGGGTCCAAAGCTGAAACAACATCTATGGTTTCTGATATCAAAGATGAATTGGATAATCATTTGAAAGACGTTTATATTGACAAGAAAGATGGTTCAAAAGATGGGCTTAACTCATTTATTGAAGACCAGGTTTTAGACAATGGCGAAGCTGCCAGATTGCTTATTGAAGATTATACGGCAGATTGGCTTAGGAAGAATGGTTTATATGAAGGTGTTGACGATGTGATGGCTGATGCTTTGTCTTCGGATGTTGTCGTTAATTCTATCAGGTCTGAGGAAACCGGTGTTATCTCTCCAAAAGACAGCAAGGGTGTCATAGGAAGAGGTGAAAGGATAGCTTGCGCCAATCCGTATATGGTGGTGGCTAAGGTTTCCGGGAATAGGGGAGATCATCTTTGGTTTTCTAATTTAAAGCTTGAAAAATTCTTTGATGCTATAGGGATAAAAGAAGTTGTTTCCGTCAAAAGTTTAGGGAAAAACAAATACGAATACGAAATCAAGTATCCTGATGATACAGTAGTCAGCATTAAAATTATCAAGATCAAGGATGGAGCTTTTGTGGTCAGTGTAGATGACGCGAGGGCTATGGCTGAAAAAACAGGAAAGTTGGTATTACCTCAGAAGTTGACACAGAAAGGATTTATGGTTTATACTGTCAACAATGGGGTGGTGTCTCCGTTTTTAACGGGCAATGGCTACGGTGAGACAGAAACTGATTTTATAGACCAACAAGCTTTATCTGAGGCATCAGTGGGAGATGATGTTTCTTTTGTTATAGAACCTAATGATGCATACAATCAGAAGTTATGGAATGAATACAATAACACAAAGGACGCTGATAAAAAAGCAAAAAAAACATTTTCAAAAGGTGTTGTTGTAAAGGTCCTTGATAAAAGCGGCCGCCTTGTATCTGTTATGGCTTTAAGGGATGCGTCCAACTTTGTTGAGATGGATATAGATGCGATTATATCTGGATTTGAGAAAGGAACTCAGTCTATCGAAGCCGGTACTGCTAAGATATCAGCCAAACTTCCTGGTAGGATTAACGAGAAGATGGACCAGGATGGAAATATTGTGCCAACAAGGGTTAGTGCTGAGGATGCTGCGAATATAGTTGATGTCGGATATATACAGGATGGCAAGCTTAAACTTAAAAACGGAGAGAAGTGCACAGTTTATCCATTTGCGTCAGTAATACAAAAAGCATCACAAAAGGGTGCAAAACTTGGTACTACGAGAATCCCGGTGGTAGTTCTTAAGGGTCCGAATGGAGTAAATTACGTTTATCCGGTTTCATTGGTAGCTAATACGACTGGAGAGGTGTCTTCTCTTATTACTGCCATTAATAATTACTTGTCAAATCCTGACGGTTTTTCAGACCAGCAGATATTTGCTTTGGCTGCAGGGATAAATGCTTATGTAAGGAAGAATGAGTTGAATTATGACGAGTATTCTATCAGTCCGTCTGGAACAATGGAAGACTTTACTAATTCTTTGAAAAAAGTTTTAGGTTATCTTCAGACAGCCTCTGATGTCAATGTTGTTGATTGGGTTACTGGTGATAGAAGTGTAGAAGATGTTGTTGCATCAGATGTTATGACTGAGATTAATTTCTCGGAAGGTATGTTTGTTGGTCCAAAAATATGGATTGATTCAAACGGTGATGAAGCTTTAGCAGAGGTAGACGATGAGGATTTGCCTTTTGGTACAGGTGGTACTAGCACATCATCAGTAACACCAGTAGCAGGGCCGACTACATCAACTACTTCAGTACCGGTAGAGCCAGCGGCAGAACCTACGGCAACTTCTACGGCAGAGCCCGTAGTGATTCCCCCGGCAGCTCCGGCGGCAGAGCCTACAGCAGAACCTAAGGTAGAACCTACGGCGGCGCCAGAGACTGTCACTGAACAGCCTTCTTCTGGAAGAACATCGTCAAAGAAGAATTTTTCCATTCATAGAGCGAAACTTGTAGGTAAACCCTATAAGAATATCTTTGATTTCTTGTGCCGTGCTTTAGGAGATACTTTATTTATTAATGTGGATGGAAACCATAAAAAAGAAGATATAAGATGGATAGTAGGAGATCCTAAAATGTCTACACCTAGGTATGCAAATGGAAAAGGAATGACTTTTAGTGAGATATTTGATTGGCTTAGAAATTCAGAGGAGAAAGTAGTTAAAGAATATCTTAGTTCAAAGAAAGGGGCGGAAGAGGAAATAAAAGAATCTGTAAGGAAAGATTTGGCTTTTCTTATCAAGAGTATTCCGAACATTACTACAGCGTTGAATTATTCGTTGGCTATCAATGGCATTAAGACCATATCGGAGAATGTTGGATATATCGATCTCAATGGTATTGTTGACGCATTAAATTCTTATATAAAAAGTAATATAAACGTAGAAGAAGTAGCGGAAAATGCGGCAAACGATATCAGTATTCTTCTTCCTTTAGAAGGTGAGAGTTTATTCTCTAAAATAGAGGATATTGCAGTAGATATGCAGAATGGAACTAATATTACAAGAGCAGAAGCTTTGACAGTTTTATTGGATTCCCTTGAAGCTTCCAAGAAGAATGATGCTTCAGATACAGATATTGAAAAGGTTCAAAATGCTATAAATGATGTCATCGAAAAAGACAAGAAGGTAGAAGAAGCTAAGAAGTTGGAAGAAGCCAGAAAAGCCGAGGAAGAAGCAAGAAAGGCTGAAGAGGAAAATAAGAAAAATAAGTCAATTCGTGGCAAGAAATCTGCTTCGAATGAAAAAACGGATTATCCTTATTTCCCGGGATTTTTTGATAACAATAATGAAAATAATGAAGATAATGGACAAGGAACAGAAGGACAAGTTGAAGCAAGCGCTAACGCTGAATCTCAGCAAAGCGATACTGAACAAGGAAATACAGAAAGTGCAAAACCAGAATCCGGAAGCGGAAGTGCCGGAGGAGTTGTCGAACCTGTTAACAACAGTGGAAGTCAAACTAGACAACCTATAGCAAAGACTTATAGTTTCACGTCAGATGAAATATCTTCTGAAAGAAACAGTAAAGGTCAAAATACTATAAATGACAGTGAATGGATTCCTGGTATAAACAAAGAGGTTTCTGGTATTGTGTATACAGCAAGAAAAGGACCATTTGTTTATTCAGGAAGGTTTGAGGGGGTTGTTGGTGAAGGAATCAAGTTTAGAGCTTTGACAGAATTGGAAGTTAAAGAAGATAGTATTTCCGGCTTAAGTACTGCTGATATAAAACGCAAAGGATTCCAAATAATAGGCAATTGGGCTTATAGGGTTGACAGAGCTTACAATGTCTTCCGTATGTATAATATCCAGACTGGAGAAGCTTTCAGAATAGAAGGTGTAGAGTCTGAGGATATCAAGAGGCGTAAATTCATCAATAGTCTATCTCAGTCTAGCAGAAGTAAGGATGTTTCTGAGCCAACAGAGGTAACACCTAAAAATGATAGATTGAAAAGCATGCTTGAAGCCAGAAAGGCAAAAGACGAGAGTCGTAAGACTAAGTCCGCGGAAGCGTCAGCAGTAGCAACAGTAGAAGAGGTGCCAGCAGTTGTGGGCGCACAACAAGAAGCTGATAAACCAGAAGGGGTTCAGGAGCTTGCAGAAGAGGTTGATCCTAAAACAGCTAATATTAATTCAAGAAAAGCTAAAGCTGATGAAAAGTTTAACAAGGAAGTGATTATGTTGAATAAAAAGTCCGAAACTATTCTTGGTAAGGGTAGTTTTCTTCCTGGGGGTGAAGCTTTGCTAATAATTGTAGATGGTTCGCCTAGGGATTTTGGAGTAAGGTTTCATCGCTCAAAAGGAGGAATAAATCTTCTTAAGGAAGAGTTATTGTATTTGAATAAAAAACATTCATTTAACCAAAAATTGAGTAAGGGTAAATTCTCTGATAAGGAAATTACAGATGTTACACCTCCGGCATTTATGGAGGATATGAAGAATAATCCTGAAAGATATAAAAGTAGGGCTAGAAGAGATCTTTTAATGGAGAAAGCTCTTAAAGATGTTGTTATCCCATACTTCGAAGCAAGTGCTCAATATGCTAAAACTATTGAGGATTTATCAACAGTTGCTGAGGCTAACGCTTCCGTGAAACCTAAGAGAGCCGGTAGAAAGAAGCCTAATGTAAACATAGGGGATGTCGATTTTTCTGAATCTAAGAATGAACTCAATAAGGATTGTACTGTTAAAAAGTAACGACAAAGGGAGGGTAAAACCTCCCTCTAAAAACATAAAACGATGAGCGTAGCATGTCAAGTTTTTAAAACTAGCAGTGGAGCGATAGAAAAGGTTGTTGCTCCCAACGGGAATGAATCATTTCTATTCGAGAAAGCCTTTGAACAAACCGGGAATTTGGATACCGCTTTGTCTCTGTGGTCAACAGCATATACTCCGGGATTTAAAAAATACTATGGGTATTGGGATTCTCCGGCGCTGGGAGAGTATTTTGATACAGACCATAATGGTGAGCCTTTATTGGATAGTGTATTAAAGTATCTGGAAAAGGAAACCAACAAGGCTGGAATATTTAGCCCCAGAGAAATAGAGGATATTCAGTCTATGATGTCTTATGCTGAATTGGGCGGTATAAATGAACTGGGTTCTGTAATAAAGGATAATTTCTTTATAGCCGGAAATATAACATTAACACGAAGTAATCTTGTTAATTCCGGTTTATATACAAAAGAAGAAGCTGACAGAATCATGTCCGATGAGTCTATTAAGGACACTGTGATAGATTCTATGGAAAAGATAATGGATTATACTTCTTCCGGTGAAATGACTGATAGGGATATGTATTATCTTAATACAAGCCCAGAGGGACCTCTAATCTATAAAGGGGACGAATACAACAGGCTTGGTAAAAGAGTGCCTTATAATCCAGCAGAGATAGATTATATTATAATGGAAAATGCCGCCGGGATAAAAGATAGTCCGAATTTTATAGGAGCATTAGAAAATGCCGGAATAGATGATTTGTCTCAGTCATTAGAATCTGATCCTGATTATGCGTTATCTTTAATGGAGGGTTATCAGGATATGGAAGTGGTGCCGGAGGTTTCTTTAGATAGAGATGGTAATGTTATGCCATATAATTCGAGGGTTTCTGAACTTGAGCATTTCTCTATGGTAAATCCTAATACATACCCAAAGATAAGAACTGCTATATCTGATTTTCTCAGAATGGATTCTATTGACGAGGAAGGGCTGAAGCTTCTCCGGGATATAGAACGAATGGCTATAGATTTCGGTATAGATATTATTGGTTTGTCAGATTCTATGTCAGATAAGGAGAGTATAGATAATATGCTCATGTCTTTGGATATACATTTGTCTGCAATCCATAGAGGGATAGATGCTGACGTTACGGGGTTAGCTGATGACATAGACCAGGTGTTAGGACGCGGGCGCCGGGAGAGGGCGGTGATGCTGCCTCAAAACCTCGTCGGGCAGCCTGTTGTCTATCTGGAATCGGATTTGTCGGAGAGAGCCTTGTTTGAAAACAACTCATTGTTAAAAGTAGGAGACAATATATATATACCTTTATCCAATAATAATGAAACTACCGAACAATTATATACGTCAATCTCTGATATGATATTGAAGTATCCAGAATCATTTAATTATCCAATATTTCCTTCAAGCTATTATAAAGATGGAGTGCTGGATTACGATAAAGTAAAGCAGTCTTCTGACAGCTTTAAAATAAAAGAATTTGTAAGGAGCTATGTTTTACAGAATACATCTGATTCTGTTACAGAGAAAATGAATTTGGCAAAGATGGTTGTAGGTATAAATCTGGGAGCTGCAGTACCAGTTGTCGACATTCAGAAAGAATTCGACATTTATACAGCAATGCAGAATAATGAATCTCATGATTCGGACATATCTGATATAAGAAGAGACTACTTGATGAATAAGTACAATAATACAGATTTATATGACAAGGTATATAAGCATATAAGATTCAATAGCTACGGCGGTATATCATTGAGGTCCGACGATATGTCTATAAAGAACAGTATAGACCTTAATTTGAAAGGTGAACAAAGGCGAAGATTTATGGCTTATGCTTTGAATTCTGTTAATGAATCAATAAAAGATGTTTTTTTTGTAGAAAGACAAGACATTTCTTTAGCAGGAGATGATTTTTATCATTATCTTTACAGCCGAAATCCTGAGTTATTAACAGATTATACCGGACGTTTTGATATGGTTGGTAATCTTTATTCTGTTGCCGGAAAATACGATTCATTTATCAAAATAAACGGACAGGTTTTATCTAAGGTCTCAGAGGATAATTCTGGCGGTATTTATAGCACGGTAACAGAAATGAATGCTAATGCGTATAAATATCAGTTATCTCAGGAAGTATATCAATATCCAATATCGGATACAAGATTGTCTGAAAATCCTGATATTAAACAGGAATTTAATCTTACTGAGAAAGAAAAAAACTCATTAGATTATTTGGAGTGTTGATTTTATTATTGATTTTCAATATATTATCTTTCATTGTAATAGTGCTTTGTTTTGATTTATGAGTGTGTATAAATTGTGCTTAAAAGAACAAAGCTATGAGAAGGGAAAGCACTAGAGTAAGAGATAATGAAATCCACAATCTATACGAGTCGATCGTTAGAGAGTTGGGTGATTTAGGGAATGTGGTTTCCAGATCATATATATATGATAAGATAAGAGAAAAGACCAGACTTAGTATCAGAACCATTTCTTATGTATTAAACCATACCCAAAAGACAACTTAACCTATAGCTACTTTATTTTATTCATAAAATTAGAATCAGGTTTAGCGAAATCTGATTCTTTTTTTTGTGCATATTCCTTCCTTTTTATACGTATAATCTTCCTTTTTATCGGAAACTATAGTAATGATTTACAAGGTGTTATTTACGAATTTTGCAATATACCCACGAGGGTTTATTACAAGTTAAACTTTCTAAAATTTATTACTATGGATGGTGATAAGATCTTTCTCTTGGACAGTGTAAGTCCTTGTTGCAACATGGGTGGTTGTTGCAATACAACAACAGATGGTTTGTTGTCAATGATTCCTGGTTTGTTTGCTAACATGATGGGTGGTCAGAAAACTGATCCGGCTTTGATTGCGGCATTGATGAACGGTAAAGACAACAAGGGTATGTTCGGCGGCGAAGGTTCATGGTGGTTGTGGATTTTGCTGTTGTTCTTCTTGTTTGGTAACAGAGGTTTCAATAATTTGTTTGGCGGTGCTGAAGGTATTCCTGCTCAGTTGAACAACGAAACTGGTAGAGAACTTTTGATGCAAGCTATTCAGGGTAACAGGGGTGCTGTTGAACAACTTGCTTCTGCATTCAATTGTACATCTAACCAGATGAGTTCTGCATTGTGCTCTATCCAGGGTGCTATTGACAAGTTGTCTGGTCAGGTAGGTATGTCTACTCAGTCTGTAATTAACGCTATTCAGGCTCAGGGTTGTGAAATTGGTAACAAGATTGCTACATGCTGCTGCAACTTGACAAGTCAGATTGACCGTACAAGTGCTGCTACTCAGAACATGATTAACAATCAGGGTTATGAAAACCGTTTGGCAACATTGAACCAGACAAATGTATTGCAGGGTACTATCAATAATGGATTCGCTGACAGCAATGAACGCACAACAAATCAGTTCAATATCTTGAGTTCAAAGATTGATGCACAGACCAATATCATTAATGATAGGTTCTGTGAACTTGAAAAGCGTGAAATGCAGCGTCAGATCGATGCTTTGCGTGATGAAAAGAACGCACTTCAAAGTTCTGCGTTATTGCAGCAGCAGACAGCTAACTTGATTGATCAGTTAAAACCTTGTAGCCGTCCTTGTTATTTGACTTGCTCTCCTTACCAAACTTTCCCTAACGGTCAATTGTTTGGCGGAAATTGCTGTGGTAACAATTGTTGCAATAACGGTTGTTGTGTGAACGGTGCAAATGTCTAACCTATTAAAGAAAGGAGGCTATTATGGGCTGCATTTCTAAAATAGGCGTAGGCTATGTAATCGTAACAAATGGAGTTATAGTAAATGCTACAAACGTGGTATTTGGGATAAATCCTAATGTTTGGAGATGTCTTCCAAGTGAAGGAGTTGCATTACTGAAAATCCGTCAAGCCGTCCCTACTGCGGGACAATCTCTTCCTGCGGCAATAGCAGTGCCTACAAATAGCACTGTGACTACAGTTGGTGATGGTTCTTCATGTTGTACCGTAATGAGTATTCCGGTAATCAATCCGGTTAACACTCCCGTTACAGGTTTAAGCATGACCAATAACACAGAACGATTGGTTTATTTCAACAAACCAAAAGGTATTTTGAGATTAATGGATTGCTGTGTTGGAGCAAAACCGGCTGCAGCTGCCACTAAATCCGCAAATGCCTAATTTTTCAAAAACAAAGGCAGGGTGGCTTTAAGTCACCTTGCTCTTTTTAAATTAGACTATTATGTTTTCAGATTTGAAGAAAGGGTTTCAAGTACATGCACTTGACACCACAGAAGTACCGAAATATTATTTAGGCAAAGTGATTGCCGTGTCTGAACCTCGTTTCTTGTCTCCGACGCCCGGCTCATACCAGCCGACGCAGGGCAGAGTGGTGGACCTTACTGTGGAAGTTGATGGTGAAACAAGAACATACACAGTTCCAGAATCACAAAATGTAGCAAAAGCTATGGGTATAACATTGTCAACAAATCTCGAAGCTGTCCTTAATGAGTTAAGTGCTATTAAGAGAAACAGCCAGGAGATAATAGACAGTGTTGAACTCAATAGGAATAAAATAGAAGCTTGTGACAGAATCATGGAAGAGGTCAACCCGGCATTCAAACAGACAAGGGAACAAGACAGGAAAATCGCCGGAATAGAAAGCCAGGTGAAACAGCTCTCAGGTTCCTTTGACGAACTGAAGAGATTGATTGTCGAACGATTAAAATAAGATGTTATGAAAGTACTTGATTTGCGTACCGGAAGGATCGTGAACGCCGGAAGGGGGTATATTCCAAGAGCTGTCAGGGTAATTATGGGGAGTCCAATGTCTTCTAATGAAGATAAGGATGATAATGAAGATACTACCCATAAACATGATGATATGGAGCATAAAGATGAAGGCGAACATCATGAAAAGGATGAGAAGTCTCATGTAGAGAAAAAAGATATGCCATATATGCGTGAAGGTGGACATGTTATGAATACTCCAGTTCAGAAAGATGATTCAACTTACTGGCATTATGTTGAAGTATATGGTTATCATTTCTCAAAAGAGCTCGCGGAAACCGCCGTCTCATGGTTAAAGAATGCTGATAAATCCAGCAGAATCTGGAGGTTGTCAGAAATTAAAGACATATTCACAAGGTTAGGCGTTAAAAAACCAGATAACGCTACTTGGGGTGATGTTCATTATATTTTCGCTATGTGTTATGCTGATGGATTTCCAAAGGTATATAAATGCGATAGCGACTTAGTTAAAGCAACAATGATGCACTTAGAAGATCCGGATGCTCCGGAGGGTGCTGAATTTGTTAAGTGGCTCGCTGTACAAAAGCACATGGGACATGAAATAAAATGGGCAGAAATGATGTGATTCGAACAATGACTATAGCTATACCCGCCGACCGGCAATAGAATACCGGTGGCGGGTTTTGTTTTTATTGCTGGCAGCATTCAATCATACTGCCAGCATATTTTTCCTTAATAGTCAGAAACCTAAGACCGTCACTACAAATAATACCCTCTGTTTCTCCGGCTGGAATAAATTGTTCTCTAACCCCTTCCTGATTTACTATTAATGTCTTTTTCACACTGCCGTCTTCCGATTCCACGGATACGGCTATCGTCCTATCCTCGCCACAGTTGCAGTCTGCCGCCACTTGCGCCCCGGAAGCACCTTCGGTCCCTTCATACTGGATTGATACGGTTCCCGTTCCATCGTTAAATTTTGATTCAAATAATTCACTCATAATATGCATATTTAAAGATTCTAGACAAATATACTTAAAAGGAAGTTATTTTTGGTTAGAGATATTGATATATTAAATCTGGTATTTTATCTTAGCGCTAAAATTAGAAAGTTATGAATGGATTAAGACCTGAACTTGGTCAGCTCGGGAAAGAGGACCAGGATTATTACAACGAAGCATGGAAGCGTGCTGAAGCGTCCAGAAGAGAAAACGAGTATCGAATTTTAAGAGAGACGCCGACGCCTCCTAAACCGACTAGAATGTATAATCCAAATACATTAGGTGGCAGAACAATCATCTAAGGAATAATGCTTATATTTGTCAAAAACAGAATAGTTATGGCAAAGCAAGGTTATTATTGGATTCCACAGGTGGATATGACTTTAAACGGTCAGAAATATTATGAGGCTCTTGTAATGGGCAGACCAGAATTTGATATGAAGAAACATCTTATCAGATTCAGATTATCAAGATACTTTCCGGTAGGTTCTATTCTACATTTCTTGAAAGATGATACAGAGTATGTAATCAAATGTAGATTGAAGAAGCCGGGTTTGTGGTATGAGGCGAAAAGAGTAGACGATGGAAGTATTACTCCCGAAGATATTGCAAGATTCACGTCCAAGAAGCCTGTTTATAGATGTGGATTTTTTCACGAAAAAAAAATAAGTAAAAATGGTACAGTTGATTTTGATTATCTTGTCGATACTGATGATAGCATCTTATACGACAGCTTTGTGTATTAAGGGAAAGGAAGTTCCAAATTCGATAAGTGCCACTTATTACAAGTTGGAACACAAACTTTGGTTTTTGGCTACGATGTGGCTTACCGCCGGGTTTCTTATTTATCCTATGGTTGAGATAAATCCTAATATGGCTGGGTTTGCTTTTTTAGCTGTATTTGGTATGATATCAGTAGGCGCGGCTCCTAATTTCGAAGAGACGTATGAGGGGAAGATACATGCGGCTGGCGCTGTTGCGTGCATTGTCGGGTCTCAGATATGGGTGGCGTCGGTGCTGCCGGAAACGCTTTATGCGTGGATTCTCTGTGCTGTATATTTCGGTGCTGACATGCTTGACTCTGAAGGTAAATTCGGAGAAAGATTCATGGAATGTAAACCAATGTTTTGGATAGAAATAGTCGCACTACTTACTACATATACTTCTTGTTTAAGTTTCTTCCTATAATTGGATTTAAAGTGTTTTTAGTCCCTCTGGTTTTAATAAATCAGAGGGATTTTTATTGTTATAATATTAATTCTTATATTTGAAAGTAAACTAAATAAATATCGATATTATGGGTGGTTATAATTCAGGTTTTTCATCTCCTCAGTTCGAGCAGGCAATTGCAGCAGCTCTTTTACAGGAGAAATCAAGTTACAACATCACACAGGATAAGGGACAGAATTACGCTTCTCTGACAGAAGCTATCGCGGCTGTGTCCGACGAAAAATACAAAGTAAACGGTTTGGTGCTGACATTCTACACCGGTACAGAATGGGTGTCTAAGAGGTATAATGGCGCGGACGCTTCTGGATTTGCTACAGAGGATAATTGGGTGGATGCTGGTGGAAGTATTCAAGAAACAGATTGGACCCCATTCAATGTTATCATAAATAGAATTATTGCAGAGGATTATAAAAATATTACTGATGAAGATTATAATACATTAAAATCTTTTATTAAGGAGCCTGATAAAGTGTATTATCCAACAGTAAAAAGTATTGAAAGCGAACAAGAGATGATACTACAATCAAGCTTGTGTATATTTATTTCAGAAAGTAGCAGTGATAATATTGTAGGAATAATAAATACGGGTGTTGATGGTAATTTGAATACTTATCAAATTTCAATAGACACTTCAAAAACTGCTGATGTTCGTGTTTTTGTTCTTGGAATTAGAGTAAGTGATAACGATCTTACGATTAGCGCCGGCTCTCCAGCAACCTACAAACAAATAGGATTAGTATTATCCGGTAATGGTACAAAATTTCTTTCTGATAATGGAAAATATAAAGAAATTTCTGCAGGTACACAATATTTAGACCTTTCAATGTTCTCGGAAGGAAGCGGTACTCTTTCTGAGGAAGATTATCAAAAAGTTATAAACGCTTACAACAACAAAGCTAGTATTGCATTTTTAGAAGATGGTATTTTTCCTATTTCTATAATAAAGACTCCAGACAATTTTGTAGTAAGTGGATATCATCTTGATTTTAATGAATATGTTTCATCAATCGTATCATATGAAGTAATAGTTAAAACTGATAAATCTTATACATTAAATCCAAAAGGCATTGGGATTGAAATAGGTGGTACAGGCACAAAAGCCCTCGCCAACGACGGAAGTTACAAAGAATTTGCATCTCCTGTAAAAGTAGCCAGCGGCGGCAGCGGAAGTGTCACCAAGCAGCTATCCCCAAACACCTTGTATGAATTTGGCAAATGCACTTCTCTTACAATCACGTTGGCTTCAGAGATAAGCGGCATCCGTAACGAGTATATGTTTGAGTTTGTGAGTGGAAGTACGGCAACTACTTTGTCAATTCCTCAGTCAGTTGGTTGGATAGGCGGTGAAGCACCAACAATCGAAGCAAACAAGACCTATCAGTGTAGTATAGTTAATAACATAGCTGTAATAGGAGGAAAGTAGTATGAGTGAGTTTAGGAGAAGGTTGATGATGCAGATGATGTCGGGAGGTGGTGGTAAGGTTAATGTTATCACTATCAATCAGACTATCAGCAACCCAAATTCTATGATTGGTGGCGATGTAAACGGGAAAGTGATTAAGTGGATTAGAGCCAACTCTCACCGAGTATTAGCTAAGAAAACCGCAGAGGGTAAGATAACCTATTGCAGACTTGACGACAGCAATTCAAATCTGTATCACGATGGCACTGCGGCTAAGACGGACGGGACGCAAGGTGATGTATTTGTCAAGTTGCCTACATTCTATTATGCGGGCACTGAAGGTGATAATGTGGAGATTACTTTTTCAGACAAGCCTTTCGAGGGAAGTGTTGAATGGGATACAAACATTCTTATAGGTGTGTACGAAAGCTACAACAATGGCGGTAAAGCATATTCTCGAAGTGGTGTTGAATCTACTCGAAGCGTTTCTCAGACTAATTGGAAATCCTATGCTAAAGCACGTGGAACAGGTTATCAGCTTGTCGATTGGCAGATGTATTGCGTGTTGGGATGTCTGTATTACGCTATGTATGGCAACACTAACTGTCAGGCAACTATTGGGGCAGGAGTATCAAGCTATGATAAAATTAACGGTCAGACGGATGCTCTTGGAATGACTGACACTAAGGCTTCAACCAATGGTAATTCACAGTCCATTAATTTTTGGGGACTTGAGAACTGGTGGGGTAATAAATTCGAATGGTTAGATGATTACGAAAATCCAGCAGGTTCTCTTACAGCTACAGTCAACGACCCCGTAAATGGAGGTAAAAGACAGCTTGATATTCCAAGTGCGGGTTATACAGGATATTATCCTAAAAAGATGAAATTCGGTCGTTATCTTGACTTGGTTGCGACTGATGATGACCCGAAAAACGGAAGTGGTAGCGTTGGCTACTGTGATTATCAGTGGTGGCCTGGCAGCATATCATCTTCTACCCGTGTGGTTCGGCGGTCGCACAGCAGCTCGAGCACGGCTGGCGGTGTTGCGTACGCGTATGCGGCCGACGATTCCTTGTATATGTACCCGGGCCACGGTTCTCGGCTTGCCTTCAGAGGCGAATGCACGGAGGCGGAAAGCGTGGCTGCATTCAAATCCCTATCAGTATTATAAACATTAAAACACAACAATATGAAACGATACAAAAAAGACGGACAAATCAAATATGCAAACCAAATTGTAGTAATCAAAGACGGTATGCAAGTGTTGAACCCAACAGAAGAAATGATATTAGCTAATGGTTGGGTAGAGTATGTGCCACTGACACCACAAGAGCCGACAGAAGAGCAAAAGCTGCAAACAGCTAAGAATATCAAAATAGCGGAAACAAACGCTTACGATACTTTCAATGCAGTAAACAGCTTCACATACAAAGGTGTTGAAATGTGGTTGTCAAGAGAAGATAGAATTGTTTTGAAAGACCGATTTGAAAGGGAGCAGTCTGCCGTCGTCGAAACAACAAATCTTTACTACGGTGGACAGGCTATCAGTATAACACCTACAGAGGGTGTTGAACTTATCAATGCAATTTCAACTTATGCCGACGCTTGCTTTGACAACACACAGAAGAACATTGCGAAAGTGAATGCAGCAACTTCCGTTGAAGAAGTTGAAGCTATCGACATAACAGCCGGTTATCCGGAAAAGTTGGTATTGGGTTAACTTTCTCTTTTTTTTGTAACATGTTTAAAAGCCTCGCTGCGAAGCGGGGCTTTTTTTATATCTTTGTTCCTGATATCAAATACATAAACAAATGGCCAATAATTGTATTATAGAAAGAGGTCCGGGAAGGCGTATTCAGAGGGTTCTCACGCCTTCCGGACAAAACTCGGAGCTGTTTCATAAAATAGCTTCGATTCCACTTATAGGTAACAGGGACCGCGCGGTGTCTTTTCTAAAGACCGTATACAGTTCCAAGTTCATCAAGAAGTTTGGTAATTGGTTAAAGTATACACCCAAAAATACCAAAGCATATCATAAAATCAAGAAACAGATTGATATTTTACCGGAAAATCAGAGACAAGCTGTACTTGACAAGGCAGCAAGCTTGGATAATCCTATTATGGTTAGTAGGGTAAATATAGGCGATTCTATAGAAAATCTTGGACTATCTTATTATTCTACCGAAACATTGGATCCTAATCAGGTTTATCTGGTAGACGCTATCAATCCATCTGAAATCGACCTTAACGGCAAAACGATACCTGATGGAATGACAGAAGAGGAGTATGTGAATGGCATGGTATCTATGAACGGCTCTCTTGTTTCTAATGTTACAACACCATCCGGAAACAAGTATACGGTTATCAGAGACCATTATATGAAGTATAGTCCTTCTGATTTGACAGAAGAGTCATCAACTCCGATGAGTATCTACAACACCGGAGAGCCTAAACTTTACTTCCTAACTGAGGAGAATGGGCTTTATGAGGATTATGGAGATGCTTTGAGAAACACCAAAGCCACAAGTGTAAAAGCCGGGTTTGTTACCGGGGCGGCGGCAGAAGTGGCTACGGGCGGCGCTACGCCGGCGGCTGCTGTTTCTATCTCTGGAACTTCCGCTACCCTTAACGACAGTTCTTCTTTTATCCCAATGATGTCCATAGATACATCAACAGACCCATTCACTTATAACGGTCTTATCAATCAACTAATAACAAAAGGTCTGTTATCCGGTTCAAGAGTATATAACAGAGATACCAATACCTATCATTTCACTGGTGCCGGAAACACCGAATCAATGAGGGCATTCAATTCTATACGTGCTTATGAGGAGCTGGCAAATCATCTTGGATATAATAACGTATCTATGGATGACAATGGCTTTATCTCCATAAAACAAAAGGATGATACCAAAATGGAGTTGTCGAAAAACGGCAAATCCACTATGGTTAAAAAAGAGGATATTATTAATGGCCTTAAAGCTGGACGGTACGAGGAATTCAATGCGATGTATGGCAACTTCGACGCGGTTGTTCTTTCTCTTATTCTGGAAAACAACACTCTTTATGAGGATATAGAAGCATCCCTTTTGGCTAATGCCCGTAAAAGGGACATGGAGCTTCGTAATTCGATTATGAACATCTTGTCCTCATTAGGTATCAGAGTTGTCGGCATGTACGAATACATGGACAAGTACAAGGCTAAAAATGGTGTCGAGCCTTCTGCCCGCGCTCTTGCTGATATCACCAATGGTGTTATTGCAGTAGGAGAGAATGCGACAATGGAAGATGTTGCTGAAGAGGTAGCCCATTTCCTTGTAGAAACATACGGCAACCAGGCAGAAATAGAAGCTGTTCTTGAATCGGTAGAAACAACAGAAGAGTGGAATGCTTATGCGTCTCAGTATTATCAGGCGTATTCTAACAGTTATACCGGAGAAGAGCTTGACAATGCCGTAAGACGAGAGATACTTGGTAAGATTATAGCAAGGGAGATGTCATCATCAAACCCGGCGCCGCGTAATACCGGTTTCTTTGCCTCTATAAGGAATATTATTTCCAATATGGTAGATTTTATTACCAGAGCATTAGGAGGTCAGAGAAGCCAGCTAAATGACGTTGTAACCAAAATATCGGATATGGCATTATCTGATAATATGTCCGGCTTTGACAGGTCTTTGCTTGATAGTGACATGTATGTTCTTTATTCGCTTGATTCTGATAAATCAAGAACCGATTTTCTTAGAAGGCGGACGAAAGGCCTTAGAAGGACATTAGCTAAATTCAGGCAAATCCGGGCGGACAGGGCTGTTACTTCCGATATGGCTCTTAACGAGCTTCGTGCCATTGAAAAGACTATCGAGAAGGCAGAAGCCAGCATAGCTGATAATGATATGATTCTTGCTATTAACAGTATATTGAATACACTGGAGGCGCAAGTAGAGTATATCAAAGCTATAACTAAAGAGGCTCTTGAGTCCGGCGATACATCCGGCAAGATGAAGTTCAAGCCATCAGATAGGGCTGCTGTCGATATCATGGACAAACAGGTTGTTCCGACATTAAAGGAAATGTACGGTTATGTAAACAACTATCTGCAGCTCCCGGAAGGTACATCCAGCAACGTAAAGGAAAGCTACAAAAAGAGAATCAATAATGCCATTGCTGAGATTAACACAACAAAGGCAGATATTGATGCGGTTCTTACTATTGACAAGAATACGTTCTTTACTTCTGTTCTTGATTATTTGAATGTACCATTACATCACAGAAATAAGATATTGGAAGTGCTTGACAAGGTTCAGAGGGATGCTACTTGGATCGGGCGCTGGATGGGTTTATTGGAAAACTCTTCTAATATCGTTAACCGTTCTTTGGACGCTCTGATATCCAAGAACTATGCTGAGGCTATGGCAAAATCTCAGGTAGAGATAAATAAGTTTTTGGCTGAGGCAAAGAAGGGCAACTGGGATATCCAGAAGTTTAGGAAGCTTATACAAAGGGATACCAACGGCAAATTAACCAATTATCTTAGAAGTGCTATAAGAATGTCTGATTTTGCCAGAGATTATAAAATAGCCCAGCTAAAAGCATTGAAAACCGTACTTCCTGATGTTAAGGAGATTGCCGATTTAACAGATAAGGAGATAGAGGAAATCGTTGATAAAGGAGACGGATTTTATTTTAACCGTTCTGTTACCATAGGTGATAAGACTACTACGACTCGCCATTTCATTAAACCGACAATGGAAGGCAGATTGGGTGTTGACATTATGTCTTTGGAAGAAGAAAAACAATTCAATGACATAATGAATCTATGGAGAGAAGAACATGAAGAGCAACCGTATAATGAGTCTTTCAGAGCTAAGAGAGAGAGAGTATACAAAAGAGCTGCCGAGATTTTGGGTTATACTCCCGGTACTGATATAAGCATTGATACAATAGAGTTTCTGGAAAACCAGTACAGGCAGAAATTTGTATTGAAAAACAATCCGGAATTCAGGGACCAAAATGGTAAATTTGATTTTTACAAATTTGCCAATAGCATAAACTTCCGTGAATTTCAGAGATTACAGAAACAGCGTGCTGAAATGGCTTCAGAGTATATCTACGTTGCCGGAGAGAGAGTTATGAAAGAAGGAAAGGCTCTTACAATGGCAAGAGAGTTGTCTGCTATCAGTGAAGCTTATAGGGAAGAAAACATGAGTCCTGGTCAGACTAAGATAATCTCTAATGAGACGCTGAATACTATCAGGGAAATCCAGAGAGAGAACAAGTCGGCGGCCGCGGCGTGGCGCTTCCTGATGACCGGCGGGCACCTGTCGTTCGTCGACGCAGACACTGATACCGTGGAATCGGAAGACGGCTCCAAGACATACTATAAACGAATGATAGAAGACATTCGTGAATATGATGAGTTTACCGAAGAAGAGCTTGAACTTGCCGAGGATGCTTATGAAGCCATAGAGAATGCCAAACAGACAATAAGGGATATAAGACGTTTCAATAGAAGTGGCAGGATTCCTGGCGAAACAGATTTTGACGGAATGTCCGCCGAGGAAATAGAAGCTGTTAAAATCCAGTCTGAGATAATAGAAAGGAACATGAGGTTCCTTAGCGGCATGTTAAATCAAATGGAAACCAGCATCGATAATTATATGGATTTCGGCACAGAAAACGAAAGTGCTGTTACCAGCGAATACTGGCGTCATTTGAAAGATTCCGGTCTTCCGGAATATCAATTCATAATGAGACATACAACGCGCTCTAAAGCCGGATATATATCAGCATTGCGAGACAAACTCTTGAGTGCTAACTCAAGAAAGAAGTTCTCTAATTCGGAAAAATTATTCTTTGCTAAAGAGCTTGGCGTGGATCCAAGAATTGATGATAAGCGATATAAAACTTATCTTAGAGAAGCTATAAAGGATAAGTATGGAGAAGACGGCATGGCAGAAGGTATTAATACTATTCTTGGCAAATATGCAAGACGTATGGTTCTTCCTTACTTCAAGAGCGTTTCTCCAACCGGATTCTCTGATCTCCTTAGACGTATCGAGAATAACGAATCGCCTATGGTGACAGATAAAATAGATGTCGCTGATTTTATCGAGGATTTGCAAAGTGGAAAAGCAAGGAAAGATTATGGCTTCGATTTATCCAGATTAAGATTTGAGCCAAATACTGAATGGTTGAGTGAAGAAATGTCTGAGAGGAATGATATGAATCCTAACTTCAAAAAAGGAAATGATTATGGCATTTTCCATCCTAAAAAGGACCTTTATGAAGATAAGGAATACGCGAACTATTTCGGTATAACAGAAGTAAACGGCGAGGAAAAGGCAACAAGGAATCTGGAAGAGTATAATATGCTGCAGACCCTTAAAGGTATAATGGCAAGCTCTCTAGAGAAATACGGTGTTAAAAACAAGAGTGTATATCAAATACCTCAGATATCAACACAGACTCTGGATAAGTTTACCAATCTTAATTATAATGCCAAAAGTGTTGCGGCGAATATGGCTAGGGATTTTGTCACCGATAGGGTGGACGATTCAATATATGGACGTACTTCGATAACTGAAGGATATGATGATTCTGAGAGATTCAGAGCTATTCCGAAATATTACATATATGAATTGGAGCATAAGGATGATGTTACTCATGACTTTGGATATTCATATGCCATGTTGTTGTCCCAGGCAAACCTATATGAGCAAAAGAGCAATACTTATGACTATGTTATGGGTATGGAACAGATTCTGTTGAATATGCAGTTCAATAACGGAAAAACGCCGGAGGCTACTTATTCATACAGGATGTTCAAAGATTTCGTCGACAATCATTATTATGGTATTAGGTCTAACGCAGGCAAGATAACATTCACCGTGGCCGGCAGAACTGTTGATATGACCAAGGTTGCTATGTGGGTTAACAGGGCAATGACAGTAATGAACCTTGCTTTCTCTCCATTTGTGGCTTTGACTGGTGCTGTAACTGGACAGATAAACTTAATGATAGAAGGTGCGGTAGGTCAGTACATCAAAGGTGATTCCTTAACTTATGCCTACAAGGAACTTTCAAGAAACATGCCGGACTGGATTAATGATATTGGTGATATAGACCGTAAAAGCAAGCTTTACCTTACTGGTGAGAGATTTGGACTTTTCAATGTAAGGGATAGAGCTTATGGCGCTGGATATAATCGATTCCTAAGAACTGTAACAAGGGACGTATCATTTAAGATGATGGAGATAGCCAATGCTCCCCTTGATCCCCTTGTGATGATTTCTTACATGGACGGAGTTAGATTTTACAAGGGTAATTTCTATACTTATGATGAGCTTAAGGAAATAATGAAAGAAACAGAAGATCCGAATTTAGCTCGTATTGATGAAGTATGGAGGGAAGCCCGCGCAAACAGTTTCTGGAATGCCTTGGACTACGACAACGGCTCTATAATTTCTAAAAGGGGTGAGATATCTGTAGAGATGCTGATAAATGAAATCACGAAAAGAAGGGGTGCCATAAAGAGTTTGTCTCAGATATGTGCCGGTTCTATATCGGAAGAGGCGAAGACCGCCGCCAGCCGCCACTATATAGGCCAGTTTGTTACAGCCCATCGTGGATGGATGTCCATCATCGGCCAGAGGATATACAAGGCAAATGGTTATAACTTCAGAACAATGAGAAATGAAGAGGGTCTTATACAGACTGTCAAGTATATGGCTAAAAGAGCATATGAAATGACCAAAGAGGATGGTATGATGGCAATTATTGACAATTGGAAACAAGAGTATAATAATATGCCAGAGGAAGCTCGTGTTAATGCAAAGAGGATGGCTATTTACGCCGGAATGTTTGTGCTTATGCAGCCTATTGTCGCAGCCCTTGCAGGATGGAGAAACGATGACGAGGAAAAAGATGATTGGCTTACCCAATTTGTTACTTATGTAGGGTTAAGGGTAATAAACGAAACAGCATCACAGATGCCATTGATATACGAAATGTCTATTGTCGATGCTATTCAGGACCCATTTGTTTCGGCAAGAAAGTTGAGTGATATGATTAACCGAAGCAATTATAGTTTGGATGAAGTATCTTCTGGTAACTATAAAGGTGAAAGTAAGCTATTCAGACATTTTTCACGTATGACATTCTTAAAGCAATGGTATAACATCAGGACGGCAGATGCCATCAGGCAAACATCAGAATGGTGGCTGCAGAGCAATGAAAAGGTTATGTCATTATTCTGGGGCGGAAAACGTCAGAGTAGAAAAGAAGATGAAGAATAAATAAAAAATCCCTCGTTTCACAACGGGGGATTTTTCTTTTTGCAAACAATTTATTATATTTGCCAAAATCATTTTTTACAATGACAAAGATAGATAATAATTTTGAACAATCAAACGATAGTTTGGTTATTTCAACGTCTGCCAACGAAAACGGCATAGTATCAGTTTTTAACTACAACGGCAACAATGTTACGTTTAAAACCGATGACGGAACAGTCTACGTTAATGCTACTCAAATGGCTAAACCGTTTGGAAAACAACCATCAGATTGGACAAGACAGAAGTATTATGATGAGTTTATATCCTCATTATCAGCCGTTCGGGGAATTCCCATAACGGGATTAATTATAACAAAACAAGGTGGACACGACAAGCAAAATCAGGGAACATGGATACATGAAGATGTAGCAATAGAATTTTCTCGTTGGCTATCTCCTAAGTTTTCTATCTGGTGCAATGATAGGATAAAGGAATTATTAACAACCGGAAAAGTAGAAATAACACCTAAATACTCTATACCAAAAGAAGAGATAGAGGTGAGAAAGATGGAGGCTAAAGCTAAAATAGCTGAAATGTTTATGAAAATAGGAGATAGGACATCTATTCCGGAATACAAGCAAATTCTTGATTCTTATGCCGCCAACACTTTAGCTGAAAGAGAAGTGTTACCATTGCCGGAAGTTAATGAGAAAACCTATTCAGCAACAGAAATTGGTAAAATTTTAGGCGTATCAGCAAATAAGATTGGAAAGTTGGCTAACCAGTTTAATCTTAAGATTCCAGAATTTGGTAAGCTATTTTATGATAAATCTCGATACTCCAATAAGGAAGTTGAGACATTTAGATATTATGATAAAGCAATAAACAAATTTAGAGAACTATTGAAATAAAGCGATAAAAAATCCCTCGTTTCACAACGGGGGATTTTCCTTACTGATACTTATAAAAACATTATTAAAATGAAAAAAAACAAATGCACGAAAATTATCCTTAAACCAAAACATGATCAACATCACAAATATAATATTATTGTTTGTATTCTGCAAAACATAATAAAAAAATCCTCCGCTATAAAAACGGAGGATTTTGACTGGTAACAAAAATCTATCATGTATTGCCATACTTTTAGAAATCACTCGTTTCACAACGAACTTATTCCAGACAACTTATTTCAAGACAAAAGTAATGATAATAATTCAATATTCCTAGTCCTTAATCAAACCTTTTCCATTTTTATCAAACCATAACATTACTAATGCGTTCCATGCAACAGCGGTAAGATGATTTGCTTCTGTTTCCGGATCATATCTTTCTCCATTTAGATATGCCATCATGTGTCTGAACAACGCACTACGATATCTCTCAAAACCGTTTTCTAGATTCTTCCAGCTATTCGGTTTGTATTTCTTAGCGCCTCTATGAAACAATTTGACGATATCTTCTACTTCGGCCATAGGAAGCAAGTCCCAGCGGAGCTTGTCATCCAGTACGTCATTCTTGTAATCAGTCTCCGGGCGCTCTGGGTGTCTATCATCTTCAGGTAACAGCTTCTTGTGTACTTCAGGCTTAGGTGATGGAGCAGGGGTTGGTTCTGGCTCAGGGGTTGGTTCAGGAATTGGGCTTGGTTCTGGGACGGCCGCTGACGCGTTGGTTTCGGCAGCTTTTTTTTTCTCTGTGGAATTGTAACCAAACCTTTCAATATCCCTCATAAGTACAGGACCTATAATAGGATTTTCAAATATATTGTAACCTGTAAGATTGATGAAATCTACAATTTCATCAAGAGAAGCTTCTCTTATTTTAGAGCAATTAATAACACAGCATCCATTAACCACCCTATTGAAAGCATATGATTTTTTTAAGCAACAATCAGTGTTATTCATGAATTTATCAAATACACCTACTGCGGTGTCTCCATTCGAAGTCGTGACAACAACAATCATACCGCTTCTTAAATAATCTTTTTCATCCATAATTCATAAAATGATTTAGTAATTCAATATATATTCTTTTAATCTATCTGCAGCATCTTTTGGAGTATGACCATCCCACTCCCAAGCCTTTTCCAGTTCTTCACATTTAAACATATCCCAGTCCTTTATTTCGTAATGATTGGAAATCTGTCCTGTTGGAAGCTGAGCCATTACGATAAACCACCCGCCGCCGAAGCAAGGATCTCCATCACTGTGTTTGAGTGATTTGATAACCGGGCAATTTCTGTTTTTAACAAGAGCGTTGAAAAATGCGGCATTATACAATTTACGATACTCATACAGTTCGTCAAAAGTATAATAACCATCACTAGTATTTCCATCTGCATATTTCAATGCATTATCCCAAGCTTCGCTCATAGCCTTTTCAACTTTATCTTTTGTTGAAAAACTTAATAAATTAGAACGGGAGTAATCTCTAATAAATTCTTCTTTCTTAGTCATTTCTCTTGTATTTATTATATAGATGTTTGTAAGTTTTATTTATTATTGATTTAACCGGATTGTTAAACCATAAAAACAAATTCTGACTCACTTCGGGAAAGTAACAATATCCAGATATTTTATTTACGATAAATGGTGTTTCTTCTTTTTTGGAAAGATAAATTTTAATATTACCATTTTCTATTATCAAATATCTTTCATCTTCTTCTTTAAATACATAATCGAGGTTTATATATTTACGACATTCCTTTGTTGTTATATAAAGCACGATTGAGTACGCAAGTAGTAAATAAGCGAAGAGAGCACCAATCATGATAAAAATGATATTAATTATATATACATTATCCTGATTCATAAAATTTCTTTTATTCTATTGTTAGCAATATCATAATACTCATCTACTTTCTCGATTCCTATAAATCTTCTATTGTTCATTATAGCCATCTTTCCTGTAGTTCCACTGCCCATCATAGGATCCAGAATAATATCGCTTTCATTGCTCCAACTTAATATATGGTCTTCTGCTAGACGTTCAGGGAAAACCGCCGGATGACCTGTCGATACACTACCAACAGAATAAGAAAAAATATTTTGTTTTATCTTTTTATTTTTTACGACAACAACATCATTGCCTCTATGTCGCCGGCATTGATTTTTATCCATAATCGTTTTACGTTCTCCCCAATTAAACGATTTGCCTGAATTTTTTGTTTCTTCACATATAGGATTAAAGGTATTAGGTTTACCTTTGGAAAATACAAACATGTATTCGAAACTCTGTTCGTATCTGTTGTGATTTTGAGGTATAGGATTTATCTTATGGTAAATCATTGTATCATGCAAATTAAATCCAATTTCTTTAAAATACAGAGCTTGTCTAAAAGAAGTCCCAGTTTCACTGCCTTTAATGGTAGCATCACCTACAACCCAAACAACAACACCTCCGTCTTTTGTTATATCATATAGACATTGAGCTACTTTTTTGAATATATCAAAACCCCACTCACATGTATTCTTATAACTACGGAGATTATCGTATGGTGGTGAAGTTATAGTTAAATCCACCTTGATGTTTTTTGATATCAAATCTTGCATAACATCTATACAATCACCTTTTATTAAAGTAATATTATCCATAACAAATCATTTGTGTGCAAATATAAAAATACCCCATCTTAAAAAGAAGGGGTATTTGTTATTTATTCTTATTTATTCAAAATCTTATTTAGTATGAAAGATTTGAATTCTTCTGAATCAAAATTAATCTGGAATCCGGCCGCCTGTTTATGTCCGCCACCACCAAATTTCGCTGCAAGTTCGCCGCAATTGATTTCTGTCTTTGTTGTATATAAAGAACATCTGACAACGCCATCTGACTTTATAAGAAATGGAAGCATCACATCGTACTTAGATTCATCCCACACAGAATCAAAAACAGTGGAATTAAATTCTGTCGTATTCATACAGACAGCTCTATATCCGCAGACATTAGCTTCAAAAGCATATATATTGCATTCACTTTTATTTCTTACACTGTTTGCCTTTATAATAGCATTCCCTTTAGATGCAAGAGATTTTATAAATAAAGATTCTTCTGTAGAAGTATCATCTTTGTGGAAATTAAGGTGATTAATCACCTTACTTACACTAAGCCCGCAATACGCCCTCATCGCATATTGTACAGCCAGAACCTCATCCCATTCATAGCGGTCCTTATTCCAGACATCGTAAACTGATAGGTATTTTATCAAGAGCGGTACTTCCTTATCTTCGTATAAGAATCTATGAGTTAACTCGCATGCTGCAGTACCGATTTCCCTGATGCCGGCAAATTTGATACCTGGATTGTTATTGATTGCTGTCAGATGGTGATCTATCCAAATAACTTCGTGTCCGCTGTTGTTTAACTCCGACAATACACTCATGTCCGGGAAAGAAACATCTACTAAGAATATCTTATCAAAATTCTTAGCCATCTCAATTATCGGCTCTACAGGGTCTCCGTAAGTCCAGCCGTATAATGTGACTTTACCACCTTCTTCTTCTATTTTAATCTTAACTACTGCGGCAGAACATACGCCATCTAAATCAACTTTGTGATAAACTACTAATGCTTTCATGTTTTATATTATTTAAATTGTTTGTAATTAATCAATATAAGTAATCATACAACTCACTCATGTATTCCATAAACTCCTCTTTGGTTTTGTAATAATCAAAGCCAACAGACGATAAAAAAGTTTTCTTATCATGAACTTCCGACAAATCCGCGTTTCTGTTACAAAAGCGTACTATTTCATAATCATCCCAATATATATCTGTGAATATACATTCCTTATCTTTTATGATTCTAAATAGCTTGTTTAATAACTCGCTTTTTTGATTTTCGTTTAATTTATCCAAACTTTCAAGTAGTTTGTTGAACATTTCTTTTTTCATGATTCAAATTTTTTATCGTTTTTGTTCACTTTAAGATCATCATAAAACCCTTTCAGCTTCACTATACTTCATCAATAACATGAAATCCATAAGGTGAACTTATAAACAGTTTACGGAATATATGGTACAAGACATTCACTACAATGCTGTTTCCAGCCAATTTATACATCTGTGTATTACTGATGCCGGCGCTGATGATTTTATCTATATCTGAGTCATCTACATCCATAAGACGGAAACATTCTCTTGGGGTAAATTTGCGTATAACACCATTCTGTAAAACACCAGTAGCGCTCATTCCGTCCTTTCTGGTAAAATTAGCAATACTGTTTTTATAATACTGAGCTTTTATTGTCTTAGAATTACCTTCAACATCACAATTAATAGGAGTAGCATCCGCGCCTTCTTCTATAATGTCTTTTAATTCAATATTTAATTTATAGGACTCTGGAAAATCGTATGACTTATCTCCTAATGTAGACACCATAAAAAACTCGTTCCCTGTTTTGTGGCACACCGTAATGCTTAGCATTTAAAACCTTTGTGAAATTTGAATAACCCAGGTTACTTAAATATTTTTCCCACTCATGTAGATACGGTAAAAACTTTTTATGGGTTAATGCTTTCACATTTTCCATCAACAGATATTTGGGTCTTTTTGTTTCTATAGCTCTTTTGCATTCCCATAAAAGACTACTTCGTGTTTCACTTCCTTCTGCCAAGCCTCTCTGCTTACCAGAACTTGATATATCCTGACAGGGAAAGCTATAGATAAACAAATCAAAATCTGGAACTTCATTCCAGTCTATCTTTGATATATCACCAAAATTCTTTGTTTCTCCGTGTACGGCATTGTACGCCTTAATAGCGTATTTGTCAATTTCAGAAATACCCACGACTTCATAGTTGAAGCCGGGGTAATTTTCTTTTAATCTTTTCAATGCCATCGCCTGACTGCCATAGCCGGCGAAAGCTTCAAAAACCTTTATCATCGCATTTGCGGATCAAATGTTATTTCCGACAAAGCTTTCAATGCTTCTGGATCATCTATTGCCGGAACAAATCGTTTAACAATAACACCATTTATCCCAACATCGTCATTAAACATAGACGCTGGTCTTACCCATACTGTACCCTGACCATACAAGGCTTTATAAACAACGACCTTTTCTCTTGTTTCTGAGTCATAAGCCTCATTCTCAAGTATAAGGTAATAACGACCAGTTTTACTGTGTTTGATAAGACGAGCTTCTTCGCCAGCGTTGACAAGATTCTCTCTTATCAACGCTTCTTTTTTTGTTAGTTCTCTCATGACAATTCTTTATGATTACTCCATTTTTTACACCATAATTTTCTCATTTCGGATATAAGTTCTTTAAAAGTTTTTATATACCCCATATTTATAGCAAAAGCTAAAGATTTTTGAATATCATCTATCTCTTTCAACTCTTTTTGTGTAGCTGTGTTTCTCAACATTTTTTCATGCTGATTAAACACTACATAATTCAAAGCCCTACCTATTGTTGCATAATCAACATCGTTAAACTTGGATGCAGCTCGGCAAAGTTCGTTATACTTATCACCAGCTTCTATTCGATTTGTGATTAAATTATCACCAAGCCAAATTACAACAGTTGCATAAAGTTCTGGATTTAACTCCATAGCTAGTAATACCCAGATATAAGGATTACATGATGTGTGCTTATTATGTCTCGCCCCACTTGTTTTATATGCACCATATTTCTTCATTACCTTTACAAGAGATGTTTTTTCAACTTCTTCCATAAAAACACAAAATTGTGTTTTTATTATCCCTTGTTTTTCAAGAATATAATAGATACGCTCTGCCGCATCATTTGTAGCAAGGATTCTTTCTATTCTCCTGTCGGACCATCCTTTTTCAACCCTTGCTCGAAAATAAGCATCTTGTAAGTCGGTTATGGACAAAAAACCGTTTTTAGTGTCCTGCCTAATTGTTACACCAAACAATACTCTGTCTTTAGATAACATTGTTACATTACTTTTCATAAAATAATCTTCTTTTAAATTATATGACAAATATATCAATAAAATATATTAATACAAAATTTTATCACATAAAAAATAAAAGAAGATTATTTTATACAATACTATTCAATATCATTAAGATTATCTATAGCTTCATCTATTGAAGATAAAGCATCTTCCATACTTTCGATGCTTTCCTCCATTGCAGAACCTCTGTCTGACATCTGTATACCTTCCGGCAGATTATCGTAAGCTCCCTGCTCATCATCCCTTACCATCTCGATATCAGTTTTCAACATTTCTAATTCTGAGATAATTCTTTTGATTTCTTTTCTTCTTTCTCTGTTCATTTTAATTTCCTCCTTTTATCATCTAATTAATACATAACCATATCCGTTTATAACTTTCAATATTAGCTTGCAAACAGCCTTTTTAGGATCCTTGTCTACAAATTCCAGTTCATCATATCCTAAATCCTGTCCTCTGTAGCAAACCACATATTCTGCATCTTGACCGCTTTCCCTCGCATACAGTATAGGATTATATATTTCCTCGTCTGTCAAGCTAGGGATTTCACTTGTCAAATATGTATGACCGTCTATCTTTTCAACTTGCATAACTGCTGGGAGAATATTCAGCAAATCTTCCAAGGTGTAAGCCGGAATATATTCCCTATAATCGATTTTCTCATCTTCGGATATTAATATAGGATTATATTTGCCATTATCCTCGCACCACCTGTAGCATGTCTTATAATAAGGACCAACTACAGATTTTACTTTCTTGCAGTTATCTGCCGCCAGAAATATCCTTTCTGGATCAAACTTTGATTTCGTCATAATATTTTTTCATTTTATCTGGAGCAATACCTTTGTCAACGAGATAATAGATATATGAAACAGGTATATCAGAATATTTCTGACCTATATGTTTTCCGAATGTCATTGTTTCATTATCGTATATAGTTTGACGCCTGTTGGTGCCTATCATCTCTTCCAATGCCCTACCGTTATTATATCTTCTAAGTAAATCTTCCCTATACACTTCATCTCCCATACGAATGCCTGTTATAAGTTTATTCCCGGAAAACATACAATATCCTCTTCCAGGGAAATCTTCTATAACAACGTCCTCTATAGCTCCGAAGCGTTTGTAATTGTTACAGCAATCCACGAAAAGGCAGTCTGTCTTGTCTTTGTGGATGCGCACGCCCCTGCCCACGAACTGACTGTATACCACGAAGGAGAAGGTCGGGCGCCCGAACACCACGCAATCCAACTCTGGAAAGTCGAATCCGGTAGCAAGGGCTGAGTAGTTGAAGACTATCTTCAGTTCGCCTTCTTTGAACTCTTTGATTATATTCTCTCTTTTCTTCAAAGAAGTAGTACCGGTAACATAATCTGTTATCCTACCGAATTTATTGTTCATAAAACTCGATATTCTGTCACAGCTTTCTACAGAATCCATACAGACAAGTATATGCTTTCTTTCTTGCATAAGCATAAGTAGTCTCTTGTATATTGTATTGTTGAGACCATTTTTCTCAACACTTGCTTTTATTGAGTCTTCTGTATATTCTGCGCCAGTACTATTAAGTATCAATCCTGATTCATCAAAATCCCATACTTCATATTTGATAGGCGTCCAGAACCCTTGGGATGTTAATTCCTGTACTTGGGTCACATGAACTATCTTATCAAAGAACCTTGGTAAATCTTTTGTAAGAAAGTTCAATTTCGAATAATTGGCATCCTCAAATGAAGAATAGCTTCGGAGCTTACAAGGAGTTGCTGTAAAACCAAGCACCTTGACGTCTCCCATCTGTTTTATAAATGTCATGAATTCAGAACCCTCTTCGGCGGAGTATTGGGCATGAGCTTCGTCAACAAGAACCACTTTTATCCCTAATTCTCTTAGCCGTACAACATCTTTCTTGATAGAACGCAATGTAGCATAAGTAAGAGTGCTTAACTCTTTCTTTTTGCATGAAGCCGAGTATATAGTTGGTTCCATTCCAAATGAAATAGCTTTATCGTAGTTCTGTAACAATATTTCCTTTGAAGGTTGCAATACCAGTGTTGGGGTGTTAAGTCTGTGTACTATAGAGCCAAGCAATAAAGACTTTCCGCTATTATGATGAACAAACAATTGCGCGTCACAATACAAATGATTACCATCTACTTCAAACCCAAAGTAAGGACCCTTGCCAATATATTTGATTGAGAAACCTGTTACCAGATGATTCTTTTTTTGTTTTCTCGGCATACCCTTTCTTATTGCGACCCTTACCGGTATTTTATCCAAATCTCCTGTTATCTGCAATCTGTAATAAATCTCTGCACTTACTATCTTGGGAGACCCAATATTACAAGCAAAACCTAAAGACCGACATAACAACTCAACATCTTTTGCTAATTGCGCAGATGCGGTACAATACTCATAGGAATTTCTTTCTTTGTTATAATAAGTATCTGTATCCATAAGACCAGCAAGTAATTTAAGCCTATCTTCAACAGAACCCGCCAGGTATTCTATTGGAATAAATTTAAAAAATGCAGTTAACTTACGCAGTCCTATTTTTTGCAGATATTCAGCAAGAGGATTGGTTTTACCTTTGGCTTTGACGATGGCGTAAGTGAAAGCCTTACAGTCTTTTTCCCCCTTTTTAGTTATAGACAGACCAATACTTTTAGCAAAAGAGTATAGATATTCTTCAACTTCTGCTCTCATAGTTGTTATCTCTATTGTATGATTAGCAGAACAGCCATCCCCCAGATACAATCCTATAAAATAGGGGTCTATCTCCATTTTACGGCGTTCTTTAAAATAAATCATTTTAGGCCTATACAATTTTCTCAGATGTTTATAGTTGTTGCTCCTGTTTTCATATTCAACCACAGGTATCTCATCATAGCCTATACCACTATTAGCGTAACCTTTCCCCTCATTTGTCTTATACAAAGAAAGTATATGCCACTGATTTACAATAAAAGGATTCCCTTTTATTGGAGTTACCCTATACATTCTATCAACACCTCTATGCAACTTAAGAACAGTCCTTTTGGTCCCGTCATCGCCAACTATCTCATCTCCAACAACAATATCTTCTACCTTTTTTATAGTGCCATCGTACATAAGTATTTCGGTCCCTTTTGCATGACAACCTGTCGGCGCTACTATAACCCCGTTTTTCTTAGACCTGCCAGTTAGATGTTTTACCGCTGCGTCTACTGATTCTTGTTGGTATTTTCTGAGCTTGAACATTGCTTCTCTTTTTTGTTTTTGTAGTAATCTATTCCTTCCCTTACTTTGTCCAATATAGTCTCTCTTAGTATTTCCGAGTTGTCCGCAAAGTTTACGAAGTAATCCTCATCCCCAACTTTCATAAGATGCCTCACCTGTTCCTGATATTCATGATTTAGTTTGATCATATTATCAAACTGACTAAAAGATGCGGCATTGTCGTATTTCTGAAGTTTTTCAATAAAGGAAGCCAGAATAAAATCAAAACAATCAACCATGAAAGTTATGGACTTAAGGTATAAATATGATTCATATTTATCTTCTTCATCCATTCCTTTTATAAATTCTATTATACCTATTTGCTTCCTATGCGAACTTGCTACTACTTCATTCCACAACTTCTCTTTTAAAGCATTGTATTGAGCAACTTTGGCGAAATTGCCGGCTCTTACAGCCTTTAATTTGGCATCTTCCAGTTTTTTGACATTTTCGCTATTTTCGAATTTCCTTCTTAAATTCTCAAATTCTCCGTATGATTTCATTTTTCCTTCTTTTTTGACGGGTCCCAATCACTTGAATAAGGACATTCGTTGTTTTTATGTTTGCCAAAATCGCAATAGTAGCACAATGCCGAAGGACATGGTTTCATATTCTCAGGCAAAGGCTTTCTAAGAGTGCAATATTTATATGCATAACCCTTGGTCCCATCTTCCTTTTCCCTTTCAAAGAAACCCAAGAATTTTTGCACCGGACGGTCCTCGAAGTTATACATCTTCGAGAAGGCGTCATTTAGCTCCTTGATTGAAATATTTTTTCTTTCATCGTCAACAGTAACCTCTTGGTATTCCCTCATTCTAGTAAAGAAATAAAGGCATTTACGAGGAAGCCCTTCTCCGTATTTTCTCATTACATAGAATGAGTATATCGGATGCTGAAGATTTGTTTTTAATTTTTTGTTTTCAAAAACCTTGTTTCCGGATTTCCAGTCTACAACATAATGGTAATTGACTCCTTTAACCGTAATAACCAAATGTAAGTCTATTGAACCATTAATTACAACATGGGTAAAAACATCACCATTGATATTAACCGGCTTCTGGAGTTTATAAGGAAGACAGAAGTTCTCTTCTATACCGATAGCAGAAGAAGAGCGAAGCAATTTTTCGAATGGGTTAAGCTCTTCTATCTTTCTTATAAATTCACCATTTTCGTTCTTTCTGAATAAATCAGAAATCCAATTAATAAGTTCTACTGCATCTTTGCCAGCCTTTAACATAGACTCTGTGGAAGAAAATGGTATTTCCTCGTGTGCCGCATAATAGTTATAAGCTATTGACAAATCATGGGAAGATGGCACACATTTATTTTTGAAAAAATACTCAAGCGTCCGATGTATTACCGATCCATAAGATGTAGCTTCTTGTTTTTCTGTAGACCTTTTACCTTCTACATACATCTTATACCATTTGTAAGGACACTGGAGAAAAGTCTCTATTTGTGAATATGACACACATAGGCATTTCTCATCATCGATTACCCTTACCAATCTGTGAGTTGCAGGTACGTTCATTGCTTGTTAGATATTTTTCGAGGTTAAACACTCTAATTTTGTACTTGAATCTTTTTGGGATATACTTTATCGCTTCATTAACCGTCATGGCAAACTCCAAGATATTACCTCGTTTCCGGTGCTTTCCATTTGACACGTTTTTCCAATACTTGTCACCTTTTATGATAAGGTAATTATTTATTTCACCTGTTACCTCAACGACATCTTTTATATCTCCCTCTGATGTTAATATTACTGCAATATCTCCTACGTTAAGAGATTCTGTTTTTATTCTAATTTCTTCAAAATTCATAATCTTCTTCCTCCTCTTCTTCGTCACCGAATTCGTTATAAATATCAATATAGTCACAAGAACAATCATCTTCGACTAAAACAACTTCCGCGTCCATCATTTTTGATTTTTTTCCAACAATAATCCACCATTAAGTACATGCTCACATCTTTTTATCTGTTATTAAGTTTTCTCAATCTGTTAAACAATATCTTTTTGATATCAAGAAGTCTTTCTTTTTCCTTCTTGTAATCATTAGTAAAGAAGCAATCCAGATTTCCTTTTGCCGGCGGATTAGGCAACCGGGATACAGCGAACAACCATTCTGCTTCCCTGTTCTGGTTGTCCTTAAAATACATGTCGGTATTCAATCCATATTTCCTGACAATAAGATCGAACAATTTGGAGTTCTTTAAATTCATATGGACCGAAAAAGCTTGTGAAGGTGGTTTCCATATGAAATTGCATAAGCTTAATGCATACTCGCTGTTAGATTCCAGATAGCTTTTAGTTGACTCCAATATGAGACTCTTCTTGAAATTGGTGTTACCCATAAACCAGGATAATCTTTCTTCCGCCTCTTTCATGCTGACACCTATATCTTTTCCGAAACTCTCATAATAGGCAACCATTTCTTTCAGAACTTCAGATACCTCCAACGTCAACCTTGGGGTCTCTACAACACTGAGGAAAGCTGCACCTTTCTGTGTAAGTTTCAGACCGCCATTTTTAAGCTTGTTGACGTATCCTGCGTCAATGTATTTTTGTGTGTCTTCTTCTGGTATACTAGATACGACCATCTCTTCTTTTTGTCTTATAGCGAGAAGATATGCTATATCATTTACCGTGTATCCGGAAGATAACAACAATGGAAAATTGATGTACATAACTTAGAAACTATTTTTAATGTAGTTAAACATATTCTTTATCCTCTGTTTTAGTCCTAATTGGTAATAACCTTCATACAAATCTATAAGGTCGTTAACCAAAGCAAGAGACTCAATACTATCCATTTCTTTATGATGCTTGGATGGCTTAAGAAAATATTTGATTTTCGGAACATCACTAGAAATATGATGAAACTTCTTGCCCGTCACACGAACATAAGCCCAGTAGATATTTATAGACGGATTCTCTTCATCTATTATACTGTTGTATATTTTACCCCTCATAGAAGAAAGAATCCTTAACACGGCGTTTTTATTCATAATATACTATTTTGTGTAACCTTCGGCTATGATGCTATTTCTTGCCGTAGATACAGATTGTCTAACATCGTCTCTCGTATCAGATAAAGCTTTGAATTTATTCTTTATCACATTAGTGTATTTACAAAGTGTACGATAGTCTTCCATAGCGGATTCGTATCGTGTGTCCACGCGGGCCTTCCTCTCCGCCTCAGCGTTGCTCTTCGCCTCCTCGTGCGCCAGCAAGTCATCCTTGATGCGGTCCAGGATAACATCGAGCTGACGCTTGGCAGCCTCACAGTCGGCTCGGAGTTGTCCTTCCACATCTCCTATGGAATCACAGATGACCCCAATCTCCTTTTTTAACCTGTCGTATTCGTTAATCATTCCCATATCGCCGGAATAACCAGAATACTCGAGTATAAGAGCAGAAGCCGCTTTTACAAGTTCCTCGCATCTTCTTTTTTTAGCTGGAGTCATTCTTGTTGACAGCTTGTATTCAAGACCGATTTTGATTTTTTCGTAAATCTTATTGTATTCAAATGAAGTCTTTTCATCAACAATAGATTCGGTGATAAGTCCAATACTATGCTCAAGAAGCTCCAATTCCCTTTGAGTAAAATTCATAAACCATAAATATTAAAAAAGCCTCTTAAAAAGAGGCTTGTAATCAATCAAACATGTCATCTCTCTCCGTATCGCCGTTTTCAACGATATCGTAATACCGTGGAGGCTCTTCTATAGGTTGGTTTTTATTAATGTACTTTACACCACCTTCACCATAGAGGAATCCATAACCCGGCATTATTTCAGGATATATGATATTCTCCAATTCTTCAATACGCACTTGTCGGACTTTTAATATATGATGAAACAACAATCCATCAGTTCTGAATGCTGTTTTTTTACCAGGAACTTTAAATCGGTCCAAGTTGGTAAACCAATTTGCCGGAAACCACATATATTCGTCATAACCCAGACGCCTCGGGTTATTAAGCCCAATCATTAAAGAACACAACTGTCCAAGTTCGTCAGATTGGTAGAAATCTGACATTCTGGGCGCCTGTTCCTTAGGTGAACGCCTTTCCTCGATATTCCTGTTAAACTGGGAAATAATCAGAAAAAAGGCATTTTTGTATTTGAGTTTCGCATTATTGATAACAGCTATTGTGTTATCCATTGTTCTCTTAGGATCTCCGCCTTCTCTCGCCACAAGAGCAATATGGTCAATCTTGAATATCACAAGCCTTTTGTGGGTATTTCTCGATAAAACATATTCTATCACACCTTCCAGCTCTTTAACGGATGTTGGCTCGGGAACATACACAATGTTTTGATTACGTTCACTTTTCAACACCTGCATTATCTTCTTTTCAACCAACTCTGTTGGCTTGTTTAATAGAATATCTTTTATTGGCATTTTCAAATCCCTACTCAACCTTCTAAGCAAAAGGTCCATCGGGTTCATTTCGAACTCACAATTAACCAGAAGATAATCCATTGATTGAGGATTGATTGCCGGGTTCATCACATTTTCAACAATCTTTTGCGTGACAAAAGATTTACCGACTCCCGGTCTTGCTCCTATAGCAATAGCATTCTGCGGATAGATACCCCCAAGAAGAGCTTCGTCAATATAAGAATAGCCGGTGCTCGCCGGCTGAAACTCTTTATTCTGATAACTGAGAATTTTTTCGTAAGCTTCATTTATTATAAATGAAGAACTTTTTATCAGATTTCTTATAGACTTGTTTTCTTGTTCCTCATTCCTTACCTCCCCTTGCATTTTTATCCCCTTTCGTATCAGATTTAGAACCTCTGTTAGCTTTTACAGATTTGTACCTAAGACCTTTGACCGTATGGGCTAAGTCTTTACCCTTTCTGTATTTTTTACCTTTCCTCTTATCAGTCCAGTAATTTTTTTTAGCAAGCTCCCTTCTTTTCGCCAACTGCTCAGGACGGGAGTTAATTTCCTTGTCCTTTTTAGCTTTTTTCTTTCTGGCTTCGGGATGCGTTCTGTAGTATTCGGTTGATCGTCCCATTATCATTATGTATTAGTTCACCACAAAGATAATAATATCAGACCAACCGAATAGCTAAAATAACTTAAAAGCCTCCTACTTTTAGTCTGCCATAAGACATCTCGTCATTACACCAGGTATTTCCTTCCTTGTCGCTATGCAGATATGAGGGGCATCCCTCGCACGCCCGACTACCTACCTTCATGGATTTTTTGTCCGGACAATTTTCGCCAGCCTTGCAATACTTAAGATGCGTACCTGTCTTATCCCTATGTTCGAAGCAAAAGGTAAACACTTTCATTATCGAAGATTCATTGAAATATCCTACATGAGTAAACTCTTCTGGAAGATTCATGAATTCTGATAGTGACCGATACATTGCTGACCTTTCTTCTCTTGAAGACCACAGACGATCAAGCTCTGCATGCGCCCTTATCTTAAGAGAACGGAGGGACGGATTTGCCAACCGCCCCTTTGCTTTGCCCTTGTTTTCGCCGGATACATGTATTCCAACCCATGCCTGACAGTCTCTACATATCCTCACCATTCCAAGACCTTTTGTCTTATATAGCTGGTCGGCATTAAGTAGTTCTGTTTCTTTTTTACAGTAAGGACATATAAGTCCTTCATATATCTTCTTCTGCTCTTCCGAGAGTTTTAGCTCTTTCATTTTCCTTGCATTCGTTGAATCTGTTATATATATCTTTTTCAGAATAGCTTTTCTTTACCTCAAAAGAAACATTGTCTCTGACAAACAAAACCGTGTTGTCAGTAAACATACCTTTAAGCCTTCTGACTTTTCTGATTGCATCTTGCAAATCGTCTCTTAATGTTGTATTGAATTCTATAAACATAATCCATTTATTTTACGGTAAATAGCCCTTGTTAAGTAAATATCATACATGGCATCATGGAGTTTGCTCTCATCGACGGTTACGCCAAGAGTATCGGCTACTGTCTTTAATTTGAAATTTTCCATCGTATGCCTTGTATTCTTAAGATGATTGGCAGCTAAAACCATAACATCTATAGCCGATGACCAAAAGTATGACCCAAAATAATTATCATTATTCTGAACAAAGAAAGCTCTGAAGAACTGATTATCGAATGGAGCGTTATTATATCCAACCAAAAAGAACTTGTCATATTTGTTATATCTGTTGACATACTTAGACAACATCGTCTTTATTTGATTATACACAACATTCATATCAGGATAAGCGTTGATTTGTTCCAATGTTACACCTGAAACTTCCAATGCTTCATCTTCTATTACACACGCCGGATTAGGTTTAACGTGAAAGTTGAATTCTTCTTTCACATCACCATCAACCTCTATACATCCGGAAATCTGATGTATGCCGTTTTTCCAAAATTTGACCCCTGTTGTTTCAAGGTCATAAAAAAATAATTTAGCCATATTTTAATCCTTCCTTTTGCAATAATCTAAGAGTTCCAATAATATCACTCATTATATTTCTTTGTCCATTTATCTCTTTACCTTCAAGTATATAGCATTTTAATACAGGCTCTTCTGATGAACCGAAATTCCTACATATCCAAGGTCTTTTGTCGTATATGTTACAGGTATTCTTTTTTGTCAAGAAAGGACATATGCCGTCTTTTGTCTCTGGTATTATAATATCCTTTCCAAACCTCGGCAAATCGCCTAAGCCTACAGCCGTGGTGAACGGTGTGACAATTTTGTTTCCAAAAGCCGAAAAATAACTTTTCGGCAATGGGACGTTGTAGCAGCATTTGCCACATCCTTTACATTTTGACTTTTCTTTCGTAGAACCCATTTCTTGTAGCGTATATGTGAACAGTTTCCTTTTCGGATCTCAAACTCATTATATAAACACCGGTCATCGGCTGTCCTTCATTACCGAAGAACGGACCAAGAATCAGAGAGTTTATCATAACATCCGCCTTGTATCTCGGATATCTGTTAGCCAGAGAAGCGTATAGGGTATCAGATACTATACGCGCCAGGAATCCGCGTCTGAAGTTATTGACAAATGTCACGTTGTTTGAATTCCATCTTACTTCATTGTTTAATTTTATGATGTTGGTTTCAGAGTCAAGATAAATCCAAGGCTTCATAGTTCCTTTGAATTTATCTATTTCACCAACTACCATATAAACATCGTTCACTTTAACAAGAGCTCCTTCTCTTACGTCTTCTGCTTTCATTTTGTTTTCTCCTTTAATTTGTTTATAATTATCATGTCGGCTAAATCCCCGCCGTCTTCAACATAATCTACATTCTGCAAATAGTCTGATACTGTTATATTGTAACCACGAAGATTGCTTCCTATCTTTTCTTTCCAAGTATTAAACGCTTCACCTTTGTCTGGAAATGCTGTTACCTTTCTACCCAGTAAAGGAGACATCACTTCCGGGCGCATATTCTGTAATCCGCCTGTTGCCAGAAATATTTCATTTGGCTTGTTGATAGAACATATTATAGCTGTCTTTTCAGCTTCAACTAAATTTATCCTTTTGTTTTGCGGACAATAGTTCAGAAGATGTTCACCAAACAGGCATTGCTTAAAAACAAAATCCTGACCTTTTAACGCATGATAGAATGTTACATGAGGGAAATCATCCTTAACCCTTTTAATATCTGTGTAATTTCCATTGTTGTCTTTTTTTATATAATACTCCATTATCTTTCCAGTTCTGCACATAAACTCTTTGTCTATCTGCCAGAACACAGAACAACCTTTCCAAGTCCATAAGTCCATTGTACCTATATAATATCTTCTGAAAACATCAGATACAAGATTTCTATCCCATAGACTTGACAGGAAATTAAACATTGTGTTGTTCATTCCTGGATTGATTGTAGGAGCTATTTCCGCGAATGGTATGTAGTTAATCAAATTAGGATTCTCACGAGGTCTGAATGCTTTATAGCAATCATTCCCTGACACCCATAATTCTTTATCGCCTACATCTTTGCCTGTAGGTCTTTTATCATATCCACATTTACGTTCATGGTCACAACGCCCAAAGATGTCACCCACCGGTTGTCCAGTGGTAACATCCACATATAAGGTGAGGCAGCGGTCCTTGCCGCACTGCGGGCAGCGGGCTTTCAGACGGCTGCGTCCCGGGCGCCGGTCAAGCTGAAAACGTGGAACATTATCGAATACTCTATAATCTGGCATCGTTTACATTATAATCAATAATCCCAAAAACCTAATTTCCCTTTCACATCTTTTATAGGGTGATGGAAGTATTCGGCATCTTTCAGAACCCAATTCCAAACACCTTTTTCCGCCCAAACGGAAGGATGGTTTTGAACACATTTCTCAATGATAACACTGCCAACAATAGCGCTTGTATTATCATATGACATCAATGTCTCAAGGAAGTAGTCATCGACTATCTCCGATTGTTTTTCACTAAACAACTCTTGAGGTTGTTTATCAGGTACAGAGCTTGCATGAATCAAAATTCTTTGACCTATATATTTATCAGGACATTTCCAAGTTCTGTTTTCAATAGTCTTGATACCCCGGGCAATCAGACTCGCCCAAGGCTGTTTAATAGATAATACTTTCATTGCTGCATTTTATTATTAATAGGTTGTTGTGTTTATCTATATTAGTTAATTCCCCTAAAGGAACTTTTCTTTTTAATTTCTCGACTCTTTCAAGCAAACTATTAGATATCTCATCGAAAGCCTCATTTATCAAACTACTATCCTTTTCAGATTTAATAGTATCTGAAACAGAATCTAGTTCAATGAGTATATCAACACTATTGGCGATAGTTTCTAATGCTAATATTTTTGCTTCTCTTTTATTCATGTTTGTTTTTCTTTTTCATGCCAATCATCAGAGTAAAACCTTACCCAGCTTTCATGAACTATTATGTTATTAATACTATAATGAACACTCCTGTTGATATAGTTGCCATTCTTGTCACTTAATACATGTACACGGATATCTTGTATGTATCCTTCCTCCCATCCTTTATCCCCGTTTCCAAACACGACATGATCACCTATCTCAAACATTGTTCTGATAGTATGGTCTGGCTTATTATGTTTTTCTTTTTCATATAATTCATCAAGCTCTTTGTTTATTCTGTCAACAATGGAAGCTATAGAATCATTAGGATACAATTCTTGGTAATCAACCAATCGGGCGTAAAACCTTATGGTTCTTTCAATATTTATATCTAAACTCCCCTTCATGTTATTTTAATCTTATAATATAGCCCTTGTTCTCAAGATAACCAACTATTACGTCTTCATCTATCTCGTCAAGAATGTTTTTATCTGTGGCACCATCTTCCTTATATGCGCACAAAACATCTGGCAGATCTAAAGCTTCGAGCATAAGTTTCTTCGCAAACTCTTTTCTGTCTGACCATTTTTCAATGCCTTTAACAAAATCGTCAACATCGACTGTTATTTTGGATTCCATATGCTATTCCTTTAACCAAACAAATTTTCCAGGTAAACCACATTTTCTTAATACTTCAGCATTATCCTTTCCAAATGCCACAAGAACACTTCCGCAGCCGGGGCTGTCCCCTCTGGTCCCGTCCGGGCGGTAGAACCTAACCCTCTGCCTTAGGAACATCATCGCATCTGCCTTCTGGAATATAATGTCTTGAAACATTACATTGTCACATCTGTTGAATAACAACGATATTCCATTTCCATGTTCCGCAAGCTTCTCTATAAATTTAGATACAAGAGTTCTTGTATATGGAGGATTTAGCCACACCCTGCCAAACCATTCCTGTTTTAAACCATCATCGTTCTTATTGAACGTATGCTTTGCTGTTGGCCATAGAGGATTCATGGCGGCACAAGGGTCCAAATCAAATTCCCCTAAAGCATCTATGATTTCTTTTGGGGTGTACCACTCATCAGTGGCACACTTCCCTCTTTCGTAACTCACGTCCATTACTCAAATGTTTTTGCTAACTCAGTAGCAATATCATATACCTTGATATGGCTATCTTCGTTATAATCTTCATTAATGTTTATTTTGCCTACATAAGTCTTATAGACTTTGTCTTTATTCTCATGGTTAATCGCACCCTGAGCAAAGACAAAATCAGCCTTCCTGATTTCTTTGTTGTTTGTCTGGTCACGCAAAGTATAACCTTTACTTGATTCAGATTTAGGTGAAAAATTATACAACTTCTCAATAGGCAATGCATCACCATACCACTCTTCTATTTCTCGTCTATACAATTCAAGCTGAAGAGCGTAAGCTGGATATATACCGCCGGACTTGAAGTCTACAATCGCATTAAAAGTGCGTTCAACATCCTTTTTCTCCAATTTGGGATCGCCGGCTTTGAAGCCTTTCCCATTCACCTTGTATGTCGCACCGAAGTAACCTTCCACCTTTTCTACTACCGTCATCTGACATACAAGGTCGATAGGAGACGCCACGCAATACTTTTCATGAGAAAGAATTTTTTCGATAAGAATCGGTTTGACTTTGTAGTCAGAACAAAACTTGGCAAATCGCCTGATTCTTTCAATCATATTATCCAAGTCTTCTTCACTTGATTTAAATCGGTCAATATTCTTCTTTGGTATCCTTAAATCACTTTCCTCTATAAGTTGAATAATATGACTTCTCCTGAGATATATGTCCCTACCAGTAAGGTACAAGCCAAACAAATAGTGCATAATAGTACCTTTATCTGCTTCATATTGAGAAACCTCTTCCGGATTTTGACCAATAAGCTCAAGACCTTTCTTCCATGTATATAGCTGATCTTTGACCTCGGCATACCCATCTTTAATCAGATTGGTTCCAGAAGCATAAATCCTCACACTGCCATCATCCAATAAACGATAGTAGTACCTATTACCATCAAGAGTCAAACGTCTGAATACTGGGGTTTGAATCATCTTTACCATTTCTGCCACAAAGAATGGTTCCACCGGTTCAGAGTTGTCCTTGAACGGGTTCGGCTCGGACTCCGGCTGGGCGTCTGCCGCGCCAAGAGGCTCCACCACTTCTGCCTCAACTTTATCTTCTGGCTTAACCTCAGAAGCTCCATCGTATCCTGCTTCGTAATTTTCCCCTAAATATTCTCTCAATTCTTTCTTTATGTCATCAATACTTCTTTTAGGAGATGCAGATACAACATATCTATCCCTTTTGTAAAGAGTATTCTCAGGATCATCACTTATCGGTTTAAAACCTATAGATAACAGATAATCTATTTTCTCTTTCTGTTTTTTTTTAATCTTATCCAATTCGTTCATAAATTATATCTTTCAATTATACTATTAAGCAATCTACCTTTTTCCTGTATACGTCCTTCATCTAGCATCAGCTTAATCTGACTTAATGCTCTATTCCATACTACAGGAAAAGTATTTTCAAGTTTGTCGAACTCAAGACAGTCAAGAAATCTATCAAACCTCGTATGTTCATCTTCTGCAAGAAAAACAATATTATCTTTGTCCGTAGCAATCGACTTATACCATCTTTTAGGTAGTATATGACATACATTACATACTGAAGGATAATATATTGGTCTTCCTGTATAAGACATACGAGATTCAGACAATATTTCCAGCATAGAACAAAAAAATCCGGATAATTCCGGATTTACATTCTTCTTGCCCCTATTGGCTTTTTTCTTGACTGTAATATTTTTCTTTTCTTTAGGAGGCAACTCTTTGCTCCTGCAAGACGGACACAAACCCTTACTTCGTATAGGCACCATGCGCCCGCATTTTTCACATTTGTATAAAGGCATAGTCGTTTTTTAAAAGCCTCCCAGTGTTATACCGGGAGGCAACATAAACAAAAATACTAATACTATGACAACTGTTCCGCCTTCTCCTTGTAATCGTAAGGATAGACGTCGATAATTTTTGTTTCCACAATTGCTTCACACGACCAATCAGCCATGCTTCCTTTCATACCGGCAACAAGATTGGCTTCTGCGCTCTTTGTGTCATTCGCCTGGACATACATATAACAAGGAGTCTTTTTCTCTTTGCCGCTCTTTTCATCAAGTGTGATGTAATTCACCTTACATTTGAAGTATCTGTCACCACAGCCACCATCTTCGCAAAGGAACATTTCAGAAACCTTCATCGGATCAATCTTTGCGATTTCAAAATCATTATGGAAATCTTTCATTATCTCCATAGCTCTCGCTTCAGCTTCCGTATAACTAAGAGCATCAATCGCATACTGTTCTGCTACTTTTTTTTCTGTGCCTTTCGGCGTAATAGTTTTCGCTTTAACCGTTACTTTAAACCATTTTTTCATATACTTCTCAATTTAAAAACATGACAAATTTATTAACACTAATCGTTAATAAAAATGTTATTATTATTAATTAATGCTAAATATCAATATAAATATAATTATGTTTTTCAGCCTTATCCTTGCTTGTTGTGAAAATCTTATTGGTCGAATAGCGTATATAACAACCAGGTATACCTTTTCCAACCCATGATTTTATATTTTTATGCCGCACCTATTAAAGATGCGGCTATTTTTGTTAATCATTCACTATTTCATCAACATCCTCTGATTCATCATCAGCCATAAGGAAACTTTCAGTTTCTTCGTTAAAAGGATAGGACATTCGAATAAGTTGCATAGCCTTATCCTTATTCCCTTCCGTGATTTCAAGATATCTGGAAAACAATTCCTTCAATCGTTCATTATATTCTTGTTCATTCCTTATGCGAGAAACATAAGCCCAGAAATCGTCCGCAACCTTTCTGGCGTCATCAATTCTTTCATCCTCTTTGTTCTCTACCTTAATAGCATTATTATATCTATCTATTTCTTTATCGAAGTCAAAGACATCTTTCTTTTTATACAATTTCACGGGAGCTACATCCAAAGTGGTAATTGCATCACTTCTGTAATTCATGTAATCAAATCCACTACCCATTCCTATATATCTTTGTTCCAAAGTACATGCACCTGCTTCAAATAACATATTTGTTATCTTTACAGCATCTTCCATGTTATCTACAGCCAAAGATGAATTTCCGATTCTGTATACAGTTTTATCAACTTCCGGAGCCACCGGTCTTGGTATCTCAACCCGTGGTTTCTTATCTAAGATATCAATAGGGAAACCATTAGCTACAAGTTCACAACCCAAATAAAAACTCAATTGTTCTACAGACAATTCTACTACCTCGTTTCTTGTTAAATCCTTAATTGTTTTCATAACTTTAATTGTTTTAAATTTTTGTAATATTGTATTCGTTTACTATTATGTCTTTTTCTCTGAATTTTTCGTTATTGATAACCTCGGCAATAGAGCTGATTTTATCAAGATCTAAATTGTCTTCATCAATACAATCGTTGATTATCTTGATGATATCTTTTTCGTCACGATAATATTCTTCTTCGCAATTTATAGACATGATAAATCTTCCTCTGTGCTCAAAAGCATCGTCATTAGTCACATAATAGCCTGCGCCGGGTTCTTCTGCGTACATCGCAAATTCAACCCCGAAGAATCTGGAAATCTCTCTTATGAGAGATTTTGGCTCACTCCACGCCGATTCTATGTCTATAAACCTTTCTTTGCTGTCATAATAAACAATAGCAGACCTATAGTCGTCTATTTCATCATCTGGGGTTCCCATATAATCAAATAAATCCTTCGAATCTATATAGTTGGAATTTACTCCAGCCAAAGCATCCAATGAGCCAAACATATCATCGATAAGCATATCTTCGCCTTTGATGTATAAAGTAGTAATACATGTATTTGCCATAACTTTGTCTTTTTAATAATAATCAATCCCCATAACAGCTTTCGCTCCCCGTATCGTCACCAATAGGATTGTTGAAGCCGTACATAATTTCCAATAATTTCCTCCAATGTTTTCACAATCTGTTATTATATGCACTTGTGATAAAATACTATTTCAAGCCCTATGATTTCATCTGTTATCTTTATGATATTACCATTTCCATGAAAATACATAGGACACGAACTGTCGCCTAAAACCTCGCATACCTTTTTCATGTATGGGTAAAATTGCATACCAAAAATTTCCTTTATTGGTCGCTCTACTGAAATCTTCTTCATGAATTCAGGTAATAGAGGAATACTATCGTTGACATATTCATAAAATACCTCTTCTTTGCTTTTTGACTTAACAGTTATACCAGTATCATTTACTGATAAAATATATCCCTTGCAAACCAATTCAAACGATTTACTATCCAGAGACTTACCGTTAAGAGTTTCCAATTCACTGCTATTCAAATTGGATGCCTTAGTTAAATCCAATATAGCGGCAACATGCCCATCAAGAGCTATCGCTTTATTGTCTAAAAAATAAACATTTTGATAAGCTTCCTTTGCAGAAGACTTGCTTTTCTTTTCGCAAATCTTCTCTATACGGTAGTAATTACTGATAAATTTCTCCATAAACTAATACTTTGAATAATTCATAAATTTTGTCTCCAACCCAACGCATATCGTTCAACAAATCAGAAAGCGAGTTTGGACAATCCTCATTACCAAGTCCCGGGTCTTTTATACGACTTAAAGTTTCTTTTTCGTAATCATAACTATAATAATAATTGCCAAACTCTTCTATGAATTCAGATAAACTGGAACCCTTTCTTATGTCGAAGTCGTAATGTTGACCCGCTGGAGTATTTATCGCAAAAACCATCAAGTTATCACCATTTAACTCTGCGGAAATACCAAGGCTTTCAGCTATATTCATGACAGCGCTTATGTAATCGATGCCGACAAAATACAAACTATATCTGACAACTGTAAAGAATTCACATAACTTATCCTTGCACCAATTCATATCATCGATAAGATTCTTAATAGATGAAGGACATCCTCTATTACCAAGCCCCGATCCGTTTATCCATATTTTTGCTTCTTCGTCCGGATTATATGCAAGATAATATTCATACAAATTTTCTCTGAAATCTTCTAAGCGTTTTCCAACTTTGATAGTGAACACAAAATCTTGGCCTTCGGGAGAGTAAGTTTCAAATTCAATATCCTTACTCTTTTTGTCGTAAACAGCGGAGATATTTAATTTCTCCGCTATTTTAATTATATATTTTACGTGTTTCATTGTTATATCAATTCTATAAGTTTAGCAATTAAGTCTTTCATAAAGACCCTGTCTTTTTCTCTTTTGTATGCCATCTTCTTTTTAATAACAGACATAGCTTCTGCTACAAGATAGCCGGTATTTAATTGTATAGACTTATGACTAAAATCCTCAACAATCCATATATTAAAGACTTCGCCACCCCAATTGAATATATATGGCTTGTTTACCCAAGTGACGTTATCCATACCGTATTCAACATCTGTAGCCGCTTTCTTGAAAAACTCATTTCCTGATTGGAGCGCTAATGCTTTAAAAATGTTTCTGTCATCGTTGGACTTCAACTTAACTTCCAAGTCTATATCTTTAGGCGTATTCTCTGTTATGCCTAAGATATACAATGCCGTTGAACCGACAATCATAAAATCAGCTTCTATAGGATTTAAAATCTCACCTACGAATCTATTTAATACAGAGCAATCTATTTTATCCATAACAATATATTTTAAATTAAACAAGTCAATTCTTTTTATTTATTATTTAATCTTATTATTAAATCTTCATTCGTTTTTCTCAAATTCTTAACCATATCACTCAACGCCTTATTTCTTGATTTAAGATTTGAAATCAATGTCGCATCATACACTTCCTCGTCAGTCTTGGAGCAGTCTACCTTATGCAATCTAATATACCCTTCGAGTTTCTTTATCCTACCCTTTAGGCTTTTTATCGTGTTAGCAATACGCCCCATTCCGCCTTCTGTCTCCAACTCATAGATATATGCTTCAAGCTCCCCGAGCCTCTGGAGTTTTTTTGAATAGAACTCTTTCCTCTCTTTATCATACTTTTTGAATTTATCTATGAGATGTTTAAGTCTGGCTATCTCTCTATCTTTATCGTCGTCAAATAAATCCTCATTCAGCATACTCAATTCCTTTTAGACATTTCATTCTTTACTTCTCTAATATATTTCCAGGATTTTTTTCCTCTATGCAGGATTATAGCTTTATCTATATCCTTTTCTGGGTTGTAGTATCCCTGATATATATCGAACATTTCACGAGCTTTTACGGGATTGTACCTATCTCTGTAGGTATATTTCTTCTCTCCAGAAATACGATTGACCTCATCCACGTAAACACGAAGCATCTGGAAGCGGCCGGCGGCAGACGATACTTGGCTCCGGGCGTTGTCATCACCACGCGACTCAACGTGGCATATAGCATCCACCATACGCTCCCATTGCTTTTCTTTAATATTCCTGATTTTCTCTGATGCGTCAACTTCTTCGATTGTCATATTAGACAAACCGAAGACTATTGACAGCATCATAAGAACAAGAAACAATCTTCTTTTATTTTTCACCATATGTAATAGTTATATCATCAGGCAACATGCTTCTGTCGACATTTGCCAGAAAGTTTAAATATTCTTCTTCGGAAACCATATCGCCATAACCTCTCCAGTTGAACACAAGTTTATTTGTATGGCTATAGTATATATAATTGTCACAAGTTATACCACAATCGAGAATAGCAAGATCTATATCTCTTTCAGTTTCTATATCTTTAAGTTCCTTATTAAACCTGTTTAATACGGAATCTTTATGAGCTTTTATTTTATTATCCCGTCTCTCTTTATTTCTTGACAAGATAGCCGACTCTGTATAATATCCAATTTTTATTCTATCTTCTACAAGAGTGCGCTCTTCCGCCGTAAGGATAATCCTATGCCTTTCTTCTTCGGGTTTACATGGATTAATCCATGTATCGCCTGTTAATTCTTCTAGCATTTTAATAGCCTTATCTGCTCTTGATTTAAGCCTGTCCATAATACCTAAATCAAATAAAAGATACTTAAAGTAATCTTTTTCTTCAACAGCTAAAAGAAGTTTTTTGTATTCATCTTCAGTAAGCATGGCTTCCTTTATGACATAATCTTTATTACCCTTTTGGATACCATAAATCATATTTTCTACAAAACCTGTGCTATAGCCATAAATTGTTTTGCCATGAAGTTCTACGAATTTACTTGCCTCCATTTCAGCGTTTGCTATTTCTTTGCTTAAAGCGCCAAAAGCATATTCTTTAAAATAACCATATTTGTTTTTTATATATTCTTCACCTGTTACATGTATAAAACAAATACCATTATTACAATCATCATCTAAGCGAACTTTTGCCTTTATCTTATAAGCCTGACCGCTTTCAACGAATTCTTTTTCTTCCTTGAATAACAAACTAGTCTTTTCCATAATTATTTCTTTTTATGTTTTAGTCTCTGCAATGCATCTTTCTTTGAATATGCCATTACCTTTTGACCTTTGATAACAAACTCTCTCAATTCTCTATTATCGACCACCGGTCTATAATTAGGACTAAAGGAAACATTAGCCTGTTTCCTTTTAGTCATAAACATATCTTCGTCTTTTAACCCTGATGCGGCCATTGCATACAATGCTAACGCTTCAGACATAAATTTCTTAACGCTCATATCAATATCTATTTTTTAAATTAAACAATCAAGACCAGAATATAGGCTTTACTTCTTTATGTTCGTCAAGCCATGCTAAGAACTCATAAACATCATTAGGGATGTTATCCACAAGCTCTTCATTTACTGTATAAAAATTACAGCAAAAGTTATATAACCTTTGTCCAGTATATTCAAATACTTTCTCATTAGAACTGTTTCTATTTATAAGAAAGACTCTTTTACCCTCTAGTAGTAGTTTATCTAACATTCGGACATTCGCATCATGCAAAAGCTCAGAAGCATCCTCCGGAATAAATCCATTATAATATCTGAAAATATCATCAGGTGTTATATCAATATTTTCCATAACTTATTATTTTATTTTAGCGATATTAGCGTATTTCTTGCTAATCTTAAACCTATACACCCATCTCTCGTCAGAGAATTCATTGTAGTATTCTATATTGTTTCGATCAAGAATATCCGCAACCAACTTGATATCTCTCTCTACATTCCAGTTATATATATAATATACACCTATACCGTAAGTTGTTGGATATATGATTATATTATCTTTTATACCATTGTTATTCAAAAGCTTTTGAACCTTATCGGCAAATTTGCCGTAAGTTCCATTATACATCTTTCTATTTTTAGATATCTCCTTTTCTATAAATTCAATATCTATATTTTTACTTTTCTGGTTTATCTTCTTAACAATAGTCCTACCATCGTAATCTATGATTAAGGTATTGTAGCCATAAGAAGATAAACCATTTCCATACTTCAATACAGACCTATTAGCGTTATCTACAGCCTTTTTCTGTAACTCTTCCATGCTTTTATACAAAACATTTGTCGTTCCTTTTACTGCAGCTTCACACCCTTCTACATGATCTTTATAATACCCTATAAATTTCTTTATCTCATCCTCATAAACTCTTTGCTTAAAAGCTTCGAATGTTTTCTCAGGATAGAAGCGAACATTAATACCTTTGTTCGCGAAATATTCCATTGTTTCTTTTGTCAAAATCATAATTCATCTACTTCTATTATTGAACCATTATACGGATTACATATATCCGTGCATTCTATAGCCTCCGATTCCACTGCAAAACAGCCCGCGCCTGGGTCGTAGAACATCTCCATGTCTATCGGCATCAGCGCCTCCCTCTCGGCTTCACTCCTGGGGAGCCCGCTGCCGACAAGACTTTCAACTCTATGGCTGTAAGCGATAGGATGTTTAACTGGATCCAGTTGTATCTGGAAAACTTCAGCTGAATTCGCTGATTGAATTTTAAACTTTTCCATTTTCAACCCATTCTTTATATCCAACTTGAAAACCTATAGGGTCATATCTTTTAAGCATAACTCCATAATTGGAACGTCCAGTACATCTATTCTTTCCGCCAATTATCCAGCGTTCATCGTCCTTATCCGGAACTATAAATTCGTTAAGGAATTCTATGTAATCTTTTTTGTTTGCCATAATTTATCCTCCAAAGCTTTCTTCATTCATTTCTGTGTTGATATTTAAACAATCTCCACACATGTAACTAATACTGTCAGGATTATAGCCACAATATTCAATAAGAAATTGTTCTACGTTTCCTTCGTATTTCTCCTCTATAAGAGAGTCGTTTATGGTAATAATATCGACATCTCCAACACTATAGTCTAATACCGCTATTTGCATAATCAATTTTCCTTTTTGATATTTTTAAAATAAGCATACTCTGAACAAAGCCCACCTTTTACGATTTTAAAAGGCACACCTTCATAGTTGTAAATTTTATAGTAAAACATAGTATTACCACTCAATTTTAGACGCTTCAACAGGATTCGTAACCTCATCCCTCTGCATCCGATTACAGAGGATATCAACTCCTATCCTCTCTATATTTATTGCAGCATTTAAATCCCTGTCGATTTCTACGCCGCAATTCTCACATTTGAAAACTCTGTCCGATAAGGTCAAATCTTCTTTCTTCCATCCACATTTAGAACATGTTTTTGATGATGGGTAAAATCTGTCTATTATAACTAATTCTTTCCCATACCAATTACACTTATACTCCAATATAGATCTGAATTGATGAAAACTTGTATCAGATATCGCTTTGGCTAACTTGTGGTTAGACAACATACCAGAGACATTTAAGTCTTCTATACAAATAACATCATAATTATTTACAAGATAAGTAGTTGTATTGTGTAGAAAATCATTTCTCTTATTAGCAATCTTATTATGTAATCTTGCTATTCTAAGCTTATTTTTTCTATACCTGTTACTACCTTTCCTTTTTCTACTTAAATATTTCTGTATTTTGACTATTTCAGATTGTTTCTCTCTGAAAAACTTTATGTTATCAATCACAACATTATCAGACAATGTAGCAAAAGATTTTAATCCTAAATCAACTCCTACTGATTTACCAGTTTTAGGTTTATGATAAATTATAGCATCAACAGATATGGACACAAAGTATTGGTTACAACAATTCTTAGATATTGTACAAGAAACTATTTTACAATTATCCGGAATAATTCTATCAACAGACATCTTTACCCATCCTATCTTTTCTAATCTTATCTTATTTCCATTAATTAAGAACTTCTGATTAGGTAATCTGTAAGATTGATTCCCTGATTTCTTTTTGAATACAGGTTTATTTATCTTCTTCTTTCTTGTTTTTGAAAAGAACTGAGAAGTAGTCTCCTTAAAATCCCTTATCTTTTGCTGGATAGCTGCTGCCGACACCTCATTCAGCCACGGCTTATCATTTATTAAATCTGATTTAGATATAAGTTTAGGTTTAGGATTATTATCCTTATCGTAAGAATTAAAAGATTCAACATTAGCATTCCAAATAATACGAATACAACCAAAGGTCTTAGAAAGTAAAACTTCCTGAGATTTATTAGGATGTATTCTATATTTGAAAGACTTAATCATTGTTTTCTAATTCTTTTATAAGTTTTTCTATATTTCTCTTACTTCTTCTTTGACCGTATAATCTCGCAGTAAAAGATATTATTATGGAAACAAAATCCTGCATTAGATCGTCCCTATCGCTATTTTGTGTATTTATAACTTCAATAGTTCTATCATCAAGTTCTAGTAGCTTTTTAATATAATTCATTCCAAATCTACTGAATCTATCAGAATGTTCCACCACTATTTTTGTTATTGATTTATCCACCAATAAGGACTCAAGTTTTTTTCTATTATCATTCAATCCACTTCCTACCTCGCAAAATACCTTGTCAACAATATACCCTTTTGCTGCACAATAAGACAAAAGTCTTTCTTTTTGTCTTTCAAGGTTTGATTTATTTTCAGAAGATGATACCCTGCAATAAATAGCAACTTTCTGTTCTTTGTTTTCATCTATTACAACAAGAATATGTCCATTAGGGGTTGTTTCAGTTTTCAATAACCCCTTTTTTATTCGGTTCCATATTGTTCTATATGTAACCTTTTCCATTTTTGCATATTGACTTATCTTATATTTCATATTGCAAATGTAGTAATATTTCTATATAAAACGAATATTATACCATATAATTTAATTATTTATATTATACCAGAAGTCGCAGGGTATATTTCCATACATTTTTTGATATCAGCTACCACAACTTCTCCAACTTTATCATCTTTATAAAGATGGAATAATTTCTTAGGCTCATCTGATGAATGTTTATCCAAATGAATAAACCTTAAATAACAATCACCAAGAGGTTCACTTAATTCATTCTCCAATAAAGCAATCTGAATTTTTTCTTCAAACTCTTTACGCATTTTTTCAATATCATTCTTTACCATACTAATTTTTTTTTATAGGTTTATACAAAATTGTAAATAAGTCTTTTTTGGGTCCAGCCCAATTGCCGCGCCAATACCAGCCGTACACCCGAATCTTATCGCTACCCCGGTAATCGTCCGGGGTATAGAACTCTGGCTTCTTCTTGTATCCTTCGTTTTCAGCAAGTAATTGTTCTACTTGCTTTTTTGCATTTTCTAGTCCATCTACATTCTGGTTGGTCAAATAGTTTGTACTATTAACCCAACCTTTCAATGTTTTAGTTCTTACCATATCATAAATCGTTTATTCTGACAAATTCTTTTAAAGCACCCATAATAGCATAAGCTAATCCAATGCTATCCCCATCATAAGTACAACAATAATCCTCATACATGTTTTCGTCAATGTCGGATACTGTTACTTCACATACATTTCCATTATTTTTGAAATCAATATGCAAACGTCTACTATTGGTTTCCCAGAGAGTTTCATTTTCATTCAATAACTCCTCGAAGTCTAAATCAAATTTAGAGCCTCCTAAGAGATTTTTTATCTCCTCATAACCATCTTCGTTAGCCGCCTCAATAACTTCTCCTAAATCAAAATCCATCATAACTACATTGATTTAAATCTACTGGTAAGCAACCAGTATCAAGTTCTATTAATCTATCAATGATTGTATCTACAGCTAATATACTGTGAGCGTAAATACAATCTTCGCCAAAATAGACATCCTTTAATGATTCCAATGTGGATTGGAAATAAGGATGATAGACATCAGGAATGCTGATAGTGAACCACTTTTTATTTTCGATCTTGTCTTCATAACAATAACCATAAGACCAAACTCCCCGGCGTACAGTGTATACATCAGCAAAATACCAATTCTTATACTCTATGGTAACTCCAATAGGAACTATGTCAGTTTTTGTACATCTCTGTTTCCGTCTATTTACAACCTTATCAGAAACAAGGTATACCATATCCCCTATTGGTATATCATTATTCAATCCCCTCCAATGAAATGCCTGTACAGCGACAGCGCCTTTTTTTATCATGAACTCCGTATGTTTTTCTGCTAATTTGATATTAGACATAACAGACCTTCTCTCATCTTGAAAAGGAAACACAGAATCTGTGCCACACATCTCAGCTATATTGCCGGCTAAGTCTATGTGAAAATATTTTAGAACTCTTGTTTTCATTTTCTTTTAACTTTTAAAAAATTGCAAACACTGATAATAGTTTTCTATTGTATTAGCATCCCAACTCGTATATCCTGAATCCATATTGTCAGTCAGTATTCCAACCATAAATACAGAATCATCTATACATCTCAATTCTTTGATATGAAGAATAAAAGGATATCCATTATCGTATACTGTTGTTGTTATATCATCATCTTCTATTAATACATGTCCTCCAAGTCTTTTTAATATCCCTACGAGATTATTCTCCATATCATCTTTAAGAGTATCGCATCTGTCGCAATACATAGATGCGATACTTCTATTCATTTCATTTACATCCATCACCCATGCATTATTATAAATTGCAGACACCAATAATAATCTTCAATGCTATCTGCTAACCAATATGTCCCCGCATCACCATCCAGATCGCCAACCATAAAGATTTGATCATCTTCTAATTCAAGGCGCCTCACCCTCAATGTGTGAGAGTAACCATCATCCCCATCACATACCGTAAGAACTATATCATCATCACTGATATCTTCGCATTCTTTCATCGATATTTTTCCACCGGATGCTTTTAGGATATTTAAAAGGTCGTTACGCATATCGACCTCTACAAGATTGCATCTATCACATAGGTAAGATGCTATGCTTTTCATACAATTCTTATTCATAATTTTAAATATTAACTAATTCCCATTCGTAATCAAATCTGATTGCTTTATCCTGAGGGAGGAATTTAGCGAACGTGGTAAACGCATACCGAAAATCTACTTCCTTAACCTCAGCTTCTTCTTCTCGAACAGGAAATGGATTCCAATAATAGAATCTGGTATTTCCTAAATTACCAAAAACGCGAGCCATTTCTATTGACTCGCGTTCGCTATCTCCTATTACTAATATGTCACATCCTGTCTTTCTTGTGCCTATTATAATAGAATGGTCTAAATGTTTTTCTATGAACCTTAAACGATCTATAGAAAACCAATCTGTCTGATGCTGGACAACATCTCTTTTTATGATATTGTCTATCTGCTCTAGTATTTTGTTTGTATTTACATGCATAGCTCTATGAATTCTAAAACATTACACATCGTATCCAGATTTCTGGTACAAATCATTTCTTCTCTATTATTTACAATTCCATATACAAGAATATGCTCAGGTCCGCCCTCGACCTTCGTTATCCGCATCAGCGCAGGACCCAGCGGCAGAGCCGCCACCGTGAACACCCTGGACTTCCCTTTTGTGGAATCAGAGATGACCCCACCATTTTCATATATGATTCTTTTTATCTCTATGAATACCTTTTTGTTTAAGTCCTCAGCTTCTCTTTGAAGCATCCGGGCATTATGCTTTGCTATTTTTGTCGCCAACATATATAAATCCTTTTTCTCTATTACCTTTGATTTCTCCTGATTTTAATAATTCGTTAAAGCAAGCTCTAACTTGTTTGGCTACAGGATCCAAACTACTTGAACATAGATGCCTATATACTGTTTTTACAGTGTATCTGTCAATAATAGTATCCAAAACGTATTCTTTATTAATACAACGCATTTCAAACGCAATGCGTAAGGAATCTTTTATATGCTCTTTTATGGACTCATAATATGCAATTTCATCATCTTCAGTCCAAGGTTCAAGCTTATCACCTACATAAACGGATATAAAAGAGAATGTATCACCTCCGGGTTTTAATTTATCACAAACCATCTTTATCAAATCCTCATCCAATGCTCCAGTAATCTCCATTGGATGAATATACAGATTTGAAAATCCTTTTTCCATCGTTGGTCTGGTACAAGACATTTCAAACTCCTCCTTCTTCTCAGTAAAACCCATCTCGTTAAAAATGGCTTTTATTTCCGGATAGAATTTTTGGGATTTTTCAATATCCCAACCTCTGCCCCATTCGTAGCCAGCTTCTATTCTTATTCTAACATACTTATACATACTTGTCATTCCTTTCCTTAATTTTATCAAGACCCTTGTAAATACATTGCAGACAACTTTTTTGAGGTTTTATTTTTGACAACCTCTCGGTTAACACATTGTCTGGCGTATCAATGGTTCCGATATAACCCCTTGCATTACAACAGGCATATATTCTGCCGTATGGGTCTAAAGTTATATCCGCTATTATTTGGTCGTCTCCATTAAAATCCAACATGCAAACACCATCATTGTCGTATATTTTGTTTTTGAAAGCTCGACCTAACGGCATAACCCTGTTGCCCATCTTTTCTCTCAAATCTTTCTCTATGGAAATATTGGAACTGTACAAATCTATCGCATCTTTTACAGAAAACATGATATTGTCCAAATCCACCCCTCTCTTCAGCAATTCTTTCCTATGATATCTATCATCTGATATCATTAAAGTGAATTGCGTATCAGGGAATTTGTTTACAACATTAATCAATCTATCCATCGTTGGAGACATGTCCCTTTTCTTGGAATACAACTTGAATCCGTTAGAAACAATTCGTATTTCCGTAAAGCCGGCACAAGCTAACATCGATAACTGCTCTTCCCATCCAGGATGAAGAAACGTCTCACCACCACAATAGTTGACAAAGTGATCGTTTTGAGCTATTTCTTTTTCTAGAAATTTTCTAAGCATGTGGTTATCCAAATAACCTTGTCTGTTGTTTCTGCAACTAAATAAACAGTGTTTACATTGTAAGTTGCATTTGTAAGTATTTATAATCTGCATATTTTGTTCCTCCCCTTGTAAATTGATACAGCCCTCTCAACAAGCTTGTATCTGTTTTCGTCCGACAATTCTTTATAAAACCTTTCTGTAGCACCCCACACGCCACCCATACTGCATGCGGCATTCCATTTCTCCCATATATGCGATGCAGAACAAGTCCATTCTATGGAAGAACATTCGTTTCTGCACCACATATTCCACATGTAATAAAAGAATGAGGATACAGCTATATCTGCATCCTCTATATATTTTGCTCGTCCAGAATCCTTTCGAGCCTTTGTCGGCCAAACGCCCGGCTCCGGTTCTCCTAGCTTTACACCAAATTTCTTTCCTACTATAATTTCTATTCTCAATATTTCGCCGGACTCTTTGTATTGCCAGACGTAATAACCATCTTGTTTACGTCTAGCTTCAACCGGTAAAGCTTTCAAAAAGTCCTTAATCTCATTCAGAGATTTGAATTCCTTTTTGTAATTATCCATCTTAAAAACTCCTTTTTCTTTCATATCAATATCTTTTTGTCAAATTAATAAATCAATGCATCTTCAATGTATGGCTTAAACGGATATCCAAGCTGATCTTTCACATTTACTCTAATCAACTCTATTTCTAATCCATCTATATCTATACCAGCTTCTTTAGCTAGCTCTCCGACATGCTCTTTACTTGTAGCAACAGCATGATAAAGAACACATCCATACCTGCCTACAATATTATAACTATTTGCGACCATATATCTTATAGTGATTAATAAAATTTAATGCGAGGATTCAAAATACCGGCATCCACAAATGCCTGTATTATCATCCTCTCATTGTCATTAATAAAACATTTAGACTCCAATATCTTATCCATGCTTCCAAACTCTTCAAGCAATACACATATTGTATTACTTTCCGCCTTTGTACTGTACGCAAAAGGCTTCCTTTTATTAGGAAGCCTCCATTCTACATCTCCTCCTCACTTCCCCACCAAGGGTCGTTTTTATCCATCAACCTTGCCTCGGCAGGATGCACCGGACTGCCCGGGCTCGCCAGCATTTGCACATACTCTGGCGTCTCATCTATCAAATCCAAGAAACAAGTAATTAAATCATAGTTCCTCAGAGTGCCACAAGACAAACTCTTATCTGTCTCGTGGCTTTCTTTAATCCTTCTACTATCATAATAATTCTTTTAACTCTTCTACACTATTAAAGAGTTCATCTTCATACATCATATACCCTCTTGCATAAGCGCGATTGCTGTCTGCTAAATAATATTTTATTGTTTTTACAGATTCTTTTCCTTCTACATATAACTCTGAATCCGTTTTTCTCGAGCCCTGTATTGTATTTAATTCTGCGTTGGTATAACTTTCCTGATATTTAATACCTACTATTTTTAAATGTTTTATTTTTGATGGGGAAAAGCTCACAGAACTATCCGGAATAAGAGCATATACTTTTTCTCCTATTTTGTATTTCGTTTTAATCATATTTGATTCATTATAGAATCCCCAATACCACTGGTCCGAACTCATTATTTCCTCAATAAGTTCTTCTATTGTTCTTTCCCTACCATCATCCGCCATTTCATAGACCAAATACGTTCTATTGCCATTTTCTACCGTTGATAGTTCTTCTCCTTTTTTCGCTAAAAATATAGCCGTCTCTTTATCTACTGGAACGAAAATACCATCTTCATTTATAACTACTTTCTTCATATTAGAATGTGATTAATTTGTTAGTAATAAGTTTGTAAAACACTTTATCCAAGTTTTCTGCCGAATAATCCACACCGATCTTATCTAATAATTCTTCTTGTTTATGCGTTTCAAAGTCCACAGTAAACCCATGCCCCAGCCCGCGCATGTAGTGCTCTATGGCAGCCTCCGGACCCTCGTTGTTCCACATTTCACCCAATGTATCATGGATTACGTTCAGCATCCGTTTTACTTTATTATCATCGTCCCATTCATCCGCAACTGCCTCATGGGTTATTTTGTCAAGAATATACTTTCGGATAAATTTATCCTGATGCTTCTTTGGGTCTAAGAATTCAAAAAAGTTATATATGCTCCTCTTCATCCAATCATCTATATCCTTATATCTTTGAATTTCTGATTCAAAATCCAAAGGCTGCGACATCGCATTCTCGAATTCCTCTAAACTTCCATTTCCTAGCCCAACTCTTGCGCCTGACCCATATTCGTGGCAAGGGATATAAGATTTGGCATAATCAACCATTTCGAATCCAAGCCTATCACGCTCGATATGTATTATATTGCTATCCCCAATTTTTCCTGCCACAACACTTGTCATATCGTCCTTCCTCCAATCCTCATTGTAGGTTCTATCACTCCAGAAAGCTACTTTATAACCTGCATTATACAGATCTATTGCCAAATTTTCCAATATATTCTTCATGATTATGTATTTTATAAATTTATGTATTAATCTATCCAGAATTGCCCGCAATGAGGACAACGACACCCAGCCGGAAATCCATTCTCGTATTTAACCCCTCTATGTCTTCTAATATCTATATCGCCAGCACTACATCCTCCTGCATCGAAAACCCTCTGAAATTCGGCTTCACGCTCCATGTGGGCGCCGGTCTGAGAGGTCTCTATTTTCTTATCAATATCTTCTTCCGATAACTCCATGACAGTATCCTCACACCAACTCGAAGACATACCGCATACCCCATATGTGTAAGAGTAATGCACGGCTTTGTCAACAAAAAGGTTTTCTTTCTTGAAAGGGAAAGAAACTTTGTCCTCTTGTTTAATTTTCAAAAAGATGTGGTCTCCACCTCCTTCTAGCGAATTAACTATAGCTATGGCAACCTTTCCACTAAAACAGATTGTTTTAAACTTATCCAAATCTTTAGTAAACTCTTCAAAAGAACATCTGAAATATATTCTTAGTTCTCCATTCCACGCTTGATGGATGAAGTTTTCTATATAATCATCGTACTCGTCCGAAGATATATTAAATAACCTTTTTATTCTATTTATGGATTCCAGAGTGTCATCCGCATCCCAAGGCTCCACGAATTCTTCACCAAGAGAATAGAAAAACACCATATCATCCGTGTTTTTCGCAATCTGAGAGAAAGGATCTGAAGTATCATTCTCTTTTAAATAATCCAGAATCTCGTCTTCATCTATATCATCCGGATTTATACCATCATCCTTCATTTTTTCAACTATAGACTCCATCTCCTGTTCCGCCATGTAGTGTATGGCGTCCATCACAGATTCATCTGTCATTTCATACATGTCCGAAAAATCATTCTTTCGAATACATGAATCGACAAGCTTCTCACTGTCGTTGAAATTGTCCCTATAATCAGCATAAAAGAGACAAATTTCGCTATCTGCGTATTTCTCTATTAATTCTCTATCCATACGTTTATATTTTTAGCTATTTATTACCAATAATACGTCATATATAAAACAATCAGATAATTACAATACAACTACTTATCGTATTTACCAATGATTATTTCAATATTAATCGGTATTACCGATAATAAATCGTTCTTTTTAAAATAAGTTTAGCTTTTCTTAATCTCTTTAGGTAATTCGCGAGCGTACTTTACATATTCCGCCCTATTACCCTCAGAAATCTTCTGAAATAAGAAAGAGCTTCCATGAATTCGGGATAAATGTATTCTGTAGCCGAATTTGGAAGCTCTCTCTATATTGCTTTTGAAGCGTCTTACCTCTTGCGCTCCCAACATTATTCTGTTCGGCTCATCAACCTTAGATAGGATGATAAGCGTTTTCATCTCTACTGTTGTCATTTATTCGTCTCCTAAATAATATCTTTGAAGTGTTAAAAACAATGCCAGCATTCTTTCGTCCGGCATGTCAGGTTCTTCTGATTGTAAATCTTTAAATAATAACATCATGTTATCCGGAATAAAAGATGCAAAACCTTCATAACTTTCCGCCATTGAATAATAAGCTTCTACCATCTGTTCGTCGTTTATAAACCAATCCAGAAAATAGATGAAAATCTTTTTCCACGACTTTCTGATAGTGACATCAATTAAACAATAATCGAAATTGTTATATCTATCTATTGCCAATTTTGGATCGCTCACCTCAATGCTCAATATTCCACATGTGGACATAAGTTTCTCCGTAAAGAACGAAGACACATGCTCGCGCGCCTCCTCGGTCTCTATTTCCTCTAAAGAAAATTCCCTACCTATAGACGTAGATGTTATCTTAAACACTTCTGTCTCGCTCTCCATGTAAGCCTTGTAAAGCATGTATGAAGCTTTGTCTACACGTTCCATCTCCTTGACAAAAGAATCAACATCGACCACATAGTCGTAGCCGTTCCAATTCTCTTCGTCTATCTCCGGATATTCATTTGAATACTTGAAATCAAATACAGCACCAGCGTTAAATACACTAATATCCACACGTAGGTATTCTTTACCTTCGCTTACCGCATTTGCCAACTGCATAATATCTGATGCAGCCATGTTGTCTATTGTTTCTTTAAATATGTTCATATATTTATTTTTTTTATTTATTACACTTCATTCCAGAGGACAACAGGCATCCGTAGGGTGACACCCCAGCCCGCGCCCTCTGGGTCTCTATGACATTGTGGAATCACTCCCCCTCCCCCTTACTCCAATCAGGATTTACTATAAAGACAAATCCATCATTATAGTAATTGGAAATAGCCCTACTCGCACCCAATAAAGCTTCACTTAAATCATCTTCTCCATCAAAGATATTTAAACTCATAAACAATGAACCCAAATCACTCATAGCCTCATCAAGGCTCAAAACATAATTATCCCCATCATTCCTATGGATATAGGATATACCCAGCATAAATAAGGCTACATACGGCCTTACCCATATCGTGTTGACAAAACCGAATACTTCTGTATCCGATGCCAATATAACACTATCTCTTTTTATTAATACATCTATTAGTCTCTCTCCCGACTGAACATTATTCAGCCCTTTAAATAAATCCGATTTCATAACCTACCCTATTGATGATTAATAAATTGTCAAACATAAATACCCAAAAATCAAAATATGGGATTTAAAATTCCTGGGTTGTCAATCGTTGATACCCAAAAGTTTAAGAATAGAGTTCTTATTCCTTGGATACCCAAAAGTTTAAGAATAGAGTTCTTATTCCTTGGATACCCAAAAGTTTAAGAATAGAGTTCTTATTCCTTGGGTTGTCAGTCTCCCCACGCCCCAAACTCACACTTCTCCAAGAAATTTTCTCCCAAAACTTCCCCATTTTCTATAAAATTTCACACTTAAACGCACTTATTCCCAGCGACTTACGCCCCGCGTGCGTGGTTGTGTGGGACATTGTGGGCTGGCGTGCGAGAACCTTCAGAACTTCTTTTGTGGAATCAGATGAGTCCGAAATCTATCGCTATACAGTATAATAAATAGATTATACATAACAATCCAGTTCCTACAAAGAACGTATCCAATATATACTCTGATAAAGACTTATTCTTTTTCATTTTACTACACTTTTTTGAAATTAATGGAGACATTTGATTCCATAGAGAACATATTTCTCGCCGGCGCAAATGCCTCCGAATTGATAATTGACATTGATATGAAAATGACACTTTGCAAACAAATACTGAATAATATTTTACACATTGACAAAACGTATAGATAAAATACCGGGGTTTTATCGAATGTTGTTACAAAAATCAGTGATTTAGTTTACAAAATGTAAATATCGTTATTACAAAACGCAATCCACCCTGTAAAATATACCTTATTTTATACAATTTGTAAAACAAAACAGAGTATTTGCTTACACTAATTCATTTTTAGTGGGACAAAACACGGGGTTTTATCCGATACGTGTAAGTAAATACTCCGATTTAGTTTACAAATTGTCAAAATACGCCCTATTGACGCTCTTTGTTTGCCAAATATGAACGTACCTTCCAAGCGTTTCTTTCACTACGGCTTTCCTCCATATCCATTGCTCCCTTGCAATCTTTATGGAATTCCATAGAAGACTTACGGCGGAGATGCTCCTTGTAAGCCTCCGCACGTTTCGCCTCAGCCTCCTTGCGAGACAAACCACGCACCGGAACATAGTACGCATTAAATCCATTACGTTTAAGTCTGTTCTTTCCGTCCGATTTACGTTCTTTCTTTTCGACTGGACGCACGCTCTCCTTGTAGCTTTGCACCAGCACGGACAATGCTTCGCTTATCATAACATTACCCCTATATTATATGTTATTATCCGTGTTTATTACTTCGATAGGAATATCACATTTGTTAAGTATATTATTTATATCATCAACAAATCCTTCTCTTTGTTTTAACAACGTATCATTATATTCTGCTATTTGGGATGTTAACCCCAATAATGTAAGAGCACCTGTATTGTATAATCCAAATAATTCATTCATTCCGTTTTCTATGGATTCATTTATCTCATCCATATCCTTAATCAGTTCTGATAATTTCTTTATAGAGAAATATTTTTCTATTTTTCTGAATTCGTCCAACGACATTTTTGCTGATTCCATAACACTTTTTATTTTATTGATTAAACATATTTTTTCTGAGAGTGAACAAGCCCGCATCGAAGCGGGTACCGCACTTAGTCCCGTTTGTCCATATATAAACATACACATTATATGTGGCGATAAAACCTTACTTGTCCGTTCTTTAAAGTGCACCCGGATAGAGACAATACGCCCCTCCATGATACACTAATCAAGTAATCCCATTTTCCGTGACTCACTACATTGCCTACCTGATTATTGGTTGTAGTTTCAGCCCGTTCTGATTAGGGTGTAAGAATCCCTGGGAGTCTGTACCCTAACCCTGCTATGCAGCCTAACTGTGTGTTTATCACAGTCGTTTCCTAAGACTATCTTAGTAAACCCAATTGAAAGAATATGCAGCTTGCACTTCTTATCGCTTAGAGCACCACAACTTTGTGGCATAAAACGCTCCGCACTATTCAATCTAGTATTACTAAATAGTTACAAATAAGTCAAAGACCTTTTGCGAAACGACGCAACAATTCCATAGAGAAAAGAGTGTGCTCCGCACGCACGAAGGAGAAAAAAATAAAAACAAAGGATAAAAAGTAAGGACATAGGAAGTACCTATGTCCTACTTTCGGTAAATCAGGCTGCCGGTTTTTCCGCCTGAGTTTCAGTCTGTTTCTGTTTCTTTGTGGTACGTTTGCGGGTTGCTTTCTTTGGTTGTTCCTTTGCGGTTTGTTCCTTTGCGGTTGCTTTCTTTTTGGTTGTTTTTTCAACTTTAATATCCGCAAATTTCACACCATCTATGTCTGGGCAGCCGTTTTTAATGTAGTTTTGTAAAACTTTTACAATATCATTCTGAGTAAATTGTGTTTTTTCAAAACAATACTTAAAAGCTTTATATTTGTCGTTTTGATTTATAAATTGTATATCATTATCATAAACCTTGCGAACAAAATCACCCGTCTTTTTGTCAACCTCAAAACCGAATGGTTTGAAAATTTTCCCTCTCAACTTTGGCAAAGCAACATATTTTTTATTGTATGTTATATCTTTGTCATCATACAGAGAAACTCTCTCAGTCCAAACAACCTCGCAAATTGTATTATCTACTTTAGCAAAACCGAAACTAACAAGAAAATAAAAATCTTTCCGAGCAACCAAACGACAAATGTCAGCTATTTCTTTGGTTGTTAGCTTTATTTTGTCGTCTTGCAAATTGTTTTTGTCGCAATATTCATTATGTTGCTTTATTGCGTTTGTTACATTTTTGTTAGTCCAATCTTTTTTAAATCGGTTCACAATTTGTGATAATGTACCTAGATACTTGTTAACCGCCTTACTAACTTTTGTAATGTCATTTGCTTTCATATCAATATATATTAAGTTAAACAATAAAAATCGATCTGATAACATAGGGTTGCAGTTTGCAACATATAACAATTTGTTCACTATGTTTTTTCAATGTCATTATACTCTGTTTGCTCTCTCTCTCGATTGCAATGCAAAGTAAGGTATATATCTCCAGATACGCAAGTATTATAGGAACTTTTTTACCAATAAATTGCTAACTTATTGATTTTCAGTACAAAAAGAATTTCTCATACGTGTACATTAATATATATGTGGAGAAACGAATGTAACTTATTGATAATCAACAATTTACAAAATTATCACATTTGCAGAAGAGGACAAAAAAATACCAAAACGCGATTTGGCTGGCTGACCTGGGGGAGTACCCCTAAAAACGCGATTTGGCGGGGGAGTCGCGTGGGAGG
>NFZC01003488.1_pt1 | contig 105295 bp, 111 predicted proteins | sample 1095391 | NCBI WGS metagenome assembly NFZC01 (sample SAMN03609890, study PRJNA323583) | gut metagenome | isolation source: feces | host: Rattus norvegicus | place: Denmark: Riget | collected 2013
CCCTTCACATATTGCATACTTTGCCATAGTTAACAAGCTTCTACTTTATACCAATAGTATTCCTGATGTTCCTCACCAGTGTTCTCATGTACCCACTTTGTGTTAGTGTAAATAACAAGCTCAGGCATTTTACCTCTTATGGCAGTGGATAACTTAACTGTGAATCCCTTGAGTTCATTGAGCTTAGCCTTTCCTTTCAAGAAGAGTACTATGTCCTTCTTGGAGGAAAATACATCTGCTGACTCAATTATAGTCTCAGCCTCCAGGTCTCCCTTGATGTAAGCCTTCCTGTGATGATATTTTATAACTTTGTACTTCATTGTTTCTTCCTCCTACCACTTTTTAGTTTGACTACAGTGTTGGGTATTCTATAAGCCCAGCACTTCACAATTCTACCTTGCCAGCCTATCCAGTCATAGCATACAGCAAGCTTTCCACTCTGTGTGAAGTGGTCAACTACACCTATATAAGGAGAGGTACCATAGTGGTTATTAACCACTACAGTATCTCCAGGTTTTATAGATTTGCCAAGCTTATCAAATGCACTTGGGTTATTGTACTTAAGATATTCTCTTTCTGTCATTTTAGTATTGTTATTTGCAAGAAGCCATCAGCTTTTGCCTGTTTAACAAAGTTCTGCCAAGCATTGATATACTCAGCGTCTTTTTGTACCTCATCTCTTGTCATACCTAGTGCCATAAGTTTTTCCTCAACAATCGTTCTAATCTTCCATGATATAGCATTATTGAGGGAGCACATAGCACTTGACTTAGTTCTGAACACAGACTTACGTGAGCCATTCATGAAAGGTTTTCCACCAAGCATGATTACATACCCTAGCTCTCCAGTAGTAGTGTAGGTACATACCCTGTCATAATCCTTCTGGTCAAATTTCATTTTTCAGCTGTTTAATTCTGTCCTTGATGTACCATATAGCTTTTTCAAGGTCTTCCACTTCCTTTTGTTTATCTGTGAGTCCAGCATCCACCTTCAATCCAGCCCTCCACAGGTACTTGATTGCATTTCCAATTGCAAAGCAATAGTGTCTTGTAATCTCAATGCATTCAATGCCTGAAGGGTGGCTTGTGTAGTGCTTGGGGTGGTTTACATTATCCTCTACAGGTGTTTCAACCTTGACAGGTTTGCACTCAACAAAGAAATTTTCATCCCTCAGTATTCCTTGCATATATGTTACTTTCTGTTCCCCATTAGTATTTACAACAGTTGTTCCATCCTGCAAGAGTCTTACTATATCACCTGTAGATGCGAATTTCACATCTTCAATGTAGAAGTCTTTTTTACATTTATATTCTTTCATCTCTCGGAACTATATGTACTCTGTTACGTTCAATCTCATATACAAATCTGTGGGCAGCATCAAATAAATGCCTGTTTACCAAGGTCTGATGATGAGATGTAGTTGTACTGTACTTGGTCAAATTCACATACAACTTTCCATCCTTAGTGTACTCTGCTATACAGGTACTGTAAGAGTACAGGCAGTTTCCTGTTGACCATAAACTGCCTGTACTACTCTTTGCTTTTTCTCTATGTGAGAAAGCTATTACTACTTCCTCGTTTCTCATTAGTGTATCCAATAAGTTGGTAAAGTCCCATCCTTCAGCCTTGAAACTTCAGCATCAAGTGGGACAATTCTACAAATAAATTTACCTGCCTTCACCATACACTCATGAAGTTTTGCAGCTACTTCTTCTGCAATATCCTCAGGAGCCTCAATGTTGAATTCGTCATGTGCTGGTATACAGAACTTTACAATTCCAAATAGGCCACTCTTTACTACCCAATTGAAGAGATTAACTGCTGCAATTTTGAATATTGCACTTCCCCTACTTTGAATAGGGTAGTTGATAGAATGTCTCTCTGATGCAGACTTTCTTTTGAAGTAATGTCTGACTTCTTCAACAAGAGGGTCTGAAGGATTTGTTGCTTTAAGAGTTCTATATCTCTGCCAGAATTCCTGATTAAACTGCTTTTGTACTTTGTCAAGGTCTTCAAAATCATATATGTGAGCCCTGAAACCTACCTCTGGACAAGTGTTGATATACCCGAGTTGCATCACAATCTTCCTTTGATAAGACTGATATGCAGCTACACCAGGGAAACCCTTCTTATAGTTAGCTTCAATGGCATGAGCTTCATCTTCTGGTATATGGTCTCTGCCAATAAGAGTATTGGCATCTCCACCATAAGCAAAGGTAAACTCAGTAGCCTTGGCTTTCTTCCTTAAGTCAGGTCTCAGTTTCTTCACTTGTTCAACAGGAATGTCCCTCAACTCATCAGGATAAACCATCTTTGCTACCAGAGAATGCAGGTCACCACAACCATGCAAAAACAGGTCTATCATTGCTTTGTCCTTGGATATATTGGCAAGAATTACAGACTCTTCTCCACTATAGTCAGCACTAATCCACTTATTACCTTTCTCTGCTACAAAACAAGCTCTAGTCTCTGCATCAGCAGGTAGGTTCTGAAGATTGACAAGAGGCACTTTCCTTCCAGGTATTACTTCTTTGTCATCTCCACCACCTGAACTATACCTATGAGTATCTGTACCTATCTGATTGAATGAAGTATGGATTCTTCCTGTCTTGGGATTCACCAAGTCCCTGAAGTTCTGACCATAGGTACTTGTCACCTTCTGTGCGGCCTTGAATCTTAAGTAAACCTTGGCAATAGGATGTTTATCTTTCTGCCCTTCAATTACAGTAGCATCCACAGATTTCTTCATTCCACCTTTGACTTTATCTCTTGTCATAAGGTCAAAACCAAAGAACTCAAGGAGAGGGATTACCTGCTTTGAGCTATTCCAGTTTACCTTACACTTGGGACCAGCTTTAGTGAAACCAAATAGGTCAGGTTGAGCTATCTCAATGAATTTGTTTATTCCTTCAGCTCCTTGTTCATAAAGCTCTACAATGAACTTGTCAAGTTCCTCCTGTGCAGCTTGTAACTCTATTTCATCCTTCTTCATCTTTGCAGTCCATAACTCATCACTGAGTTTAACTCCACAGAATTCAAAGTATGCAGTAGGAAGTATGGCTTTATTCTCTATCTCAAGAGCAAGTTTCTGACCTCTTTCATAAAGTATTGCTGTTTGAGCATTCATGATGTCCTCCAGATACCTTACATCATTTGCAGCATATTCTACAATTTCATCAGTCAGTTCCTTCTTCCATATAATCTGCCCTCGTACAGTCTTGTCAAGTTCTACTCCCAGATAATTCTCTCCGGCAGACTTGAGGCTTAAAGAATGCATACCTGAAGGCCAACCAAGCCACCTCATTTTCTCTGCAAGGAAACCATCATATAGATTCCTTGGAATGATGCCATGATAGAACAGGAATTTTACGTCAAACTTCAAATTCCATCCAATGAACAATCTGTCTGACTCAAGATATTCCTTATACTTTCTGACATCTACTGTAGTACAGTCAATGACAACTTGGAAATCCCTGTTACCAAGCTGAAGCATTAAGAGTTTCTTGAGAAATGGACTGAATCCCTCAGTCTCAGTATCAAGACCTACAATATTCAAAGGTTCGAGGAGCCTCAAGGACTCCTCGACACTTATGATTTTATAGGTATCATTATCAAATAGTTGCCCTTGACCAGTTACAAGGTATATTTGACTCATGATTCAAACTCTACTATACCACCCTTATGTATGGCTTTGACTTTATGACCCTCTATCTCACTTCCAACAGTGATAAAAGGGCCACCAGCTGGGTCAATGAAGCTATATTCCTCTGAGTTCTTATCTATAATACCAACCCTATAATTATAGTCAGTTCTAAGTTCGAACTTCAGGGGTTCTCCTTCCACTTGGACTAGTCTGTTGTCTAAGCCACCTCTTGAGTTAAGTTGTATTTCAGGTTTCATTTCTTAGAGTACACTTCTAGAGCCTTGAAGTCAATTACATAGTTATATTCTTTCAGAAAATCTGTTCCAAGAAGACCATGTACTTTGACCCCAGTATTCATCTCAATGTTCCTAGCTACAGCAGACAGCTGTTCAGAAACAGAGAGATTCACTTTATACTCGTTACCAAGGATGTCCTTAAGTGTTGCACTGCACATTACTACCCCGGTGTTTGTTGCACCAAGACCAGCAACCTCTCCATCTTTATATGTGCCTAGCAATTCAGCATCAAGAGCATCATAGTACTCAGCACAGATGTGGGAGATATTACTTCCAGAATCAAGAAGGAAGTTAAGGACATTACCATTGTTAGAGAGGGCTATGATAGGAAGGTTTCCAGGGAGCTGAATTTCCATAGGGACAGTTTCAACAGGCTTCACCTTCCTATCAAAAAGGTTCACTACACTGGCTACAGCGGCAACTCCAGCCAGTGCCAATATTGCACTTAATATCATGTTGCCCCCCCCTTATTTTACTCCTGTGATGCCAAAGCCACCTCTGTCAGTTTCTCCAAGGGATTCTACTTCTACAATCTCTACACCAGAACTGAGCAGCCATTTGAGCTTCTGCCATACAGTAGCTTTCTGTGAAAGCCTGATTTCATACTGACAAATTCTCTCTCCTTCGGGGATAACAGTGTCCCTATATGCTATTGCAGGGAACTTCCATTCATCATTCTCACCGCAGTAGCAGTTATCAATCACACCAACAGAATTGGCTTGAGTGATACCATACTTCTTGAAGGTGCTACTCCTAGGAACAGGTACAGCAATGAATCCTTTAGGAAGTTCCATAGCTACACCAAGAGGAATGAGCTGGAAGTCAAACTCTACATCCCTATGGGAGAACTCTGCACCATTGACCTTATGCCTCTTCAGAGTACCAGCTTGAGGTGCATGCATAGTAATAGTCTCTGAAGCTCTGAGGTCAATGAAATCTCCCTTATCAATTACTTCAGGGAGGTCAATGTCTTTGTTGAGCCTCTTTATTTTTATTTTAAGTTTCATACGAATCCTTTTACTTTTTTAGGCTGATTTGTCACAGTAAGCAGTGCTACAGCCTTGTTGTTTGTTGTTGATTTCTTATATTTGAACAATGGAATACAAAGAAAGGTGACCACTGTTGCTTTCACAGCTTGGTCACCTTCTCTATACTCTTTTGTGAGAACTTTAATCATCTTCTCTCCAGAATTTATGTGTGATGTCTATTAACTCACATCTACCAGTGCTGAAGTGGAACACTTTGTAGAACTTCTGATTGGTAGTCCTCTTGTTAAGAGGGCCTTTATCCTCATCATAAGGACCCAGCTTAATGTAGTCAAAGTTCATTAAGTCAATATCCTTAGATAGTTCTTGTCTGCCACTGTACCAAGCTACTTTAATATCAGGATACATTCCCTTAATAAAGGCAGCATAAAGATTGACTTCCTCAGGATTTGCATCACCTCCCATAAAAGCAACACAGGATATACCTCTGTTAGCTTCTATAAGTAGAGTCAGCCCAATCTCACTAAGTGGGGCTCCTCTATCTTCAGCAAGATAAGCTGAGTGGCAACCTTTACAGTGGCATGGACAGTTACTAATGTTTATACAAAGTGTTATTTCATCAGGCACCTCTTGAAAGCATACCTGGGTATCTGTATATTTCAACATATTATACTAATTTCCAGTAGTAACCCTTAAATACACCTTTTAACCTCTCTCTTTTAATAGCTCTAGATAAAGCACGGGAGCTACCATCAACAGACTCAGCGGCTTCTCTCAAGGTGTTGAACCTTTCAAGAAACTCCCCACTTAGACTGTATTTCTCAACAGGAGAATGGTGGGCAAGATAGTCATGTTTATTGCAGCTTTGAAGGTATTGAACTTGCTCCTTAGTAAGTGTTTTACCCTTAGCTTTCATAGATTCTGACCTCTTAATATTACTTTCTTCCGATTGTTTTATTCCTAGAGTTCCACTACCTCCAATAGTTAAGTTGTATCCATATAACTTGTCATTAGACTTGTATTCAGTTATATATCTCTGTTCTGCTTTATCTAGCTCTATCTTAAGTTCTTGACTGGTCTCCTTATCAATGGTTTCTAATATCTCATAGGAAAATGAGTCAATACCATATTTTCTTACAGCCTCATGGAAATAGGACCTCCATGAATTCAGAGCCTTACTATGAGCATACCTTCTTTTATACTCATTTATGGTTTGTCCTATGTATACTTTACCATTAACTTGGTTAGTGTATTTATAGATTATTCCTTTCATATTTATAATTTCAACCCATCAGATGTTGGTTCAATTCTAGTACCAGTAGTTGGGTCTTTACTTGAAGGATAAGGATTAGCTTCTCCTAACTCCTTCAAGTGCATCCCTAACCACATTACTCCTTCCTGAAGCTTTGTGATTGCTAAACTGGTTTCCCTTGACTTCTCAAGTCCCTTAACTCTCTGGATAATAGTATCAATATCCTTTCTGAGCTGCTTGGTGCTAGTCACTTCATTATAATATTTCTCTGTTATTGTCATATTTTACACTTTAGTATAAATTCTCTTTGCTGCTTCTATTTGCCTGTCACTTCCAAATGCCTTGATAGGTCTGAGATACCCTATTACTCTGGTGTACCAAGTAATATTCTTGCCACCACACTTAGGACATTCACAGATAGGATGCTTGGTTATAAAACCACAATCATCACACTTACTATTAGGAATATTAAATGTGAAGTAGTTAGTACCATTGGCTATTGCAAAGTCTATCAACTTGAGATACTGTTCTTTACTCAGATGGTCTTCAAGATTGATATGAGCTGCTGAACCACCATCAGTGAATTGATAAGTCTGCCTTCCATGAAGAATGAACTTGTCAAGTACTGAAGTATCATCATGGGCATCATAGAAATATGAGTTATACAGGTTCTCATCATCAGGAACCCAATCATTCTGTTACACCCTCTCCCGTTGTACAGAGAGGTGATTCATTAGTAATATAGTTATTTAAGTTTATCAAACCAGCATGTACTTTCCTATGGCAGTTAGCACATAAGCAAACACACTTGCTTACTTCTTGTAAAAGCCATTCTCTGCTTCTACTTCTATACTTACCTATAGTAAAGTCCTTATCTTCTGGATTGATATGATGAAAGTCAATACAAACAGGCTCTGCTTCTCCACAGACAATACAAGGGGTTTTTATGCTGTTAAGCCATTCTCCTTGTCTATTCTGCCTTCTTGTAGCTTGAGCTTTATGAATCTCAGGATATTCTAATCTCCTTTGCTTCCTATAAGCTTTTCTACAATCTTTACACTGATGCCTTCCTTCATCAAACATTTCTAATGGTAGTTCTCTACCACAAATCTTGCATAATTTAGTCTCCATACTTAATTATTTTGGGAACAAAGTTAAAACTTTTATCCCAATTATGCAAGATTATAACCATATTTCTAATGAATGGGTTAATATTTCTATTAACCTCTCTATGTTACCATAGAGTTCCGACTATTGCATACCTTAATATCCTATCTTCACAGATTGTATATTAAAGTCCTCTTTGTTTAGTCTGTCAGGCTGCACAGGTTTCCCTTGCTTGCCCCTCATAATCCCATAGGGACTTCTGAGTCAATTAAAAGAGGTTTTAGATGGACATTGGTTCTAATCCATCTTCCTTATCCCAATTATAGTTCTTACCACCAAGACCTTCAGCAGGTACTACCTCAGAATTAAACAAGAAAGGTCTCTTCTTATCATGAATAGAATGCTTCTTGTTTTCCTCTTTGATAGTTCCAAGTATGAGTTGCAGAAACTCAATGTACTCAGGATTATTACCTACTTCAAGACCCAAGAACCTTGCAGCCTCATTCAAGCCATTAATACCAATAGTGCTGTATAACTTGCTGATATAAATATATCCACCATTTGAAGCAGCAAACATACCCTTATCTTCAAGTTCATAGAGCATGGTTTTGAAGGCTATGTGGTACTTATATGCTCTTTCAAGAATATTAACCAAGTCCTGTTTCAAAACATCATAAAATCTTCCCTTAACTGATATTAATCCTGCCCTTTTCACCAAAGGTATCCCACTGAAGTAATCATGTTTATTAGCACAATCTTGCACAATCCTATTGATATTCAAGGTAATCACATTACAACTACCAGTCATAACACCAGTAAGACCAGAAGTAGGATTGAAAGTATTCTCTGTCAATTCATTCTTCAGTCTGCAACAGGAAGCCAAGCTATCTGCACTATCTGATATATATGTGAAGAAACTATGTCCTTCTGCATACATTTCAGCAGTGAAGTCCTTATACTCCTTGTCTATGATGTCTTTACCATCATGAACCATAGCCATAGTCTCAACAGGGAATGTCAATACTTGCTTGGTTCTCAGCTTATTGAAGAACTTCATAAACATCCTCTGAAGAGTATCAATTGCCTTCCATTCAGGCTTTGAGCCATCAGGATAACAAAACTCTCCAAACAAGGAAGTGAAGTAAGTCTTGTCATAGTAGGAGATATTAGTGAAAGGAGACTGATAGCTCCTGTTACCAGCAGGCTGATTTACACCATAGATGAACTGCTTGAAGGCTTTATGGATATTATCCCTTATAGTCCTTCTTACCATGCTGTGTTCAGTAGTGGTGATACAATCAAGTTTCTCGTACCATTTAGGACCAAACTCCTGTATGATGTAGTAATTCAATGCAATGAAATACTCACCAAAGGCAACAGCTCCCTTGCACTGGGAGGACAATAGGAACGTGAGGTTTGTTATCTGTCCACTGAAAGACTGAAGGTCATTGGGTTCTGAGGGAGTAACTCCATCAATATTACCAACACCTTCAAGCATCAGAGGATATAGACTTACTGCCATACAATACTGCTTGAGAGTAGGAGTTGAAGCCTCATCATGTGTATATATAATGTGGTGGTCAAGGTCTTTCTCATACTGTTTGGCAACCTCAGGATACAGTTCATTGAGTTTATCCTTCATTCTTTGCCTCTGGATGGTTCTGTTCTTACCTTTGTAAACTTCACCTTCCAAGTTAGCCACATTCTTCTGAGTTACATTCGCATTAGGGTCAGTTTCAGATGATGTGGCAGCATTATCAGTGGAATTTGTATAAGCATCCATATAGTCAATCCTCTCTCTGATGAACCTCGATTCTTTGTGGTGTTCCCTATAGAGTATATACCCTAGTGCAACATCATAAGGAGCTAAGTCCATAAGAATCCTGACTACTGCACCCTGTACAGCATCAACACTGACAACATCACCCAAGAGGGTCACAGGTAAATGCTGAATTTCATCTTCAACCTCAACATCTACCTCTTTCCCCTTGGCTTTATAAGCCTTCCTTACTGCATCCAGTACCTTGGAGACATCAAAAGGTTCAAGTTTGCCATTTCTTTTTAGTACTTTCATTTATATCCAATCCTCTAGTTTGTTAGGTTTAACCAGCTCTATACCATTGGGAACAGCAGGTCTGTCTATGAGATAACCATTAAGCTCTTCACCAATAGTGAAGGGGTCTCTCAGTATAACATTATCCTTAGTGACTATATCCCCCATCTTCTGAGTTCCTTCAAACAACCACACCAGAGGTGTAAGTGTCTTTTTGTTGGCTACAATGAATCTGTAGTCAGCAAGTTTGAAGTCTTTGAAGTATGGGTCTTGGTCCATGTTATACCTTATGATTCTCCAGTAGAGTCTACCCTGGATGTCATATCTCCATTCAGTGAAACTCTTATAGAAGTCCCATTCAGGTTTATAGCTGGTTTTCAGGTCTACAGGCACTACAAGCTTCTTGTCATGAATGACTACCAGCAGGTCAGACATACATCTGTAATCTACACCATTGAATGTGGCTTTGAATTTAAGCTGGTACAGTCTTTCAATGTTATCATCAAAGGCATTGTCCTTCTCAAAATAGAACCTTGTGGAGTCAGCTGACCTCAACTTGTCCACAGTGTTCAACACATCTTGATAGACGTAGTTATTCAAGATAGTCTTGCCCTCTGACAAGTATAACAACTTGTAATATGCCGCACAATCTTCTTTAATCTTCTTTGCTCTTGTACTTGGCAACCAGTGATTATTCCACTGAATATCTGGTATAGTGCTTATTATGCAGTCATTAGGTATGTCCACTATATTGGGATATGCCTTACTCCATCTGTCAAACAGCCTTTTGGTTATAGTGACAAGAGTGTCAGAAGGGGGATTGTCAAGCTGGGCTGTCATGAATTGCTGGTCAAATTCTTCCTCTGAGCCAGTAATTAATGTATCTACAGCCGAGCCAAACACAAGTGAAGGGCTTTCTATTCTCTCGAATAATTTGTCAAGATTATTGAAGCCCTCTCTCTCATAGCGAGATAATGTAGAATATGACAGTGCTGGGTCTGCTCTGTATTCAGGCTCAGTCACTTGCCATGAAATGTCTCTAAGGCTTTTTCTTTCCATCAGTAGTAATCATCATAGTCATCAGAATTGTCAGGTACTTCCAGATAGGACATATAGGTCAGTAACTCACCTCTCATTTCAGTGAGTGCTGCTATATAATCATCTGGTATTGCTTCCAGTCTGCCATACTTGGCTTTCTCAGCTTTGTATAGGTCAGACTCCACTATCTCAAGCACACTCTGGAAGTCTCTTTTCTCAAGATACTTCTTTACTAACTTTGCATCCTTCTCTGGTAGAGTCGGAGTTAGCTCCTCTATTCTCTTTAATGGATTCCCCATAATCTTTAATGATTTGTATAGCTTGTAAAAGTTGTTTCTTTGTGTAAATCTCAAAGAATATTGAATGCTGACCTGTAGAATTAAACCTCTGGTCCAGAAAGTATCTGAACATCTTCTTTTTTATGTAGAAGACGTCATTCTCAAAACCTTTGGTCTCAATATACACATCCAGCTTTCCATATCTGAAGTAGAAATCAGGAGTGTACCTGATGCCTGTTATCTTCCCTGTCTTTGGAACAAGGATTTTGCTTTTGTTTGTATCTCCATCCTCAAGTCTCTTCTTCTGTTGAGCATCAGATTCCTTGTCATAGAATGGAGTAATAGGTACAAACCCATCCCACAATACATGAGTCTCTGGCTCATACTGTGGGTCAAACCCAGACTGTTGAAGAGTGTTGTACACACTCTTCTCCAGTTGGGATTTGAAGGTTATATTACCTGTGTTACAGGCAGTGGCATTTCTGATTTTTTTGTTACTCTCCACAGCCTCTGAACATCTTTCTGAGTCTCTTGCTGAGAATTGCGTGGGCTTCCTTAGCCTCGCTCTCTGACCTGAATGCAGGGAAGTTCCTGTAGTTCTTTACCTTGGATTTATCAACCTGTTCTACCTTACCATTGAGCATAGAGATAGTCCAGATTTCCTCACTGTCTTCAATGTGACCCTCATGGGCATCATCAAAGTCAATTGCAATCTCTCTAAGCAGAACTGAAGCTGCGGCAGCAGGGTTAAACTTAGTGAGGTTCTCAATGTACCTTACCATTTTCTTGGGCTCCCAGCCCTTCTTGTCTGCAAGGTTGAAGATGTAGTAATCTTCACCAAGAGCCTCTTTGAGAAAAGCCTCAATCTCAGCTTCCATCTCTTCTCTGTTGGCTTCTACCATTTCCACTGCTTCCTTGGGTAGATACTCTTTAACTGCATCATAAGGAACAGGGCCAAAAGAAGTCATCACTGCTAGTTTCTTTTTCATTGTCTTCTGTATTGAATTGTTCTTCTTTATACCATTCTATTTTTTCACCATACCTTCCGTATAGCAATTCATTTATGCTTGTGAAAACACTATATGGCATCTTTTTTCCAGTCCTTGCAAAGTATGCAGGGTGCTGAATTTCTATGATGTCATTGTATTTCTCATTGATATATGGTTTCAGGGACTGTGCATCCTTACCAAACAGCACATATATAATGCCTGTCTCTCTGTTGGACAAGTTCTTCACCAACTTGCTCACAAAAGGTCTCCACTCATTTGCATGAGACCCTACTCTGTTCATCTCACAGGTGAGCGCAGAGTTAATCATAAGGATACCTTGCCTAGCCCATGACTCCAAAGAATTGTCAAAGGTAAGCAAATTATGTGGAATTTCATAATTTATAGCTGCTTCCTTTACTACATCTAAGGATGGTGATAATTTATCTTCAGGAGTATCCTTGCTGTTACCAAACAAAATTCCTGTTGCCACACCCTTCTGAGGGTAGGGGTCATGCCCTATAAAGACAACTCTACATTTGTTATAAGGACACAGCTTGAATGCTCTGAAGACATTGGGAAGAGCAGGACATAAAGTGTTAGGGTTCACTGTTTTAAGCCACCCCATCATCTTCATTGTCTCTGCTCTGTCCAAGACTTTCATCCAGTCACCAAAGTACTCATCTATGGTCATATCTGCCTGTCAGTAATGCATTTCATTGCTATGTCAAGCAGTTTGTCCGAGATAGTCTCTCTGTTAATTCCAGGTACTTCGGGGATTTCTATCCTATAGGTTGAGTCTTCCTCAGTACCCATAAGACCTTCATAGATAACTTTGGTAACATATCCACAGTCAAAGCCATCATCTGCCTTGAAAGGAATTACATCTCCATTCTCATCAAATTCAGCTTTGGCAATGGGGAGATAAGCACAAGTTCTGAGCTTACCATAGTTATCCAGAGGAGGAACTGCTACAACATCAGCAGGGTTACACAGACACACAAGACCTTGTGTACCAAAGTAATTCCTCTTCAGCCAAGACCTTGCACCAAGGTGCAGACCTCTACTGCAAGTATTCTCCTGCACAGTATCACACTTCTCTCTGGGCATAGTGACTACTTCACCAATTCTGATTCTAGTAGTACCACTGTGAGCATCAGTATATACTACAGTACCATCAGGGTCAGTGGAGTGATAGTTTGCATTCCTGTAGGCTACAAAGAAGCCACACTTGGAAATTACAAGACCATTCTTATTGAGGAACCAGAATAGATTCTTCCTGCACCTTTCATCAGGATTAAGTGACATAAGAGTCCAGAAGTTTCTATAAGTGTCAATCCTTACCTCATCATGATTAAACTCTGCATCAAGCACAGCTTTCACAAGTTCAGTAGGCATAGATAACTGAGAAACCTCTTCCCAATAGACACTCTCACCCTTAAGCACAAGGAGCTGAGAATCTTCGATGCTATCCTTAATCTCAATTGCATCATGATACTCTCTTATCCTTTGCTCATGCTCAGGACACATAAGAGCATAGACATCCTCATCACACTGAGTGTCTACAATCTGCTTGAAGAGCTCATCAGAAACATCGTTTCTTTCACAGTAACTGCCATCCTCAAACATGACAATTACTTTTTTGTCAACTTTAATTATTTTCTGCATAGAACATTTAACAGTTTGTTGTTCTTAACTTTATTATAGGCTTCACCACTAATTCTGTAGGCTTTGGTTTTCATTACCACAGCAGTGGTAAGGACAGGGTTATAGCACCCTATTGTGCTTGACAGCTCTTTTGCTTTACTGTGCTTAGCTAGGTAACTCTTAAGTCTCAAACACAGATACCCTGTATAAGGGTCATATGGAATGTGGTCTCTTGTTGCAAGGGCTCTGTACTGGCTATCCATTCTGAACCTTACATCAACCTTTAACAGTCTCAAGAATTCCTTCTGTAGACTCTCATCAAGATTGACATTAACCTCATGTACCCTATCTGACCCAATACCTTCAGGGAAATACCTCACCAAGGTCTTCACAATAGACAGCATTGGGTCTTTGTTAGTCAGCCAATCCATATCCACCACACACTTCAGTTTCATGTCCCTGAGGTCAGAGACAATATCTTTCCTTGCCTTTATATAGGTGAAGTTCTTGAGGTTTGCAATTGTAGAGAACAGACAGTCATTGGCATCCATATTAGCAAGAATTACTCCCCTTTTGAGACTCTTTATGAACTCTATAGCATGGGAAAATCTTTTGAAAGTCTTCTTTTCCTTGTATCCTCTCTCATTCCACACATAGAGTATAGCCTCTCTTATGTCTTTGGCATCAGTTGGTCTATTGGCAGCAAGGTCAGCCTTATATTCAAGGAAGTCAGTATCATTGTCAAGGTCAAGTCTCTTGGCTTTATTCATCATTGACTGGTAGATACCATCAAGTATTAAGTCAAGATTCTTGCAAGTACCAATACTGAAAGAGCTTATTTCTTTCTTGACATATTCAGAGAAGTCAAATGCACTGATGTCAGTCATTATTCCATACCCATCATAGTGCTCTCTTATATAGGATTTTGCAGATGCAATAAGTCTTGCACCAGCATTGAGGACAAGGAGATTAGATGTCTTCAATTGATTAGTATCCCTGACATTCCAAGGTAGCTTTTTGCTGTAGATTTTATCATCATATACAACACCTTTGAAGTTAGGAAGTTCCATACCGAGAATATTGGATAACCCCTGTAAATCTGGTCTCAAGTCCACACCATTATATGTTATGGTGGTATCTGCCATCTTTGCTGGCTCTACCCTGTAGTGACTTCCATAAGTCTGTATAGCATCGGTGACAGGGTCATAATATACAACCTTTGATACAGCATTGTAGTACTCAATAATGTCATCATAGTCCTTGCTTATCTTTGCATCAACAAGTGCATCAAGTTCAGCTTTTGCAGCCATAATTCTGTTCTCAATCTTCTTGATTGTATCAGAGCTGTAGATGATATTCTCCCTATTAGGAGTAATATTTATCTCACCTACATCAAACTTGATTACAATGCCAGTTCCTTCAATCCTCTCAATGAAGTTCCTTGCCTCATGGTTCAGATGGTATTTCTGTACTGGGTACAGCACATTTCCCAGCAGAAGCTTAGATGAGATTGACATGGAGGCAGCTGCAAAGTTATTGAATCTCTTCAGCTTTGCTGAGTTAATTATATCAGCATCAGCTGCTCCATCAATGTATACATTGGGGAAGAAAACAATACATTGTAGTGCTTTATTGAATGGAGTGAGGTCAGTTATACCTTTGATTGTAACTTCAACTCCATTCTTCTCTGCTGTTGGCTTCTCCATGAGTAGGTTTGTAGTGATTGAATTGCCACTCTTAACCATTACATAGTAATAAGCCGTGCCTTCGTAATAGGATGTGATATAGACAGTATTGCTACAAGCCAGTGAGCTATATTTGCCAATACCAAATCCTCCGATGTAGTCATTACTCTCTCTCTTTGTACTGCTGCCTATATTACAGTACACTTCCTGAAATCTTTCAGGAGACAGTCCGACCCCATAGTCTCTAATAGTGACACTATTCTCACCACCAGACCTTCTGAACCTCACTATAACAGGCACACTGGTGGTTCCTGCTTCAACATGAGAGTCCCATGCATTGCTGACAATCTCTCGAATGAAAGACTGTTCTGGGTCTGAGTATAGATTGGAAGATAGAAGGGTAGTAATGAACTCCAAGTTCTTAGGGTCTATTGAGGTTTTAAATTCCTTGATGTCTCCTACGACCTCAACATTCCCCTGTGAAGTATCAATTTTCATACCTTAGTAAAAAAGAAGGGTAGGCAGGATTTCGTCCGTACCTACCCTGTAGTTTAAGCATTCATGATAGCCTCCACCTCAGACTTGAGGAGAATCTTCTTCTTTGCAAGAATATCCACAAGTTTGCAGATTGAGCCATAGTTTACACCAAAGCCACCACTATGCAGCTTGTCCAGACCAGCATGGACTTCGTCCACTACTTTCTGAAGGTCTGCATTTGAGCACTGGGTGTAATTCTTACCATACCTGCTTTTCACCTCTTCCTGTAAACCAAGAGAGGTAATTTCATTGTAAAGTTGCTTTCTGTTCATTGTTAACGAAATTATTTATTATGTTGTCATTATCGAACATTTTTCGTATATTTGCACCATGAAAGGTTTTATATACGAATATTATAACAGCAGTACCAACATGTATTATGTTGGTCAAACTAGAGTGTCCCTTAGAAGGAGGGATTGGGGCCATTTACATAATAAAAGTAAGAAATCTCACTTTGATAATGCATATCAGAAACACCCAGAACAGTTTACATTTAGACCTATTGTTGAAATAAATACTAAATCTAAAGAACTACTAATTAAAGTATTAAACTTGCTAGAAGAGTCCTACATCAGTATCTATAAAAACAAGGGTAAACTCCTGTATAATATCTTAAAGGGGGGTAATCAAGGATGGAGAGATACTCCGCCTACTACTGCAATGCTGCAAGCATTGGCAGAAGGTAGAAACTTTGGAAATACCAAAAGAAGAGCTAATTCTTTCTCTAAAGAAGAAAAAGCTAGAAGACACTCTGAGAGGCAAAAGTTATACCAAGAGAATCACCCAGATAAGTACAAAGAGATATATACAAATGCAAACCAAAGAAGAAAAGAAGCAAAGAGAGAGTGGTACTTAAAGAATAAGGAGAGGCTCCTTCTTAAGTTAAAAGAGAGAAGAGCCAATCAAAAAGCCTTATCCAAGGAAGAGTAGAACTCCTTTAACATCCTCTCTTTACCATAGTCATGATAAATATCAGACCAATCTTTAGCCTGTCCTATTAAAGGGCAGGCTATTATTTTGAATCCTGTTTTTTTCTGTAGTGACAAACTATCTGCTACTCCAGGGGGGTCACCATCAAGACATATGTAGACCTTCTTAAACCTTCTCTTAAGTTCATTCACTGCTGTATCACTCATTCCATAGCCTTCACCTTGTATGGCCAAGGCTGGAATACCTGTATTAGCCCATAGGCACAGTGCATCCTTCAGTGATGAGCATATACATACTTTCTCACCTTCAGACGGTACTTTTGTCCATAGACTTATTACAGACCTGTCATGCCTGTTTGCCCATTTAAATCCCCTTGTATTGAAAGGTTGGTATATCTTCAAAGTGGTCTTCCCCTCCTTGAATTCCACATAAGCATAGGCATACTTATCAGCTCCAAAAGCATAACTGATGTCATCCTTTATCACAATCTTATGTGATATAGGATGAACATCAGCATACTTTAACCACTCAAGGGATATACCATAGGAGTTCCAGTACTCAATATCATAATCCCTCCACTCTCTGACTCTGCATTGCAGGTCAATACCAGAGTTTGTTCTTACTGGGATTCTGCTTGAGTAACTGCCTTTTCCTATAGAGATATTGAGTCTGGCATCACCCATATCATTAGCTATCCTCTTCTTGGCTTCAACAAAGGAGCAGTTCCACATCCTCATTAAGAGGTCTATTATACTGCCATGTTCCCTTGTGCTGTAATCAAGGAAACCAACCTCCTCACCATTATTGGAGAATAAGCTGAATGAGGGCCTTCTGTCCTGTCTCAAGGGACTGGCAATCAGACATGGAATAGACTTCACACCTAAGTAATAGGCTGCAATATCAGCTTCCCTTATGTGTGATATATCTATATACTCTTCTGACTTTCTTCCCTTGCTTATCATAGGTCAGTCTTAGTCCCAGGGAGATGCAGAAGTCTCTGCGGCAGGCTCGAAAGGCATCTCTGAAGTAGGTGCACCATCACCACCATCAGCAGGGGTGAAGGTGGTAGCCTCTACAGAATACTCATGCACAGGAGCTACATGGTATTCAGTATCAAGAGTTCTGCCATTCTCAATGGCATTCTTGATGTTCTCCTGAATCTCCTTATCAAGAGAGTTGAGGCTGGTCGAAGAGTTTCTCAGGAACCTCCTTGTATATACAGACTGATAGAGTCTGCCAGTCTTGGCATCAGTTCTTACACCAAGCAGGATTTTCACCTTGTTGGTAGGCTGGAAGCCAAGGGCATCCTTGATTTCAGAGAAGTCACCCTTGAAGAGCCTGTCAAGGTTGTCAAACCTGCATTCACACTCTTCGGGTTTAACCTTGGTGTTGGGAACTCTCTTCTTGAGGTTGTCATCCCATACAGTCACATCAGGAATGCACAAGAATGCCTTTACGAAGGCCATGAGGTCTTCCTCACCTACATATGCAGGTCTGTAGTCCTTGTCAATGTCAGCAGGACCATTGGAATACATAGGAATTGCATGGGCAGCAAGCTCCTCAGCAGTTGCCCAAGCAGCCCTACCATATTTGTCAATCACCTGAGTTTTGCCAGATGCTGCACCTACTCTGGGTCTGTTCTGAATGAACAGAGCCATAGTTACGAGAGGCATTTCAAAGCCAATCTTTTCAGTGTCAGGCTGGAACACCAGCTGGATTCTTGCACTCTGGAAGGTATTGCCATCCTGGTCCTCTACAGTTCCAAGATAGTTTGGAGCCTCATCAAGAGTGGTATTGAACAGAGCCTCATGCTCTTTCTTGTCAGGGTTTATTGCCTTGATAAATACAGGAGCTACACCAGTATACCTTTTAAACTCCTGTGCCTCTTTTGATTCATTTCCTCTAGCTATTGCCATAGTACTTTAATGTTTAAGTTTATTGATGTTGTGTTGTTTACTCGTCTACTTCAGGAGTGAAGTCAGCTGCATCTGTTGCACCCTCCACCTCTACAGCTTCAGCCACTACGGGAGCCTCTTCTACAGGAGGTATGATGGTCTCAGGATGAATGAACTCAAAGGTAGTCATCTTGACTACATTGCCATTCTTATCCAGTTTGTCGGTGGGAGTGATGACCTTCCTGACAATGGCTTCAATGCTGTATCCACCAGTCATGCCCTTTACAAGAGCATCGGTCATATCAATCTGTTCCTGGTAGCCTTCAACTTCCCTCTGAAGTTCTGCAATTTTAGCTGCTACTCTGTTCCTCTTGCTGATAAGAGGGTCCATAATCTGGGCATATCTCTTAAGATTAGCCTTCTGAAATTTCGTGAATTTTTCCATTGTGTTTATTGTTTGTTGATAAATACTTCTGAGGTATTAAATACCACATCATTGTCCTCATTAGACTCAGCTACAATGAGCTTCTTGCCTCTAAGGTGAGGAGACCTTGCTTCTCTGATGGTGTTGTCACCACCTTCAAAGGACAGATATGTCCTGTTACCTTCCCTATAGAGATAACCTACTGCATCAGCTTCACCACAGATAATATCTGCTGACTTGCCTGCAAGGTCTACTGCCATTTCTGACATCTCTTCACCATTCTTCTTAATCTGCTTGTCCTTCACATGGCAGACAAGAATGAGTGATTCACATAGAGGTTTGAACATATCTACAAGTTGCCTGATAGCTTTTCTCATGTAGAGCCAGCCAGCACCATTGGCAAGCTGCCTTACATCAGCTTTGGGGTCAACCATAACTTTGCCAGTCTTAGGGTCTTTTACAGGCATACCCTTGGCATCAGTGAGCAACCCCCAACCTGAACCCATAGGAGTCTGCCTATACAGTTCAGCTGCCAGAGGAATTGACATCTCTTCAAGTCTGGTTGCATTGTCAATTGTGATGAACCTGTAAGGAGCCCTCTTGAGTTCCTTACCCTTCTTCAGAATAGCATCTCTGATTTCCTGCATATCCTTGGCAGTTCTGGCCTGTACTTTCATCACTGAAAGTGCTCTATAACCATCCTCCAAGTCAATGATGAGGTTATCATCAATTGCTGCTACGAAGGAACTCTTGCCTGACTTGGGCTTGCCAAAAATCACCAGGAGCTTAGGGTTGTAGGTTTCAACCACACTTCTTTCTGTAGGTAATTCAATCATTTCTTAAATCTTAGTATATTGCGTATATTACTGAATGACACAAGAGAAACCCATGACCTCTTCTTCAGTTTGTTCTGGTCCATGAATTTATAGACTTTTCCTATACCTACTGAGTCATTTGCTTTAGGCAATTCTGAGAAGAATGATACAGCACCATCGAAGTACAGGGGACATATGCTACCATTGGCACCATAATCCCTGTCCTCAATTACTTCCATGAACCTTATATGGTTCCTGAACTTAGTAATATCATAACCTTCATACTCTGTTAGCCCATACTTGAATGGGCTATACAACCCTATCACCATATTTACATCTCTGGTGGTAGTTTTACAGTCTGCAAGACCATCGGATGATGGTTTAATCTTACCCAACTTGAAGTTCTCAATACCCTCCTGTGCCTGTGCTTGATGCTGCACAAGTATAGTGGTTATATTGAGTTGGTCTCTAAGAGTAATTGCATACTTCGAGTACTTCTCTATAGTCTGCATCTTGTTAAGACCACTTTCAAGTGATAGGTTAGCTGCATTATCAACCAAGCTTATTACATAAAGCTCAGGGTCGTCTGGAGTATATGGATTTACTGGGTCAATGATTTGCTTTTCTACCATTTTTCCAGTTACAGGGTCTTTGGCTTCAATAGTCTTGAAGTTCAAGTGTCCATGAGAAAGGGCGAACTCCCTCAGCTTCTTGTTAATACCTGTTGGATTCTTCTCATTATCCACGTACTCTACAACTTCCTCAAACTTTTTGATATAAGCCTGATACCTTTCAGACTCAAGTAGGTCCAGTATTTTGTCAGGCACTGGTTTGTCTTTGTCAGTGCTTGCAAGCTCTGTAGGTGATATGATTATGCCATCCAATCTGTATAACAGATGACACTGAAACTCTATAAATTTCTTCCTTGCTCCTTCCTCTAAACAGAAATAGAACATTTTCACCTTCACCTCTGGGTGATTCATAAGGAAGAATATAGTTTCATACACAAACACAAAGTCACAGAACTTGGTCTTGCACACTTTCTGATTGGCTGTTACAATGATGAACTTACCCATTTCAGTACCAGGAAGTAACTCCCTAAACCTTGGAAATGGCCAAGGAATACAGTTGTACTTCCCACTCTCTGCTCTTTCCTTCCTCTCTCTGAGGTAGGACATTACACTGTTAAAGTAGCTCATACCATCGTACTCATCCAATCTTCTCTTTGAGCATCTGTCTGCCCTTCATTCTCTATTAAAGTCATGAGTTCCGAGATTACATTGACATTGTCATCTGCATCTCTCTCTGACTTGAGAATGAAGTACTTCAAGAGTCTCATCTTCTTATAATTGCCATTGAATGAACTGATATACTCCTTGGTTGCTTTAAGTACCTGTTCTCTTGTGAAGGAGTACTTGTACTTAACAACCAGAGTCTTCAGCTTCTTGGCTATTTCAGCTGTGGTACCTCTCCACATATAGGTGGTACCTTCCTTTCTACCTGCTGGATATAATTCTCGCAACTCATTTGCAAGCTCAATGAACTCAGCATCCTTATCTATGACACTTTTATCCGAGTCAATAGTAATAGTGGACACAAGGTCTTTGACCTTGTCACTTACCACTATGCTATCTTCGGAAAATAAGTTCTTGTCTGCCAAGCCCTTGGCTACAAGTGAGTCCATGCAGGATTTGATGTTCACAGAGTTTACACTGAGGTACAAGACCATAAACTCACTCACTGTGAGGTCATGCTTCTCCAGCACTATCTGGTCTATTGTCAATCTCATATGTGTATGTCTTCTATGCGTGAAATTGTAGTGACTAACTCAGGATTATAGTCCTCAAGCATTGTCTGCACCAGCTCTTCTTCCCTTGTATTTTTGTAGTAGGGTACTATAATTACAGGATTAGGATGCCTTAACAGACGTCCCATTCTCTGTTTGATAATAGCTTCAGAGCTGTTGAGGTTAGCATAGATGCCTACCTGACAGTTGAAAAGATTCATACCTTCATTCAACATGTTGCAGGCTGTAATGTGGTCAATCTTACCACTGTTGAAGTCCTCCAGGTACTGCACTGAATCAGCATTCTTGCTATTAATGCAGTACTCACCGAGCAACTCAGTTTGTTGTATGCTATTACAAAATGTGAGGGTCCTGTGTTTTATAAGGTATGGCAAGAGTTGATGCAGGTGTTTAACCTTCTTATCACTTAGCCACTTAAGCCTGTCTACACATAGCCTTAGCCATTTATTCTTGGCTATCTGACTTCTTGTACTCTGATACCTCTTCTTCCAGTAATCTATCTGGTTGCAGAGGTCACAGTAGTATTGCCTTTCAGTGCAGTATATCCTTACAGGACAGGTCTTTTGCTTGAGATAACTCCACCTTGTAGCCCAATTACACTCAATCAGTCTTCCCTTAGCCTTGGTGTTTTTCCATATAGACTCTGTGGGAGATCCAGTGTTGAGCTCAAGAGGCCACAAGTAGACTCTTGGGTCAGGCAGTATCTCCTCTTCAATGACATCTCTAAGGTCTTTCTTGTATGACACAAGGTCATCAAAGACCTCTTTGAGTTCATCTTTGAGGGTCTTACTTACAGTTGCTGAGAGTAATACTGAGTGAGCTATATTAAAGTCACACAAAGCCTCCCTACATCTCTCCGAGAGATGGTGGCACTCATCAAAGATTACGAAGTCCCAATCTCCCTTATACTTAGGGAAAGACATATAGGTTGTGAATGATAGGAGTAGTGGACAATCAGGCCACCACTGTTTGATTTCATTCATCCAGTTCTTCTTGTGTACAGTTCTTGGAACTACAATGAGCAGAGTCTTTCCAATAAGAGGTGTTCTCCCCTTACCTTCTTTCTCTGACACTGCTTTTATCTTTGCTAATGCCATCTTGGATTTGCCTGTTCCAGTGGCTAGTTCTAAGAGCCAGTTAGACCCTTCAAGAGAGAGAATCTCCCTCTGCATATCTTCTCTTGTCATCTTGTTTCTTCACTATTTGTTTTAGTTTTGAAATGTACGTAGGGTCAGATGCATATCCAATCCTACTGAGAAATTTGTAGTAGTCCTCCGGAGGTTTGTATCTCCTTTGTATCCACTCCTTATATGCTATAACACTCTCTGTCCAGTGGTTGAATCTGCAATACCTCTTGGCCTTACTGTTGTATAGACCAAACAGGTTATGATGTTTCAGACACCCTACTGACTTGAAATGCCCTGTCTCAAGTAATGCCTGAGCATACACTATATCAGGATGTTGAATATCATAGTACTTGAGGGCATCAATCAGTCCCTCTTTTGCAGTTCTATCCATGAACACTGGAACCGAGGTTATAGTGTCAGGAGGAGAGGTAGCACCAAGATTGGACTGTGTAGCCTTACCTTCAAGTTGGTACATGAAGAAGATACCAGCCAGACATATTCCAATCATCAGTGCTACCTTGATGAAACATTTGGCTCTGTCTCTCATTTAATCGGCTTATTTAGTAATTGTACTATCCTGTTCTCAATGGAATCATCCTTGCATATCCAGTCCTTATTACCATATACAGAGACACCCCACAAGACTATCATTATAATGCCCATGAAGATGTTGAAGATTGGTAGTAAGGCTCCTAAGATAAATAGAAATAAACTCCATACTTTGAGGACAGGTCTCTCTGGTATATAACCACAGAATGTATCCTTAGCCTTAATCCTTGAGTTCTTGAAGAGTAAAATCCCCAAGAAACTCAAGATAAGACCTATTACCCACGCTATTGTCATTTTGTGATGTCTCTAAATAGTGTAGGTGTCTGACCATAAACAGGCAGTTTACCATCCCACTTCTCAATCCACATCTTCTCAAGAATCTGAGGAGTAAGAGCCTGCTGTTTCAGTCTGTTTGCTTCTGCCTCTGCCTGTGCTGCTACAAGAAGTTTCTTTGCATTAGCCTCTGCCACTTTTACTTCATTCTCTGCTGCTTGGGCCTGCTGAATTTTCTCATTCTTAAGGTTTACTGCTTTGACAATAATCTCTGGATATTTGAGACCAGAAGTAAGCTGTTCAAGTTGGAAATTTTCCTTTAGCAGAGCAGCAGCAAGATGCTTTTCAATAGCAGTCTCAATAGAGTCCCTGTTACTTACAATGTAGTCAGTAGTGAAGTTGTTTAGCTGGATTCTGAAGGCATCCTTCACATAGTTGTAGAGGGTTCCATGAATTACTTCATCCAGTTCCTTCCTGTACTTCTTGAATACAAGAGGAGACTTACCATCTACAATCTTCAGTGATACAGTAGGGTCTACAGTGAACTCAGAACCATCCTTTGCATTGATGGTAAAGGGTTCATAGTCCACAGTCTGTACGAAGGTAGGATACTCATACACTGACTGAGTGAATGGGTTGTACCATACCATGCCAGTGCACATGGATACCTCACCTACACCCTTGTCATCACCATAGAGATTAACAAGGATACCTTCATGTCCTGCATCTACTTTCTCACAGGAACTCATACCTACCATAGCCACACAGGCTACAAGCATTACGAGAAGTTTTTTAATTGTTTTCATTTGACTTTTTGTTAGTTAAACTTATTGATGTGAAACATTCTGTTTTGATAGACAGCAGTGAGTATAGAACTGCTGCCAGGATGCCAACTATATTGGCAATTGTGCTTGGTTTAGTCAACATACTGCAAGCCCATGTGAACAAAGCCATAGTGACTATAAACCATACTGTGATGATTATTACCTTTTTCATATTAGTCCCAAAACCATAATTCTCTTCTCCAGAGTTTGAGCATGGATAGTTTCATTGCATCCAAGGACTTGAAGAACTTGCTTCTCCTTATGTGCTTGAATGAATATTTGCCATTCTTGCCTCCTCCTACCTTCCAATAAGGATGTGCCTTTCCTAGCCTCTTATGGAGATATTTTGTTGGTGTCTTATACTTCTTACCCTTGCTCATATTTCAAACAGGTATTTATATGCTCTTCCTCTATAATCTGCACCATCCCATTTGTTGTACCACAGATACACTCTGTAGTGTTTGATAAGTACCACAACTTCTATCTTTGGTTGATACCATCTCCACAATGGGAATACAATACAAAAGAAGAATATAAGTATTAAAAGCACTATATCCATAACTAGATATTTTAAAAAGAAAGGGCCAAGCAGGATTACTCCCACTTGACCCAATCATAGCTTAGTCACCGAGGATTTCATAGCTGTATGATACAGCACGAAGGTCATGTGCCATCAGGTCGAAGTGGTTCTTCAGCCTTTCATGCACTGACATGGTATCCCAGACCCTCTCTATCACATCTCCATCCTTGTTTTTCTTTGTAGGCTTGGAGAATTTGGCAGAGGTAGGAGTTGAGAGCATATGCTTGTATGCCTCTTCACAGATGTTGATGTTCTGAGTGACTAACTTCTGTTTCCTTGTCTGGATAACCAGTAACTTCTTTGAAGTTTTCTGGTTCTTACCTTTTCCTTTGGTGTAACTGATGAGCATCTTATGCTCATTGTAGCTTTCTTTGGGGTTTTTTTCGCAAAACTCAGGCGTGAGTAAGCCAGCTCCTTGAACCAGCAAACTCAAAGAAACTTTTACTTCCAATTTTACTTTGAGTAACTTATTTTGTATGTCTTTTTATATAGATTTTCTCTGTAAATGCAGTTTCGTATACTTGTTACTGGAATATTTAACTTATTGCTTAATTCTTTTGCGTTCTTAAACACACCTATTAGATTACCTAGAGTGTCAAATACCTCTATTTTCTTAGAAAGGGAGTCACTGATTTTCTGCTGTATTTCTGGAGTTCTATTAGGGCAGAACACTCTACCTTTTCTAAGTTCACTCAATTTTTTCTTTGACTCCTCAGAAAATTTATATCCTAAAGTGGTCTTGCCTCCTATCGTCAAATTATATCCAAATTCTCTATCATTTGAGTTATACTTCTTTATATATAGCATTTCTAAGTTGTCTAAGACCTCTTTTATCTTATCCTTAGTAGTTTCTACCGTTACAAGTACTTCATATGTAAAAGACTTTGGTCCATATTTTAATCTAGCACTATCTATATATTTTCCCCCATAATGATAATCAGTATTGAAGAATGTAGCTCTTCTTGTCTTCTCATCTGTAGTCTGTCCTATATAGGTTTTTCCACTTGGGCTTTTATAGCAATAAATTATTCCTTTCATCGTTACTAATTTTTCACAAAGTTAGTAAAAATGTTTCAAGTATATAAGTCTGAGCATACCTGCACCTTGTACAAGTAAGCTCAGACTTATTTTGGGTTCAACCATATTTCCAGCTACAATACCCATAGATATGCCACCTATGGGTATTGTAGTCTCTTTCATTCTATAGACTATAAGAGAGTTAGTTAGATTATACCCACTCATAAGTCCCTACATGCTGAGCATAAGTTGCCTTGAATATCTCTTTTGAGAAGTAACGAGACATATGTTCAGCAATCTCTCTGCTCTTGCAACCGAGCAAACCCAGGTAAGGGCGAACACCACCATCCCCGTAGCCGAAATTAGCCAGACCGCCGGAGCTGGAGCAGCAGTAGCAGTCACCGCCAACAAGAGTATACTTCTGGCCATCTGCCTTAAAACTTTCACCGAGTTTCCAGTTATTGCTGGATGCTGCTTCTCTTGCCTTCTGACCAGCAGGATAGAACCTTACATAAGGATAGTATACACTACCTTGTACAAGGCTGGGTTTCCAGTTTCCATTGAGAGCTTTGCGGATGATGTCCAGTTTACTCACTGCATCCATATGGTGGTAGTAAGCTGAGTCAGTTGAGCCACCTAAATGTAGGCTGAGGGACCTATCATAGATTCCGAGGGCTCTGCAAGCATCCTCGAATGTCTTGATGTTCTGCCATTCAGGAATAGTCAGTTCATCCTTTGTATAGGCTTGTAATGCAACCTCTCTGAGGTCTGCACTACCACTGTTATACCACTCTCTAGCCTTCTCAAGAGTCAGTGCGATGTTACGTGATTCCATTGTTATTCTTTTTATAGAATTATTGTTACTGGTTTGATTGTAAACTCCTCAAGAATATCCTTTGGGGATATATCCTGAGGAGTTATATCTGTTGGAGTAATGCCCATATTACAGGCCAAGTAAAGCCTTTACTTTAGCCCACAGACCTTTCTTGGTCTTTGTAGGAGTAATGTGGACTTTATCTCTGTTGACAGTTCTGTTGTCAAGTTTGGATGTTACACCAATCATGGTGAACATACAACCAACATACTTCTTGTGTTCAGGGTTGGACAGTACTTTGTACCATCTACCCGAGCAGCATTTCTCACTGTGATTTACTTTTTCTGCTGCTTCTCTGAAGGCTTTAGCCTTGTTGTGAGGATTAGCTTTGATAGCCTGAACCAGGATTTCATCCTCCTCTTTGGTCCATTTAGTTCTTGTGTTTGCCATTTGTTAATTGTTGTTTGTTGATTGAAATTTGCTTATTTGAGAAATTTTACTTACCTTTGCACTATGGTTTAATATAACACATATCCAAAATTATGAACATATCTTATATTTCAGGTTTCTTTGATGCTGATGGGTCAATTACTATGTGTAGGCAAAGAGCTAAGGACCCATACAAAACACTAAAGATTGACTTTACTAATACAAAGTTAGAGATACTCTTAGAGATACAGAAATATTTGTCTGAAGAGCATGGTCTAACATTGTCTATAACTACAAAACCTCCTAGAAAAGAGAATCACTCAGTATCTTATGTGTTGAGTACAGCAGCTAATAGAGTTTGCTATTCTTTGTGTAAGCTACTGCAATCTGAGCATCCTATGAAAAGACATAGAATAAATACTGTACTGAAGTACCATGATTCTGTAGTTATTAGAAATGGTAAGTATAATGAAAGACAAAAGCAAAGAAGATTAGCCTATGAGAGGCTATTCTTCTTTAACTCTTGACTTAGTGGAGCTGCGCAGAGTCGAACTGCGGTCTTACATACTCTTAATAAAAGAATTGTACAAGCTTTTCAATTTGAAGAGTTTTCTTCTCAGGGTTGACCAGAGTCTTTCCACCACCTGCATTAATCTATGCAGGAAATCTTGTCGTCATACTAAAATAATTATTCGCACCTTTCTGTTTCCAAGCAAGTGCTGCTCAGCCTATTGTTTAGGCTGCAATTCTATAAGTGTTGCCAGTTATTGTTTGTGTGTCTTTCCACACTGTCTTTGCTTGTTCTCTTACCAAGTAGCCTGCAATCAAATGCCATAACAGCCCCTTGTTTAGTACACCTAGAGTGGCTCGAACACTCGACCTGAAAATTAGGAATTTCCTGCTCTATCCATCTGAGCTATAGGTGCATATATAGTGGCCCCTCCCAGACTCGAACTGGGACTCAACTGCTTAGAAGGCAGTTGCTTTATCCATTAAGCTAAGGGGTCAATAATAAAAGAGTTCTATCTTCACAGACTGAACTCTTCATGCCACGCGGTTTAATTACATTAACCTTAAATCAATCTTTCTTACCATATAATTCTACCATTCATCGTCTTCTTCGAGCTTGCCACCAAGGTATTTGTTCAGTGTCAGAATGTCTAACTCTGCCTCATTGATAGTCTTGTAACAGGTATATATTAATCCTGCACAAATAACTATATCAATAAAGAAATATCCTTTGTCATAGATGTCATCTATTCCCATTGCTGAGAGCATACATACTATGAATGTAGTGTACAAGAGTATACCCTTGAACACCAGTTTAATCTTGTCTTCTGTTGCCATTTGTCTGCTGTATTTAATAGTCCATCTCAACAGATGTATCAGATATGTAAATGGCCTCTACACTGTTAAGATAGTCTTCGTATTCTTCTTCACTCATTGATGCCTAATTCTTGTTTGATTTGGGCTTGAACATCCTTGGGCAGATAGTATTTATACTCTTTACCAGTCTTCTTGCTGGTTCTGAGTACATAGCAAGCACCCTTCTTTGTAATGTAGATAGGGTACTTATTACCTTCTTTATCTTCCCAAGTATACTTGGTTTTAGTGTCACTTGCCTTTGAGGTTTGTTCAACCTTAAATGTGTCACCTTCTCTCTTTACTTCTGCATTAGCTGCAACACAGAAGAGTGCTAAGAGTATGCACAAAATGAGCTTTTTCATTTCTTGTTATGTGTTATTTGTTCCATTTTCTGACTAATAATCGCAGAACTAACACTATTATTAGGAGTAAAATGATACCTATAATGTAGTTTGCTATGAAGTGCAGCATATGGTTTGTTATTTGCTTATGAGTAAATTTAGCTATACATTAACTATTTTGAAATAGCAAGGTAAAGCAAAAAATAAAGAAAAGCGAGGGAAGAGAGATAGTCAGCTATTTTCACAGCCAACTATTCTCTTCCAGCTTGTATGGGAATCAGAGACCAAGGTCTACATCAGCCCAAGAGTCTGTGCCTCTCTTGCACAGCTTGAAGTTGCCTGACTCAAGCTCAACAACCTGAAGGCTGTCTTTCTGAGCTGCAATCTGGGCAGGAGTGAGCTCACCCAGATTGGATGAGAAGCCTACGAGAGTTACTGCACCTCCTGCACCTACAAAGGCACAGGATTTGAAGGTCTCACCAGTGTTAGAGTTTGTTAACTCGTTGGTGACCTTCATTCGGCCATGAGACTTAGCGAAGTCTACGAGAGGCCAGGAATTCTTGATTCCTACATTCTGGCTTTGATTTGCCATAGTGGTAACCACATCTCAGTGGAACTGATGTATCAACAGTAAACACCTAACTGGGAGCAATATAAACATTGAGAATAATCAGAGACTCCATCCTCCAATTACTCTTATTTTCTGTCAAAATATGGGTGGAGTGATGTTGTGATTAGGGATTAACAAGATTAGTTATAGTGTTTAGATTACTCATCCTATGGCAAAGTTGACACTCATCCTATGGCATTTCAGAACTAATTTCTATGGCACAGGAATTAACTCTCAAATATACTTTGAATGAAAATTACCCCTATATATATTATATATTATATTCTATATTATACAAAGCTATGATTATTCTAATGCACCTCGGAAGCCAAACTATGCCAAAGGAGAACAAAAAGAAAGGGTAGTAGGACAATGCCTACTACCCCATTACAGACAGGTGTTCCACAAAGAATCAACCTCACAGCAGAGTTCAAGATAATCTGCCATGTCATCAGACCCATCAGCATCCCATAGGTCATTGTTGTCCATGACAATCTCAGCCTTCTCAAGTGCTGCATTCTGTGCATCTATAAGCTGTGACTTAAAGTTACGAGCTTCTACTGAGTCTGTGTTCACTTTGAGGCAAGTGCAATAGCCTGCTGCAAATGCTACTATAGCAGCAGTTGCGCAATAAAGGATGTTCTTTTTCATATCAATGTAAGGGTGTAGAGATGTTCAGATTAGATAAATAAAAGAGGAGCAGGTGCCGAAGCACCCACTCCCCAGAGAGCCAGAGGTCAGAGACCAAGGTCCACATCCTCCCAGCTGTCAGCACCAGACTTGCAGAGCTTGTAGTTGCCAGACTCCAGCTCCACAACTTGGAGCTCATTCTTCTGTGCAGCTATCTGCTGAGGTGTCAGCTCACCAAGGTTGGAGCTGAAACCCACAAGGGTCACAGCACCACCAGGAGCCACAAAGGCGCAGGACTTGAATGTCTCGCCTGTCTGGCTGTTGGTGAGTTCATTGGTGACTTTCATGCGTCCGTGGCTTCTTGCGAAGTCAAGGAGAGACCATGAGTTCTTGATGCCGACGTTCTGTGAATTCTGTGCCATGATGGTAGAGCAATTGACCTAAGGATTGCGAGGTTCAAAGTTATTATCAATGTAAGACAGGAGTCCTGTTTGATTAGACCCCCGGGGGATGACCCCATTGTCAAAGGATGGGGGTGGTGATGTGGTGATTATTACTCGCTCCTATAAATCCAACAGATTCAAAAAAATTCCAGAAAAAAATTTTGCAGTATAGAAAATTATCAGTAACTTTGCAGTAGAATGAGTTATAGTAAAACAATGGAAGATTGGGTAACAGATATAAGGAAGTTAAAGAAAGAACTTGGGCTATATAATGAAGAAGAAACACCGTGTGTGTATGAAGAAGATATACCTTCATATCAAGATAACTATGGCAATACAGTAGAAGTTAAGTTCAATGGTTGTGAGAAATGTAAGGATAAAGAGTGCCAATTTAGAGGTGCAGAGTACAAAGGAATTTAGCCTTAAATAAAGATTCAGTAAAAAATTTGCATATGTCGAAAATTTTACTTAACTTTGCACCGTGATTCAGAATTGCCACTTAGTGTAATGGTAACACATCAGTTTTTGGCACTGAGTTTAGAGGTTCGAATCCTCTAGTGGCAACCAATGCTCCCTTAGTTCAATGGAAGAGCGAGGGTCTTCTAAGCCCTAAGTTATAGGTTCGAATCCTATAGGGAGTACTGATGTTGACAATGTAGAATGTTTTTGTTTGTTGATGATTATCCACCGTAGCCTGTGAAGGTGAAAGTGGAGTGCATGGAGCTGTCAAATAAGGGTTAGTTTGCCACTCTTTCAAGGTGGTCATTTGGGTTCGAATCCCAACAGCTCTACTATTAAATGGTGCTATCATCTAGTGGTCTAGGATGTAACTCTCTCAAGGTTATCACATGGGTTCAAATCCCATTGGCACTACTATATATTGGGTGTGTGGTGTAATGGCTAGCATACAACACTGTCACTGTTGAGGTTGGGGTTCAAGTCCCCCACATCCAGCTAATGGAAGTTTGGTAGAGTGGTTTAATACATCAGTCTTGAAAACTGAAGGCCCCTAAAAAGGTCCAAGGGTTCGAATCCCTTAGCTTCCTCTATGGTAGAAATATTAAGGAAAGAAGGTTTCATACTCAATCCTAGTGATAAAGCAGTCAATGCTCTATTAAAGATGATTGAGAGAAATGAGGGCAAATGTCCTTGCTCAGGTAATACTAGTGAAGACCTACATTGTCCCTGTTCAAATTATAGACTACACAATGAATGTACTTGTGGTCTATACAAGAAAATAAATGGAGAGTAAACCTACTAGGAGTAGGGACAGTCTGCTAAACTGATTGGTCATTTATTTGGCTTTGGTTCGAATCCAATGCTCTCCTCAATAGTAATAAATAGGGAAGTGGTCTAGTGGTTATGATGCATGCTTTGGGAGCATGAGGTCGAGAGTTCGAGTCTCTCTTTCCCTACTAAATATGGGCCTTGTAGTGTAATGGCTAGCACACCTCATTTGCACTGAGGTAGAGGGGTTCGAATCCCACATGTGTCCACAATATAGTATCTTAGTTTAGTGGTTCAGAATGTCTGGTTTACACCCAGAAGGTCGTAGGTTCGAGTCCTACAGAGACTACAATAAATTGGGTAGAAGCTTAAGTGGTATATAGCGGAGGACTGTTAATCCTATGACAGTGGGTTCGAGTCCCACCTACCCAGCATAATAAAGAGAATAGTACTAGTGTAAGACTCAACGTAACATGTTCAGATATTATAGCTCTGTTCTGAGTGTCGTATAACTCAACCTAGCTACAGGGGGTGGTCAAGGGTAGCATATACATTGGTGTAGCTCAATGGTAGAGCAGTGGTCTCCAAAACCACAGGTTGGAGGTTCGAGTCCTTCCACCTTTGCCACGGGGATGTAACTCAGCCTGGTTAGAGTAACTGCCTGATACGCAGTAAGTCCTAGGTTCAAATCCTAGTTTCCCCACTGTACTAGTAGCTTAATGGTAAAGCACCACACTGTGAATGTGGAAGATGTGAGTTCAATTCTCACCTAGCACCCCAATATACGGATGTAGCTCAGTTGGTTAGAGCAGGAATCTTATACATTCAAGGTCAGGGGTTCAAGGCCCTTCATCCGTACTATAACCTTTAGATTTCTTTCTAAAGATGTGCACTTCTCAGTGCATTATGTTCCCTTAGACAAGTTGGTTAAGTCACCAGTCTGCAAAACTGTTATCATTGGTTCGAGTCCAATAGGGAACTCAATAAATCTCTCAGGCTTTATAGCATACTTGAGAGATATTCATAGAGGAGGCGGTGTGAATCCTTTCCTAGGGTGGAGTAGTTTAACTTAGGTATAACTACGGGGAGACAACCTCTATAAAAACACCGCTCTATCTTCCTATAGCTCAATTGGTAGAGCTTCTGACTCTTAATTAGAAGGTTCTAGGTTCGAAGCCTAGTGGGAAGACATAACATTAATTCTAAATATAGGTGTTATGAGAGTACTTAATTTTATTAAAAGAGCAGCCAAAGCTTACTTTAGAATGACTGCTGAGAACTATTCCATAAGGTGTACAGGTGATGTATTCATTCCTGCTCCTTAGGATAGTTCCTCTCCTCTTACCTTATTAGATTAAATGATATGGGAGCATCGCATAGTGGCAATTGCAGCTGACTGTAAATCAGCCCTCATTAGAGTTCATAGGTTCGAGTCCTTTTGCTCCCACTATTGCTTTTGGGAACTTGGTGTAGATGGTTTGACACGCAAGATTGAAGCTCTTGAGGCTGGGGTTCGACTCCCTGAGGTCCCACTAAACTTTATTGATATGACTACATTGAAATTATGGTGTAAAGGAAGTGAGGTAAAGACTTTACAGAGTAAACTAAACCTTATAGCTGATGGTATCTTTGGACCTATAACTGAAGAAGCAGTTAAGGACTTTCAGAAGAAGAATGGTCTTACTGTCGATGGTATTGTAGGTCCCAATACATGGGCTAAACTGGGAGTTACTCAAAGCAGATATATTAATGAGATTATTGTACATTGTAGTGCTACTGCTGAGGGTAAAGACTTTACAGTGGCTGATATAAAGAAGTGGCACTTAGCAAGAGGATTCTCTGATGTAGGTTACCATTATGTAATATACAGAGATGGTTCTATAAATAAAGGTAGAGATGAATCAAAGATTGGTGCTCATTGTACAGGCCACAACTCATACTCTATTGGAGTATGTTATATAGGAGGATGTGCAGCAGATGGCAAGACACCTAAGGACACAAGGACTGATGCTCAGAAGAAAGCTCTATTAGAGCTACTGAGAGAGCTCAAAAAGAAGTATCCAAAGGCATCTATTCATTCCCATAGGGATTATGCCAATAAGGCTTGCCCATCCTTTGATGCTACAAAGGAATATAAGAATATATAATATGTAAGATGCCTCTGTGGTGAAATTGGTCAGACACAAGGGACTTAAAATCCCTCGGATTTATCCATAAGAGTTCAAGTCCCTTCAGAGGTACTGTAAATGCCCCATTGCTGGAACTGGAAGACAGACTAGATTTAGGCTCTAGCGCAGAAATGCATGTAGGTTCGAGTCCTACATGGGGTACTATGAAGAAGTTAATTATAAGACACAAGGATTTCATACTCAAGGTTCATGCCTCGGAGAATAATACTACTATCTTTGATTCTCATCTAGTCAAGAGTCCTTGGGATATGGAATCCATTATTTATTACATAAAGTCTGAAACCTCAGAGGAGTATGCAATAAATAAAAGGAACATATCCAGTATGATATATGAATGGAGAACTCATAATCTGTTGTATTCACTTGGAATACTGAGGGATAGAGTAAAGGACGTAGACCTTAATACTGGTCAACCCTGGTACATCAAGGCACTGTATTTTATTCTCTCTCCATTTTATTTTCATTTCAAGTGAAAATTTTTATCAAAATATTTGGTAGAGTCAAATTTTTTACTTAACTTTGCAGTGTCAAATTAAAGCAAGCTCCTTTAGTATAAAGGTTATTACACTTGCCTTGTAAGCATGTGATGTTGGTTCGATTCTAACAAGGAGCTCTAAATTAATATAAGTCGAGGGACAATATATGAGCACAAATTCTAAGAAATCAGAGCAATTAGGTATGCCATTTGGTACTGCTAGTGCTAAATTAAGAAAGAGTATACTCTTTAAGTTACTAAAAGAAACAGGTAAAAATATCTGTTTCCAATGTGGAAGAAGAATTGAGTCTGAGGCAGAACTTTCTATAGAACATAAAATTCCTTGGCTTAATTCTGATAACCCAACTAACCTTTTCTTCAACTTAGATAATATAGCGTTTTCTCATTTAACATGTAATATCTCTGCTGCTAGGAAATCTCAAGAATCAAAAAGAGCTTCTCATATAAAGAGGGTTCTAGAAGGGAAACACCCTAACACAAAATTAAACGTAGAGAATATCCTGGAGATAAGGGAAGCTTTGAAAGTGCATTCTAGAAAAGAAGTGTGTAGGATGTTCGGCCTTAGTAAAACTGGACTAGCAATGATTGCTAGAGGAGAAACATTTTCATATATAAAATAATTTTTGCAGGATTCGTATAGTGGTTATTATGTCTGACTTCCAATCAGAAGACGAGGTTTCGATTACCTTATCCTGCTCAATATTGTGGGTAGAGACGGTTCTCCATCGGGTCTCATAAGCCTGACTCCACCAGTTCAACTCTGGTACCCACAACTAATAAAACAAACAAAGGAATGGAAGAGAAGAACATTAAAGATGTTGCATTAGATATAGCCAAGGGGGTTAATAAGAACTTCAGTGAAGAGAATACACTTCCAAAGTGGCCTTCTTATTCAGCTGTATCTAAGTTCAGGTCAGTAAGAAGAGCTATTAGAAGAGGGCATGTAGACCTTATGTTTGGTATTGTCTATCCTAATAGACCCTTCAATAACAGGAAACCTACAATGGGAAGGTCTCACAATCAATTGAAGAAGAGAATATATGGACAAATCAGAGGAATACAATGATATACCTGTCCACTATTGTAAGGGTTGTCTATCACTGAAAGTAAAGACAGTTGCAGAGGGTTTAAACCTAGACTACTGTGATGAGTGTGGATGCACTGATACTGAACAGGCACATATAGAGGAATGGAAGAAACTCTATAGAGAGAGATATGGATTTGATTTTCTAACTAAAGAATTAAATAATAATGGAAGAGAAAGACACAGAAGCAACTAAGCTGACTTATGAGCAGCTTGAACAGGCTGCAATGCAGCTTCAGCAGAGACTGATGATGGCAGAGAACAAACTCAGAAGTATTGACTTTGCAGCAATGAGGCTTACTTGGCTGTTCAAGGTTCTTGAGAATAAGAGCTCATTCTCAGCAGAATATGTCAACAAGTGTGCTAAGGAGGTTGAGGAAATCCTCACAATTGAGGAAGCAACTCCTGAAACAGCCACTGAAGCTGAGCCTGAAGAGGCTTAAACTAAACATCTGAAAGGCCAATGGAAAGAAAACCAAATAATGTAATAGCACTCAAGAGTAGCCTAAGTGGGAGATTCTTTAGGATATGGCTGGAGTTCCTTAGGCCATTTCATAAGCTAACTGAGAGAGAGACAGATGTAATGGCTGCCTTCTTGAAACAAAGGTTTGAACTCAGTAAAGTTGTGAGTGACCAAGAGGTTCTTAACAAGCTCACAATGAGTGAAGACACCAAGAAGAAAGTAAGAGATGACTGCAATATCTCTCAGGCACATTTCCAAGTCATTATGACTAAACTGAAGAAGAGCAAGATGATTGACAATGGCAAGATAAATCCAAGGTTTATACCAAGAGTAGAACAGGATGCAAGAGGTTTCCAACTCCTTCTAGCATTTGAGTTAGAATGACTTATCAGGAGATAATACAAAAGGTATCGGAAGATACTGAAATATCAGTTGAAGTAGTAGACAAAGCCTATAAGGCATTTTGGTCATATATAAGAAACTCAGTTCAGGAATTACCTCTGAAAGAAGAACTCACTGAGACTGAGTTTCTTTCTTTAAGACCCAACTTCAACATCCCATCATTGGGAAAACTCACTTGCACTTATGCAAGGTACATAGGAGTGAAAGATAAATTCAATCATATAAAAGCACTTAGGAAGAGGAATGAAGAAACTGATTAAGGTAAAGCCCATGTTCAATAGGATTATCACTACAATGGATACCTATGAAGAGGACCAGTATACTGGAGTTGTACTGGATACAACAAAACAGAAGGGCTCACTTAAAGAATACCAGAAGGTACTATCTATAGGTACCTCAGTAAGAGACATCAAAGAGGGTGATATTGTATGTATTGACCCTACAAGATACATGGTAACCAAACATAGAGACAAGTCTCTACAAGGCAATATCATGGGTGATGATATGGCAATTGGATACAAATTCAATACCATTAAACTGGGTGACAAGGAATGCCTAATGCTATTTGACCAAGACATCAGCTTTATTGTCGAGGAGTCTGAAGATGTGGATGACCCAACAGGCCCTCTCATCATACAGCCTGAGAGACCAAGTATTGTAGTCTAACAACCATAGGGCCTGTTGATTAAGTTCAGCAGGCCTTTATTTTTTGATTTTATTTCATGTATACAGTGTATAAACATATTAATAAACTCAATGGTAAAGTTTATATAGGCCAAACAGCATTAACTGTAGAAAGGAGGTGGAGGAATGGCAAGGGATATAAAATTGGTATTTTTAGAAAAGCTATAGAAAAGTATGGATGGGATAACTTTGAACACATTATAATAAAAGAAGGCCTAACTAAAGAAGAAGCTAATCTATTAGAATCCTCTTTAATCAAAGAATATAAAGAACTGGGAATATCTTACAACATAACTGATGGGGGAGAGGGAGCTCTTGGGTACAAGCATACTGAGGAGACTAGGAAAAAGATGAGTCTTAGGAACAGTGGTAAAAGAGTACCTGAACATGTTAAAGTCATGGTAAGTGCCAGGTTCAAAGATACTCCTCTTACAGATGAACATAAAATAAAGATAAGTATAGCATTAAAAGGTAAAGCAAAGTCTGAAGAGGCCAAACTTAAAATGAAATTAAATCACAATTACCATGACCTAGTTGAGATAATTAAATGTGATAAGGAAGGCAATATAATATGTATATATCCATCAATAGCTGATGCATCTAGAGATACTGGTGTATTACAAACTCATATATCAAGATGTGCTAGAGGTAAAAGGAAATCAGCAGGTGGGTTCAAATGGATGTATAGAAATGAAACTACTTAAATACGAAGGTTATAAAGTAACAATAGCACCAGAGGCTTTAGCATTAGCTCCATTTAAAAAAATATGGAATAGGGATAGAACATTAAATAAGGACAGGGCTATATCCGAGATTTCATATGTTTATTTCATGATAGACCCTAGGAGTGACTATCAGTATCTTGTAGATAAGGAAGAGAGGTCCAAGGCTATCATTGAAGGAGAAGGTCTTCCAGCTAACTGGAAACCTGATAAACTTATAGAAGAGGCTATGACTTTCTATGATAGTATGAAACCCTCAGCTGCACTGCTTCTTGAAGACACCAGACTGATGGTTGACAAGTACAGGAGAAAGCTCAGAGGAATGGACTTTGATGAACTTGAGGTGAAAGACCTTAAGGATATGGGAGCCCTGATTAAAGGTATACCTGACCTTGTGAAAGCACTTGACGAAGCAGAGAAAGCTGTATCTGCTGAAATGAGGAACTCAGGTAGAATGAGAGGACAGGGAGAAAAAACAATAATGGAAGATTCACTGGATATATAATGGAACTGTATGATATTGTAGAAGCAGCAAGTTCTCACCTTAAAGAAGGCACACTTGTACTGCATAGGAGTATGAAGGTACACCCCAAGTTCAAGGTGTACAAAAGGTTCTGTTATGACCTTTACTACATTAAAAAGGAAGAGAAAACTCTGTTACTCTCCCATGAGGAAGTAAAGAATACACCTGCTGATGAGATAACTAAGGTATGGACTGACTGTGATAAGCTATATCTGAGAGAGCTCACAAAGTGGTTTGCAGGTGAAGAATATAAATCTATGCTGAAAGATGGAGTTTAATAAGTATCAGACACCACTGACTGATGAGCTTCTTGAGTCACTTCCTCAAGAGGTGAAAGACCAGTTGCTGGACATAATAAATAATGTTGAGTTTGTCAGAAGACTTATTGCCCCTGACAGGCAATATGCAAAGGACAGACCTAGAGATGACAAGGGCAGGATTATTATTGACCTTGCCAACCCACATATCGTGGAAGACATAGATTACTTTAGACCTACAGCAATCCACTATCAGAAGTATGGATGCTTCACAAATCTAAGACCAAATGCCAATCCTAACAGTGAATATGGCAAGTGGATTAGGGAGGAGAAGAGGAGATGCTGGGAAGGTTATGTAAGAGAGAGTGACGGAGAGTGGGTAACAGGTTATATGTATTGGTTTCTTAACTACTCCCCTATTATGTTGTCCAAGATTATCAAGGGAACAAAGAGGGCAAACAGAGTTGAGGATTTTCCAGAGTTCTGGGAGGGAATCTACTGGAGGTTCCATTATATGGAACAGGCTGCAAATGGTGGTTTGTATAATAACTTTGAGGGAGGACAGCATTGCGCTGAACTTGCATCCAGGGGAAAGGGAAAATCATTCTCTCTTGCCTCTATTCTCAGCCATGACTTCATACTTGGAGTAAATGAGATAGCCCATAATAAAGTAATGTCAGTTGTTACTGCATACCAGAAAGAGTATCTCACAAAGGATGGTGTTCTCAATAAGTTCTCATCTATGGCTAACTTCTGTGCAGAACATACTCAGTTCCCTAGGAAGAGACTAAAGTCATCTATGCAGGAGATGACTTGGATAATGGGTTACAAAGATGTGGAGCTTGATATAGAGAGGGGAACTCTTAATAATGTACTTGGTGTATCATCTAAGGATGATGAATCTAAGTTAAGGGGTAAGAGAGCCGCTCATATTCTTATTGAGGAGTTTGGTACATTCCCCAGACTTACTGACATGTACAATGTGCTTACTCCTTCTGTAGAGGAAGGTGATATTGTGTTTGGACAGATATACATGCTTGGTACTGCTGGTGATAATGAATCAGACTTTGCAGGTGCACAGGAGATTATGTATAACCCTAAAGGTTATAGAATGTATGCACTTCCAAATGTATTTGATAAGAACAATCAAGGTAGGCCTAACTTTGTGTTCTTCTTCCCTGGCTATGTAAATAGAAAGGGATGTTACAATGAGGATGGAGTATCTGATGTAATCAAGGCTCTTATTGAGATTCTGATGAACAGATACACCAAGAAATATAACTCATCTGACCCTAATACTATCATAAAGGTTATTGCTGAGGTACCTATTACTCCAGCAGAAGCTATAGTAAAGACAGGAGTCAATATGTTCCCTGTAGTTGACTTAACTGAGAGACTGCAACAGCTGGACAATAACCCAAGGGAATTTGATGATGTCTATACTGGTGAACTTGTGATGAACACAAAGGGTGAGGTAGAGTTCAGACCTGGTGGTCAACCTATCAGAGAATTCCCCCATAAGGACAATAAGATTGAGGGTGCTGTAGAAATATTTCAGCTGCCTGAGATTGACAGGAATACAGGCAAACCTTTCAACAGTAGGTACATACTCGGGTGTGACCCTTATGATGATGATGCATCCAACACTATGTCATTGGGTTCAGTATTTGTACTAGATTTATGGACAGATAAGATAGTAGCTGAATACACTGGTAGACCCCTGTTTGCAGAGGACTTCTATGAAGTATGTAGAAGACTGTGCCTATACTACAATGGTAGGATGAACTATGAAAACAACAAGAAAGGTCTATTCTCTTACTTTTCTAAGAACAACTGTACATATCTGCTGACTGACCAACTGGAATTCCTAAGGGATAAACAGATGATTAAAGATGTAGGGTATGGCAACAAAGCCAAAGGTACTAATGCTACTCTTGCTGTCAATTCCTATGCAAAGAATCTGCTTAGAGCATGGCTTCTAAGGCCTACTGTAGTAATACAGGAAGTTGATGGAGAACAGGTAGAAGTAGCTATTCCAGCACTCTTTACTGTAAGAAGTAGGGCCTTAATCAAGGAGCTGATTAATTTTAACAATGAGGGTAACTTCGATAGAATATCAGCTATGGGTATGCTTATGTTACTGAGAGAGGATAAGATGATTACATACCAGGGTAACATATCCAAAGAGAGACAAGAGAGAGAGTCTGCTTCTTACCTAGGGAATGACCCATTCTTTGACAGAAATTATAGACCAGTAAATTTAGCGAAATAGAGCTTTCTTAATTAAGAAATCACTTATATACTTGTGTGTGTAGAATACTTTTACTACTTTTGCAAAACAAAAAGTTGAAGAAGATATGAGTGAAATATTACAATTTCCACCACAGCAATTGCCCTTCTCCAGAAAGACCAAAGCTTGGAGAAAGAAGCATTGTGATTGGGCTGCAAGCAAAGCCTTCTTTAACTACTCCCCAGTTAGAAAGAGTGTCCTTCATAAGAAGATAAACTACGACCTTATAAATGGCAAGTTACACATGAAGGACCTTATGTTGGTAATAAACCCTGATAATATACAAGCAGGTTTTATACCTGATAAGATTCAGCATTATCCTATCATGAACTCTAAGCTGAATGTTCTGAGAGGTGAGGAATCTAAAAGAGTTTTTGACTACAGGGTAGTTATCACCAATCCCAATGCTATATCAGAAATTGAGGCTAATAAAAAGGCAGAACTAATGCAGAGGCTTCAACAAATGGTAGCTGACACATCACAGTCTGAAGAGGAGTTCAATGCAGAACTTGACAAGCTCAATGAATATATTACATATGAGTGGCAAGACATGAGAGAAGTAAGAGCTAATGCTCTACTTAATCATTATGTAAAAGAACTCAATATTCCTCTTATGTTTAATCAAGGCTTTATGGATGCAATGACTGTTGCAGAGGAAGTCTACATGTGTGACATAGTAGGAGGAGAGCCTGTTATTGAAAGACTGAATCCTCTTAAACTAAGAGTATTCAGGTCTGGAGACTCTGATAGAATTGAGGATGCTGACTTGATTATTTATGAGGACTATTGGAGTCCAGGAAAGATTATAGACACATACTATGATAGCCTGAACTCAGAAGATATAAAGTACATAGAGAATATTCCAAATAACCCTTACGGTGAATCTGATGACATAGAGCCAGACCCAAGACTTGAATTCATACCTACAGGTGGTGTAATAGGTGATGATGAAATCATGAATCCTAACCAACTGTTCCCAGAGAGTTATGACAGTTCAATGATGCCTTATGACACTGCTGGTAATATCAGAGTAATCAGAGTCTTCTGGAAGTCAAGAAGGAAGATTAAGAAGGTTAAGTCATATGACCCTCAGACAGGAGAAGAGACTTTCAACTTCTATCCTGAGAACTATGTTATCAACAAAGACTTAGGTGAAGAGGAAGAAACTCTATGGATAAATGAGGCATGGGAAGGAACAAAGATTGGAGAAAAGATATATGTCAATATGAGACCAAGGCTAGTGCAGTACAACAGACTGTCAAACCCATCCAGGTGTCATTTTGGTATAATAGGTTCAATCTACAATCTTAACCAGAGTAGACCTTTCTCTCTTGTTGATATGATGAAGCCATATAACTATTTATATGATGCTATTCATGACAGACTCAACAAGATGTTAGCAAAGAACTGGGGTAAGATAATTACTCTTGACCTTGCAAAGGTTCCAGCCAAATGGGATATTGACAAGTGGATGTACTATGCAAGAACCAACAACATTGCAGTAGTAGACTCCTTCAAGGAAGGAAATATTGGTGCAGCCACTGGTAAACTTGCAGGTGCTCTTAATAATGCAAGCTCTGGTGTTATTGATGCTGAGCTTGGAAATTCAATACAACAGAGTATAAATCTCCTTGAGTTCATCAAGCTTGAAATGGCTGATGTAGCTGGTATCTCGAAACAAAGAGAAGGCCAGATTAGTAATAGAGAAACTGTTGGTGGAGTAGAGAGAGCTACATTACAGTCATCACATATTACAGAGTGGCTGTTTGTTACCCATGATGATGTGAAGAGAAGAGCCCTGGAATGCTTCCTTGAGACTGCTAAGATAGCAATGAGAGGAAGAAATAAGAAGTTCCAATACATTCTGTCAGATGGCTCCATGAAAGTGATGGACATTGATGGAGATGAATTTGCTGAGTGTGACTATGGTCTTGTTGTTGATAACAGCAATGCTATTCAGGAGCTTCAACAGAAGATGGATATGCTTGCACAGGCTGCTCTACAGAATCAGACATTGAACTTCTCTACTATCATGAAACTGTACAACAGTTCATCTCTTGCAGAGAAACAGAGAATGGTTGAGAAGAATGAGCAGGAGCTTATACAGAGACAACAAGAAGCACAGCAACAGCAGCTGCAACTTGAACAGCAGAAGGCTCAGGCAGAGGCCCAAGCAAAAGAAGCTGATATGCAGCTTAAGGACCAGATGAATCAGAGAGACAATGAGACCAAAATCCTTGTTGCTACAATATCAGCTCAGTCATCTATGACTGATGATGGTATACAGGAACCTGAGTTCTCTGAAGAAGCTAAAGCCAAACTCATGGAGAACATGAGGCAGTTTGATGAAAGACTCAAACTTGACAGAGAAAGGCTAGCCTTTGACAAGAGTAAAGCTAAAACTGATGCTGAGCTTAAAAGAAAACAGATAAATAAACCAACAGGTAACACTAAGAAATAATGAGAAGATTTAGAGCTATAATTGAAACACATATAGAGCCTGAAGACCATGAGGTGCTATGGTACTACAAAGGTAAGTTACTCTATTGGGGTAATGATGCATGGGAACCATTCCTGCTTGTAGATGCTATAGAAATACCTTACGAGACTGAAGAAGATGAGAGCATATCTACGGTACAAGAGGCTCTCGATAAACTCCTATATGTGTTTCCAAAGATAAGCTCTTTTACTCTCAAACAGGCTGGAACATATGAGAATGGCTCCACTATAAGTACTCTTGACTTCTCTTGGAGTTATAACAAGAAACTTATAAGGACGCAGAAACTCAATGATATAGCAATTCCTCCTACAATAAGGCAGGCTAGATTAAACAGAGATATTAAAGTAAACTCTACATTTACCTTATGGGGCAGTGATGGGACCAATGCAGTTACTGCCACTGCTTCCATAAGGTTTGTAAATTACATGTACTATGGTACCCAAAGTGCTGAAGGTACTTCTATAAAGAGAAGTAAACTTAATCCTTCAGTAGGTGGCCTTACTGTAGTTGCTAATACTGGAGAGTATATTTGGATATTCCTGCCTAAGTCTTCAGGACTTACGAAGATATGGCATAATAATGTTGACTCTACTGATGATTTTGTCAGAGGGGAAATGGATTTCCTGACTGATACAGGGCTTCATATTCCTGGAACATTTTATGTATCAAAGAACCATAGTCTTAATAGTGTAACCCTTAAATTCACTTGATATGCCAAAGTTTTTAGGTGAGATAGTACAGAATGGTGGTGACTTCGCCCTTCTTGATGCTAAGAACATAAGAGGTGGATTTATGCAGGTTGCTACCATCAAAGACAGAGACAGCATTATACCTGACAAACTCGAAAGGGGTATGCATGTCTATGTTGATGAGGAGGAACAGATATTTGAGTGGAAGGGGGATGAATGGATACTATTCAAGGTCAATAGTAATGACATTGACAGAGTCCAATTCCTTACTGTTTCACAGAGAGTGAAAGAAAGAACAGAACCTCTTTATGATGAGAATGGAGAGGTAACCCATTGGGGTATAAGATTTGATGGAGATATACTTTTCAGAGATGGAGACCTTATAGGTTGGAATCTCTCTACTGATAATGAGAGTAACATAACTGGAGAGTTTACAGAAATAGCATTTGTAAGGAATGGTATAGCCTATATAAGGAAGTCAATAGATGACTACCTTCCACAGAAGTATCAGACAGTATACCTTGTTGGTAGCACTTCTGATATAGTGAGGAGATGTGTATTGGCTGTTCACCCATACCACGGTGCTATGGTGATGAGTCAATTCCTCAATATATCTCTGGATAACATCAATACCAACTATACTTTCAGAGTTGGACAGCATGGTGTTAACAAGTGGAAGGTATATGCTGAGGATGTTTATCTGAAGGGTACCTTCATAGATGATAAGGGTAGAAACCTCTCCGACCTTGTAACCTTGAATCAGGAGACCATCAATACAGGTCTGACAGGTTTGAGAAGAGAGTTTGGCTATGAGAACCTGCTTGAAAATCCATACTTTATTGGTGGTATGGACTGTTGGCTGACGAAGAATACAGCTACATATTTCAAGGCAGGAGGCAAATTCATAATGACCAATAAGACTCTACTTTCAGCAAAGAGAGACGGGGCTTATGTTATTATTGAGAATGGTCAGGCAATACTGAGGTTGGTAAATGGTTTCATCATTCAGAAAAATGAGAACCTCAAGAAGATAACTGACCTTGATAATACAGAGCCTCCATACTACGTAACCCTTATATTTAACTACAAACCAGTTACAGCTGGTACTCTGAAGGTTGCTATAAGATATAGAAGTGAGGGTAGTACCACCTATCAATACAAGGCTGAGCAGTATCTTCCACAGGACAATAGTTTCCACACTTGGAAATCTACTTTCTTATGGGATGGAAAGGGTGACTTCTCTGTAGAATACAATGGTGAAATCAAGATTCAGACCTTTGTTCTTAAGATGAATGAGGTCAGAAACTTTGAGAAGAAGTACCAGAGATTATTCGAGCTGAGTGATACACTTGTGGAGATGGCTGAGAAATATTTAGAACAATCTAATTAACTAGGATATGGCTTTAACAGCAGATGAAAGAGAAGAACTGATTCAGGATGTGGTGAATGAAATTACCACACAGTCCACAAGTATTGATGAGCTGCCTGTGGTTAGTAGTCTAGGTCAGACTGACAGCCTTCCTGCATATGAAAAAGGCTCTACCAATTTGGTTAGAGTTCCTATTCCTCTGATTTCAAAACCAGCAACTGATGCAGCTGATGCTGCAAATATGGCAGCAAGTGCTGCTACTAGTGCAGCTGAACAAGCTACACAGGCTAAGGAGGAAGCAGAGCAGGCTAAAACTGAAACTGAAGCAGCTACAACAGCTGCAAATGACGCTACTGCAAGAGTCAATCAGGCTATGGATAATATCAATGAGATAAAGACTACAGCTAATAATGCTGATACTCTCTCCAAGGCCTTGAGTGAACAACTGAAGAACTATAACATTGAGACTCCTACTACACAGGAGTTTGAAGACCTTGAGACCAAGGACGATAATACACTGTACTTCTGTACTGAAAATGAAAGTGAGACACCATGATTTTTCTAGGCAAGAAAGAAATTGAGTCAGTCTTCATAGGTAACAAGGTAGTAACTCAGATTTACAAAGGAGCAAAGCTCGTATGGGAAGCTATTAAAAGCTGCTTTGGAGCTGGCTATTGGAAAAATGATTCCCCTTGGTCTAACACTGAGGGATGGAGAAATTAACTATATTATATAATTTATGGCAAAAGTTAGTACAAATCCTATCGAAACTTATGAGCAGGATTGGGGCAATGACTCTAAGACAGGCCTACCTTTCAGTGGTGCAGCTGTTCAGAAGTTCATAAAGGATGAGCTTAAAGACAAGCTAGGAGAAGCTGATGCTGAAACCAAGATTAATGAGCAGCTGAAGTCACAGCTGTTTGGCGGAGGTACTAATAAGATTGTCACAGATGTTGATGGTAATAGTGAGGTGCTCTCTATAGTAAGTAGAGACTCTGATGGAAAGTCAACATCAAAGGACATTAATATTGGTACTCCTGATGCTAATGACAGGTTTGTTACTGTAACAACACAACTGTCTAAGCAGTACATTAATGTAGGTGGTGAGGTAAAGCTTGTTCTTGGTTTCACTGTAGCTGACTATCAGGGTGAGCCTATCCCTAATAGCTATGCTAATGTGTCTCTGGAGATTTCAAGACAGGGTTCATCAAACCCCTTCTATAGAACTTCTCTAGGAACACTGAACAGTGCTGTCAATGCTCAGACCCCCAACCATGAAGTAGACCTTACATCAATAATAGCTAATAACATCACAGGTTCTGCCTCTGTTGTTATCTCTGTTACTGTAAGCTATACTTATGAGTATGTTGATGATAATGGAGAAAGAAAGACTAAGACAATTACAAAGTATGGTTCTGTCATACTTACAGTGCTTGCCCTGTCTCTTTCTACTTCCATTAACATCGCCAATACAGGTATGACAGGTCAGGTATCCATTCCTTACACTGTAAGGGGTAATGGTAGTAAGACTGTCTTCCTATATAGGAATGGGGTTTTGGTTGACCAGCATGACAATATCACAAGTGCATCTTCCTCAGGTGTATTTACACAGACTCTATCTGGTGGTATGAATAACTTCCAGCTTGTAGCTGAAACATCTGCTGGTGACACTGTGGTAAGAAGCTCATCATTCTACTTTGACCTGTTCAGTTCAACTGTAGCAACAGTTATTGCTCTTCTTGTGGAAGATACTACTGGTACAATACAGAGTGGTGCAGAGTATGGAACTCCTAAGTTCTCAGCTCCTAAGTTCAGTGATTTCAGGTTTAACTACTATGTATATAACACTGGCAGCACCCTTGTACCTGCAAAGATTACTACTGATGAGCTTGACTCTGATGGAAAGGTAATAGTATCTTCTCCTTCAGACCAGGAACTGTACAGGAGAGTGTACACATACAGTAAGAAGATTAAGAGCTCCAACCAGCTAAGAATTACCTTTGAAGCTGGGGATACTACAAGAGTAATTTACATCAATCCTCTTACCAGCTCAATTAACATCGAGCTTCCTACTGAAAGCCTAAGACTCAACCTTGATGCTGATGGTAGAAGCAATGAAGAAGTTAATCCTGCTGTGTGGAGCTATGGTGATGTAACTACAGAATTCACTGGACTTAACTGGCAATCTAATGGTTGGGTAAACAATGCTCTGCTTCTTCAGAATGGAGCTAAAGCTAAGGTTAACTTCCCTCTATTCCAGTCTGTAAACAACTATCCTGTAACAAGAGGTGGATGTGCCTTTGAGATTCTGTTCAAGTGCAGTAATGCAACTCTTGAGGAGCATGATATTATCTCATGTCACTGGATGAACAATGACAACAGGAAGACTGGTCTGAACATCACTACGAGCTATGTAGGTGTAGATACTGGTGAGGTGACAGAGTATAAAGATGATGATGGTGAGGTAACACAGTCTGTGGTTACCAGAGTAGGTTCACAATATGCACAGGACAACTGGTATAAGTATACCTTTGTAATTGACCCCAATGCTCCTGGTATTGGTGCTAACAAGGGACTTTGCTATGGTTACCTGAATGGCATTCTGTCATACATTGCTCCTATTCCTTCTTCATTCATTAATCTTGATAAGCTTCCTATAACAATAGACTCTACATATGCTGATGTCTATATTAAGTCAATCAAGTATTATGATGCTCCTCTTACACATGACCAATGTGTAGATGAACATATCATTGACCAGGAGACCTCAGCAGATATTGAGTCACTGTATAACAAGAACAGTGTTCTTGCACAGGATGCTAATGGTAAGGATTATGTATCTCCCCAGAAGCTTAGAGCTATGGGTAGAGGTGTAATGATTATCTCTCCATCAACTGAGCAGGTTGCAAGAACTACACTGCAAGACCTCAACAAGTCTTCAGATAAAAAGAGCTATTATGGACCCTTCAGAGTTGACTACTATGCACCTGAAAGTGACCTTAACCTAGGATACTCTACTGTTCCTGCAAAGGGAAATCAGTTCAACTTTATGCATACTCAGTGTGCTATAAGAATTCAAGGTACTACTTCAACAAAGAGGCCTAGAAAGAACTATAGGTTACACTTTAACAAGAAGGATGGTGACAGTAAGCCAGCACAGGGTTCATTCCTTGTAGGTGGCGAAGTCAGAGATAACTTCAAATATGCCATGAGCCAGGGTGCTGTTGCAGTACCTATTGCTTGTCTGAAAGTTGACTATGTGGACTCTTCAATGACTCATAACACTGGTGGTGCTGTGGTATTCAATGAGATGACCAGAAATGTGGAGTCTCTGAGAAATCCTGCACAGGTTAGGGAGTATGTAAGCAGTCCTACAGACATCAAGACAAGAGTAGCCATCGAAGGTTTCCCTATTGATGTGTTTGCTGCTGATGGTCTTGCTTCACCTACTGATGAAGGTGAGTACAGGGAGACTCTTGAAGACTCAAGATATACCAACCTAGTTTATATGGGTCAGTACAACTACAACAATGATAAGTCTAAATCAGGTGCTGTATTTGGCTTTGATGGTTCATATAACTATGATGAGGATGGAAACTATGCAGAGGATGGAGCTTATCAGCCTATTTGCATGGAATTCCTTGATAATAATGCTGACCTTGACCTATTCAAGGTTAAGTTCACTGCAAGTGGTAACATTGATGAGGCTGCTACATATGGAGGATTTGCTGATGCTCTTGAAGTAAGAGCTCCAGAAGATGTTACTGACCAAGTTGCTGATTATGGTCTTGACAGTCTTAAGACTGCTACAGGATTTGAGAAGTATGCATATATACCTGACCAGGTTAAAAGGGTATTCGCATTCATTGGAGAATGTGCAAAGCAAGTAGCACAGAACAATGGTAAAGCTGCTGCTGCTCTCAATACTATGACTTCAGATGAACTTGAGGCCCTTGATTGGTCATGTGAAAAGTTCATTGATGAAGCCAAGAATTACTTCAACCTTGCAAGTGTTTGTGCTTGGTATATATGGACTGACTATCTGATTGCAGTTGACCAGAGAGCAAAGAACATGATGATGTACACTATGGATGGTAAGCACTGGATGTTCCAATACTATGATGGTGATACTATGCTTGGTGAAAGAAATGACTGCTTCCTTGCTTATGACTATCTGACAGACAGAACTACATGGGATGATGCTGTTAAGCAGTATGCTATGCAGGGACATGATAGCTGGCTGTGGTATCTTATCAGGGCTAACTTCACGGTCCAGAGGATACTTACTTCTTCTGTAAATGGTGAAGAGGTTGCTACACCTGACCCAAAGACTGCTGTCAATCTGTCAAGTGTATGCAAGCTGATGAGAGGTTCAGGCAAGTTCAGTGCTGATTACTTCAAGCAAGTCCTTAATGGACAGTTTGTTGACAACTGGAGCCAAAGGCAGTACAACTACTCACAGGACTACAAGTATGTTCAACCTCTGACAGAGACTGGCTATCCTTCAGACATTAGTACAAACTTTATCAATACTGCTCAAGGTTCAAGAGAAGCACATAGAACATATACTCTTGAGAATAGATTCTCACTCCTTGATTCCAAGTATCAGGCTGGTGACTACTCACAGGATGCATTTGTTTACTATGCTGCTGCTGGTAATGTTAATAAGCTGAAGATTGTTTCAAGTATCCCATACTACTTTGGATGGAATACAAGTAATACCAGCATTAGAGAACACCAGGCAGCTAATGTAGATAACAACTATACTGTTAATCTCACAATTACAGGTAATGCTGCGAACAACCCTGCCAATGTTCTTGGTGCTTCTAGAATAAAGGAACTTGAGTTTAGTCCTCAAAGTGCTTGGACCGTAGACTCTACTAAGGATGTCAAGTTACCCAACCTGCACAAACTTGTAGCCAAGAATATGAGCACAAGAGCAGCTGGTGACCTATGGCTTACAGCTTGTCCGCTTCTTACATATGTAGATATATCTGGCTCTGGATTCTCTGGCCTATATGGTCTTGAGAACAGCAGTAAGATGGTCTATCTGAATGTGGAGAATACTTCTGTTAAGTCAGTGAGATTTGCTGATGGTTCTCCTCTTGAGACCATTAAGCTTGCTACGCCTCAGGAAGTCTATCTATCCAACCTTGATGGAATTGTGTTCAATAATGGTGCTGAGGATACTATTACTGCACAAAACTGGGCTGACCTTAACAAGCTTCTCATCAATAACTGTCCTAATGTTGACTGGGAGAAGATGGTTCTCAAGCTTCTGAACAGCTCTGCCAGCAGGAAGTATCTGAGAATTACAGGAATTAACAAGCAGGATTCAATCACTTGGCTTGACCAGTTTGATGGAATCTATGGTCTTGATGCTGATGGTGGTGAGGTTACTACAGGTGCTCAGCTTGTAGGTACGCTTCAACTTCTTGATTATACAGATGATGATGTGGTTGCTGAGTATAGAGCTAAGTTCCCAAGTCTTGACATCAAGCAGCCTGAGTACACTATCATTGAAACAAATGAAACTGTAGCTCAGGAACAGTCTACCACAGAAAATTCTGTTGGTAGCACTACAAACCTTGATAACAACACTGGTTACAAGTTCTCTAATACATATGCACCTTCTGGACACATCAAGAATATCCTTAGCAGATGCCATAGATACCTTGGTAAACTCGTAACTCCAGGTAATTCTGTTACTCTTGTAGGTAACCCTAGTGACTCATCTGCATTTGGACAGCAGTTCCAAGGAAGAGACAATAGTGGTACAATGCTTCTATGTCAGCTTGCTGATGCCAACAGTACCTACTTTAACACTGGATATGGTTCTTCTTCTACAAGAAGAGTTGCCAATCTGAATGGTGAGAAGGGTAATGGTGAGGTGTATGTAAAGATACCTGGTTTCTGGTATAAGGGTATTAACTATACTCCTGCAAACAATTCACAAGCTGTCAGCTTCAGGTATACTTGCTATAGCTCTTATGAGGAGAAACCAAGCAAGTCTGAGGAAACAAGAGTTCTGTCTATTGCAGACCTTAACAAGTCTCTTGTTGATGATGGTCATGATGAAGGTCTATACAAGGAGAATACAACTCTTGAGTACACTGAAATTGCTAATGGTGTTGCAGATAGGGAAAGTGCAAATACTGGATTTGACCTATACAGAATCAATGTACAAGGTTATAAGAAGGTAAGGTTCCCAGCCTCAATAGGTAGTGGATGTTGCCTGTTCACTGATGAGAATGGTAAGATTGTAGCTAACTCAACTGGTTCAGTTGTAGGTGTTGGTGAGCTCTTTGTAAGCTCTGGTTGGTGGCTATACACTGGTATGCCTGTAATGGCTACTATTCCTGCTAGTGCCAAGTACTTCTATCTGGTTGTTAAGAAGTTTATCTCTGGCAGCATTACTGCTGACCCATGTGATGTAGTTCTTCACAAGGGAAGTAAGTTCAGCTCTGGTGATGAAATGACAGACAGGAATGCAAAGGACTGGATTGCTGATATGGAACCTGATTGGGTATATTCAGAGCCTGTATGTATTGCAGCTGCTGAATGTGCTGATGATGGAATTGGTGGTCTATACTCTCCTTTTGATGGTCTGAAGATAGCTGCTAAGGGTACTGAGAACAAAGAGAACAATCTGGTAAGTAAGGAACAATGGTTCCAATACAGCATGAGAGATGCTGCTTATAAGAGGGGTCTCCAGCTTGTTGACTATGAAGCTACAAAACTTATAGCTAATCTCTTTGTTGCCAAGTATGGTAGAAGAAACTCACAAAACCAACTTGGTGCTGGTTCTTCAACCAGTATTAGAAGACTAGGTAATACCAGAGAGTATGGTATGACAGATACAGTAATTCCTGATGGAACATCTGTAACTGAAGTATGGGCAAATGCTGCAATACCTATCATCCAAGGTACTAATAAGACCTTCAAGAGTGTAGAATCTCCTAACTTCATAGGTATAGAGAATGTACATGGTAATGTAGCTGAATGGCTTGACAGAGCATACTATGCTAATGAAACTGCTGCTGATTGTGGTAAGATTAGAATTACCAATTCTGACCTATCTACAAGAAGGCTATACAGTATCACTCCTAGTGGTAACTATCCTAAGTCTCTTGTACATGGTAAGTTCTGTGATATAGCTAGCTGTTCTTCACAAAGTGGTACAACAATTACCTTCTATCCAGATTACCAATCTGCTGATGCTACTCTAAGGAATAACTGGGCTAGTACAAGGGCTATCAGGCGGTCTTACAACAACTCGTTTGCCATTAGCGGGGTCTTCTATTTGTACTCTTATGACTCGGTGGGTTATTCTTCTGTTGCCTGTGGTTCTCGGTTGTTATTCAGAGGTAATATCATTGAGACAACTGATATTGATGAGTTCCTAGGAACTGAGGAATATAGAGGAGCAGTATAAAAAATATAAGCTCACTATAATAAAAGTTCTTTGTGCACTTGCACAATTGAAATTTTTTACTTAACTTTGCACCCAGTAATAATTCCCTCTGGCCGGGGTTTTGTTACTGGGTGTACTTTTCCTGCAACTTGAGAAGATAGAAGTTGGACTAGAAACCAAAAAAGCTATCAAGCAGTCTAACAACAACTCGAATGCCAATGGCAGAGTCTTCTATTTGAACTCTAATAACTCAGTGAGTTATTCTAATGTTAACTATGGTTCTCAGTTATAAGTTCTGGACAAATTCCCTATTAGCTATTGTATTCTTACAGGAGTGCCGCTTTAGCTCAGTAAGGACACGAGGAAAAGGAGCCACAGCAAAAGCTATGTCTTAGCCATAGGAAAGCTGAAAAATTTCAATTAACAAAAACCCTTAGTAACTGCTTTTGTATTGCAGTGAAGCAGGGCTATTGTGGGGAATTTCCAGAGCATACATTTACATTTTGAAGGATGAAAAGATTTGACAATTTGATTCCTCTGATTTGTACAAGAGAGAACATAGAAAGGAGTATCAATACTGTACTCAGAGGAACTAAAAGAAAGCAGACAAGAACAGCTAAGTATATACTAACTCATAAAGAGGAAGTAATAGATGAAACTATCAAATGTATATCAGATGGTAGTTTCGGATTAGGTGTTTACAAACAAATGACTATTACTGAAGGACCTAAGGAAAGGGAGATACAAATCCTCAACTATAGGGACAGAATTGTAGTCAATGCAATAATGACAATACTTGATGAACTCCTAACCAGGAGAATGATTTACACCACTGCGTCAAGTATAAAAGGTAGAGGTACACATTATCTCAAAGCTGTAGTCCAGAGGGACATAAGGTGTAACCCAGAGAAGACGAAGTTCTTTTATAAAATAGACATCCATAAATACTACCATAACATTGACCATAAATTAATGAAGATATGTATCAGAAGGTATATTAAGGATGAAGTCCTATTGCCTATTCTTGATAATTTCATTGATATGTTGGAGGAAGGTTTAAGTATAGGATTAAGAGCTTCACAAATCTTTGGTAATTTATTCTTAGGTTGGTTACTTGATATGCCACTTAAGTGTACCTACAGAGTCAAGTTCTACTATAGATACTGTGATGATGTAGTGATATTAGCAGAAACAAAGGAAGAGCTTTGGAGAATACATCACATAATATGTGACCTTCTTGATGGCTCTCATTTAACTATAAAGCCCAATTACAGAGTAGCTCCTTTGTCTGAGGGTCTTGATTTTTTAGGGTTTGTTACTTATAGTGGTATCTACTGTAGAGTCAGAAAAAGGATTAAACAGAATGCCCAGAGGAAACTCTCCCACCCAAAGAGCAATAAGAGAAGGCAAGAAATCATAGCTTCAATCAAAGGTTATTGCCTTCACTCAAATGGACACAACCTGTTTAATAAACTTGTAAATACTTATGGCAATAAAAATTCACGGAGGAGAGGCTACTCCTCTCGTACAATGTATAAACCCTATACTGGACAAGTGGATGGTCCTATGGGCAATAGGCTATGAGGATAATTCCTTTACCTTCATGGCAGAAGAGATTGGTCACAAGCCTACTCTCCAAGAAATCAAGGACATTGTTCTTGGTTGGTGCAATGCTGATATAGACAATAGGATTCTATCAGGCTTTGTATGGAGAGATATTCCTGTGTGGCTTTCAATGGAGAATCAGTTTAACTACAAGGCAGCCTATGATATTGCTGCTCAATCTGGAGGTGAAATACTTCCTACCTTCAAATTTGGTACTACCGAGAGCCCAGTGTACTATAAGTTTGAAAGCTTTGAAGACCTGAAGGACTTCTATCTGAAGGCTATGGCTTATGTTACCCAAACACTGGCTAATGGTTGGGCTGCGAAGGATACAATAGATTGGGGTGCCTACTCAGCTATACTTAATGAGACATGAGGGGACTACTAATTGCGATACTCATATTCTTCTGTGTTTCCTGCACAACTACTAAATACGTAGACAGGCCTGTTCCTATTGAGACAGTCAGGACTGAATACATAAATCAGTTGTATAGAGATAGTGTATTTGTCCATGATAGTATTGACAGATACATAAGTGGAGACACAGTGTATCAGTACAAGTATAAGTACATTTACAAATACCTTAACAGAACTGACACTGTTGTCAAAACAGATAGCATAGAGGTTCCTGTTGAGGTCAAGACTACTGAAATAAAGGAGGTGAATAAGCTCAGATGGTATCAAACCACTCTCATGTGGGTTGGGGGCTTATCACTTCTTATCTTGTCCTTCATTCTAGGCAAGAAGCTGAGAACCATAATATAAGAATGACTCACTGAGTTATTACTCTTGTTAGCAGTGACTACAACTACTACAACTACGACAGTCTAGCTAATTTCAGCTACGAGTATAGTGGTGTTCAACCTAGCCTGGGTTTGCTCAGTATTCCTCAGGAATACCTCACTGAGGACAACCGAAAACCCTTAAAAACAAGATATATGACTGAACTACTTATTACTGGTGGTATAGGCCTTGTCTCTACAATAGTCAGTGGATGGGTGAGTTGGATATTTGCTAGAAAGAAGTACAATAGTGAAGTTGACCATAACCTTATAGAGAACATGGAGAATTCACTAGAGTTCTATAAGAAGTTATCTGATGATAACAGAGCTAGACTTGAAGAAATGGCTGAGAGGAATAGAGTCCTTGAGGTAGAAATTCAGGAACTGAGAAAGCAAATGCTTAACCTCACAATGAATATCTGTATGGACTTAACCTGTGCCAATAGAGTTAGAGAACAACTTAAAAGAAGAAATTCCAATGGGAAAGACAAAGATAGGCTCGATGAAACAGAAGATTCTAGTTCAAGGTGATATTAACCTACTGGAACCTAATGAAATACTGGTTACTCAATCTGAAGGATACACTGTTCTGAGAGAGAAAGACTGCAATAAGAATGTAAAGACTTATATTGTAGTTCCTCTTGAAGAATTCAAGGCTGAGAGGGAAGAGCCAAAGAAGAGAAATAAATCTGCTTCTAAAGGTAGTACTGAGGGAGTATAACTAATATAAATGAATAACAACTTAAATACTCACAACTATGGCTTGCGGAGGAAAAAAGAAATCAGGAAAAGGTAAGGGTAAGAAATAATAACTTAAAAAACTAATTATATGGGAAGAGCAAAACCAGTAACTTCTAAAGTGGGATTCACTAAGAAGAGGAGAAGGTATGGCTGTGGAGGTAAGCTTAAGAAGTAAGATATTATACAAGATACAGTTGTACTTATTAAAGGTCATACCAATGGTTATGGCCTTTGTTTATTTGCTAAATACAGTGTTGTCTTACTATGATATTGACCTTGAAATATTTTCATATATAGCAGGCAATTCTATATTAACTATAGTATTCTTATACATAGCTTCATATGTATTTAGGTTCTGTAAGTATCATAGAATGTTCATACACTATACCACCTTCATCTGGGCATTAAACATATATGATTTGTATATTGGAGTACCTCTAGATGACAGGAATATGTTTACTTTATATTTATCAATCACAGGTATATTCCTGTTCATAATATTATACCTATATGTTAAGAGTCACAAGAAACCTACTACTGAAAATAGTAGATAATATAGATGCTGGTAACAGCAATATCACAGAGAATGAGGCAATGGAGTTAGCCAAGGTTCTACAGTCCTATACAGACAAAACTGTAAAGATGAGTAAGTATCAAGCTTGTCAATATCTTAATGTAAGCAGAGCTACTTTTGACAATTATGTCAGGGAAGGTAATCTGCCTAGAGGTAAGAAAGAAGCAGGATTCAAAGAATTGTTTTGGCAGGCTAAAGATTTAGATTTATTTAAGGAGAGAATGAAAAGTGAGAGAAAGCACAAAGGATAAAAAGTTCATAGTATATATACACAGGAATCTTATAAATGGTAAAGTGTACATAGGACAAACTTGTAACCTCTCTGAAAGGTGGAGATGCAATGGGAAGAATTACTCTACCAGTGTGAAATTCTACAATGCTATTAGAAAGTACGGATGGGATAACTTCTCTCACGAAGTTCTTTATGATAATTTGAATCAAGAAGCTGCTGATATTCTTGAGAAAGAACTCATAGAGAAGTATGATAGTATAAGCAATGGTTACAATCTTAAGGGTGGAGGGTCCAGAGGCACCTTATCTGAAGAGAGCTTAAAGAAGATGGGAGACTCTATAAAAAGGGGGTTTGCTGAACATCCAGAAAGAGGGCTTAAAATTAGAAGAGCTTTATTAGACAGGAAGGGTACTCCTGAGGAAAGTAGAATTAAGAGCCTACATAATAAGAAATCTATACTAATAGAGATAGACGGTGAAATAGGTAGTACTAACTACTGGGCTAAGAGAGCTAAGACCTCTAAGAGGAAGATAAGACAAATAAAAGAGTCTTATGGAATCTCTGGAGTGGTAGAATTTTTAAAAAGAAGAGTAAATGATTACAGAGAAAAACATTGTGGTACCTATATATAGGTATGCACTCAAGATTGTAGTATTTGATGACCTCAAGGAGGTTAAGGAGAGGATACCTGATATACAGCATGATGATAGTAAAGGTCTAATACTTGACTATGGTGACAAATGTATAATATGTGTACCTCCTAATGATACATTGACAGTAGTACATGAATGTGAACATGTCAAGAATGCAATATGGAAAAGAATAGGTTTCATACCAACACCAGAGAATGATGAACCTGATGCTTATCTGCTGGAGTACATTTACAAGGAAGTAATGAAGATAGTCAGCAAACATTTAGCAACTCAATGCTAAATTAAAAATATATAACACCCATAGGGATAACACCTTATGGGTGTTTTTTTTTGTGCCCTTAGTATTGTTATGTTTCTCCATAAATTGTGTTTAACTTTGCATCCGTAAGCTTACACAAATAACTGAATTCTAAACTTATTCATTGAAAAACACTATGGAGAAAACTTATGTTTTTGACACCAATGCAGGAGGTAGCTTTGACCACTCTGCCCTTATTGCAAGCCTTATGGGTAACAGGGGTGTAGACCCTAACCTGATGGCTCTTATGCAAAATGCCTCAAGGAACCAAGATGCTTGGGGTGGCGGAGGAATGTGGTGGATTTGGGTAATCATCATGTTCTGGCTATGGGGTGGAAATGGTAATATGTTCGGCAGAAATGGTGGACTAGATGGTATTCCTAACCAGCTCAACAATGACTTTGGTAGAGACATTCTTCTTCAGGCTATCAATGGTAATGGCACTGCTATTTCTCAACTTGCTAGCACTCTGAACTGTGATGTCAATACTATACAGACAGCTATTGGACAGGTTCAAAGCTCTATCCAGTCTGTAGGTAGCCAAGTTGGTATGAGCGGTCAGCAAATCATCAACTCTATCCAGCAAGGTAATTGCCAGCTTGGTAACCAGCTAGCTCAGTGCTGCTGCTCAATCCAAGACTCTATTACCAGAGCCAACTATGAGAACCAAATCTCTAACCTGAACCAGACCAACACTCTTCAGAATGCTATTAATTTTGTAAATAGCTCTGTTGAAAGAGGATTCTCTTCTGTAGCTTATGAGACTGCAAGTCAGACTTGTGAGTTAAAGAATGCCATAGCAGCTCAGACTCAAGTAATCAATGACAAGTTCTGTCAGCTTGAAATGAGGGAAATGGCTAGAGAGAACAGAGAACTAAGAGACCAAGTTCAGGCTTATCAGCTATCTGCTTCACAGCAAGCTCAGACAGCCAATATAGTTAACCAAATCAGACCTTGCCCTGTTCCTGCATACATCACTTGCAACCCTTATGGTTGTGGATGTAATAACTTTGGTTATCCCTTTGGGAACAACTGTGGTGGATGTGGAAGTTGCTAACCTATAAATCTGAAGAACTATGGCAGTAACAATTTCACCAGTAGGATTAGCCGCTGCTCCAGTGGCAAATGAACTTTCTTTCATGGCTACTTACAAGGAAAAGCTATGCCGTCCGTTCTGTGTAGATTCAACTATTCAACCTCAGGTATCTGTAGTTTATACTACAGGTACCCCAAGGTTGGTTGATACAACTGTCTTTGTTCCTGTCAAGGCAGTAATAACAGTTGTTACTCAGAATAGTCCATGCGGATGCAATGCTCATACACAGTTATTCACTGAGAATTTTGTTGTAGCATTCCAAGGTCAGACAGCTGTACCTACTACAGTCACACTTACTCAAGTAGGTAGAGACCAGTTTGGGTCTAATGTTAATTGTGGATGTGCCCACACTTACACAATAAATGACTCACTTAGACTGTCCATAGCACCCGCAGCAGCAGCATAACTTTATTAACCGATAAATATTAACCAATATGTTTTCTAATTTAAGAACTAACAGCCAACTGTATATCCTTCATAGGGATGCTACTCCCTATGTTGAAATAGGTCAGGTAGTGAGTGTATCACAACCAAGACCAAGGTACCAGACCAATAATTTTATTGCTCCACAAGAGCAAGTGGTTGATGTAGTTGTAGGTGTTAATGGCAACAACATTACTCTTCAGAACTTACCTGCCAACTTGGATGTAGCTGACCAGGGAACTATCAATGGCTCCCTATTCATATCTACCTCAAGGGATGCTATGAATACAGAAATCAATTCAATGAGGCAAAAGAGTCTTGACATAATAAATAGCATTGAGCACCATAAGAAAGTTATACAAGACTGTGAATTACTATTACAAAGACTGAACCCAGAATTTGCTGAACAAAAGCAGCAAAAACAAGAGATTGATATGCTCAAGACACAAGTATCTGAAATGATGAATGGAATGAAGGAACTTATGGCTCAGCTTAAAAAGGAAAACTCTAAAACTTAAAATTATGGCAAAGATATTTCATACTGTAGGTGAACCAGAAGAGAGGGACTATGACAGAGGTTATAGCTATAACCAAAGGGGTCATGACGAGGACCACATGCTGGAGAAGGCTTTCAAAGAAGGTTGTGAACATGGATATCACAAGGCTATGAAGGAACTTGAAGGTTACAATGAAAGAGGTGGTAGAATCCACTTCAGAGATGGCTTCGAGGACAAGATTGAAAGACTAAAGGAGAAGTATAAGTAACATGGGAGTAAGGCAGCAATTCAAGATGGATAAATTTGACTGGTGTGTAACCATCTACTACACTGTAGATGAAGACCAGAAGATAGAGATAATGAAGTATCTCAAGGAGCTTGGATGTGATGATGATACCTCGTGCTCTATTGCTAAGAACCTATCAAAAGCAAAAGAGGACACTGGTTTCACATACTCAAGTTACAAGAACCAATGCTCTATTCTAGTTATCCACAAAGCATCAAGTATAGGTGAATTCATCAATACCTTTGAGCATGAGAAGAACCACTTGGAGATGCACATCTGTGAAGCACTGGATATAAATCCATACTCTGAAGAGGCTGCACACATGAGTGGAGACTTAGCTCAAATGATTCTTGAAAAGGCCTTATATTCTATTGTAGAACTATAACCAATCCAAATAGGGGAGATACTGACGTGTCTTCCCTATTCTTTTTATTACTACTGCACTATTTGAAGTATTAGTAATTCATTAAAGTACTTTCGTATGTTCCATATTATTTCTACCTTTGCACAGAAGTTTAACAATAGAAGTAACATATGGAAGAACTATCATTAGACAGCATACTGACAGAGGACCAAATCAACAACCTCTTCTCAGATGAACCTATACAGGAGACTCCCCCTGAGGATAAGAAACCAGAGGGAGGAGATAATGAAACTCCTGAAGATAAAGACAAAGATGAATTTGAAGCTACTGAGGCAAGCCCTGAAGAGTTATTTGGTGGTGAGCCAGAGAGCGTAGGTAGTGAAGAAGAAACAAAGGATAAGAAGGATACCACTTCTAAAAGGAGTGATACCTCTTCCAACTTCTACTCTTCCATTGCCAATGCCCTTGTAGAAGATGGTATCCTTCAAAACCTTGATGAAGATACTCTTGCTAAGATTCAGACACCTGAAGACTTTGCTGAGGCTATCTCTAATGAAATCAAGAGTCAACTTGATGAAAGACAGAGGAGAGTCAGTGAAGCCCTTGACCTTGGAGTAGAGCCTACGGAAGTACAGAAGTATGAGAGATTTATCTCAATACTTGATGGTATTACTGAGGACAAACTTACTTCAGAGAATGAAGAGGGAGAAAATCTTAGAAAGAACCTGATATATCAAGACTGTTTGAACAAAGGCTTCTCTAAAGAGAAAGCACTCAAGATGGTAGAAAGGTCTATTAAGGCTGGAACTGACATTGATGATGCAAGAGATGCACTTAAGGATAACAGGGACTTCTATAAGAGCCAGTACGATTCTATGCTTGAGGAAGCTAGAAAGGCTGATGAAGAAGAGAAGAAGAAACTCAAGAAACAAGCTGATGAACTGAAGACTTCTATACTTGAAGAGGATAAAGCTTTTGGAGAGATTACACTTGACAAGGCTACAAGACAGAGAGTATATGACAGTGTCTGCAAGCCAGTATTTACTGACCCAGACACTGGTGAAAGACTCACAGCAGTTCAGAAGTATGAGCTTGAGCATAGGACTGAGTTCCTAAAGAACGTAGGTCTATTGTTTGTTCTCACTGACGGATTTAAGAACATCAATAGGCTTGTGAATGACAAAGTTAAGAAAGAGACAAAGAAAAGTCTGAAGAGCCTCGAACATACACTAAGTGGAAGAGGCAGTAACTTCGGAGGAGGCAATCTGTCATTTGCTAATAACAGTGGTGACAATGACCCTGAGTCTCTATTCAAAGGCTGGAGATTAAGTGTTTAACATTTTATATAATAAAAATTTATGGCAGGACAACTGAATAAATTTCAGACAGTTGGCTTCCAAGGTTGGGCACCTACAATTAGCAAGCTAAACCACATCTATTCTAATCCTGCATTCAGACAGGAGCCTCAGAAGGTTACGAATCTAATGGTTGAGCTCTTTGCTGCTAAGAGAGGTGCATCTCTTGATTCTCTTCTGTCTGGACTTACTGTAAAGCAGTTCGAGAGTGATGACAGATATTACTGGGATGTAGTAGGTTCTGTAAGAAGAAATATCCCTCTGCTAGAGGCAAGAACTCTTGCTGGAACAAAGGTATCCTCAACTGATACAGTTGGTGCTGGTACTGAGCCTTTCTACCTAGTATTTGGAGAACACTACTTCTTTGATGGTGAGGTAATCTTTGGTAACCTTAACCAAGTATATCCTATGAGAATTCTTGGTGATGCCAAGCTTGAAGGCACTCATGTAATCTACAAGGTAGAACTGATGGGTGGTAACATCATTGGTATCCCTGGTGAAAGACTACAAGCTGGTGAAAGATTCTCTGTAGGTTTCGCACCTGTAGAAAGAGAGCTATCAAGAAGTGTTGGTGGTGTAAGGTTCAACTCACCAGTATCTATGAGCAATGAGTGGACTACTATCAGAATCAAGCATAAGGTATCTGGTGCTCTTCTAAACAAGAAGGTTGCTGTAGGTGTTCCTATGGAATCACAGGATGGTACAAGACACACTACAACTAACCTATGGATGCACAATGAGGACTATGTACTTGAGAAGCAATGGCAAGACTACAAGAACCTTGCTATGGCATGGGGTACATCTAACCAGAATGCTAATGGTGAGTATCTGAACTTTGGTAAGTCAGGTGAAGCTATTAGAATGGGTGATGGTCTGTACCAGCAACTTGAGGTAGCTAACACTACATATTACAATGACTTTAGCCTCAAACTGATTGAGGATGCCCTATACGACCTATGTTACAATAGACCTGACGCAGAGAACAGAACTATTGTAATCAGAACTGGTATGAAGGGTGCTGAGCAATTCAGCAAGGCTGTTAATCAAGAGGTAAGTGGATGGACCAACCTTACTGTAAATGCTGATGCTCTTGGCATGGTAAGGAAGACTGCTGGATGGCATCCTAACTCACTTGCTGCTGGTTATCAGTTCACTGAATACAGAACAGCTAGTGGTCTTAACATCAAGGTTGAAATTGATAGGTTCTATGATGACCCTGTTAATAACAAGATTCAACACAGTCTTGGTGGACCTGCAAGCTCTTACAGGTATGATATTCTTGACCTTGGTTCTTCTAATGAGCCTAACATCTTCAAGTGTACCCTAAAGGGACAAGATGAAATCAGAAGTATCCAACCTGGTATCAGAGACCCTTGGACAGGTAAGACTAATGTAGAGTTCGCATCAAATGATGAGGATGCATCAACCATCCACAAGATGACTACATTTGGTATCTGTGTTCTTGACCCAACTAGAACTATGTCTATTATCCCTGCTATCCTTCAGGGTTAACTGAATAACTGAGAATCTGGGGAGGGAGATTGATAGCCTCCCTCCCCTTTTTACTAAAACTAATTATGGCAAAAGCAGTAGAAGTTGAAAAGGAACAGTTGGTTAACTGTTTAAGAAATGAAAAGATTTGCGTAAGATATGTTCCCAGACAGAGTCACATGGTGACTGACCCTAAGCATATTCTCTATGGAGGTATGGCTGATGATGCAGTCAAGACTTTTGTAGTACCTAAACTTACTACAGGAACTTATGTGAATGTCCTTACTAACAGTGAGATGGCATTCCTTGAGAATTATCTTGGAATGGATAAAGGGGCTCTTAGCGTATATAAGAAGCAAGATAACTTCTGGAGTGATGCAAATCCTCAAGGTATCAATAAGGTAAGACTGAGAAAACAGGACAACTACCTTGACCTTAGTGTTCCAGAAGACTACATAAGATACAAGATTCTCCTTGCTAACAAGGACTTTATTGCACCTTCACCTCAGTCTCTTGAGGATAGACCCAAGGCTACATACCAGTATGTTATTATTGAGGGAAGTGAACAAATCAGTTCTGCCAAGAGAAACATGGATACTACAAGAGAGTGTTACATGGAATTTGGTAAGATTGAGAATGATGTAGAAACTCTTATGACTATTGTAGAACTTCTTGATGGAAGGAATGTAGCTCCTAACACAAGCAAGGAATTCCTACATACTAAGATTGACACATTCATCCAGTCAAGTCCTAAGAGCTTCCTCAAGGTTGTTAAGGATGAAACCTTACCTACCAAGGTGCTTATCAGAAGGAGTATCAATGCTGGTAATATAATCAAGAGGGGAGATTACCTGCACCTGAAGAGTGATGGCAAACCATTATGTGAAGATAATGAGGAACCAGTACTAAGTGTTGCAGTCAAGTTCCTCAACAACCCTAGAAATCAGGCAATCAAGCTTGGTCTCGAAGGACTTCTAAATAAAGACTAATATGACTAATGCTGAGTTCTCAAATGAATTTGATGTACTGTACAACTCAATAACCTCAAACCAAGCCCCAGGTTTGGATGAGTATGAGAAGTCAGTATTCCTAACAAAGGCCCAGGATGAAATAGTTAAGAGCTATTTCAATCCTAGGTCTAATAAAACACAAGAGGGATTTGATGGTAATGAGAAGAGGCAGATAGACTTCTCAATGATTATGAGAAGTCATGTCTATTCAAAAATTACAGCAGTTGTTAGACCCGATTTGTTTGTATCTACTGTCTCAGAGGATGACTCTAAAACAAATACCATTCCATCTATTGGTACAGCCATTAAGGTAGATACATTAAAGAAACCATATAACATATATGACCCTCAAGTATCTATTGTAACCAGGCCAGGAATTACAATTGACTATGAAATAAAGTATATTCCTAAAATTGATATTGTTGATAAGAACCTGCCTTATCAGGCAGTTGTCAGTGATGGCACTAAGTACGAAGCATCCATTGACAGAAATATATTTGACATTTCGAAGAGTCAAATCTTGGAGGGAGATAATACATTTGATGCTATTATAGCTAACCCCTTTACTTCTTCATTCTTTGACCTAAGAGATAATACTAAGGCAGTTACATTGAACTCAGATGTTCTAATGTTTGTGAATGAATATGTTGAGGTTACAAGAAATGGTAAGACCGTCAGACTTACAGTACTCCCAATTAACTATGTAGAGTACTCAAGACTAATGAGTAAGCCATATAAGAGACCCCTCAAGAACCAAGCCTGGAGATTGCTTGATAATAGTGATGGTACAAAGAAAGCAGAACTTGTTGTAGGCCCTATAGATACTATAACAAAGTATGTTACTAGGTATGTTAAAAGACCTAGAGCTATTATTCTTGATGTACTATCAGATGGAACTTCTCTTGATGGCTATGTAGGTGCAGATAAGGATGGTAATCCTACAACTGATATAAGCAAAGCTGTACAGGGAATTACCTGTGAACTTGACCCAATACTTCATCCTGAGATTCTTCAGAGAGGGGTTGAGTTAGCAAAGGCTGCTTATACTGGGGACCTTCAAAGTCAAATAGCACTTGGACAAGCAAGTCAAACTAATATAGGAGCTGTACAAGCTAGTAGATAATTATGACAACAAAGGAATTTAGTGATGCTTTTGATGCCCTACTGAATGGGTATGGAGCCCAAATGAATTTTGGAGATTCAGCTTTACTTGGTTTAGCTCTTGATGAGTATGAGAAGTCGCTGTTCTTAACACAGGCACAAGAACAAATCATTGTTGAGCTGTACACAGGCAGGAATGATAAGACCTCTTCTTTTGAGAAGACTGAGGAGCTAAGGTCCAATCTAAAAGGGCTCATAAGAACAGCCACCCTCACTGAAAGTGATGAGGACTTCAGAGGTATTTCCAAGTATTCTAAATTCTTCATCCTCCCAGATGATGTCTTATTTATAACATATGAAGCTGCTACTCTTTCTGATGAAAACGCTGGATGTAAGAATGGTACTGTAATTTCAGTGATTCCTGTCACTCAAGATGAATTTGACAGGGTAATGAATAATCCATTCAGACAGGCATCCAAGAGAAGAGCATTAAGACTTGACAATGGTCTTGATGTGGCGGAGATAGTTACAAAGTATGACATTAAAGACTACACCATAAGGTATCTCTCTAAGCCTACACCAATAGTACTGGCTAACTTAGCTGAGGTGTCGATAGATGGGGTGTCGATAGATGGGGTGGATACAATAACAGAGTGTAAGCTTGATTCTGCAATGCACAGATATATACTTGAAAGGGCAGTGGCATTGGCCATAGCTAGTAGAGGCATTCAGAATAGAAGTAATGTTTAATTAAACTTTAATAAAAACTATGGCAATTTTTAATGTCAATCAGAACAGACAGTTCTATGTAATTAGCGAGGTAATTACTGATGCTGGCACTGAACCTACAAAGGAAGGACAAATCAAGCTTGGCAAGACTGCCGATGGTAAGCAATTCTGGTTCAAGCACTTCGGTAAGGGAGGACTTACAAGGACTGACCTTATTGATGTAGATAAGGTTTGCTATGCAAAGTCAACCCCCAAGGCTGATATGCAGAGGAAACTGAAGAAGGCTACTGTAACTCTTAGTGCAGATGTCAATGCTGGTGCACCTATTGCAGGTCAGGACTACATCCTCAGAATTCAAGTAAACAACTACCTGGCTCCAGGTGATGCTTGTGTTCTTATCAGGTCAGGTGCTGTGCATGCTGTAAAGGGTATGACCGCAGCTAAGTTCTATGAGAAGATGGTTGAGTCTCTTGAGATGAACTTCAGCAGAGACCCTCAACCACTCCTAAAGTTCGAGGTGTCAAAGACTACAGATGAATCTCCTGTTGCAAATGGTATTACAATCACAGAGGTAGGTGACCAGCCTTGGAGACTTGGAGTTCTTTCGCAAGAGGCTGTAAACTTTGAAGCTATTCCTACTACTGTCAGATATGATGGTGAGGAAGTGTTCTGGGGTTCTACAGAATATGGAGAGACTACAACTACCATTGGTAATGGTAAGCAGGTTGCTGACCTAGAGTACTTCTGCATGGCAGAGAGAGGTGACATGTTCAGGAACATGGGATGGCCTAACAATATTGATGTTAAGTATATGGTAGACCCATCTAAGGAATATGATATGCTTGACCTTCACTACTTCTTCTCTGGTGATGGAGTACAAGTACACAAGTCTGAAAAGGACATAACAATTGTAACTGAAACTACTTCAGTAATGACTGCACTGAAGACTGCCCTGACAGGTGTAGGTGTGACAGTACAATAAACATAAGGGAGGGTAACACCTCCCTTTTTTACTTTTATAGCTATGGTAATATTTAATGAATGCAGAATAGATAAAGAGGGCAAGAACCTGATTGTAGATGTAAGTGTGGACAGTCTTCCATACTACAAGAATATATATCTTGAGTCAATAACAATTGATACAGATGAAACCTTCATTGAACATGGGCCTAGTAGCAATCCTATATATAGTCAGAACTTTGTAGAGTCAGATGAAGTAAAGCAGAGCTACAATGGTGTAGTTGAAAATGGTGTATTTGTCATAGATGCCAAAGAGGAAACTGGACTTAAGAATGTAAGATTGCAACTTAACTATAGAGATTTAGGGCTGGATAACCTGAATGACAATATACTATTTGTCTATATAGGTGTAGGTGGAGTCCCAGAGCTTGATACTCCATGTGGTATGGACAATAAGTACTCTGTTGCAGTAGCTGTTAACCTCAGACCTGTGTATAACATGGCCATGAACTATATAAGAGAGCTCGGGGATACCTGTGCTATACCTAAGGGATTCATAGATATGATACTCAGGCTTAAAGCATTTGAGCTGTCTATCAAGACAGGTAACTTCCTTACTGCAATCAAGCAATGGGATAAGCTCTTCAAGAACAAAAGGATTGTGTCACCAAATAAATGTGGATGTAATGGAATTTCCTAATGAAGTATCAAGTGCACTGAACAGGTACTTCTCTACATTATCCCACACTGGATATAAATCCTATAATGAGGTTAACAAGCTGCTTGTACTTATATTTATGGAAGAGCTGCTATGTGGTCCTATGTCAGAGTTCGTAACTGAAGAAGATTACAAGCACATCTACTCTAGTATAGTTTGTCTGCAAGGTTCATGTATGATTCCATATCCTTCTGGTAATAAAGGAGTTGATGATAGAACTGTGAGAGTACCTAATAGATGCAGGTTAAAAAATAAGTCTTAGTACTATAATAAATTTACTGAACTGCTTGCACAGGTAAGAAATTATTCCTACCTTTGTAAGCAGTTTTATTATATGATGATATGGATACAACTTATAGACAAATTACATACCTTGTGCTTGATGAATTGAAGCAGTTAAGTGATGACTCTACTTTCAATGAAGAGCATATAATATTCCTTCTAGGTAAGTATAGAGGAGCTATTCTTAAACAAACCTATAAGGATGTAAAGAAGGAAATACCAGAATCTAATTTCCAGACCCTATGCCTTGACCTTATACAGGTCCCTGCTATTGCAGGAGAACCTTGTGAAGGAGGTACATACTTGAGAAGTAAAGAGAGAGTACCTAATTTTATCTCAGTTACCACACCAAGAGTGTCTACAGAAGATTACTATCAAGGGGAAATCACATTTGTATCAAGAGAGAGAATGAGATATGTAGGATATAATAGATGGCTTCCTAATATCATTTATGCTTCTATTGGTCCTGATAATTACTTATATTTTAAGTCCTTTAATCCTCAATATCTATACCTTGAAAAAATTAGGTTCTCTGGTATATTTGAGAACCCTGAAGAAGCTGCTAGTTTATCATGTGATAATACTGATACTTGTGATGTTTTAGATTCACCCTTTCCTTTAGAAGAGGCATTAATTCCATCGTTAGTACAGATGGTTGTCAAGGAATTATCTGGTTCTATATATCTTCCAAAGGATACTCAAAACAATTCTAATGATGACTTATCTGGAATAGCTACTGCAAATGAAAGAAGGAATAGATGATTTCAGAAGAAGGGTACTCAAACTGAATGAGCCAAGAACCCATAAGGTCAGAAACTCTAATGGAGTATATAATGCCTACAAGTGGGTTCGTAAAAATAAATGGCTGGATATAGGAAGGTCAGTGACAGAACATGAGTTCTATACAATCATAAGACAGGTTAATAACCTCCTTGCTGAGAATATACTGAGTGGGGAAGACATTGTGCTTCCTCACAGATTAGGTACAATAGAGCTGAGGAAATATGATACCAGAATTTCAATCTGCAATGGCAAAGTGGTAACTAACCTTCCCATAGATTGGGATAGAACACTTAAATTATGGTCAGAAGATGAGGAAGCCTATAAGGAAAGAACATTGGTTAAAATGGAGGAGAAAGAGACCTTCAAGGTTTTCTACAATAAGAGAACAGCCAATTATGAGAATAAAGCCTTCATGCAGTTTGAAGTTAACAGAGATTTAAAGAGAAGACTGAAACAAAGAATAAAGAGTAAGGCTGTAGATGCCTTTAAATTGTAATGGATAAAAGGTATATTTTATATAAACATACTAGTCCTTCTGGAAAGGTCTATATAGGAATAACATCTAAGAAAGCTAATAAGAGATGGCAAAATGGTGCTGGATATAAACCATGTATAGCTTTTTATAAAGCTATAATGAAATACGGATGGAACAATATTAAGCATGAAATACTATTTGATAATCTAAGCAAAGAAATGGCTGAGCATTTAGAGATACTGCTTATAAAGCACTTTAAGAGCTTAAAAATGTCATATAATATAACAGACGGTGGTGGTGGATACCTTGGTTATTCACCTTCAGAGGAAACTAGAAAGTTACTTTCAGAGGCTTCTAAACGTAGGAGACCTTGTAAGATGAGAGAAGAGTCTAAAGAATTGCTTAGGGCAGCACATCTCAAAAATATAGAATCTTATAAAACTAAAGAATTCAGAGATAAGATTAGTAGAGCAGTAGACTATAAGAAGGTAAAAGTTCTTCAGCTTACTTTAGACGGTGAACTACTTAGAAGCTTTAATTCAGCCAATGAGGCCCAAAAGTATACTGGAGTGGATAGGGGAGCTATTCTGAGATGTTGCAAAGGTAAAGTTAAAAAAGCTGGAAATTTTGTTTGGAAATATTATGGATAAGTACATAAGTATAAAAGTGGTCCTTGATAACATACTCGACCATCCTATGTTGAGAGATGTATCATTTGAGAGGGCTGTAAATCATACAATTAATTTTATGAGAATCCTGGGCTGTCCTAGAATGTTTGAAGAAAGAGCCTCTTTAGTAAATATAAGTAACTGGCGTGGGGCTTTACCATGTGACTTCAATGATATTATCCAAGTAAGGACACACAGTAGCTGTGAAAGAAAGAACTATGGAGTATTCAGATATGCAACTGATAACTTCCATATGAGTGAGAATAAACAAGATTCATTTGACTTGACTTATAAGATACAAGGCAATGTAATATTCACTTCCATCAAAGAAGGTGTCATTGAAATTGCCTATAATGCATTTGCAGTAGACTCTGATGGCTACCCTCTTATACCAGACAACAGCAGTTTCATAAATGCACTGGAGCTGTACATAAAGAAGAAACAGTTCAATGTTCTGTTTGATACTGGCAAGATAAGTCAAGCAGTATATAATCAAGTCTGTCAGGATTATGCATGGGCAGTAGGTCAAGCTCAATCAGACTTAATCAGACCTACAATAGACCAGATGCAGTCTATCACTAATTCATTCAATACCCTTGTACAGAGAGTAAGTGAACATAGGTCTGGCTTTGTTAATCATGGCAGCGCAGAAATGATTAAACTTCAATAACTATGCAGGAAGATAATCACGTATTTCAAGGGCTGAGAAGAGACAATCATCAGATAAGACAGGATGCTAAGTTTCTATGGGATGCCCATAATATAAGGATAACCAATAGGGAGGATAATACCTTACTCTCAATTACAAATGAGAAGGGTACTAGTGATTCCCTTGTTGAGTTCCAAGGATACTATGTAGGTCATTGTGTTCTTGGAAAGTACCTTGTTGTGTTCACTGCTAATGATGATGGCTCAGATAATTATATCTATAGAGTTGAGAGAACAGCTGTAGGATATGATACAGTAGTGCTTTTCCATGAGAATGATGTGTGGGAACATAGCTGGAATCCCAATCATCCTATTGAAACTATTGGAATATATGAGAATGAACATGTCCAGAAAGTATATTGGATTGATGGTATCAACCAACCAAGAGTCATAAACATAGTTAAAGAGGGCACTAACTATAATACTAACTCTTTTGATTTTGTACAGTCATTGCAACTCTATGAACAAATTGGTGTGTTTAAACTATATGGAGAGGGAATATTTTCTCCAGGTACGATACAATATGCCTTTACATACTACAATAAGTACGGTCAAGAGTCAAATATATTTTATACTACTCCACTAAATTATGTGTCCCCATCAGATAGAGGAGGTAACCCAGAAGAGAGAATTGCTAACTCCTTCAGGATTGAAATTGATGGAGTGGATACTAATTTTGAATATCTTAGAATATACTCAATTCATAGGACATCAATAGATGCTGTGCCTACTGTAAAAAGGGTGATTGACCTTCCTATTGACAAGGCAAAGATGGAAGAGGAAGGAGACTGGTCCATGTCCTATATAGACACTGGAACTGTCGGAGAGACAGTTGACCCTACATTACTATTGTACATAGGTGGTAGGAACATTGTAGCTTCATCTATGTGCACAAAGGATGGAACTCTGTTCCTTGGTGGCATAGAACTGAGAGACAATCTTGAATGGCTTGAAATAAAAAAGAAGGTACAGGATGAGATTGGACCTGAAGAGTGGGACCCAACAATGATTAAATTCGATACCCAGGATTCAGGAAATGGAGAGTACTATAGTTACAATATCAATCTTGGTAATGCTGGATTCAAGACAGATGAAACATATAGATGTGGTATTCAACTACAGTCAGAAACAGGAGTATGGTCAGAACCTATCTTCCTCAAGGATGAGATACTGAATGAGAAGTACCCATATTCCAGTTCCTCATCTTCAATATGGAACTCTTACAAGGTCAGACTATGGTCAGGTCTTGTTGATTATCTCAAGAAGAAAGGCTATGTGAGAGTAAGGACTTGCGTGGTATTTCCTTCCATGATTGATAGAACCATCATATGCCAAGGAGTACTGTGTCCTACAGTATTTAATGTAGGTGCCAGAAGTTCTAACTCCCCCTATGCTATGGCATCATGGTTCTTCAGACCCCAGGTGGATTCAGCTCAAATCAATAATAATGAGAATGTATATAAAGGTTCTACAATACAATATATACATAACAGACCATTATATACAGGACCAAACAGAGGAGCTGAGATTCAATGTACCCCTGACAACTCAGCCATTACAAAGGTCGGAGATATAACATCTGCAATTACTCAGGCAAGTTACTTCTTTGTTGATGCAAACCTTGTGACAATGCACTCACCTGAGATAGAGTTTGACTCTTCAATACAGAACCTTGTACTTGATGATTCTTTGGAACTTAAAGTACTTGGGGATGTACAGCTCGGTGCATCAATAGGTGATATTGACATTCAGACCTCATCTCCTGCCATATATGCAGAGGCTCCTGGATTTACACATAAATTGATTGGCTATCAGATAGGAGATGCCAAGAGTTCCGGAATAAATGGTGGTCTGGTAGCTGGAGCATTCTATCAAGATGCCCTTGCAAAAGATGATGGTACCAGAGTTGGATTATCAGTACACCATTTAGTATATCCTTGGCATAGAAGTGGTTCACTCAATAACTCATCAAGAGTTAATGAGAAAGCTAGAAGTGCTATACTTAGCAAGAAGAAAATATCAAACCTTAAATTCTTCAATAGGTTTATAAAGGCAGAAAATGATATTACCTACAATATAGGAACTCCTCAATTGTTTTCATCCAATGAGGTGTCTATAGTCAAGGTATGGGTAGATTATCTTGGCAAGAGTGTTCCTTATTATGGTAATGTAGATACTATAATCACTGCTCCTAGTGATGGCTATAGCTTATATACAGCTGCTTCATTCAGTGGAACCTTTGGTGCTGTTCCTGAAGGGAACAATGTTATTCAAAAAAGTTCCGACCCAGTAAGGATGAAGTATAAATCAACACCTCACTTAGTGTTCTCCCTCAAAAGTTCCTCAGCAAAAGGAATTGAGATACTCCCTACCAAGGAAGGATATGGAATCAATGGAGAAGAATATAAGATACCTGATTGGGATAATACCACAGGAGCTGAAGATAATGACCAAGGAACAGAAGAAGACTATCCTGAACTTTCCAGGATTTATGGCTCAAGTAAGTACTCCTTTACAGAGGCACTTGGAAACGAGGTTGGAAAGTTTGCTTGGAGAAGAATATATGGTAACTTAGGTACTAAGAAATTATTTGCTAAGGCTGTCTATGAAGGTACAGGTCCTTCTAGAACAGGGTGGAACTACAATGCAGCAAAACTTGAACTGAAAGAAGGAACCATCTTCAGGGTTGTTGGTGATGGAAAGAGCTGTATGATTGAAGGTTCACTTACAGACCTTGGTCTGGGTGAGGGCAGTTATAGACATTACTCTGGACCAACCAAGTACTTCAAGTTGACAAACCTATACTATCCAACTGAATCTTCCTTAAATCTTAGTGTTGGAGGTGACTTGGTAGAAATCCAAACTCCTGCCAAGGTGGCAGAGAGTAGAGCTGCATCCCAAGGAGATACATTCACATTGACCCAGAAGTATCTTAACACCAACAAGAATGACAGATTTGAACCATTCCTGGTACTGGCAGAACTGAGAAGAAAGAATGTAACAAATAGATTCGGAGGAGATTCAGACAGTGCAAAGAGGGCTAATATCTGGCTGCCTGCTGGAGACCCAGTAAGACTTACAGAAGCAGATGATGAAGGCTTTGTAGGAGTTGAGTTCAAATATGGAGACACTTGGTACAGTAGATATGACTGTCTCAAGACCTATCCTTTTACACAGGAGGATGAGAACTCCATTATAGAGATAGGTTCCTTCATGTGTGAGACAAGAGTCAATATAGATGGTAGGTATGATAGGAACAGAGGTCAAATATCTAATTTGAATATAAGTCCTCAGAACTTCAATCTGCTTAATGAAGTATATACACAAAAGGATAACTTCTTCAACTACAGAATATTTGAGGATGACTATTACAAAGGTAACAAGTTCCTGAACCAGATAACATGGTCTCTTGAGAAAACTCCTGCAAGTGATACTGACCCTTGGACAAACATTACCCTAGCCAATACCCTTGATATGGATGGTGAGAAAGGCAAGGTAACTGCTCTAAGGACATGGAATGAATATCTCCTATGCTTCCAAGAGAAAGCCTTAAGTCAGATACTGTTCAATAGTAGAGTTCAAATACCTACAACTGATGGAGTTCCTATTGAAATCTCCAATGGCTATAAGGTAGATGGAAGTAGATTACTTAGTGGTAATATAGGCTGTAGCAACAAATGGGCTACTACTACTACTACTACTGGGATATACTTCCTAGACTCTAATACTGATGGATTGTATATCTTCAATGGTCAGCTTACTAACCTCAGCGAAGACAGAGGCATGGACTGGTGGGTTAGACAAAACCACACTGATAAGGTATGGAACCCAATATATTATAGAAGGGGAGTACTCAATGGAGTAAGAGCTTTCTATGATAATAAGTATGGAGACATCTACTTCACTCCTGGTCCTGTTGAGGGTATAGACCAACCTGATGCTCTGTGTTATTCTGAGCAGCTTGGACAGTTTACCTCTCTTATGAGTTATGGTGGTACTCAGGCTATGTTTAACTTTGCTGATGGTTTCTATTCATTAAGAGAAACTGATGGTAATGTAAAACTGTATCAGAACAATGTAGGTGACTACAATGATTTCTATGGTACTCCAAAAGGATGGAGCTTCTCATTTATATCAAATCAGAATCCAACCTTCACCAAGATATTTGATACCATAGATTTGAGAACTGACCACTATTGGACTTATGGTACAGAGCAGCTTCTCAACTCTTGTCCTATGAACTATATGGAGGTAGATAATGAGTATCAACACTCTGGTACTGTACTACTTGACAGTAGAAACATGAGGAAGAAGTTTAGAGTATGGAGAGGGCTATTACCAAGAAACAAAGGTACTAGACAGAGGATAAGAAACCCTTGGTCTATGATTACTTTAGGATGGAATCCATTAAATACAACACAGCCTGGTGATAATACCAAGAAGGCTGTAGTACATGATGTTTCAGTTAAGTATACTGTATAATTTAGTAAGGGCATAGGATAATTCTTATGCCCTTATTATTTTGCCCATTAAAATATTGCTTATCTCAAAAATTGTATGTACCTTTGCACAATAAAACTTTAATATATGGCTAAAGGAAAATCTACTTGGAAATATAATAAACTCCTTACAGCCCGTAGAAATTACTTTGATAATGGAGGAGCTACTACTCCACAGACTGGTTTCTTAGGACTTGACTGGAGCAACCCATTCAAGGGAGCTAATGGAGCAGCAGCAAAAGGTGCACTTACTAGTGCTGCTGGTGCAGCCATTGGTGGCATTGGAGGCGGGCTCTTAAGTGGAGGAATGTCCTCTGGTGCTGGTAACCTAATATCAGGACTGAGTGGTATAGCAGCTGCAATCCCTGGTCCTTGGGGTGCAGTAGCAAGTGCTGGACTTGGTCTTGTAGGTGGTCTCACCAACAGGATGTTCGGTTCAAAGATGAACACTGAGAACATTGCTAAAGTAGGAGCTAATATCAACAGTCTAAACAACTTCCAATCCAATGCATCTGATTTTGATACTCTATCACAGAACTGGGCTAATGCTGATATAGGTATGACATTCAGTGACAGTTTCATAGGCAAAGATGGATGGTTTAGCAACAAGGCTAAGAACAAAGCAGCTGACCTGAGAAGACAGGTAGAGGCTGGTAATCAATGGGTTCAGAACTCACTTACTAACAATGCGGAAAATATAGGTACTACCCAAATGCAGAATCTATTAAGTAACTATGCTGCCTTTGGTGGTGAGCTTAATACTCAGGGAGGTGACTTCACTAATGGTCTTCTATATATAGACAATGGTGGTTCACATGAATCCAATCCTTATGAAGGAGTGCAGCTTGGTGTTGACCCAGAAGGAGCTCCTAACCTTGTAGAAGAGGGTGAGACAGTCTTCAATGACTATGTGTTCAGTAAGAGGCTGAAAGTTCCCAAAGCAGTAAGAGATAAATATAAGATGAGGGGTACAAAGGAAATGACATTTGCAGAGATGAGTAAAGAGATGGCAAAGGAGTCAGAGGAAAGACCTAATGACCCAATATCAATAAGGGGACTTGAAGCTTTGATGTCTGACTTAGCTTCTGCTCAAGAAGGTGTAAGGGAGACTCAGCAAGTGAGACAGCATGCTCAAGGTGGTAGGCTGTTTAAAACAGGAGGTAGCAAGGGTAACCAGACTTTGAATTACAACAACAGTACTACTGGTCTATACTTTGGAAAGGACCCAAGTGAGTTCAATCCTTATGCATCAGATGGTACCATTGATTGGGGTATAATGTATGGTGCTGATAGCCCTTACACCAAGAGAAGACAATATGTAATTGACCACTGGGATGACCCTGGAGTACAAGAGTGGTTGGGAAGATATGTGGAAGGTATCAATGAATACAACAAGGGCAGAAGTGGATACCAGCCAATGACCAAGAGTGACATTACAAAGGACATATTTACCAGTAGGACTTGGGATAAATCTTGGGGTGGTATGCATGCTGGTGTTGACTATGCTGGTGACCCAGAGAGAGTCATTAAGACTCAACATATGTTAAGAGGTACTAATGGTCTCACAGCAATGCCTGATGATGCAATTTACTATACTGGAAGGAATGCACAGACTGGTTATACTTGGGATGAGAGATTCAAGGACCAGTATGAAAGACTAGACAATGGTGCATATACTACAGAGTATGACCCAGAGACAAACACTGAGACAAGAACCTACTTCTACTCACCACTTGAAAAGAAAGGCTCTGGAAACAGGTACTACAAGAAAAATGCTAATGGTCAGTATGAACTTGTAGATGGAGAAAATCCCTATCTTGATATTCAAAATGCTGGCAACTACAATCAAGTAAGAAGTGTAGCTAATGACCAAGATGGCACTGACTATTACTATGACCCTGAAGAGGAGGACCCAGAGTATAAGAAACTGCCAACTGGTCTAAGATATGCTCCTGCTGTAGGTTTAGGTATTGCAGCTCTGACTGATGCATTTGGTCTGACAAATAAACCTGACTATGGTAATGCCGAGGCTGTACTTGAAGCATCTAAAGGTGCTGGAACATATCAGCCTGTTAGGTTTAATCCTATTGGTAATTACCTGACATACAGACCATTTGACAGAGACTACTATATCAATAAGATGAATGCTGAAGCAGGTGCTACAAGAAGGTCTCTACTTAATACTTCTGGTGGTAATAGAGGTACCGCAATGGCAGGCATTCTTGCTGCTGATAATAACTACCTCAATCAGATTGGTGGTCTTGCAAGACAAGCTGAAGAATACAACCTAGCACAGAGACAACAGATAGAGGACTTCAATAGAAGTACCAATATTACTAACTCTCAAGGTTTCTTACAGGCTGATATTGCCAATCAGAAAGCTCTCATGGACTCAAGAGAGTCAACACTGAAAGGAACTATGGCTGCTGCTGAAATGAGGGAGAGAGCAAGGCTGGCATCTGAACAGGCCAAGTCTTCTAACCTATCAGGATTTATAACAGCTCTTGGTGACATAGGTAGAGAGAATATGGGATGGAACTGGAGGAACTTCGGTCTTGCAACAGGTACATTTGGTAATGTGGGTGATGAAGAAAGGTTACTTACTCACACTGGCAAGAAGAAACCCAAAGGTGGTAAAATGAAAAGAAGAAAAGGATTAACTATATAAGATATGTATTTACAACTAGATACTAGATTTAATCCATTCACATATGATGAGATGGTAAAACCTCTGGTTTATTATAAGCAAGCTTATGATGAAGCAGAGGCTGCCTACTCTGACCTTGCTACTCAGACTGAAGCATGGAAAGATATAGCAAACAGAGAGAAAAGCCCTGAGGCTTTTGAGATGTACCAAAGATACTCCGGGGACCTGTCAAGGGCTGTAGATGACTTCAGCCAAGGAATGACTGCGAAGAATAGAAGGGCATTACTTGGACTCAAAAGAAGATATGCACAGGATATTACTCCTATTGCAAGAGCAAGTGAAGCAATGAATGCAGCCAATGAGCTTAGGGTTAAAGCTGGGCCCGATGCTATATTTGAGGTTGGAGAGTACAATTCACTTGACCAATTCCTTCATGGAAAAACTGCTAACAATAGGTTCCAAAGTAGAGAAGCTCTCACTAAGAAGACTGCTGCTATGACAGAGGCTGCTATGGCTGAAGCTCTCAAAGACCCTGAATTTAAGAAAGCAATGGGTGACCAGTTCTGGATGATTACACAGCATACAGGAGGTTCATATGAAGAGCTTATGGAAGCTATGAAAGTAGGCATGATGGATAATCCTATTGCTCAGAATAGATTCTCTCAGATAAGACAGGAAGTAGCAAGAAACTCTGGTATTCAGAACTATGATGCTGCTGGGCAGCAAGCTATTATGGAGGCTATTGATACTGGACTATATGCAGGACTTGACAAGCCTGTAAGAAGTTTCCAAGCTAATGCAGACCATATAACTCCTGTACAGAGACACCAGATGGCTGTGCAAGATGCACAGTTAGCTCTTGCAAGGGAAGAGTTACAGTTCAAGAAGGATGCAGCCGCTGCTAAGGCACAGGCTGACGCTGCTAAGGCAAACTCACCTGCTGGAAAAGCTGCTAGGCTTGGAGTAACTGATAAACCTATCTTCTTTGATATTAAAAATCCACATAAAGATAAATGGGGTGAAGCTTCGTCTTCTGGAGAAGGTAGAGTTATAAATTATGAGTTGTTAGGAGATGGAGATACTTATGGGCTTAATGGCATAGTTAAGGATAAAACAGAAAACTCAGGAGGTTACACTACTCTGAAAGATGTTGTTGATGCTAAGCTTAAAACCCTATACCCAAATGCTGACGATGATACAATAGCATATATAGCACATAATTACTACACAATACAGGTAGATACAGATAATGGTAACATATGGATGACTCCAAAGAAAGTTATAACTGGTGTTGGAGGAGAAACATCTGGAGGAGTAGATGCTGGCTCTGTAGTTCCAGCACAGTAAAAGAGTATGGCTAGAAAAGGATTAGAAGGATTAGAAGGATTAAAAGGACTAGATTTCAGTACTGCTGAGGGACAGGCCTGGGTGGATAAACAAAAAAGAGCTGGTGTAGTAACCAGCTCTTGGAGACCATCCGACATTAAGCAACTCTATAGAAACCAACAGTTCATAGATAAGTATGGAATTGATGCATTCAATTCTATGATAAATGACCCTGTTGGAAGAAGTAGAGTATATGAAGAAGATATAATAAATAAGGCATTCTATGATGCCTTTAACCCATTTTTTGAAGATGACGAAAGTAAGAAAGGGGTAAATGGTGAACTATACGACGCATCTAAGGGAATGGGTAGAGACTTCTTCAAGTATAGCGTTATGAGTCCTAAAGCTAAAAAGGAGCTGCTTGAAAGTGATTGGCTTACACCGTCCGAAATAGACTCCAAAATTAAGAAGCAACAAGAAGAGACAATCCACCAACATGCACTGAACCTACAGTACAGCCCTAAAGACGAAGGTGCTGGTTTATTCTCTTATATGTTCCTTGGAAAGGATTTAGAGGAATCTATTGACAGAGGTCAGAATGATAAGCTTATTGAAAGGATTTTCAGTGAAGACCTCAAAGAGAAAGCTAATGAGCTTACTCCAATAGTTGCACAGTTTTATAACGAGAACATATCGCAAATGAGTGATGATGAAGTAAAGTCTAATTTCATGAAGGCTATCAAGCCTGGTGAGGGAGAGGGGGCTTCATATATCTACTCAGCTTACTTCAATGATGATGGTACATCAAGTGAGAGTGAGACTGAAAAGTTCAGTATAGATGATATGAGACAGTTTCTTGCAAGGAAAGCTGTATATGACTACTATCTTGGTCCTGAAGCTGGTTATGATGCCCTTAATAATCAGGGTAAGGAGTATATCAATGACCATCAGGCTTGGTATACTTATGCTGGTCTTCTTGCAAAGGATATTGGTATAAGCACTGCTTCATATACTGCTGACAAGTGGAACTCAATAAGAAGATTCACACTACTTGGCAGAGATGCAGATGTGTATATGACCAATGATGGTCAGGTAGTACCTACTGCTGATGTTAAGATGGATGGTAACCAAGCTTTCTACGAAGTTGATGGACAGAGAATTCCTGTTCACCAACAAACTCTCAGTCTTATTGCACTTGATGACCTTGGTAAAGATGGCAATGGTGAAGACAGGGGATGGTTCAACAATGCTCAGTTCTGGACTAATGCTGAGCAGTTTGGAACTATGGATGAAGATGAGCTTGCTCAATACAAGAAACTAGGTTACTCTCCATATAAAGTAGTGTACAAACCAGGTGATGAATCAGATATATGGTATGAGGCTATCAAGATGACTTCATTTGGCCTTGCTGATATGGCTTCTAACTTTATACCTGCTGGTGGTGCAACTCTAGGTGTCAATATGATTGGCAAAGCTGCTAAAATGACAGGTATGATGTCAAAAGCCATGAGCTATGCTGGTAAAGGACTATATTATGGTAGCAAAGGACTACAGAAAGTGCAACCTGTTGTTGGTGCTACTGCTATTGGTAATGCTTATGGTAGAGGTGTATTTGGAGAAACATTTACTGGTAACCTACAGCAGCTTGAACAAAGTGTTGCAGACCAAGCACAAAGGGAAGTTTACAATTTGTACAATAGCAATAAGCAATACAAGGCACAAGTAGATGCAGAAGTAGAACAGAGGTATCAGGAGTTAGTTGCAGAACAGCAACAGCAGATACAATTGTCAGAAGGTCAGATAAGAATTCTAGACCAGTCTGCCAATGAAGAGGCTCTAAGGGCAAGGGCACTGCAAGATGTTCTATCAAGAAAGACTACTGAGTGGGCTGATGACTTTAAGAACTCAGATATGTATGGAAAAGCTCTACAAGAAGCAGCTGAAAGTGCTTCTGATGCTGCTCTTACTTCCTCACTTACTACAGCAGCAAAGTACACTGCTGTGAACTATGGATGGAGAAGATACCTATTTAAGACCCCTTCAGAGTTAGCTGGTTCATACAGAAGAGGGGCAATTGAGGGTATTACTGAAACAACTACTTCTGCTGGTAAGAAAAGACTTGCATCCAAATTTGACTTCTTAACTACTGGTGACCAAACAAGAGAACTTGCAAAAACTGTAGGTGCTCAGATGTGGGGTGGTGCTTGGACTAATGCTACTGATGAACTTCAATCAGGTGGTGGTAGGAGAATCAATGAAGATAGAATGTCACAATTCATAAGTGGTATGTACAATGGTAAAGCACTTGATACCAGATACTCAGTTATGGATGGGTTGTCTTCATACTTCCACGGGGCTGTATCCACTCTTGCAGCAGAGAACACTTATAGAGCTGGTCTTGTTGGTGGTCTTGGTTCCATTACTTCTTTCACTCCTAACTTGACTTCTTTAGTTACTACTAGGAACTTTAAACAGACTTGGAAGAACTCAAGTTTTGGAGAGAAAATGAACATGATATTAGCTAATGGTGTTCTGAATGAATACTATGCTAAAAAACAGGGTCAGCTACAGTTAAAGTCTACTGTTGATTTGGTTAACAAGATGCTTGATGAAACCAATGACTTTGAAGCGATAGACCAAGCTATAGCTCTTGATATGGCATCAATAGATGCTACAAACCCCGAAGATGCGAATGCTCTCTCATTCCTTAAAGCTGTACAGGCAATTGATATGCTTAACAGATTCAAGGAGGATAAGGAAGCTGCTCAAGTAGGGCAAGAGTCTACTGTAATGCAGAAAGCTATGACTGCTATAGAAAAACTTTCTGACCCATCTAAATTAACTGATGAAGAGAAAGCTGATTTCCTCACTCAGTATTACGCAGAAAATCCTGGTACTCCTCAATCTGATGCTCAAAATGAAGCAGCTTTACAGGAGCTACAGCAAAGAGCCATAAAGTTACAGGAGGCAACTGAGACTTACGCTGATATAGAGGATACTTTAGGTAAAGTTGAGAAGTCAAGAGGAACGAGGTTACCTAATCAAGTTAGAGCTAGGTTAATCCAAAGATTAACTCTTGATAAGTTCCTTACTGACAGAACAGCTGAACTTGAAGAGAAGATAACTGGAACCAGTACTCCAAGTGATACAGAAAGTACTATAGCCTCTTATGGAACTAAAGAGCATCAGGAGTCCCAAGTAAGAGCTACTGAGAACCTAATTAAGGGTATAGAGAAGGAGATTAGTCATGCAGAAGATAGAGTTGAAGCTGCTCAAAGAGATATGGACAACTATAACTCTACTCCTCAGAATGACCAAGGTTTTGTAAAGAAGAATCAACTACAAAGAGCTCTTGATAATGCTAAGATTCAAGTAGCACATCTCAATAATATCAAGAGGGGATTAACTCTACAACTTGATAGGTTCAGTGAACAGGTAGCCGACATGTGGGATGCAGAAGGTAATGTTATTGGTACAAGAACTCAGGCTAAAGTAACAGAGCAGGTTCTAACAGCTGATGAAATACTGAGACTCAATCCACAAGACAGAGCCAGAATGCTTGACAAAGCTAACTATGATAAATATAGTGATGCTCAGAAAGCTGAGATAGATAAGCTCACAAACCAACTGACAGTTAAAGACCCATCATTGCTTGATGATATTCAGAATCAGGCTAACCTCACACAAAGAATAGAGGCCAACAGAAGAGCTTATGCTATGATGCTTGAGAATCCCGAAGCTGCTGCTTACCAACTTGAAAGTGACATGGACAAGCAAGCCATTGAAGCTAGGGCTGTTCACATAGACAGGATGGTTACTAAGATAGCAGATGCAATGCACAAGGCATATCAGCAAGGACAATACGGTGGTGAGGATATAAACTCCATAAGGAGCAGTATCTACAAAAACCTCAGAGTCCTCAACAGAGACATCCTTGACTACATGAATGATGTTGATGTTGCTAACAGTTTGAATCTTGGATTTATGTTCAAGGAGATTCAAGATGCTATTGACTGGTCAGATATGACTACTGATATGTCTCATGTCATAGACTCTATGGAGATGGAAGACACTCCAAAGAAAGTATTTACTGACAGTCTTGATGCAATACTTGATAAGACTAGTTCAAGGGCAGAGGTTCTTGATGAACTTGGTAAAATTGTTGAGAGCAGTGGTGTATCAGCAGATGCTAAGGTTCCTTATGAGAGATTACTCAATGAACTTGAGGAACTGTGGAATCAAAGGGCTTCTACCACCTCTATGACAAGAGAAGAGAGGAAAGCTGCTCAAGATGAATATCAAAGAAAGAGGGATGAGGAAGAAGCAGCAAAAGCAGATGCTGAAAGGAAAGCAGCAGAAGCTGCCGCAGCTGGTGTAACAGATGCTGATGCTGATACTACAGGTGACAGAGATGCAGAACTTGCTGCTCATGGATTGACAGACAAGGATACAGTGACTGACAATGAGGGAACTCTTACTCAGGAACAAATAGATAGAGCTGTTAAGGAGGGAGAGGATGTAGACCTTGAATCACCTACTCTTGATGAACAGGCTGCTGCACCAGACAAAGTTGATATAATTCCAGCACCTGTTGATGACAGTACAGACCAAGGTAATGTGTTGCCTGAAACCAGTGATACCTTACTTGGTAACTCAATGTATGGTTATGAACTTGGCCCTCTTAAGTATCATGGCAAGCAAGTTCCAAGAAAAGGTGCCAATCCAAATGACAAGATGAGTAGATATTTTGCTTGGATGGAGTCAGCAGGTATCAAACTTCAGGATATAATAGACACTGAACTTAGTGATATAATGAAGCTCAACCCAGATGTATTTCCAATGTTTGTGAAGTTTGACAAGAATGCAACCAATGATGATGCTATGGTTGACTTTGCCTTACTCACAGTTGAATACACCCAAGATGTAGCTGATATTCACAATGACAAAAATGGTGGTGTTATAACCTCTGATGGTAAACAGTATCTTGTTGTTGGTACTCTTGGTTTTGCAAGAGGAAACAGAGCTCAAGGTGATATGGTCAGAAGTATCCTTAAGTCTGGACAAAAGTCCTGGTTTGATGCTCATCCTTCTGAAAGATTCTTTGTTGATACTAGGAAACATACGCAGATTCAGAGTATAACTTCTGGTAGACTAGTAAGACAGCTTGCCACAGACTCAGAGGTACAGATAAGAAGTATCTCAGAGCTGCTTACAGATGAGACTAGGAACCCTAAGGGTCTTACTATTGGAGACCTTAAGTGGGGTATTCAGTATGATAATAGACTGGCAACAGTCAATGTATCAGAAAGAAATGTTGTATACCCCCCTTCTGATGGTGCAAGTAACCTAGGTTCTGTATTCCTTCTTATAGAAGCTGCTAATGGAAATTACATCCCTGCTTATATCAGACCAGTAAGATTGACTGAGCTAAGGGATGGTAAGTTGAAGACTCAACTCAATGACCTTATCAACGAGTTAACTTCTACTGACCATGCAAGAAGACTAGCCTCTATTAAGCAACTTGTTCAATTCCTGAACTTAACACAGGAAGGTGACAATATACTTATTGGTACGGCTGACAAGCCCACTGTAAGTATTGTTAAGGGAGGTTCAATTATAAGGACTTTCAATCTGGCAGATGCTGGTTTTGATAGGACTAGGTTCCTTGAATCTATCAATGAACTTGACCCTAGAGTAAACATCACAACTTCTACTTTATCTGATGTAGCAACTCTTGAGATGTTTGATGAGGCTGGGGCACTGACAACAGACTTAGCTAAAATTGGAACTTCTGGTGCAAGTTACAATGTATATGCTATGGATGCTGATGGTAATCCTATTATAACAGCTCCTGTTGAGAGTGAAGCTCCTACTCTCGATGCTGGTAGTGACCTAACAAAAGCTCAGAGAAAACTTAACTCAGAGAGAATGGGTAATGCTACTTACAGAAAGGATGCTAATGGTAACTGGTACACAGAGACTGACAGACTTGTAACTGACCCAAGACTAGTAGAGCAGCTCAATTACAGAAACCTCATAAGAACAAGGGACCTCAAGCCTAATAAGACAATAGGTATGGATGAAGTCTTCATTGTGAATAATGATAAAGACAATCCACTTGTACTTGTTAGAAGGAAAGGTAGTCAGATATTTGCTATGTCCAAGGAAGGTGCTGTGAAGACCATTAATGAAGTTAATGCTGAACTTGCTGAGAAGGCAAGACAGGAAAGACTCCAGAAAGAACTTGAAATAGAGGCAAGTAATGATGAGACCATTTTGAATATGTCTGAGGAAGACAGGAGAAAGGCAGCTGATGAAGGAGAAGATGTAGACCTTGGATTAGGTGAAACTATTACTGAAGAGCAGGTTGTTGGGCAGATAACTGGTAATTTTGAAGTAGAAGCTACTCCTCAACAAAAGACAGCTGAGGAACTCGTAGAAAAGATTACAGCTGATACTGCTGACATCCAGCTAGCAGAAGATGGTGCTACCTATGTAGACTCTAGTGGCAGACACTATGCAAGAGTTACCTCGGTCATTGCTGCTGATGAGTTCTCTGATGGTAGATTCGAGGCTGATAATCCTTGGGGACTTCCTTCAACTACTATAGGTACTGGTATTGATGAGTTTGTCAGAGATTTCTTTGACAATAAGATTGGTAACAGAGATAACCTTGCTGATAGGTATCCCAATGCTTCTAATGAGCAACTTCAGGAGTTTGCAAAACAACTCGATGGTTTGAGAGAATCCTTCAGGAGAAGAGGACTGACAATAGTTCCAAGAGATGTAACAGTCACTGGTACTGTTGAAGTTAGGACTAAGAGTGGTGATAGGAGAGTTCTGGATGTAGCTGGTACCCTTGACCTACTTGCTTATGATAAAGATGGTAACTTCTATATCTTTGATATGAAGACTAATAGGAGTGTTCCTAGGGGTGAGTCAGGTAGAAAGAAAGGAGCCAAGTGGTCTAAGCAACTTACACTATATAAGCAACTTCTACAAGAGAAGTATGGTGCTGTTGTCAAGGGACTTGAAATTATACCTATTCAAGTTGATTACCCTGCTCCTAAGGGATGGGGGAATGCAACAATAGAATACTCTAAGAGAGGTGGTCAGCTCTATGCTGATGGTAAAGAGTATAGAATGGCAGAGCCTGTACTACATGATAATATACCTCTGCCAGAGACTGCTCTTCACATTGATTTCTCCAAGCTCACTCCTGCTGAACAGACAATGGTAAGGACACTTGAGGATGTAGCTCCAACAAAGGATGAAAAGACTCCTGTCGTACAGTCTGAACCTATAAGAACAGGTGAAGATATTAACAAGACAGGAACTAAGTCATTGGCTGAGTTACAAGGTGAAAAGATTGTTGATACTGCTCTTTCAATCATGAAGAGCAAGGAGTTTGGTAAGAGAGCAAGAGCCTTACTCAAAGCTAAATTCCCAGATATGCCAAGCAAGACAGCAGAGCTTGAGAGATTCCTTCAGAGTAAAGGAATAGCAACAACAGGTATCACTGATGTTGAACAGTGGCTCAAGATGATTGAGGAATGTAAGTAACAAGTGTAGAAAAAAGAAAAGCCGGTAGGATTTCTCCTATCGGCTTTTTATTTATTTCATATTATTCTGGTCAAATACTGCAAATACAGATTTATCTTCTCCCATGTGTTGTAGCTGGTCAATCTGATTATAGAATGGTACCCAGTATTTCAGCATATTCCTTCCATACTTATTCCATCCCTTGTACCTTCCAGACTTGATTGTCTTATCAATATCTGGCAATCCAACAAATGGGTACATAAGAGCATTCACTGTGTTAGTAGCTGCCATAGGACTGTTAATCATCTTGGTCATTTCCATAGGTACACCATAAGGAGTTGAACCTCTGACATCCATAATAGCCCTCTTAGTCTGATATATCCACATTCTATGCCAGAATTCCTTCTTGTGGTCCTCAGGCTCTCCAAGTGCAAATGAGAGACCTAGTAGGCTGAATAGCACAATTTGTTCTGCCATAGCTCTTCTCACATTGGCTTTCTGTGAGTCAGTCATCTCACTCCACCTTGTAGCATATTCTGACTCAAAATGGAATAGTGCTCTACCCCATGAAGTAAACAGTTGCCCAACAGTGTTGTAGTAACCCTCTCTCCATTCTTTTAATGAAGCATCCCAGTGCTTACCTCTATACCTTCTTGAATAGTGCTCTACCATCCATTGTCTAAGGTTCATAACAAACCTACCCATCATTCTCTGGTGAATAAGACCTTTATCTTCCTCATTCATTGAGCCGTGAGTATTTTGGTTACAGTACCTTATTCTGTCTCTAATAGAGTCAAGGAAAGCATCATCTACTGGAACCCAATTTCCTTCCGCATCTTTGTAAGTTACATTGTTCTTCATCAACAGTTCTGAGTTACCATCAGCTTTGTTACCCTTGTAGAAAGCATCATATAGTGTGGCATCTTTACCATCTATCCTCACTTTTTGATTATGTAATATAGCATACATGGTAACATAGTGAATCATGTGTTCACCCATACCATAACCAATGAAAGAAAAGTCTTTAGCAACCATCTGTCTCAGTGGTCCACTGAAGTATCTTTCATGGGCAGTTTCACTAAATATCTCATTCAGTGGGTCAAATCTTTGTGCAAGAAGGACAGCCTTGCTATTGACATTATTAGTCATGAAGTCTATTATCCTTCCAGGTGCACTTAGTGTGTTGTCACCAAACACTTTTGCATGAGCCCATACATAATCTAATGGATTATAGAATTCACCAGCTCCAGACTCTATGAGCATCTGCAATTCACCCACAAGGTAGTTTGATATTGCACCCTTTACATTGACTGCCAGAGACCTTAATGAGGTGTATGCAAGAAGTGTCTGTGCCATCTTGGTCCACTTACTGACATCCTTCATTTTTACACCATAGATATGTTTATCTATGAACCCATCTATAATACCAGATGTATTAGTGTTAGATGCAAAACCAACCAAGTCCTTGAATATTCTTACACCCTTAGTTACAATAGCGTCAGTTTGTCTTACCCCACCATTGGTTGCTGCAATCTGTTGGTCCTTGATGAAATCTCCCATGAATTCTACAGTGTCCTTTATTCTGTTCATGCAATCATAATTGATTGCAGTACCAGCAAGAGCCTGTAGAGCACCAGAGAAATCCTTCAGAAGCTCACCTTGGTCTTTCAGTCTATTGATATAAAAGATAGGTATCTGCCTATAAGGAGTGTTATCCATAGCACCACTCCTAATACCGTATTCCTCACCTTCAATTATACCATTCTTCACGTTTAAAGGGTCATCCTCTCTAATGATGAATAGGTCTTTAATCTTATTAAGAATAGCCTTTGCAATCTTTCTTGGGTTTCCTTTGGATTTGACTATTGCATCCACGAAGCTTCTTCTTAACTGAGGGGGAAGATATTGTTTCTGAGCATACTGAGGGAGTAGTGTTCCTAATTCTCCCTTAATCTGCATCATCTCATTGTAATATTCCTGCTGTGCCTGTGTCAAAGTTGGGAAGGCCTTTCTGTAGTTTCCATTTGGAACTCTCTCAGTTCTACCACTCACATAGTCAACAACCCTATCTTCAGTGTTAGCCTCTTGCCATAAATCCATAGCTTCTTCAAGAGCCAACCCTGTTTTACCTTGACGAGTGAATTTCTTACGAGCCTGTTTTCTTGCCTCATTGTATGTAACCCAATCAATATCACTTATAATGTAATTGCTGTCGGGTTCATACATAAAGTCACTGTGGGAGCCAGAATCAAATAACTTCTTATTGGCCCTTCTTATTCTTAAGGCTACCTCATTTAGTTTCTGAGTCCTTTCACCTTGAGCATCTCTTATGACACTACCCATAGTTGCAACAAGAGGATTCGACACTCTTCCTATGCTATATAAGTAGTCATAAACTGATGAGTCAGCATCAGCCATAGTTACAATGTCAGCTATTGACATTCCATTAGAAGTTGTTTCACCCAAGTACTCCACAGCAATATCAATCATTGTGTTCTCCTTAAGCTCATCAATCTTCTTTTTGTACTTATCAAAGTACTCTTTCACTGCCTTGGCTTGGTCCTCAATAGCCTGTTTATCAGTAGGACTTATACTCTCGTCCACAATGAGGTCATCCATTCTGCTTAGAGACTCTACAATGTGCTCATAACCATCCCTGATTCTTTTTATCTCCATTAGAGCCTTGGCTCTAGCCATACTCCTTTCCATGTTGGTTCCAGGAGCTTGGTTTGCCTGTTGGAACAATTGTTCCATAGTCTGCACTTGGTTAAGTGCATCACTCAAGAATCCCATGACTCCAGAGTAGTATCTTTGATTGGCAATCTCTCTTGTCAATCTGTTAATTGAGGTCTCAAGCTGACGGGCCTCAGGTGTTATTCCTTGTTCAGATTTTAATTTCTTCAACTGCCTTTGGAGTGTGAAAGCAGCATCAGCAGCAGCATGAGATAATTGCTTTATCTTTTGACCTTTTCTATGTATCTCATTTATATCAAGGTCATATTTCTTATTTAAGTCTTCAAGCGTGGCTTGGATTTCAGCTTCAGAACTGTTGAAGTCCATGTCACCCTCTACTTGGTCAACTTGCTGTCTTAGTGAATATAAGTCAAGACCTTGCATGTTCTTGCAATTATCCATTGCAGCATTCATGAGAGTCAATTGACCCTGAGTGTAGTTCTGCCTTCCCCTATGGAAAGCATCATACACTTTAGCTGCAACATCATCTATTGTACCAAACATAGTCTTTAATCTCTGTACTTGAGAAGAGTTTTCATCCAGTGCAAGAATAGTTCTTACATCCTTCTGTGAGTACAGGTCATTCCTTGTACCTCTGAGGTTTTCAAGCCAACTCAAAAAGTTTCTGCCATTGTTGGCATTAACCAAACCTCTATTGAAGTCAAAGCTATTAACATCAATACCTACATTGGCAAATGCTTGTTCCATTACATCCCACACAGCTTGTTTCTTCTCTACTTCGAGGGTTCTTATCTGCGTTCTTGAATCCTTTGCTTCAGTAAGTATATTGAATACATCACCATGCTGAACTACATAAGATACTACACCTGTGGTTGTAGAGTTAGACTGAGCAGCTCTTTGTAGAGCATCTTTGGCATCTGTAAAATCAACCAAGTCTCCAGAGCTGTCTCTAGCACCAATTCTCGTAGCTACATCATTAACCTTACTGGCTTCAATCTTCATTGAGTTTACATCAAAGTACTGCATTACAGCATTAGCATCATGTTGTCCTTGGCTGTTAACTCTGAATCCTTGATTATCCATCTGTGCAGCTACCCCCTGCTGGAGGTAGGCTGCATAGATGAGATTAGTCAAGGGCCTGTTCTTGATTTTCTTCAGTAGGTCCCTGTAGAGCTTACTAGCTTCACCATTGACCTCTGGATACATATCACATTGAACTTTGCCCATATTTTAGCATATTAGTTTGTAAACGTCGTCTATCAGTTTCTCATTGAACTCAATGCCCAATTTCTTGAACCTTGTTTCGAAGAACTTCTTTGTCTGTCTTTCCATTGCAGCCTTCTCTGCTTCGGACTTTGCTTTGTAATTCCTGATATACTCTCCTGCCTGTTCCTCATTCCTTACACCTTCAATTACAAGTATCTGGTGAAGAAGGTCATTCAGTCTAGTTTCATCAGTGGTTACCTTCTCAGTTTCCTCTACTTCAGCACTTATTTCAGTATCTGCCAGTTCACTTTCCTTACCAACTTCAACAGTTTCAGCTTTGACCTCAACAGGAACATTGAGAGGTGAGTCAATAGTAGACTCACTCATTTCAAGATATTCCTTGTTGCTGCCAAGAGGAGCAATCTCTTTGAACTCAATTGCTCCATCCCTTTCGAGAATCTGCATGAACAGCTTATCTTCACCATTCACTTTAGTCTTGAAATACTGGACACCTGAAAGTTCTCTGACCTCAGAGGTTTTGAATACTTCCACATGCCCATTAGGGAGTTTCTTGAAGGTTGCCTTCTTTCTAGGAACCAGTCTGTTATTGTCCCAGTTATTTCTTATAAACTGGTCAAGAACAGTCTCTGGGACTGTTGAAGGAAGTACTCTGAAGGTATCTACATAGCCAGGAATTCTCTCCTTAACATACACAGGCACAAGGCTCATGAATGTCTTAGGACTGAACCCCACTCCTCCTCTGAAGAAGTTGTAGTTGAATAGCTTTATTGACAGTTCTGGGTCAACTTTATGAAGGTCAATCCAAGCACTGCTTAACTTCTCTTTCTGCTGGGTATCAAGACCAGTGATGTCAACCTGCAAAGTAGCTCTTCCACTCTTGTCAGTGCCATATTTGATGGCCTGTATAAGAGCATTGTCAGCATACTTCTTCTTGTACCCTCTCTCCATGAACTCCTTGGGGAATTCAGTGATAGTAGAGCCAAGCTCCTGAGGATTGACTACACCATTCTTCATAACCAGGTAAGACTGATAGAAGTCACTGAGAGAACTTAACAGTTTCCTGTCTCCGAAGATTACACCTGACAGGGGTGAATCATTCACCAAGTCAAGTATATTCCTGAAACCAGTACTGTTTGCAGGCATGTTACCAAACAGTTGTCTAGCTATACCAACAGTCCTTTGGAACTGGTTCAGAATTGGGTGACCAAGGAAGATATTACTCATGTCTACAGGGTCCAGATTAGCATCAACAATGTTACTTTCAAGAGAGAGCTTCTGCATCTTCTGTTCAGTAATCAAGTTGTCAATGATAAGTGGTCCTACAGCACTGGACATAGAATTGAACCTTGTTGCAAAGGTAGGCATTCTCATAGCCTCTGCTATCTTCTGGAAGTTACCAAAAGCTACAAGAGTCTTATAGGCAATCTCAGGTTTAGCATTGGGCTTAAGTCCCTCTACAAGTTCCTCATAAGTAAGCTCTTCTCTGTTGATGTCAGAAGACTCGTCAATACCAGTCTCATTCTTTATATCATTGAGCTTGTTCTGAATCACTTTACTGAGTGACATATATCCAGTGATGTTCTCCCTACTGAAGTCTGCAAGTACATCGGAGATTACAGACTGAGAAAGGAACAATGCAGCATTGTCAAATGGCATACCAAGTCTGACAAGAGTATTAAGGATATTGGCTGTGTTGCTATTGATATTCATCAGGTTAAGCACAGGGTCCTTTACAGCATCTGCTGCTGAGGCTACCAAGCTTCCCATGACTTTACCAATGAGCTGGCCATTCCTGTCATACCTCATATCAAATGGCATGAAACCACCGAACTCCATACCAGCTACTGTGAAGTTTCTGGTTATCTTGCAAACATTGTCTACATTCATGGAGTAAGTAGAGCTACCATCAGCACTTCCAGACTCAAGAACTGCATGAGCAATTCTGTTTACAGCAAAGATACCAATAAGGGCACCAGCAGCACTATTTTGTTTGTAGAACTGAATGTGGGTGTCTATATATGATAGGTTCTTGCTGCTGTTGTTCAAGTCTTTCAGTTGAGAGATTGACATACCTTGCAGTTGCTCCCAAGTATACTGGTCACTATGCATCTTATATGCACTGACTAAGTAACCCATTCTCTTCTGTGGGTCAAAACCACCAGGGTTCAACATCTTATCAGCAGATGTCTCATGGGTGAGCACCTCATAAGTCATATCTACTATCTTGTTGTTCCTGTAAGTTCTGCCTTCAGTGGGTCTATTGACAGTGTACATATTCTGCATATATGTTCTGAGCATCCTGTTATAAGCACCTCTGGTCATTGTCATGAAACCTTTGGCAGTCTTCTGATTAACCAGTGAGGAACTGTCAAATGGGTCATCAAGGAACTGGTCAATAAGCTCGTTGAGCTGTACCTTAGTATCATAGCTCAGTTTACCTTTCTGAGAACTTACCAGTTCATCATAGAGTATTCTGTGCATGGCACTTCTCTTGACTTTATTTCTTGTAATACCATAATCTTTCCTCATAAGGTACTCCTTATCAACATCAAAGTCTGAACCAGTCAGAAGAGTAATGTCATTAGGAAGCATGATACCATCTCCAGCCTCTCTTGGAAGGAAACCTACAATCTTAAGAGGAGCCATAGAGTATTTATCCTCAGTAGGAATTCTATAACCAATCATCTTGAGAAGGTCAGGGTCAAGCATTTCAAGAGCCTGCATGTTGATGGCACCATTCTTATCAGCAAACTGAGTGAAGAGTTGGTTTGAGTAGATAGGCGCAAACACCTCGAAGTAAGCTATACCAGCCTGATTCTCTTTGATGTAGTTCCTGTACTCTGCATCAGTGCCTTCAAACTCAGTTCTCGTCTGAAGAAGGTTACCACTCTTGTCCTTGAACCTGATGTTCAGTTCCTTTGAAGTACCAAAGTTAGTTACCTGTACTACAGGACCTCCAGGGAGCTTCTGCTTGTTTATTCTGTTCTTTATAATGGAGTTGATAAGTTGTTCAACTCTCTTACTCTGAATAGGGTCTCCAAGAGGAATTCTGAATCTTCCGTTCTCATCAACAGAGCAGGCTTGTAACAAGTCTACACCATATCTGGGTGATGAAAGAATCTCTCTCTGAAGTATCTTACTGAGTGCAATGTTTCTGTCCTTGATACTGCCAAGGTCATTGAGAGAAAGCTCTTCGGCAAGTTCATCAATACTCTCTTGGATATTCTCAGCAATAGTACTTTCATACTCTGCCTTGAACTCCTGAGCTGTCACTTGTCTTCCTTCGAGGTTATAGGTTACAGGCTCTCCGAGGTAATTGAAATTCTCAAGTTCAGACACAATGATGTATCTGAGCTGCGAACCATGAGCTTGCTCATGCTCCTTGAAGTGCTCTGGAACTTCCTGCTGTAAACAGTAGTCCTCAAAAGGAACAGCATCAACAGTAGCACTGTTGTACTGTCCTGTTCTCTCATATATAGTCTTGGTCTCCTCAACACTAGTTTCAGAGTTAACCTCTGTTACTTCCTTAGGTGTAGTTTCATAGATAGCAGCTTCCATTCTTGCCTTAGCTATTGACTCACCATTAGGGTCATTCACCAAGTCATTCAGGTTGATTCTACCCATAAGGCCAGACTTAACTGTTGATTCAAACTGAGCAGTGTCTATACCATCAGTCTTGTAGTTGCCCTTCTCATCATAGTGGCTCTCTTCCATGACTTCAAATATAGCCCTGAGCAGATTGGGTCTTCCAGTATTCTCTCCTTGAAGAATAGCATCTGCCATAACAAGGAGATATTCTGAGTTCTTATACTGAACAGGCACTTTCATCTTGCCAAGAGGTGCACCTTCTACGCCTGCATCCTTTGTGATTTGGCTATACACAAAGGGCTTGAGAGGTTGGAATGCAACCTTAAGGTCATTGTAAGTGTAAGTACCTTTCTTGAGCTTCTGATAGATTTCTTCTGCCTGTCTGCTCCACTTACCGAACACAAGAGCTTTCTTTCTGTATGAAGTAGGGGAGCTATAGCCCTGAGCATCTGCAACATTGATTTGTCTGAATGCACCATCCTTACCTACTAGGCTATCTTTAAGTGCCCTTAAGGCAGCCTTTTCAGATTCAGGTGCACTGGCAATTTTTCTGTCAAATACCACAGACACATTGTCTATGATGTTGGAAATGAAAGTGTCAAAGTCAGTTAGCTTGATAGTCCTGAAGTTACCATCAGTTACAGGTCTTCCTTCATAGTCAGTGGCTTTTGCATTACCTCTGACACCAGGAGCATGAATCTGAGCCAACCTCTTCTGAAGGTCCTCTGCATCCTTGTAGAATGCAAGGTCAGTGATAGTAAGCTGCATGATATTCATAGCTGCAAAGGTATCATTCCATACGAAGTTTTTGAGATTCTCTCTTATCTCTTCTTCTGTAGTACCAATGTTAGCTACTTTCTCTGCTCCTTTGAGAATACCCTGTGCTTCCCATGCTGTAACAACAGATTCTGCTCTTGCCTCCATAGTCTGCATGATAGCCTCTTTGGCAAGTTCATTCAGTCTTGCTTCATCAACCTGATGCCCATCAAGTTTCTGTCTGATTAGTTTGCCAAGTTCTGAAGACTTCTTATCTCCAGCGAGATACTCATTCATAAAGTCGAGAAACATGAATTTCTTGCCATTAGAGTCAAAGTTCTTGATGAACCTAGGGTCACTCTTAGAGAGATTTCTCATTTCAACAGTCTGGATTCTACTTAACTCCTGGTCAAATATCATCTTGAAACCATTGGTAAGAGTCTCTCTGTAGTTAGCACCTCTTTCGCTGTAGAACCTTATGAACTCAGATGAGGGCTTGTTAGACAGCATAGGAACCCTAAACCAAGCAGGAACCCTTGTCTGCTTCTCACTGGCATTCTCAGAGAAATACTCAGTGAACAATGAGAGAGCATATTCCATGTCACTCATGTTCCTCATGTAGTTGTGCTTATTGAAGTTCAACTGCACTTTATGCTTGAATATCTCTCTTGCCTTACTGTCAGTTGCAAGTGCTCTGAGCCATGCATTTCTCCATCCCCTCTCAATGTTAGTACCAGTGTGGAACCAAGGCATATTGCCATACTCAGCCATGATGAAGTCATCAAATGCCTGACCTGTCTGTCCAAACTTCTGGAATAACTTTGATGTGTAGGAAGGAGTAATGTAGCTCTGATACATTTTACCACTGTCATAGAAAGCAGATACTGCTATGTCTTCAAGATGGTCAGTGATTGGCTTCAGGAACTCTCTAGTGTTACCATTGATACCATCTCTTGAACCAAACTTAAATGGCTCATAAGTTGCATTATCGAGGTTCTTCTCAAGAGAGTTGGTGATATATCTGAGAGCAGAGTACATCCTCTTGAATGTATCCTTATTGAGGTTCTCTGCAACCATTTCAGGAGTTACATAGTAACCAAGCAGATTAGAGATGTAACCAAGTGTTCTTGCAGCTTCATCTCTAGTCTCTGTATTAGTCAGGTCATAACCCTGATAATTGTATTTACCAAGTTCCTCAAATGCACTCTTCAGTTCCTTGAAAGCATCTTTGTTGATACCTTCAGTGGTGAAGAGAGGATGTTCACCTATCTTATATTGTGTAGTAACTTGAGTCATAGCTTCAGAAAGAGCAGGATTCTCATTTACCTGGATGCTCTTATATCTGCCACTCTCTTCAATTACCACTGAGTAAGGCTGGAAGTGCTTACAGAAGGTTCCAAAAAACTGGCCTTGGAAGTCAGCTTCTTTACCACTTGTGTCAGACAGTCTATCTATAATCTGTCTTACCCAGGGGTTACTGTCAGACTTCTCTTGCAGCTTGGCAATCATCTGCTCAAGATTAAGAGCACCCTGTGTCCATCTAAGGATGGAGTTGGTAGCCTCTCTTGCATTGACTCTCTCATTGATACCAAACTCTGATGTGATATTATTACCATCCTTATCAAGGAGATAACATTTAGTCAGTGCCTGTCTTACCATTTGAGACATAGTTGCAAGGACATCAAGTGTCTTTGTTTCTACCTGCCAGTGCTCCTGAAGGTCACCTTCATTCTCAAGGACATCACCTTCCATGTTGGAGCTGTTGAAGTTGTCAGCATCTGCAACAAAGTCTTCATTGACTTCACTTGTCTTACCATCCTTTGATGATACAATGCTGAAATCCTCTACACTCAGAAATACATCAGATGCAAGCATCATAATGGCTCCCCAGTTGTCAGTGATTACCTCAGCCTTCTCTATAGTGTCGAAGTCCTCATAATCTGTATTCTCAGGTGAGAACTTCTCTTTGCACATAGCTATCATAGCATCAGGACCAATAGTCCTTACTACTTCAGCTCTTGACATAGATGCAAAGTCTTTATCCTTGAACTGCTCACCATATATCTTCTCTGCGAGACCAGGAGTTTCCTGTATCTCAGTGATATGGTCAGAAATCCAATAGACAGCTTGTTCAGCAACGTGCCTTACCTCTGTGGCAGAGAGAGCAGTGCTGTTATTCAGATTGTCAATCTGTTGAGTGATTGTAACAGCTCTTTCCATGTAGTCTTTGTTTTCTTTCTTGATTAGTTGTTGTTCTTGATTGGTTGTTTCTTGTTCAGCATGAACTGTTTCTGCATAGTTGAGGAACTGCTGGGCATCAGCTTCTGATAACCCAATTTGTCCTCCACTCATTATATAGTCCTCCACTTTTGAAAGTAGAGGTTCTGGTACTATTCCTACTAAAGAGTTGTAGCCTCCTTCAAATTCACCACTAAACCTCAGTACTCTGTTTTCAGTGGCTTCAGAAATGTCTCCTTTGTAGAAGTCATCCTCACTTATTTTGCCAGTATCAATCCACTCTTTACTGAAGATGATGTTGCTGGGAATAGGTCCTGCATCCTTGAACATATCAATCATCTCAAGACCTGTATAGCCGTTGAGTGATGCAGTGTTAGTGTTTCTGTAAGCTACCTTGAACTTCTTGTCAGGCATCCTTCTGGCAGTCTCATAGAGCTTCTGAATGCTCTCTACTATAGTTTCTCTTGGGATACTCCTAAGGCCTCTGTTCTCTTTCACTCTAAGGTCTTTTGTGGGTAGAGCATAGGAGTTACCAGTGAGACCTTCACCTACTCCATACTTGGCACCAAATACCTCTCTTGCAACTTTAGCAGCACCAGCACCATGTCTTCCTTCAGGGTTACTGCCAAAGACAAAGATAGTATCTTCGTCAGGAGTTATATTACCCTCATAAGAGTCAGGTCTGTAATACGCAACTTCTCCATCCTGATAGATTTGGTTTGCTTGGTCCATAGTGACTATGCCATCTATCAGTTGTTGTGCAAGAGCTGGATTGGTTTCTTCAACTCTGTTGATGAAGTCCCTCTCTTCCTGGGTTAATCCTTCAAGAGCAAGTTCTCTTTCAGTCAGAGATGACAGTCTTGCTTCTTCCATAGCATCTCTCATCTCTTTCTCTTCGAGCATCTTCCTGTCTCTTTCTGCTCTAGCTTGTGCTCTTTCAGTAGCATTTCTTGGCTTGACATTGAGATATTGTCCACCTCTGAATTCCTTGACTTCTGGACTTATGATGAAGTCAAGTTCACTGAATCCCAGGTTTCTGAGCATGTCATAGCCCTTACTTATAGCTTCGTCAAGGGTAGCTCTGTAAGTTGGGATATTAAGAACCATGTAAGTTCCTTTACTCCAGCTCCTCTTTTCAAAAGAGTACTGCCCATCTCTGTAGCCATTAGCTTTACTTTGTAACTGTGATGCTAGACTCTGATATGAAGTACTGGGGGCAAAGAAATCTTCTGGGGGAGCTTCCATATACTCCTGCTCAGCTATCTCATTCATAAGCTCAGACTCTGCCTTTTGTCTGTTTCTTTCAGTAGAGACAAAGCTCATATATTCAGTAGTTGATGCCAGTATATTAGCAAGGATAGAGTTATTAGCCCTGTTTGAGTCCAGACCAAAAGAGTGAAGCACTCTATTGAAGCAATCAAGTAGTTTGGTCCATAGACTGCCTTTGCCACTCTTTATTGTGGCAAGATGGTGTTGAAACCTTCTATTCGATAGTGCTTCAGCGATGAACTCTCTTACATCTTCAAGACCATAGTAAGGATATTTCTCCTTATCTATATTTGATAAAGCTTCCTTATATAGGTCTTCTATGTCTCCCTTGAACTTCCTTTCTTCAGGTCTCAGGTTTTCAGCTGGAGAGTCAAGAACTTTTATTGTCAACTGATGGGTTAACTCGTGAGCTAGTACTCTCCTAAACTCACTTGCTCTACCAGCCATATCATCTTCTGCGAACAGTCTATCAAGATGTTCCTTCATCCTTAATGGGTCGAAGATAACCTTATTTCCACTGAACACAGCAATAGGGTCACTGTAACCCTTGCCTGCCATAGTGGTATCCTCTATTCTAAGAGTTCCCATTTCAATGGATATATTCTCCTTCCCAATGGTATCAATTATTGAACTGAGTACAATGTGGTAAGGGGAGCTTCCATCTACAGATTCGAGTACTCTGTCTATAGTAGTTCCATCTATTGCAAAAGGGAGACCAAATACAAGGGGCGTACCTGCACTTACTACATACTCTCCTTTACTGTTCCTGTATATGGAGGTTACATCACCTAGATATTCATTGATGATATTTGACCACTCTGTAGCCTCTTTCAGGTTACCAAATGTTCTAGGTTGACTAAGGCCCATTGTGCTGTAGAACTTAATCTCACTCTTACTTGCCTGGAATGATTTACCTCTAAGTTCCCCCATAATTTCAGCATCAGTAGGAAATCTGTCTCCTCCTGTATTTAGGAACTTGTGAAGTACAACCTCCAGATTGTCTGGGTGTATGTCAAGTCTGCTTACAGCATCTTTGAATTCTTTTGAGTTTGTATTAACACAGCTCATATATCGTGATAAATGAAATTTTGTGCAAAGGTAAGTAAATTTATCCACATCACCAAGTGATTTATGGACTATTTTGATTGGTTTAAGGGAAAAAGTAGTAGACATATTAGTCTAAATAAGAGCAGGTGATGCCTTTAAGGGCACCTCTCTTTCCTACTTTCTTGTAGTATAAGAACCTTTGTATACTGTTGCAGCTTACTCCTAGATATTTAGCAGCTTCAGAAATACTTAGAAATTTCTTAACTAGAGTACCATCCCTATACATTAGGAATGGCTTACCTCCCAATTTCCTACTTATAGATTCTCTCTTATCAGGGTTATCTTCATAATACTTTTTGAGATAACCACTAGGAGACTCCACACATATCCTATTTATAGGCATTTGGTTTTTGTAGGTAAAATACTTGTCAAGTAATAGTTCACTCTCTTCTGTTAGAAAGAACCATTCTGTACTCTTTGAAGTCCTCCATTTCCAAAAAATGTCATGAAGTTCTGTTTCATACTCTACATTTCCATCAATGACATCATTGAAGCCTTCAAATTCTGGGAGATGGGAACCGTACATCTTTAGTCTGTTCTTTAAGGAGTACTTAGACTTTGAGTATCCTATTTTGAAGTACCCTTTCCACTTTATAAGATATATCATACGAATTTTTTTTCTTCAAATTTAATATAAATTTCTAATATAGAAAAGGGTATAAAAGAAAAAGTAGGGGAGTACAAGTTAAATCTTAATACTCCCCTACTTATGATTATTCTACAACGTATTTCACGCCATTGTAGATGAGCTGGCTAATGGTATTGATGTTGACAAGCCTCTCACCAGTTTCCTTATCAGTTCTGGTGATGTCCATGTCCATACATCTGTATCTACCATCTCTTGATACAAACTGCAACTTGTATCCTCTGAGAACCCTGTCCTCACCTTCAATAACATCCTTTATGGGATTGTTCTGAATAAGCTCAAGAGCCTCTTTGTATGCAGTAGCCATAGACTTCTTGGCTTTCTTGGCCCTCTCAATAAGAGCCACAGCCTCTGCTCTCTGAGCCTCTCTTTCTGCTTCAAGAGTCTTCTTTGTCTTAGGTTTATCCTGTTTCTTGAAGACAACAGTGAATACCTCTGAAGATTTGATACCTTCAAAGATAGTTCTTATACCAGGTGTACCATCCTTCTTGTCCTCTTTACCTACCTTGACCTCAGTCTGGTACTGGTCAGAGGTATTAAGCAGGTTCTGCACGTACTCATTGCTGAGTTTTACAGTTTTGCCACTTTCAAGATGCCTGAATGTGATACCATCCTTAGCAATCTTCTCTACCACATAATGGGACTCTTCAGAGAATACATCTCCTACTTCAATTTCTTTCAGGTTTACTTTCATTACAGTACTACTTTCTTTGAATATGCTGCATAGGTATTAATCATCTCAGTGTCACCAGATGCATTTGCAGAAGCCATTGCATCGAAGAATACCTGCTTGGTCATGTCACCACCTCTTGAATAGGCAGCAACTTCTACAAGCTGAGATGTTTTGTTTGATGAACTGAAGGGAGCATAGATACCATCAGTTATCTGAGAGAGTTCCTCATACCATTTATATCCGTGTATGGATAATGTATCAAAGCTAATGCCAAGACCAGCAGCCTTGATAGCTTCCTCTCTCCAATCAATCTGTGCATTATGCACAATATTGCCATAGCTATACCCAACTCTATGGGGTTTAGCATCAGCAATTAGGAGTACAGACTTAACAGCGTCTTCCCTCCAATTGGTCTCTTCTGTAATCTTCTTGATTACAAGCTCATAGAACTCATCACCATCTCCACCACCAGTGTTCTTGGCACCATTGATGAAGTTAATAATCTCCTTCTCATTGCTTGTAAGAGGGAGACACTGGTATGCTCTACCAAACTCTGTTGATGATTTCATATCAAAATAGTCACCAAAGGCAACTATACCAATCCTCATGTTGGGGTTGGCTTTGAGAAGTCTGGGGACAAGTTCTTTCACATGCCTCTTGACAGCATCTATATAGCTGCTCATAGAACCAGTGGTATCAAAGGCAATGACCATGTCATGAATACCTTTGACTTCAGCTTCAGTCTTGGGAATTTTGTTAATTAGATTTGTTCTCATTTGTTGTTAAACTATTGGGGTAATATAATAGAGTTCCCATTGAGTTCTTGTGAACATCAATGTCAGGGAACATCTTGTTGAACTCCTCAAGGTTAAATGGTTTGATAATAAGGTGACAGCCATTCACTGTTGGTATCTTGCCATAAATGTAAGATTCACTCTTGTGGTCTGGAAAGGGTCTAGCCTTAAGGAAGTTCCTTACAGCCATTTCCAAGTGTTCGCCACCATCTATATCTATTATCCACTTAGGGCACCTTGATTTAAGTTCTCCAGCAGCACTGTTCAAGCACTTTCTTGGGTTTTTCACATTGTTCTGACATACATCATCACAGAGCTTCTTAAGCATAAGTTTCTGAAGAGCATCAAAATCTTTACCAGCTATATTGATGTATGCCCTAGCACCATAATGCTCACACAATAGAATAATCTCTGGCATGAGTCTTTCAAGGTGCTCCCTACTCCTAATAAAGTAAGTCTTGATGGCACCCTCCCTCACTCTCTCTCCCTTGTGGTCCTTTGCTCTCTGTACTATCTGACAGTGCATGAACATATTGTTGGCCTCATTGAAGTAAAAGTGAGGAAGGATAAGTTTGATATTGTTTATCATATTAATCCTCTTTTATAGAACTCTCCCATGAGTGGTTCAGCAAGTGCCTTAGCATCAGGATGTGGAGCGCCAGTAGTTCCTCTTGCCCTTAAATCGAAGAAATGGTTCCAGTCAGACACAAAACCAGTCATTACCATATCACATTTGGTAGCTAACGGTAATACTTCTCTAGCTTCTTGAGGTTTGTAACCCACTTCTATCATATGAAGATAGTTTACTTCGGCAGACATAAGAGATTGAATCCAGTTTGTTTCAGCTTCTTTACTAACCCTCTTAAGGTCATCTACAGACATTAAACTGTCTACTTTCACCGAACATTCTAGAATTTTACTCCAGCTAGGAATAATAAAAGTAAGTTCATTATTGAACTTATCTTTATTGTAGTTGCAATATCTTGTGGATTCAACGGCAAAGCTATGGCTTCTATGCCGAGTGAACTCTCTCATTATTCCGTTAGAGGTAGTAAACCTTACAGTAACTCTTTTTTCATGATATTCTGTAGGTTCACATAGATACTTAAGGTCATCAAGCCAGCCATTTTCTATAAGTACTCTATAGTTAGTAGTTATATAACAAACAGGCTCCAAGCCAACAATAATATTTTTAGAATATGGATTGTTGCTGTATTTATTAGTAGATGGGCTAAACGGAATTTTTAGGTACACAGTACCATGCTCCAGCATTGCATAATGCTGAGAAGCAATCATCCTGTCTACAAAGTCCTTAGCAGTAGTACTGATAAACCCATTACAAGTATCATTCTCCTGATATTGAATCTTATGACTAGAAGCATAACAAGTTCTTCCAGCAAGTTCAATTTGTTCATAAATTCCTTGCAACCCAGGAGGTTGGTTTAGAATTTTATATGAAGGTTTAATTAATTTCATTGTTTAATACTTTTGATTTATATTTTCCAAAATATTTTAACTCCCCTTCTAACCTAGCTTTAATAGCTTCCTCTTTAGTTACATAACTACCAAGTCTGTGAGTAACTCTATCTGCTTGTAATTCTGCATACCATTTATTTCTATCCTTTCTAAATCTTACTCCAATTATTCCTGAAGTATTATTAGATGGAAGATTTACTCTGTTCTTTAGATTATTAGCATTTGAGCAAGCTCTTAAATTATTTCTTCTATTATCTAATTTATTTCCATTTATATGGTCTATATATTGGCTATATTCATTAAGAATAAGTCTATGTAAATACTGCTGTTTAGAGTCTTTTACATAACCATTCTTATCTCTACACCATTTATGGTCTTTAACTAACTCAATATCAGAAGTATCAATTATAGCTTTAGCTACTTCCTCATTTTTGATGTTGTATAGACAGATATAAGAAGTTCCATCTAGGTTATCTATGATTTCATTTGGAGTGTACTTGTTTCTTTTCTTTTGTTCCATAAATTTATTGTTTTAATGATGTACAAAGTTACAAATTTTATGGAAGAACTCCAAATTTTTATAAGTTAATTTATATTAAAAGTTCAAGTTCTCCCTGCCCTCTCTATAGCTTCATAGATGCCTTCAAGACCAGGGCCTTGTTCATAGATTTCAAAGCTGGGTTTTATCAGTTTCATCTTCTTCCCTTATATAGGTATCAATACCCTCTTCTTTCCACTTTTTGTCCTGTATAATAAGTGCCTGTTCATAGGTCTGTGCACCTGCTACAAAGGAACCATCCTTAATATTTTCTATCCAGTATACCATTCTTCAGTTCATTTAATTTATCTACGTACATATCAGCAGCTACATTGACATTGAAAGCTCTTTGGTCTTCCATATTTCTGTATTCCTCACTTTCAACTTTATCAAGGTATCTGCATATCCTACATAGCATCTGGTGGATTTCAAGCAGTAGCTGTCTGTCCTCCATCAATTACTGCTTGGATGTTCTCTACTGGGGTAATACCTACAAACCTTGCAAGAGAACTACCATCTTCCGCAAGAACTACTATAGTAGGTACAGCCTTGATTTTATGCTCGTCCAAAAGGCCTTCATTAGCTTCATCAGCAATGTCCACTTCTTGGATTTCAACATCCTTGAGTTCTGCAAGTTTCTTACCCATTACCTTGCAGGGACCACAAGTTTCACTGTAGAATTTAAGAATCTTCTTCATTGTCACTCTTCTATGACCTCCATCTCATCCACAGTCCAGCCTTTGCAGTCTTCAATAGCTTCTTTAAGATACCTAGGCATTCCTGCTGCTTTAAGATTTAAGTCGTGGTTAAACATTCTCTCTGTAAACTCTGCAAGATTCTGTGGTAGTACAACTTGGTCTTCAACTGCTTTGTTAAGGTCACATTCAGAGAAGTCGTATGAAAGGTATCTTCCATCTTCATCTGCATCCTCCTCAACTTCATAGTCATTAACCATTACTTTCACAGTCTTACTGAGTGTCACAGAGATAGTTACTTCTATCTCTTTTTCAGGCAAATCTACCTGATTGTATGGTGCTCTGGGGTCAAACTCTGCACCAGGTGGGTAGCCTCCACTTTCCATCATTTCTTTCGCTTAAAATTAGTTTCTAATTTATTTTCTTTAATAAGTCTTCTAGCAATCACACACTCAAGTTTTTGAGGAATAGAAATATGTCTACCATCCTTGACATATATGGCATGGTCACCACTATGTCTGCTATATAGATAGCCATTTTTCTGTACTACCCTTATGAACTCTCTTTGGGTGTATTGCTTCATCTCCTACCATCCTGACCATAGTGGACATGATTGACACTTGTCTTCTTTACATGACCACATTTAGGGCATTTGAAAATAGTATAGGAAGTACCTCCTTCATATTTGGTTTCTGGTTTATACTCTACCAGTTCTTTGCACCCTTCACATATTGCATACTTTGCCATAGTTAACAAGCTTCTACTTTATACCAATAGTATTCCTGATGTTCCTCACCAGTGTTCTCATGTACCCACTTTGTGTTAGTGTAAATAACAAGCTCAGGCATTTTACCTCTTATGGCAGTGGATAACTTAACTGTGAATCCCTTGAGTTCATTGAGCTTAGCCTTTCCTTTCAAGAAGAGTACTATGTCCTTCTTGGAGGAAAATACATCTGCTGACTCAATTATAGTCTCAGCCTCCAGGTCTCCCTTGATGTAAGCCTTCCTGTGATGATATTTTATAACTTTGTACTTCATTGTTTCTTCCTCCTACCAC